>Ga0180431_10007866_pt1 | contig 12332 bp, 11 predicted proteins | sample SS_ome_11_FD_132459 | JGI IMG/M metagenome (GOLD analysis project Ga0180431, IMG submission 132459) | Hypersaline lake sediment archaeal communities from the Salton Sea, California, USA - SS_1_MS_1 metaG | ecosystem: Environmental > Aquatic > Non-marine Saline and Alkaline > Hypersaline >... | reverse complement strand
TATGAGTATATTTATGAGGGGGTTGAAGAGAAATAATGGCAAAAAAACAGATGTTTCTAAGTACAATACTTGCTTTGTGTATTGTTTTTGTTTTAGGTATAATTATTGGCAATGTTATGAGTAATCCCGAACTTGATGAAATAAATAAGGTTGTTAGGCAGAGTGAATTATCCACAGAGTCTTATTTATTAGAGCAGGAGCTGCTTGCCGATTTTGACAAGAACTGTGATCTGGCTAAGACCAGATTAGCCGCACTATCTGGCGAATTATGGCAGCTGGGCAAGCTGCTTGGTTCAGATAATGCTAAAAGAGATTTAGGCGAGTCTAATTATCATTTCCTTAAATTAAAATATCACTTGATGCAGGTCAAGACATATTCTTTATTTGCAAATCTTAATCAAGAGTGTAATTTCACAACACCTGTTGTTCTGTTTTTTTACGGCAGACCAGATTCTGATTCTGAAGAGCAGGGAAGGATTCTGGATTCTTTGGTTGAAGACCACGACATCACTGTTTTTGCAATAGAGGCAGGTTATTCTGATGAGTTAGAGTTTTTAGAGCGGTTTCATGATGTTTCAAGCACACCTTTGATGATATTGAACTACAACACCACTAAATCTGGCTTGACATCTTACAAAGACATAGAATCTGCAATGAACTTAGTGGAGTGATTATGAAAAATAAAAAAAATATTTTTTTAACAAGTCTTTTGCTGACAATACTTATTTTTGTCTCAGGCATGCTGCTTAACTACGGTCTTGATTTTGTGAGGCTTAATGTTGTTTCTGATGTCATGCTTAATCACGAGCTTAGCACAGATGCGTACTTGGCAGAGAGAGAATTCACAGAGTTATTTGGTGGTTCTAGCTGCGATATCATGAATACCCGTATTATTTCTTTGAAAGAGGAGATTCACAAAGTTGGTGCAGATTTAGGGAGTTATTCTAGATTTAGTTTCTTCAATAAGAAAGATTTTGATTACCTGAAAAGAAAGTATTTTTTGCTTCAATTGCGGTTTTTGAGTCATATTGAGCAATTAAACAAAGCCTGCGGCAAGTCTATTGTCCCCATTATTTTCTTTTATGAAATTGATCAGGAAGCTAGCGAGAGGCAGGGTTTTATTTTACAGGATGTCTCTAAGAATTTTAATGATTCTGTTATTGTCATAACTTTGGATAAAGATTACGAGGATGAACCTTTAGTGAAACTTCTGGCACTAAAATTTAATGTTACGCGTGCTCCGACTATCATAATTGCAGATGATGCTAGGTCGGGCCTGATTTATGATAAAGAGCTTACTGCAATAATTCAAGATAAGATAATGAATACAAATGAAACAATACCTTCAGAAGAATAAGCAGATTTTTGTTTTGCTTTTTGTAATACTTTTAATTCACTTAATTTTCTTCTTTGGCTTTCATGAATTGTGGTGGGATTCTGGTGTTTATACTGCAATGGGCAAATATTTGTTTTCTGCCGGCAGCTCAGGCTTTTGGGAGCACATACGCCCCCCTCTTTTGCCTGCGATTCTAGGATTTTTTTGGTTCTTGGGTCTAGATGTTGCTCTGTGCGGCAGAATTTTAGAGGTATTATTCAGTCTTGGTGCTGTTTTTTTATTATATAACATAACAAAACACTATTTTAATGAAAAATCTGCTTTGTTTGCATCTGCGATATTTGCATTCAGCTCTATTTTCTTTTACATGAGCTTTCAGCTCTATACTGAGATTCCTGCTGTTTTTTTTATTTTGCTTGCAGTTTATCTATTAATTAAAAAGAAATATTATTGGTCAGGAGCCGCTATTGCATTTGCTTTTCTAGTTAAGTTTCCTGCAGGATTATTTTTGCCGGTTTTACTGTTGGCGATATTATTAAATAAAGATTTTCGTAATTCTGCAAAGCTTTTTGCAGGGTTTTTAATTCCTGTTTTGCCTGTTTTGATTGCATACCAATTTGTTCAGGGTAATGCTCTGCTCCCTTTTATCGACGCAAGAGACGCTATACAAAAAGTTGTAGGGTGTAATATTCTTCGTTTCAAGCCGTGGTGGCAGTATACTTTCTGGATTATCTCAGAAAATGCTCTGAACTTATTCGCAGTCATAGGAATCATAGGATATCTAAAAGATTTCAAGAAATCCAAGATTCTGCCTCTGCTTTGTCTGGCAGCACCTTTGATTTATTTTTCACAGATGCACTGCAGGGATTATAGATATTTGATACTGTTCATTCCTTTTGTAGCAATGTTTTCAGGATTAGGCATCACATACTTCCTCAGAGAATTCACGCAAAGAAAAAAGCAAATATTCGCAGGAGCATTGCTTCTAGTGCTGGGTTTCTCAATATTCTCTGGTGTTTCGTTTTATCTTGGCAATGACATTGTTGTCACAAATCCATCTTCAGAAAAATACTTTAAATTTTTAGACGAAAAAACAATATCTGGCGAAGTGTGGTCCAGCAACCCAACTATTGCATTTTACACTGATGCAAAAATAGAAAAAATGTATTACCCAGTATATGACGCAGGAGTATCAACTGATTTTTATGACTATTTAATTAACAACTCAGATAATGTGCAGTATGTTTTCTTGGATAATTGCGGAGGAGGCATAATCTGTGCAGAGACAGATTCTGTCTGTATTGCTCAAAACAATAAGACTATAGAATTTTTAGACTCTAATTTCAAAAAAGCCTTGGATGAAAAACACGGCAATTGTTTTTACACAATTTATGAAAATTAACTAGTTCTTTATCATGTCGCCTATGGTCATTGCCCCGCCAGCACTTTTTGTTTTAGGCAGTTTTATTTTTTCTTCCTCTCTCTGCTCTACTAGTCTTATTTGAAGTATTTTCTCTAGTTTTTTTGCAGTAGGCATTGATGGCTTAAAACTTCCAGTCTCCATCTTGTGCAGCAGTGATTCTTTTTCATTTAGTTTTTTTGCAAATTCTTTTTGCGTCAATCCTGCTTTTGATCTCGCGTCTCTGATTTTTTTAGCATAGTCTTCTACAACTGCTTCAACAAGTTCTACCTCTGGCTCTGAAACAGATGAAAGGCTTGGTCGGCTTATTCTTTTAGGAACTATCTTTGGCTGTGGCCTGCGAATTACTTTTCCATGTCCTGAACATTTAGAACACACCTTCATAACAACACCTTCTATTGATGCAGTACATAATTCTGTTTCTTTTCCGCACATTTCACAGTTCATTTAAAACACCTCAAATTTTTCTTCAAGATTGTTATGTCTGTAAGATTCTGTTGTTTTTAAATATTGTGTTGTAACTTCTAATCAGTGATGGCGCTTAATTTTAAAGGGATAATGTATGAACTATATATATGGCAGTAAAAGAGGTAGCACAAGCAGTTGTAGCGGATGCTTTAGAGTTTAAAGAGCAGGATTTAAAGCAAGGACTGCTATTAGCTGGCTGGCCCCAAAGCTTGATTGATGAGTATATGCTTAAGAATCAGCGCAAGTTTCATAAGCTGGAGATTAGGCCTGAATCTGCATTAGTGATGCTTAATTCTATCTCAAAAAAATTCGGAAAGAATGTTATTCTAGAGGATTTATCTCTGCAGATTGTTCCTGGAGAGTTATTTGGTATTATTGGTTTAAGCGGAGCAGGCAAAACTACTTTGCTAAATCTTCTAGTTGGCTTTTCTAAGCCAGATTCTGGCAATGTAACACTTAAGCTTCCTGATGGCAGTATAACTTCTATTGATAAGGATTCCAGTCTTGTAAAAGCAATGTTTGGTTTTGCTGCACAGACGCCATCTTTTTACTCAAAACTCACTGTTAAAGAAAATCTAGAGCATTTTGGTGCATTATACGGTATTACAGAGGCCGAACTTATCCCAAAAATCAAAGAACTTTTGCGCTTTGTTGGTCTGGAAAAATCAGAGAATGCTGCTGCAATTAATCTTTCTGGCGGTATGCAGAAAAGATTGGATATTGCCTGTGCATTGATTCACGAGCCTAAACTTTTGATTCTTGATGAGCCTACTGCAGACCTTGATCCTATGTTGCGAAAGCAGATGTGGGCTCTTATCAAAAAGATTAACAAGACCGGCACAACAGTGATTGTTGCATCTCATTTTGTTAACGAAATTGAAGACAATTGCCAGAGAATCGCTGTGCTGGGTAATAAAAAAATATTTCAGATTGGAACTCCTGAACAACTCATCACTTCTTATGCTAAGAATTATGAAGTTGAGCTCGTGACTGATAATAAGGATTATGCTTTAATGACTAAGTCTTTACGTAGACTTAAGAGTGTTAATGAATTTGTTGAGAAAGACGATACATTGGTTATTTATACAGATTACCCAGACCGTTTGCTTGCCTGGATTGCCAAGTATTGTCAGAGTAATAAAGAGCAGATTAAGAAATTAAACCTCGCAAGGCCTTCTTTGTCAGAGGTTTTTGAATCAATTGTTACAATAAAATGAGATTTAAGCAAAGTGCATTAAAGGATTTGGCAATTTTAGTTAAGAAAAATATAAAATTGCTTGTACGCGCAAAGAGTTCTGCATTGATTGTTATACTTGGCCCTCTGCTGGTTATTTTTTTGGCAGGAGTTGCATTTGACAACACTAATCTATATTCTGTGAAAGTTGGCACTTTTGCAGAGAGTTATAATGATTTATCTAATTCCTTTATTGACAAGCTTACTGAAAAACAGTTTAAGGTTATCCGTTATCCAGACGCCGCCTCTTGTAACGATGCCATAGAGATTGGGGAGATTAATACCTGTCTGGTGTTTCCCTCGGATTTTGAGCTCGCAAAAAATGGTGCTAATGCAGTAACATTTTATGTTGATTACTCTAAGATAAATCTGGTCTGGACCATTCTAAATACCATGACTGAAAGTATCTCTGAGCGTTCTCTAGAGCTTAGTAAAAATCTTACCACTATTCTTGTTGATGCACTAGAGACCTCTACAAAAGATATTGTCTCTAAAAAACCATCTCTTGTTCAGTTGACTACTGCTAATGATGAATCTGGCAGGAGAATCACAGATGTCAGTGTGCGTCTTGAAGAGATGGCTCTTGATTTTGATCCTTCTGAATTTGGTGCAGAAGACCTGCAGAGTGCAAAGAAAAAAGTTAATCACTGGGTTGATAACTCTTTAAGCGTGGGCAAAGATGCGCTTAGCAAGGCTCAGAATTCTGTTGATGCTTTGAGTAATCTGGTTCCTGGAAGTTCTTTGAGTGATGGAGCTAAAGAGAATTTGTTGGCAGATTTGGAAAGTCGTATTTCAGATATGAAAGCGCTTCAGAACAGGCTTGACACTACAGAAGATTTAGTTGAGCAGGAAAGCGCAGAATTTGACAAGATGATTAATTCTTTGATTGGTAAATTGACTCAGACAAAGACTAATCTAGATCAAGCCTCTGTTGAGACTGATACCTCTCTTGAAGAGCTGGCTAATGTGCGTGAATTGCTTGATGCAAGCTTAAAGAATCTCTTGAATCTTCAAAGAACTTTTAATAATATTGAAAAGATGGTTAGTTCTATTGAAGTGACTGATCCTGGTGCTGTTGCACAGCCTATTGTTACAAATATCAAACCAATAACTTCAGAAAAAAGTTATTTGAATTACATCACCCCGATTTTGATTGCTTTAATTTTGGCATTCACTGCTCTGCTTTTAGCACCTACCTTGATTTTATTAGAAAAAGGATCTGCAGCTTACTTCAGGAACTACATGATGCCTGTTAAAGATATTATTTTTATCCTTGCTGCGTTTTTGAGTTGTTTTATTGTTGTCATGGTTCAATTGATTCTTATACTTGCGATTGCAGCCATTGTTTTCAGTTCTCAGATATTCTCTGGAATGGGCAGTACCTTGACTGTTCTTGTCTTGCTTGCTGCCACTTTTACTTTTATGGGCATGATTATTGGGTATTTGTTTAATTCAGAAGAGACTGCAATGCTTGCCAGCATATCTGTTGGCAGCGCTATGCTTTTCTTGTCAGACATTATTATACCTATAGAAAGCATGCCTCCTTTCATGTACACTCTTGCTCAATACAATCCGCTGGTTCTTGGCGGAACATTGTTGAGAAGCACTATGTTGTATAACGCTTCATTCTGGGATATTGGCGCCAAACTATCTGTACTGTTCTTTTACTGCCTACTTTTCGGTGCAGGCGTGTATGGCGCATACTATATCTCTAAAGAAAAGAATTTCTCTAAGTTGCTGCACAAGGTTGTGCGCAGGAAAAAGTCTAAGAAATTATCTATGAAGGATTTTGCCAAAGCACAGGAAAAAGGAAAAAACAAGTAGTTTTTTAAAGGTCCTTCGTGTTAATTAGGGTATGGTAGACTTTAAAGAGCTTAGGCAAAAGAACATAGAATTGACTAAACAAGATGTTAAAGCAGCTGTTTCAAAAGATTTGTTTATTGTGCAGACTGTTAACTCTATTGAAGAAATAACTACTGTAACAAATATGCTTGTTAACCGTTTGAGAGAGTGGTATGGATACTATAATCCTGAATTTATCAAAGCAACAGATTCTAATGAAGAGCTTGTCAAGCATATTGCAAAGGCTCCTAAATCAAAAGATAGCATGGGTGCAGACTTTGATAAGCCAGATTTGAAAATAATTATAAATCTTGCTGAACAGATTAACTCACTATACTTGTTTAAAGAAGAATTAACAAAATATCTTGAAAATACAATGAAAGAAGTATGTCCTAATCTGGACGCAGTTGCAGGTTCTTTCATTGGCGCAAAACTTCTCGCTTTTGCAGGCTCACTAAAGAGTCTTTCTGAGATGACTTCTTCAACAGTCCAAATGCTTGGAGCTGAGAAAGCACTCTTCAGGCATCTGCATGGCCAGGGCAAGAGTCCTAAACACGGCATTCTTATTAATCATGAATTAGTCCTGCAGGCAAAATACAAGGAAAAAGGCAAGGTTGCAAGAGCTCTTGCAGATAAGATTGCTATTGCCTCTAAAGTTGATTACTTCAAAGGCGAATTTGTTGGAGCTAAATTAAGAACAGATTTGGAAAAGAGATTTAAGAATGATTAAAGAAACTAAGTTTAGGGATGTTTTTGAATTAAAAAAAGGCAGGAAAAAGCTTTTGCTCACAAAGAATCTTGCAAAAGGTATCTCTGTCTATGGCGAGAAGCTAATTACAGATAATGATGTAGAATACAGAATATGGAAGCCAGAGCACAGCAAGCTTGCTGCCTCAATTGCAAAAGGCATTCGCCAGATTAATCTTAAGCCAGGGTTTGTTGTTTTATATCTGGGAGCATCTACTGGAACTACTGTAAGTCATGTTAGTGATATTGTTGGTAAAGGTGGTTTTATTTTTGCTCTTGATTCTGCTCCAAGAGTTGTGCGAGAGCTTGTTTTTGTTTGCGAACAGCGCCCTAATATTGCTCCGATTCTTGCAGATGCAAATCAGCCAGACACTTACAAAGATAAGCTTATGAAGGTTGACTGGCTCTATCAGGACATTTCTCAAAAAAATCAAGTTGATATTTTCCTGAAAAATGTTGATGCGTTTCTAAAACCAGATCATTTTGCTCTGCTTGCTGTAAAAGCAAGAAGCATTGATGTAACCCAAGAACCTTCTGTTCTTTTCGAGCAAGTCAGAAAACAGCTTGAAAAGCACGTAATCATCGCAGACAAGATTCTTTTAAACCCATATCAAAAAGACCACTGTTTATTTGTCTGTAAAAAGAAATAAGGTGTTTAGCACCTAGCGGAGTTCTCAAACAACAGATTCGTTTGTTAACCAATCGGCATATAATCTATAACCCGAGCCAAACGTAGCGTGCTAAACACCCTACAAGAAGAAATAATCAGATAATTTTATATATAATCTGCTGTTGGCTAAGACTATGACACTAAAGCTATATAATACAATGTCCCGAAAGAAAGAGGTATTCAAACCTCTTAAAAAAGGCCAAGTTAGTATGTATATTTGTGGCCCTACTGTTTATGATTATCCGCACATTGGTAATTATAGGGCATATGTCTTTGGTGATTTGCTTAACAGGTATTTGCAGTATGCAGAGTATAAAGTTAAATTTATTCAGAATCTCACAGATGTTGATGATAAGACAATAAAGAATTCTCAAAAACAAGGAGTATCACTAAAAGAATACACTGAAAAATACATCAAGGCATTTTTTGAAGATTTAAAGACACTGAATATACTGCCGGCAGATAATTATCCTAAGGCAACAGAGCATATTAAAGAAATGGCAGCAATGGTGCAATCTCTGCTTGATAAAGGTCTTGCTTACAAAAGTAAAGATGGTTGTATTTATTATTCAATATCTAAATTTAAGGATTATGGAAAGCTCGCAAACCTTGATCTAGAACAGCTGAAAGAAGGCGCTTCTGGAAGAGTGTTATCAGATGAATATGATAAAGAGAGTGCACGAGACTTTGCTTTATGGAAAGCCTGGACTCCAGAGGATGGAGATATTTTCTGGGAAACAGAAGTTGGCAAAGGTCGTCCAGGATGGCACATTGAGTGTTCTGCCATGAGCATGAAGTATCTTGGTGAAACTTTTGATATTCATGGCGGCGGGGTTGACTTGATTTTCCCTCATCACCAGAATGAGATTGCTCAGGCAGAGGGCACTACTGGTAAATTATTTGTTAAGTACTGGGTTCATAATGAGTGGCTTCTTGTTGAGGGTCAGAAGATGAGCAAGTCTTTGGGTAATTTTTATACTTTAAGAGATATTATTGATAAAGGATATCATCCGCTTGCTGTGCGGTATCTTTTGTTGAGCACGCATTATCGTCAGCAATTAAATTTCACGTTTAAAGGTCTTGAGGCTGCAAGGAATTCTCTGCAGAGGATTTGGGACTTTATGAAAAAGCTTGATGAAGCTAGTGGTAAAGGCGATGAAAAACTTGTTGACAAATCAATCAGCAAGACAAAAAAGGATTTTGATAGTGCACTTAATGATGATTTAGAGATTTCAAGAGCTCTTGCAGCTATTTTTGAGTTTATCAAAGAGATTAATGTGGCTATGCCTGCTTTGAGCAAAGACAATGCCAAAAAAATAAAGGCTTTCATGATTGATTTAGACAAAGTTCTTGGTTTTATTGTTGTTGAAGAAGAAGATATAGGCGATGACATTCAAAAACTAGTTGATGAGCGTGAAGCAGCTCGAAAAGCAAAAGATTTCAAAAAATCAGACGAAATCAGAGATAAATTAAAAGAGCAGGGTATTGTTCTTGAGGACACTCCGCAGGGTGTGCGATGGAAAAGGGTATGAATTTCTTTCTGGATAGGTACAAGAAGCTTGGCCAGGAAGTTTCTGGAATTCAATTAAGGCAGGCTTTGAGGATTAATACTCTTAAGATTTCAGAAGCAGATTTAATCACTAGACTAAAGAAGCTGGGTGTCAAGCTTGAGCTTATCCCATTTGCTAAATATGGTTATTACTGTTCCTCAAAATTCTCACTAGGTGCAATCACTGAATATTTATTAGGTTATTTTTATCTGCAAGAAGCTGCAGCCCAGCTCCCTGTTCAGGTGCTTGACCCAAAACCAAACGAATTAATACTGGATTGCTGTGCTTCTCCAGGAGGAAAGACCACTCAGATAGCACAGTTCATGAAAAACAAGGGAACAGTAATCGCTCTGGAAAAAAAGAGGCACAGATTAGCTTCTTTAAAGACTAATCTTGAGCGATGTGGTGTTAATAATTGCATTGCATATTTAATGGACGCAAACAAAGTCGATTCATTGAATCTGCAGTTTGATAAAATATTATTAGACGCTCCTTGTTCTGGTAATTTTGTCACAGATCCTGCTTGGTTTCAGAAACGAGACCTCGAAGGCATCAGAAGAGCTGCAGAGATACAGAAAAGCTTGATTGAAAAATGCTTAACAGTATTGAAAAAAGACGGAATTTTAATTTATTCAACTTGTTCACTAGAGCCAGAGGAAAATGAGCTTAATATGCAGTGGATGCTTAATAATTTCAAGGTTAAGATTGAAAAAACAAATCTAAAGGCCGGCGATTCAGGTCTAACTAAGGTCTTTGGTAAAAAGATTGACAAGCAAATAGCTAACTGCGCCAGATTCTGGCCTAATAAAACAAATACAGAGGGATTTTTCATTGCAAAAATCAGGAAACTATGATAAAACTTATTCAAAAATTCACAGATCAAAAAATAATTGATTTAACTAATGTTGTCAAGATAGGCAGGGAGTTTTATTTAGTAGATCCAGAGTTGAAAAAAGTTTTCAAGAAAATCAATAAACAGGCAGCATATATTGGAACTTTTCTGGGTCAGAATGAAAAGCCTAGTCTTTACTTATTAGATTTGCTCGCAAAACACGCCAAGAAAAAAGTGATTGTCACTAAAAAAGGCGAGTGGCTCTTTATCTGTAAAAGAGATTTGTTTACAAAAGGTGTCAAAGAGGCAGAGGGAGACCCGCAAATCAATGATTTTGTTCTCATAATGAATCAAGATAACGAATGTCTTGGTTATGGCCAGATGATTGCAGAATTAACTGCAAGAAGAACAGTCGTAAAAAGAATGTTTGATATTGGTGATTTTTTAAGACGAGAAAAATAATCCGATTGCATAGCACCTAGCGAAGTTCTATAACGTACACTGCGATTCAAAATAAATCTGGAATAAAAGAAATATCAGAAACTAAACGAAGCGTGCTATGCACTCAGAATTCTACACTTATCTTTATTTCCGTTGTTGCTTCTATTTTTGCTTTTCCAAACTCTACTGTTTCTGCTTTTGTGACTGCTTTAATGTCGTCTAGTGCTTTTTCCATGCTTTTTTGCAGGTCTTTATCACACTCAATTGTTAATTTAGCAATTTCAGAGCCAAGTGATTTTTTGTTATTGGTTTTTTCCTTTCTCACTGCCCCAATTATCTCGATTAAAGCATCTCCGACTTCCTCTATTTTGTCATCAACAAGTTTTTTGTCAAATGCAGGCCATTTAGAGATATGTATGCTTTTGTTTTTCTCTGTTTTCTGGAAAAAGTGTTGGTATATCTCTTCTGTTATGAACGGCATTATTGGTGCAAGCATCTTAATTACAGATAATAATGTAGTGTGCAGGGCATATTGTGCACTCTCTCTTGTCTCTTTTCCTCTTTTATCAGGATTATATAATCTGTCTTTTACTATCTCTAGATAATTGTCACATAATGTCTGCCAAAAGAATTTCTCAACATCTAATTTTGTTCTGGAGTATTCATATTTCATAAAAGCATCTGTTGAGCTTTTGATTATCTTGTTTAATTTGGATAACAGCCATTTATCAAAAAATTCTAGCTTTTTTGGTGGTTTTGCTCCTTTGTAATCTTCAAGATGCATGAATGCAAATTTGCTTGCGTTCCATAGTTTAGTTATTGTTTTCATTCCTGTAACAACATCTTTCTCTTGATATGGCAGATCTTCCCCTAGTTTGGTTCCTGCTGCCATAAATCGCAATGCATCTGCAGAATAATTCTCAATAACCTTGCTCGGTTCTATAACATTTCCTTTTGATTTGCTCATTTTTTTCCCTTTTGGGTCTAAGAGCCAGCCAGATATCATTACGTCTTTGAATGGATTCTTTTTGTAGTGTAGATTTGATTTAACAACTGTGTTAAACAGCCAGAATGTGATTATGTCGTGTGCCTGAGGTCTAAGACTCATAGGATACATTTTTTTCTGTAGTGCTTCGGGCATTAACTCTATTGCAAGCCTTGGTGTTAAGGATGATGTTGCCCATGTGTCTAATACATCTTTTTCTGGTATGAATTTGCTTGTGCCGCATTTTGGACATTTTTTTACAGGTGGTTTATCCTGCAGTGGATCTACTGGCAGGTCTTCTTTTTTTGCCATTATTGGTTCATCACATGCCTGGCAATACCACACTGGGAACGGTATTCCAAAGTATCTCTGCCGCGATATCAGCCAGTCCCACTGAAGCCCTTCTACCCAATTATTGTATCTTGATACATAGTGTTTTGGGTGCCAGTTAAGTTTTTCTCCCCATTTTAGCATATCATTTTTTAGGTCCATATATTTTATGAACCACTGTTTTGATTTTATGTACTCTATGTCTGTTCCGCATCTTTCGTGAACATTTATTGCGTGTGTTATTGGTTTTTGATTGATTAGCAGACCTTCTTTTTTCATATCATTGATTATTGCTTTTCTTGCTTCTTTGATTGTCATTCCAGCATATTTTTCTGCTAGTTCAGACATTTTTCCGTCTGTGGTTATTGCTTCTCTTATCTCTAGATTGTGTGCTTTTTGCCACTCCATGTCTGTCTGGTCTCCAAATGTACAGCACATAACTATTCCTGTCCCTTTTTCAGGATCTGCTCTTTCATC
>Ga0180431_10007865_pt1 | contig 12333 bp, 12 predicted proteins | sample SS_ome_11_FD_132459 | JGI IMG/M metagenome (GOLD analysis project Ga0180431, IMG submission 132459) | Hypersaline lake sediment archaeal communities from the Salton Sea, California, USA - SS_1_MS_1 metaG | ecosystem: Environmental > Aquatic > Non-marine Saline and Alkaline > Hypersaline >... | reverse complement strand
GTATTCCAGATTTATTGGTTAGATCTAACTATTTGAAGAAGTTATTTCCCAAAACTAAAATTCGCAACAAACATAGTTGGTTGGGACGATTTCATTATGTAGTTATAGATATTAAATGGTCAACCATCTGGTTCAGGACTGGAAAGCGCACTTTGCGCAAACATGGTCGGATTAATGCATATAAAAGTCAGTTATGGGTTTATAACCAAGCTCTTGGGCGGTTGCAGGGTTTCACGCCTTCCATAGCTTATGTTTGGGGACGAGCCTGGAAACATCAAAAAAAGAACGTCATTACCAGTGGTAAAGGTGATGAATTGTTAGGTGAAGTTCATTTTGACGGCATAGATAGCTTTGTAGAGGAAAAAGTTCTTGACGCAGTGGCATGGGTCAAGGACGTCCGCAAGAATGCTCATAAGTGGACTTTAGACCCCCCTAGTCGTCTTGAGTTATATCCCAATATGAAGAACAAGTTTGACGGTAAGTGGCATAAGGAAAAGGTCAAACTTGCCAAGAAATTAGGTGAAATAACTCATTTATGGTATTGTGGGTTGAAGGCCCGCAAAGAAGCTTGGGATATGGGAATCAAGAGCTATTTTGGCACTCGCCTCAAAGCTGTAGATATGGGTATTAAAGGCCGCCGGGGGGAGATTCTGGACAAAATAATCAAAGTTCAACAACCCAATGCTACGAATTTGGTGGAACCTCAGTATATTGCTAATAACTATATGGGATGGCAAGATCACCCATCTTCGGGAGTTCAAGAGCTGTTTGTAGATTTTGAGACCATTAGTTCATTTATGTTAAATCCCAAAGATCCCTCCGCATCCAAGGATAGGGTATTCATGGTGGGTGTGGGACATATGGGGCGCCGTTGGCAGTACAGATGTTTCATCGCTAAAAGTCTAGATGAAAAAGGTGAACGCGAGCTATTCGAATCATTTTATAAATATCTTACTGGGTGGATTGACCGAGATATTTTACTATACCACTGGGGGCAGGCGGAACAAGATTGGTTGGACAAGATGTATGCTAGATATCCAGATATATTTCCCATCAAAATGAATGATTATTGGGTAGATTTTCATAAAATAGTTAGTGAAGAGCCTGTGGTTGTGCGAGGCGCTACTAATTTCAGCCTAAAAAACTATACTCAAGCATTGCATGATAATGGTCTAATAAATTGTATATGGGCTTCAGGGGATTGTTGTGATGGTATGGACGCTATGGCCGCAGCTAGAGCTTGTTATGCTACTGGTCGAGGACATAAGGATAGACTTATGACGCACATTCGCAATTATAATGAAGTTGATTGTCGTGCGGTATATGAAAATATGATATATTTGCGTAACAATCATACTTGTCCTAAATTGCAATCTATAACTGCCGGCGAAGAAGCCGAAATTTCTGCCGGCGAGATAGATGATTTGGCTAATTGCGATACTGACATTGATGAACCCATCTTTGATGAAGAAGTTGCATCTTCTACTGATGATGAAGATTGGTGAGAGTCCGGAACGTGTTGTTTTGTAAAGAAGAGTGTAATTTGGATTATCAGACTTGCGGTCGTTGTAGTCGTTTATTATTAACTTTTACTAATAAAATGTAAAATACCCAATAACAATAAAAGTTATTGGATAACATAAAAGTTATTGGATAACATGAGCGTTGCCTTTGTGCATGATCACAAAGGAGAATTCCTGGGGATGATGCCCCGCAATCAGGTTTGGTTGTTTGCCAAACCTAAGTATACTTTTACATATGATAACATAGAAGGGTCAGAAGACGAGATGGAACATTCTTGCACCCGAGGTGATATTGTATTCTGTACAATTGAGGAAGGAAAGCTGATTGGATTCAGCAAAGAACAAGGTCGACATAATGCCCGGATAACACTGACCATGGCCAAATACTACAAGCGATATCCGGAAGAGGATGTCAAATCCGAATTCTTCAGCCCGGTGCCAGTGCTCGAAAATGCGCTTGAAGTTTGGACTTTGAGTCATTATCCTTTGGATAGAAGTATCATTCGGGTAGAACTCAAATTGGTGCTGTTGCGTAATATCATAGATGAATACCAGAAATTTACTCGGAATAACCGCATGCTTGACAACTTCTACCAGATTGAACTTCGACTGAAAAAACTATTCCCCAAACGAATCACGGAATTTGGAAAAGAGATGTATTTCATCTGCGCTTAAACTTAATTAAACTCATCCCTGTTTTGTAATTAAAAGGTTTTAATTTTTTCCACCTTGGATCCATTTCGACGGGACTAACTCGCTTCATACGAGTAGGCATAATTCCTGTTAACAAGCCAAGTGCGTACGAAGCGCTTCTTTGCCTGGAGAATTTACGATTATTACGCTTATAATTATTCCGAGTGTTAATAGTCTGCCAGTAAATACGCAATTTGGGCATTCTAGATACCGCCTCGCGGATCCTGTTCAATCCAAGCTTTTGGATAGTACACATACCATCAAAGTAGATAGCAGTTGCTTCTGGATGGCTCTCCATCACGTCAACAATGTCTCCCAATATGGGATTGGCCCAAGGACGACTGCGGTGATGAATCTTAAAAGTTTGAGGATCTCGCTCTACGAGAATCAGCTTTGCTTGGGTGCCGCGAAGAGCTCTACTCGTGCGACCTTTACAACCATCTAAGTAAATAACAACATCTTCCGAAGTCAGCTGTTCAGCCAACTCAGCATTAGCTTGCTCTTTATACTCGTTTCTAATATCCTTGTACATCACGTTCGTTTACGAAAAAGAAATCAATTTATGCCAAGTCTACTAATCTTACTAGACTGTTGTTCTCTCGCTTGACCATGTTTGTTATACCAATAGCTCAGCCACATATCCCAGTTGCAGGCTCCGCTTTCACATAAGTATTTGAGGCAATCCTACTGCTTATTTTCAACAGCCCCGGTATGTTCTTTCATCTCAAGGACATCCATTTTCGTGGGCGTACTTTAAAACCTCCAAATCACCATTTTGGGTGGGATAATGACATGCATTTTTCTCCAAAGGAAATCCAAGTGTATGTGCAAATTCTAGACATCTTAGATGACCTCTAAAAGCGACCTGAGTACATAGTGAATCTCTTTCTACATGGCATGTACTCCTCCCGGTCAAAATACATATAACCAAATCCATGGTGAGTCTATTAGAGTATTAACTCAATTTCTTGTAATCGGAAAGTCAAATACTTTCGGAAACCAAAAGGATTTCAGGAGGATTTTTTGAGGTATTGATATATCACCTCGACATGATGGCTGTATATGTTCCGTGGACGGCCACTTGGTGGGCCCTTGTATATGGATATCCGGCTCTAGCGTGGGGTTGGCCGGTAGCTCGCAGGTTATATCGAGCAGTTAATTTAATTCGCTCAATATACAATGAGTTTTCCTCAACTAGTGGAACTTAAAACATCTACCTTTATTATTGGCGGACTATCCCTAGTGGCCTCATTGGCTTGGGATAATGTAGTTAACAGTAGTATAGATAAATATTACCCCGGCGGGTCTAAAACGTTGAAAGCCAGTTTCATATACGCCATAGTGTTGACTTTATTGGTAGTTATAATAATCTTCCTAGAAGCTAAGTTCTTCCCAAAGATAGCTGCCGAAACCAATCCCGAAGTGGGTGGGATAATAAATAGTGAGGGATTTTCGTTACCGGTAGAGACATTCTCGCTACCGCGGAGTCAACTAGACCATGTAATATGGTGTCGCAATAACCCCTGCTAGCGGATTTTGCAAAAATTGAAAATGCCCGTGAATAAAAATGGGAAGAGTGACTGAATTGGTAAGTTTGAGCCGCGAAGGACAAGATGATACGCTTCTAGCCACTCATCAGGTATGGCAATATATATTGCCAGGAGATACGATAAAAGTTGTTGATCTTGGAAGTGTTGAAATAGATGATAATAAATTACCAGTGCCTAGTGACGATATCAAGAAACAGCAAACTGTGTACGGTATTGCTGAAGGTCTTGTACTAACACGAGCTTTCATTAAACGCAAACCCGATTGCAACGTCAAGCTCAATGCTGAAATTGCGAAAGCCTTTCACAGGAAAGAACTGCCCGAATTCAGTTATATGAACATCGTACCAATTCCTGCCACACCCCCAGTTGCGGAAAAGAAAGAGGAAGTGGTCAAGCCCACTGCAACTCCAGTGCGCGTGTTTGTGGTATCTTACTACAATTTGCCCAGTGCGGATGTTTTGAGCGAATTGGAAGTAAGCAAGTTGCGATTCGTGCCAATTGAAAAGGTTACATTGCGATTTAAGCAGACCATGTCCGAGCACAATATTGAAACCAACTTCGAGAACGTTGAAACGGAAATTCAAGAAGCGTTTCCCAACCACATCAAGGACCTCTTTGGAACCATGGTCTTGGTAACTGTTCGTTCTTAAGCGATTTGATTTGATTTTTTGATATTTGTCACTTCTGGAAGATATACCAATGAGACAGTTCCATCCAACCGGATTGGCTCTTGGCGGGTCACGTAATTATGATCGTATGGCCGCTGTTTCGGATATCACACGCCAAATGCAAAAATTACCCATACATCTGTCCCACGGGCATACGGTCTGTTCGGATGCCTATAACAAATGGAAAAAATATGCACAAACTTTGTGAAATTTTTGGAATTAAGTGCCAGGCGTCCTCAGACCTTTACCCTTAGGTTGTTGAGGTACCCCATCTTTGCTCAATATAGAATAGTTAACCGTGTAAGGTTTATTGAGATAATGATTCTCAAAATGCGTCCTACCATTAGCTTCTTTTTTGCCCATTTCTTTGTAGAGTGCTTGCCTCTCGCCTATGGGCATGTTAGGCTCTACGGTGAACTCCTTACCATTAGCTTTGCAGATAAAGATAATGGCGCCTTCTTTGTTGCCTTTACCCGCCGTGTAACCAACTATGGGGAACTCCGCGTCCGGGCGGGGCTTAAGCTTTTGAACATCATAAGAACGTTCTTGTTTAAATATTCCGACTTTGTATAAACCTGCCGGACTTCGCAATACTGCTCCTTCATAGTTTTCCTCCAGATATTTCGCATATTCCGCGTCCACCCCATCTTTATTGATGAGCTTGCGAGCCACAATGTGAACATGTCCACCTGTCAACAATGGTTTGATGTTGTCAATCAGAAACTTATGCCGGTCGGTAAAAGGCCAGTCGGGCTGATCGACATAGAAACAGTCAAATATATGATATTGTAACACTACCTTGGTAGTAGGGTCATCTCGCCGAACATGACCAGAGATCTCTTGTAGAGTCTTACCATGAATGTATAGCTCTCCGACTAAGTGTAATCCTGGATAAGCCATTAACGCGGGGCGCAATTGTTCCATAATCTTGGGCACTGATGTTATCGGATCCCGCTGAATAGTATATGCTAGGACATCCGTGCGTGGATGATACACAGTGGCCATAAATACGCCATCTAGTTTGCGTTCTATATATAACCGGTCTGGCAGTTTTTTGCCTTGTTTTTTGTAATCATGGATCTTTTCAGGAAATACCTTGGGATGACCATCGTCTATCAACTCATCGAGAGTCCATGTGCGATGTTCGGGCGGGATTTTAATAGCATAACCTCTCCTGATCTGTTTGTTATATAATGATCTAGCCATATAGATAGCTTGTGTTAAAGGTGTAGTAGCATTAGCCCGACCCACATTGGTACCCTTGTAGATAGTTTTGGGTGCAGTAGGGTCCTTTATCTTTTCTCCAATTACATAGCTATGTGTGTTGAGCAGTGCTGGAACTTCTGGAAGTTGTTTTTCGTCAACAATCTTCTCAGTAATCTTGCCTTCTTTTAGTTTGACAAATACTTGCCATCGCTGAGCTTTTCCATCTGACTTGCGACTATACAATATGGGCGATTCGAAACGACCGTCCTTGACTGAGCCAAGGTTGAAGAATTCCTTTACTTCTTCATGTTTCTTATCCATTGCTATAGCTGTTTATGAAAAAATGTTTTCAAAAATTACAAACCTCCTGGATTTCTTACAGAAATTTACAAACTTTGACTACTGAAAAGCTATAGGCTTTTACAGATAAAACGATTGTCTAAATGTCTTAGCCAAGCTAATTGTAGACGATTTTTGCAGTGCGGGTATTTTGCACAAAGTTTCCGTGCTTACAGCGCAATCACAATCTTCAATTCTGGGTCCAACCACTGTAATTAAGTAGTTGAAGGATTCGAGGACACTCGTTTGGCGGACTACCGACATGGCTACTCTTTGGGAAATCAATTTCTTATCTTCTAGAAATCAAATATAATAGACATTTAGATATTACGGTCTTGTGGTTTGCGATACGTCATGCCTAGTTTAGCAAAGAGTTCCCGTTCATTTTTGATGGAGATACGTCGGCCGGTTTTACGATTAAATAATCCCTTATGATTCAGCAAATAACCTAATCGTTTGGCCTGGGCACGAGTACGAATATTGTACTGGCCAGATCCAATTATATATGTTTTGGCAAATATCCACTCCGCGGGCGGGGTAATGAAGAAGTCAACTTTATAGTATTTGCGCTTATAACACATCATTCCTGAGATTTTATCATCACCACTCATATAAGGAGCTTGCAAAGCAAGACCCTGCAAAGCCGCGATGGCTCCAGTAAGCTTTGCGAGGGGAGTAGGACCTTCCCGACGTAACAGCGCGGGGCGACTAATCATAATATCTATATCTTTACTAGTGGGATTGCCGCGGGAATACCCGCCGCCAATAAACGCTCTCATACGTAATCCCTTAAGAAGAATTTCCATCTCGGCAATAGTTTTGCGAGGAATTGGTTTAACGGGATTATATCGCAGGTAATCTTGCGTAATTTGTGGTAATTCTTTTTTGATACGTATTAAGTCAGCGCGGGTATGAATGCCCCGCTCGTGTAACTCCCTTGCCTTGGCGGGGCCAATTCCAGCAACATCAATTAACTCCATTATATTATAAGCATGATCTTGATCGGATTAATATTATTAATTATCATTATGATATTTTTATTACTCACCCGACGATCCAATACTACGATTCATAGAGAATTTATAACTGCGCCTTGCTCGGGAAGAATTCGTGATATACATTACGATTATGAGAATAGCCAAGTGACTATTGCAATTAGATTAAACATAGGCACTGAAACTCAATATGCACCGATTGATGGGGATTTGAGCATAACCGAATATGCTAAATATATGGAATATAACATATTGAACGAATTTGGCTCGTTTAGTATTGTTATTTATGGAAGTTCCTTAGTGGGCGGCAACACACTAATTCGCCGCCTGGGATCACATTCTCACCCTGGTAAGGTGGCTAAGGGTAATATTATTGGAATGAGCAAGCTTTGCGAAGAGGTTAAATTAATAATTCCTATGCATGTTGAATTGTTTATTGGGCAAGGTGAATACCTTAGCGGAAATAGTCAAGTCATTGCGGTTATAGAAAAAATAATTCGAACTTAGCAACCGCTATAGCGAGATTTGTGAATCTCAAGACGATCAAGCATCGCCTCAAGACGATCAAGCATCGCCTCGGCGGGATTGGGCAGCCGCTTCCATGCGAGCACGAATTTCCTCTTCCGCAGCAGCGTCTATCTTTTCAGTTGATGTATCTGCAGTGACATCGACCTCAGGTGGTACAATGCTCGGAGGTGGTGCAGATGTCGCTGCCAGTGGATCTTCCTCTTCTGCGAAGTAGTCATCGTCAATAGTTGACTGATCAGTGGCAGAGAAGTCCAATTCAGCTTGGCTGAATACATTCCTGGGCTTGACACGACGTCCTGAAGACTGCTTGACCAAGATAAATTCCAGCTTGAAAGGAGTACTGAGTCCCTGCTTACTAGAAACCGCAGCTCTAGCATTCAGCAATCCGGTGACCTTGGCACCGCCCTTGATGAAGTGCTCAATGTTCCTGAAAGTCAGTGATTTGTCGGCCACTTTGCCGAACTCATAGGGCAGGTCTTCTTCAGTCAAGGTAGTTTGCTCTTCCTTGGAGAGTTTCTTATCAATGTCGTAAATGGCGGTATCGTCAAGCTGAGAATTACCATCATCGTCACGATAAGTTGGCAAATCCATCCTAATGTATGGATCTCCAATAGTATTTCCGGCCTTGTCCTTGTATTGGACTTTAGACAGGAATTCCTGCGTCCCACCAGCAACCCAATCAATACCAGCACCTTCAGCAGCAGCGGCCTTTTTAAGGAAAATTGTATTGTAGTAATACAAAGCCAGCCCGATGCGTTCATTGTATGGCTTGAGTTTACCATCGCGACCCTTCACCATTCGGGTTCCACAAGTAGACTTTTTGATACTGATACTAGGTCGAGCTTGAACATTGTTCTCCCTGCGCTTATCAAAAGCTTGCACTCCAAATACAGGTACCGAGTTCAACTTGAACATCGGATCGGTCATGACCCAATTGTCTCTCCCCATTTTGACCTTGATCTTGCCGTCAAAGTATTTAGCGCTTCCGCTTTTGTTTGGATTGCCGGACGTGAAGTCCATCTGCACAGCCTCGTCTCCGAATGCCGTTACAGCAGCAATGAATTGTTCAGGGAATACTCCGTTCTCGCACATGATTTCTCAGATTACTTGTTGTTGTGTAATAACGTTTTCAATTTTCTAAATGTTAATTATTTTTCAGGGAGCATGGTTTTATCACATTTTATACACTAATCCCGCTGTGTGGGGATATGGAAAAAAGCTAAAATATTGGCAGTACTGGGCTATAGTGCTTATCGCATTAGCTTGGTGGGCTATTGCTCACGAATGTTGGGAATGGATCAAATCGTAAGGATCAACATTTGTGAGAAAGCGGGTTCGAGCGGAATATGGGCGAATTTTCAAAGCGTCTAGGACAGGTCCTAGTTTAACCTGAAAGTCTGGATTCAGCTGGGCCATTCTAATATCTATACCTTGTTTTTTCAACTCCTTAGTAGTAACCTGAATGCGCATGGCCTCAAATACATCCATCCAAGCGCTAATGCGAATTGCTGTTGTGTAATCCCTCACAGGCATGGACATTCCGATAATAAAAGTTCCTTTCCGAAAGTATTTGACTTTTGGGCTGCGGGTTTATATTATGTTTACAGATTCAAATTTATAGTATCCTTTTGCAAAAAGCTCCTGGCTTTTATTAAGAATTTTGAATGCGTATATGTATAAACTTCGTTTTCCGACATGGCAGTGAATTGTCCTTATTGTGATGATAGTATCTATACTTGCTTTGCTATTGATGGTGAAAGACATGCCGTTTGTCCCCAACATAGTATCGCGACACAATTAGGAGATTTCTACTGCCTGCCTTGTTGGAATCAACTTATATACCCCACATTGACACCATTTGAAATATACCAATTTACGAAGTATGATAAATTCAGGCGAGGAATGGCACAGTCTCCATGGCATTGGTAGCCACTATTGGCAGAAATTGATTTTTATTTTCTATATCGACAATGAGTGAGGTTCTTTGTTTGATTTGCCATAAGCCTGCCAGTATGATGTATAGACTACTGATAGGCAAAAGTGAAATGTCTATATATTACAGCTGTCGCGAGCACTCGCTGGAGGTCCGGCGGAGAATACCTGATGTATACAAAGTACAGATTATCAAGCTGTACTAAAAATGAAAACGTTTTTTCATAATATATAATGGATCCCTACCGAAGATTTGTGGATCATATTAAGAATGAGCGTCCGGAGTGGTTTCAAATAGGCCAGTGGATCCGTAAAGACTTGTTAGTTGCGAAATTCAATGAGTTCAATGGGAGCGAGGTGTCTATTGATGTTTTAATGAAAGAATTGAAGCGAGCGAGTGTTTTCTCGGAAATATCAAATGGTGAAAAACGAAGAAAACAGAATGGAACCAGATACCAGGTGTTTCTAGCGGCAATTAATGCTCCTATTAATCCAATTCCCCGAGCTCCCCCGGCTCCCATTATTCATGTAGCTCCAGCTCTGGCAGAACAAACTGATGGTCATTTGTATATAATTCAAGAAAGGGAATTTAAGCGCTTGGGAGAGCACACATATAAAATAGGTAAAACTACCAGGGATTTGGTCCGCTTTAAGCAATATCCAAAGGGATCTATCTTGTGTATGATGATTTCCTCGCCCAACATTGATCGACGAGAGCGAATACTAATCAATCTGTTTAAGGAGCGCTTTCAGCATCGTCCGGAGTATGGTTCCGAGTATTTCTCAGGTAATCTCAATGATATGAAAAGGGTCCTTCTGGAGGTTAGCTTAGACTGATTGGGTTGTTATTTTTTGTTAAAAGATATAAAATTGAAAACAATATAAGAGTATTAATCATGGAAGACCCAACTAAAGATAATGATTCTCTTAGGAAATGGTTTGAAGGCCTATCTGAGGAAGATATGAGTGCATTTCGTGGTAAATTAGGTGCAGCTAAAATGTGTCTAAATTTTCCAAAAGAAAGGCAGTTAGAACTTGATTGGAAGGAGCGTCCGTCCGGGACACCGGATTTGTTAACATACAAAGAACCTGAAACCGGCCTATATTACGAAACTGAAGATATCATGGCTTATATCAATAACTGCAAACAAAGGAAGAAAATATTGAGTGCGGAAGATATCATGGACTATGAAATGGTCCACACAGATAAATCGCAGAAATTATTCTTCTGGGTTCCTCGTGTATATGAGCATTTGCTAGAATCATTTAAAGTGGCACTTACTGATTGGATAGTCGCTAGATTCACCGTCGAACCAGATATCACAGCAGATCAGTTTCAAGACCGATATATAATTGTTTGCAGAGGAGTATCTCTCAAAAATAGAGCAGAAAAAATGCGGGTAGTGAAGGATTTACATGATGAATTATCATCAGACATGGGAAGACTGCTTTCAGAGTATTTGTTACAGTCTCCAGACATATATGAAAAGGTCCCGAGTATAACAAATGCTCTATATAAAAATGAGGCCACGCAATCATTAGTTGCAAATAACTATATGCTAACCAAATCTATAATGGATAAAATCAAGCCTATGTTACCCACATGTTTGGAAGGATCTATGCAACTAGTGATCAACATTAATCAGCTAGTTATAGGAGGAGACATCAATAACTATACTTCTGAATCCATATACAAGAAATTCGTTGATACGATTATTAAAAATTCACCTTCTTGGTATATATCCGGAAAATGGGTTCCTAAACAAAATCTAGTAGAAGAATTTGAATCTAGAATGGGAGAAAAAATCACTACCGCAGTGTTATTCAAGAGTTTGAAAAGAGAGGGTCTCTTTGATAAAATCATTACTGCTGAAAAAAGATCTCGGATAAATCCAAAAGGTCCTCAGATCAGACTTATGCAAATGAAATAATTTTCCTGGATTCTAAACTGATAAAATTTTTTTCAACTGAGCTAACTAGAACTTATGCATGATATGGTTGATTTGTCCGGGAATGTTCCGGCATTGTGCCAGCAAAATCTGCCGGCACAGAACTATATGATACTGGTATAAGAGTCTATACACTTCATGGGTCTTTTGTCCGGGAACAGAAAAATCTGCCGGCACACTGCCGGCACAGCCGGCACAATTTCTGAAATTTACCAGAAAATTAAGATCAAAAAATGTCGTCTGAAGGCCGATCTCACGTACTTTCAACAAGGGTGGGCTATGAAAGCCGTATAGGTTCGTCGGGCAGGAATGAAGATGTCAAATCTTCTAACATCATCTATATAACGCGCAATCATACAAAGGTGCACTATATCAACAGCAGAGGATACATTTTTTGGACTCCATATAGCTTGAACAACTATATAGGTATCTTCGGGAACTTTTTTCCAGAACCGGAATTCAAGCGATTTATTGCAACAATAGACGGGAGTTTATGAAAAAAATACTGTCAAGTTCCTGTCAGACTTCTATAAGTCCAATTGGCACAAGGCATCGATATTATCATGAGTTAATTCACCGCAGTCAGCAAGCTTTCCAATCAGGTCGACATGATCCTTGGTCATACATGGATTTTTGCACATAATATCCCATAGATTTATAGTACTGCCATCTTGTAGAGGCACATCTGCCAATTTTGATCTCACTATTTTTTCGAAAACCCCATCAACCGGATCCATATCCTTTAGGACAGGATCCGACTCTAATAGATCTAACCTACCCAAGTTAGTCAGTATGGAAATTATGCGGCTTTTGTTGTTTTTTTCTGAGGCAAATATTGTCGATTCGAGATAAAATGTCATCATTGGGAGAATGCCTGTTTTTTTGTATACAGGCCTCCAAGTCGTGTCAAATCGATTAAAAATATCTCCTTTGAGGGGTGTATGATCAGG
>Ga0180431_10007864_pt1 | contig 12333 bp, 10 predicted proteins | sample SS_ome_11_FD_132459 | JGI IMG/M metagenome (GOLD analysis project Ga0180431, IMG submission 132459) | Hypersaline lake sediment archaeal communities from the Salton Sea, California, USA - SS_1_MS_1 metaG | ecosystem: Environmental > Aquatic > Non-marine Saline and Alkaline > Hypersaline >... | reverse complement strand
GTCACGGAGTTCATCTCCAACGCCGCCGCGTCGCTGTACGCCGCACTGCTTCCCACCGCGGATATCGTCAACGCCATCGTCACGGTCCTGCCCGGATACGCCGTCAACCTGTTCCTGGAAGGAATCGAGCAGATGTTCAGCGGCGACATCATCGGCGGACTCATCAACGCCCTCGCACGACCGGTCGCTGGCAGCATCGGCCTGGTCACCACCGCCGCGTTGATCGAGGTGCTGGTCGTTGCGAACGCCATCACGGGCATCTTCACGCTCGAGTAGATCGACAGCGACAAGGGCGACAAGGGTGGGGTGCCTCATCGAAACCGCAGGAGGCCCCCGAGAACGGTCGTTCCACGGGGTGCGGCAATCCGTGGCGGGCCATCACGACACAGGGCACACTCGGGGGGTGACGTCATGTGAATCTCTCGCTGACACGACGACCATCCCGATCCCCCCCGCACCCCGGTTCGGGTGGTCGGCCCGGGCCTCCGCACCCCTACCGCAGGAGTGATCGTGGCGACTCGACAACTCAAGGGCCTGCCGGACGTTCGGGCTTTTTTCCACACCAACAAGGTGCCGCTCTACTTCATCTCGCCGACCCCGTTCAACCTGCTCGGCATCGATCGATGGGTACGAAATTTTTACTACCTGAACTACTTTGACTCGTTCGAAGGCACTCACCCGAGAGTGTTCGTACCCCGGCAGCGCAACCGCAGGGATTTCGACTCCATGGGGGACGTGGTCAATCATCTCCTGTCCGATCCCGAGACGCTGGAGTTCATCGCCGACCGGGGGCCCGGCGGGAAGGCTTGCTTCGTCATGCCTGACGAGGAGACCTCCGGGCTCGCGCGCCAGGCGGGCCTCGAAGTGATGGAACCACCGCCGGAGCTGCGCCACCGACTGGACTCCAAAGTCGTCATGACCCGCCTCGCCGAGGAGGCTGGCGTGCCGAGCGTGCCACACGCGATCGGGCGGGCCGGCTCCTACACCGAGTTGCTTGCGTTGGCGCACGGCGCCGGACTGGGCGATGACCTTGTGGTTCAAGACCCCTACGGCAATGCCGGCGACGGGACGTTCTTCCTGCGCGGCGAGCGCGACTGGGACCAGTGCGCCGCCGAGCTGACAGCTCAGCCCGAAGTAAAGGTCATGAAGCGCATCCACAACGTCGAGGTGTGCCTGGAGGGCACCGTGACCCGTTACGGCACCGTCGTCGGACCCGCGATGACAAGCCTCGTCGGGTACCCGGAGCTGACCCCCTACCGGGGCAGCTGGTGCGGTAACGACGTGTGGCGAGAGGCGCTGCCGCCCGAGCAGACCCGCACCGCCCGAGAAATGGTCCGAAAGCTGGGCGATGTCCTCGGCCGCGAGGGCTATCTGGGCTACTTCGAGGTTGACCTCCTACACGACTTGGACTCCGACGAGCTATACCTCGGCGAGGTGAACCCCCGGCTGAGCGGTGCCAGCCCGATGACGAATCTGACCACAGAGGCATACGCCGACATACCGCTGTTCCTGTTCCATCTGCTTGAGTTCATGGACGTCGACTACGAACTCGACATCGAGGAGATCAACGCGCGCTGGGAGCGGGGTTACGGCGAGGACGAGATCTGGGGTCAGGTGATCATCTCCGAGACCTCGACGACGGCCGAACTCTTCACCAAGACGCCACGCACCGGCGTGTATCGCCTTGACGAGGCCGGACGCGCCTCGTTTGCCCGCCCGGCCGATGACTGGGACTCCATCACCGACGACTCCGAGGCTTTCTTCATGCGGGTGGCGGCGCCGGGCGACTTGCGCTGCGAGGGTGCTCAGCTCGGCGTGCTGGTCACCCCCGGGCACCTACAGAGCGCGGACTACCAGCTCACCGAGCACTGCCAGCGCTGGCTCACCGGGATCAAGGCGAAGTTCACCTCGACACCCTTGGCGCAGGCCTCGCCGATCCTGTCCCGGCTCGTCGCGCGAGCGTGATCCCCCACCGTGACTGACCCCAAAGGCTTCCCGGCCGGCATCTCGCTAGCCAACTGGCTGTGGGAACCCTACTCGCACTGGTCATTCCAGCACGTCGCCGATATGGTTCCGACCGCGGTGATCTCCCGCGATACGGGTACGACAGCGGTGCTGACACCGGCCACCGCGCCGATCGCCGCGATCCCGGTGACCGGTGCACATGGAGACCGCACCACCGTCGGTGCGGTGATGGACGGCACCGAGACAGATGGCTGGGCTGTCGCCTGCCGCGGATCGATGATGGCCGAGGAGTATCGCGGCGGCCTCGCGCCACAGTCCCGGCACCTGATGTTCTCGGTGAGTAAGTCGCTGATCGGGGCCGTTGCCGGGGCTCTCCACGGAGCCGGTGCGATCGACCTGGACGCACCGGTCACCGCCTTCGTCCCTGCGTTGGCGCACTGCGGCTACGCCGGCGCGACAGTGCGCGACCTGCTCGATATGAGATCGGGTGTCGCCTTCTCCGATGACTACAGCGACCCCAATGCCGACATCCACATCCTCGACCAGGCGATGGGCTGGGCACCGCGAGGCGGCCCGGAGACTCCGGCCACCCTCTACGACTTCCTGCTGACGCTGCGGCGCAGGTCTCCGCACGGCGGCCCGTTCGAATACCGCTCATGTGAAACCGACGTACTCGGCTGGATCTGCGAGGTCGCCGGCGGCCAACGCATGCCGGGTCTCATGTCGGAACTCCTCTGGAGTCGGATCGGCGCCCGCTACGACGCCACCATCGCCGTGGACAGTTCGGGCACCGGTATGTTCAACGGCGGCATCAGCGCCTGTCTCACCGATATGGTCCGGTTCGGATCACTGTTCCTGCAGGAAGGTGCCTCACTGACCGACCAGCAGGTGGTGCCGGCCGCGTGGATCGCTGACACCCTGGCGGGCGGACCCGACTCGCGTCAGGCGTTTGCGGCCGGCCCAGGTGAAGCCGACCTGCCCGGCGGGATGTACCGCAACCAAATGTGGTCTCCCTACCCTGATGACAACGTCCTGCTCTGTATGGGGATGTGCGGTCAGATGATCTACATCAACCGTGGCGCCGAGATGGTGGCCGCGAAGTTGTCGACCCAACCACACAACCATGGCCCGCACGTGTTGCAGGACACGCTGCGGGCGTTCGATGCGGTGGCCAACGAACTGGCGGAACCACCGACCCGGATGAGATTCCGTTGACCTCAGCCAGCGGAACGGTTGTCGAACGTCCCGGCATCAGCCGACGAAAGGCTACGCCAACGCGGGTATGACCTCGCGCTCGAACATCTCGATGCCGGAACGGTCGTATGCCGCTTCGGGGAAGTAGCAGATGACGTACTCGCAGCCCAGTTTCCGCAATGCCGTCAGGGTTTCGATCACCTGATCGGGGGTCCCGGTCGCGTTGCCGGGCGCGGTGTTCATCGTGTTCATCGCGTCGGCGGCGGAATCGCCGCAGACACCGGCCAGCCGGTCGCGGGCCCACCGTAGCCGTTGTTGCACATCGGCTTCCGAGCTTCCGAGCACCGCGTTGACGTTGGCCGAGCGCACGATCGCATGGTAATCGCTGCCCACCTCGCGGCAGTGCCCGGCGAGGATCTCCGACTTACGGGCGAACTCGTCAGGTTCGGCGCTGAAGTTGGTGTACTGGGCGTACTTCGCAGCGATCTTCAGCGTGACCTTCTCGCCGCCACCGGCGATCCATAGCGGGATACCTTCGGGCTGAGGCGGTTTGGGCGAGACGATGGCGCCGTCTACCTGGTAATGCGTACCCTCGAAGCTGACTTTCCCGTCCCGCCAGGCGTCACGCATGATCTGCACGCCCTCGTCGAGCCGGGCCAACCGGACACCGGCTGACGGGAATCCGTAGCCGTAGGCGCGCCACTCGTGCTCGTACCAGCCACCGCCGATGCCCATCTGAACCCGGCCGCCCGAGATGATGTCGGTGGTGGCGGCGACCTTGGCCAGGTACGCGGGGTTGCGGTAGCTCATCGCGGTGCACATCTGGCCGAGCTTGATCCGTGAGGTGGTAGCGGCCAATGCGGCCATCAGGGTCCACGCCTCGTGGGTGGCCTCCGCGGTGGGCATCGGCACGGTGTGGAAATGGTCGTATACCCACAGCGAGTCCCATGATCCGGCGGCGGCCTCCCGAGCGAGATCCCGCATGACCGCCCAATGGTTTTCCACAGGAATCCCGACCAGGTCGAGCCGCCAGCCCTGGGGAATGAAGAGTCCGAATCGCATACAGCGACTTTACGGCGAAAGCACCTTCACAACACCGACATCAGACGGCGCAGGATCAACGCCGACTGCGCCGCGACTTCGTCGACGAATGCGGTGAAGTCGAAGCTGGATTCCGCCCCGGCGAGGTCCGAGAGTGAACGGACGACCAACCAGGGGATGCCGAAGCTCTCGCATACCTGGCTGACCGCAGCGCCTTCCATCTCCACGGTCTGCCCGCCCAGGTCTGCATGCCGGCGCACCCGGGACACCTCGCAGTGCAGGTACTGGTCTCCGGTCAAGACCGTGCCGAAGGTGATGCGGGGCGGCCCGGCCGCGGCCGCCGGCACAGCTGGATAACGCGGGCAACGTCAATCCCTCCAGCCGGCCGCGGACTCGGGCCAGCAGGGCAGGGTCGGCGGCATAGCCGAATTGGGTGTTGGGATTGATGAAGGGAACACGGCCGGCCTGATACACCTGCGGGGCGGCTTCTTCGATCACACCGGCGTCGTGCTGAACGGTCCGCTCGGCGATCACCACATCGCCGATTCGCAGCATCGGATCCAGACCGCCGGCAACACCGGAGAACGCAATCGAGCGGCACCCGAAGCGGTCGGCGAGCAGGGTGGCCACCAGCGCGGCGCTGACCCTTCCCATCTCGGCCCGGGACAGGACTACAGGGTGGCCGTCGAGTTTCGCCGACGCTGAACTCGATGTCGGCAATCGTATGCGTCGCGACCCCGGCCATGGCGGTCAGCAGGTGCGTGTACTCCTGCGGCAGCGCGCAGAGGAGTCCGACGGTCACGTGCCTCCAGAGGGGAGGGCCCCCGGCACGCACGCACGCCGGGGGCCCTTCTCGGAGGATCTCACTAGGTAAGCAATGACGCCGGCGGGTTGAACCGATCTCCGTACCTGGCGGCCAGCTCCTTGGCGCGCGACACGAACGCGGCTTTGCCACCGGGGTAGCCGGTGATGAACTGGGCGGCACCGCCGGTCCACGGCGGGAAGCCGATGCCCATGATCGAGCCGATGTTGGCATCGGCGGTGGTCGTGATGACACCCTCGTCGAAGCACTTCTGCGTCTCCAGCGCCTCGGCGAACAGCATCCGGTCGATCATGTCCTGCAGTGGCGGGGTAGAACTGCCCGCGGAGAAGGTCTCCCGCAGGCCCGGCCACAGCCGGGTCCGCTTACCGTCGGCGTACTCATAGAAGCCCGCACCCGACAGCCGTGACGGACGGCCGATGTCGATCATCTTCTCCACCACCGCTTCGGCCGGGTGCGGGACATGGACGCCTCCCGCATCTTCTACGCCCTTTCGCGTAGCGACCGCGATCTTGTGCATCAGCTCCATGTTGAGCTCATCGGAGAGTTGCAGCGGCGGAGCCGGGTAGCCGGCCTGCGACCCGGCGTGCTCGATGGACGCCGGCTCGACGCCCTCACCGAGCATGGCCAGCGCCTCGTTGATGAAGGTGCCGATCACCCGGCTGGTGTAGAAGCCACGGCTGTCGTTGACCACGATCGGGGTCTTGCCGATCGCCAGGGTGTAGTCGAACACCCGGGCCAGTGCCTCGTCGGAGGTCTTCTCGCCCTTGATGATCTCCACCAGGGGCATCTTGTCCACCGGCGAGAAGAAGTGGATCCCGATGAAGTCGTCTTGGCGCTTCACCCCGGTTGCCAGCCCGGTGATGGGCATGGTGGAGGTGTTGGACCCCAGGATGGCGTTCGGCTCGACGATGTCCTCGATCTCCTGGAACACCTTGTGCTTGAGTTCCTGGTTCTCGAAGACCGCCTCGACGACGAAGTCGACACCCTTGAAGTCGCCGGGGTCGGCGGTCGGAGTTATGCGGCCGAGCAGCGCCTTGGACTTCTCCTCAGTGGTCCGGCCGCGCTCGAGCGCCTTGGCCTCGAGTTTCTCCGAGTAGTTCTTGCCCTTGTTCGCCGCCTCGATGGTCACATCCTTGAGGACCACATCAAATCCGGCTTTCGCCGAGACGTAGGCGATCCCGGCGCCCATCATGCCGGCGCCGAGAACACCGATCTTGGTGATCGGGGTCTTGCCGATACCTTCGGGCCGCGAGCCGCCGGCGTTGATGGCCTGCAAGTCGAAGAAGAAGGCCTGAATCATGTTCTTGGCGACGTTCCCGGTCACCAGACTGGTGAAGTAGCGGCTCTCGATCCGGCTGGCGGTGTCGAAATCCACCTGTGCCCCCTCGACCGCGGCCGCCAGGATCGCCCGCGGCGCGGGCATCGGCGCGCCCTTGAGTTGCGTTCGCAGCAACGACGGGAATGAGGGCAAGATGGCCGCGAGCGCCGGTGTGGCCGGCGTGCCGCCAGGCATCCGGTAGCCCTTGGCATCCCACGGTTGGGTGTGACCCTCGGGATTCGCCTTGATCCAGGCCTTGGCCGCCGAAACCACTTCGTCGGCGGTGGAGACCAGCTCATCGACCAGCCCGGTGGCTTTGGCCTTATCCGGCCGGAACCGGGTGCCCTGGGACAGCACGTTGACGAAGGCGTTCTGGATGCCGAACATCCGCACCGTGCGGGTGACGCCGCCACCCCCGGGCAGCAGGCCAAGGGTTACCTCCGGCAGACCGATCTGACTGCCCTTGACGTCGGCGGCGATGCGATGGTGACAGGCCAGCGCGATCTCCAGACCGCCACCGAGTGCGGCTCCGTTGATGGCAGCCACCACTGGCTTGCCCAATGTTTCCAGGGCGCGCAGATCGGCCTTGATGCCCTCGACCTCGTCGAAGATCTCACCGGCGTTCTCCGGGCCGGCGGTGATCATCGCCTTGAGGTCGCCGCCGGCGAAGAAGGTCTTCTTCCCGGAGGTGATGACGACGCCGGTGATCGAATCCTTCTCCGCGACAAGGCGTTGTACAGCCTTGTGCATCGACTCTTTGTAATGCTCGTTCATCACATTCGCCGAGCCGGTCGGGTCATCGAGGGTCAACGTGACGATGCCGTCGGCATCCTTGTCCCATGTGATCGTGTTTTCAGCCATGGTTATCGCTAGCTCCTAAGTCTCTTGCGGCGTGAGTCTGCGCGGCGCTCTAGACGCGCTCGATGATGGTGGCGACGCCCATACCGCCGCCGATGCACAGCGTGATCAGGGCGCGCTTGGCGCCGCGGCGCTCGAGTTCGTCGACCATGGTGCCGGCGATCATGGCGCCGGTCGCGCCCAGCGGGTGGCCCATCGCGATGGCGCCGCCGTTGACGTTGAGCTTGTCGTCGGCGATGTTGAGGTCCTTCTGGAACTTCAGCACCACCGAGGCGAAGGCTTCGTTCAGTTCGAACAGGTCGATATCGTCTACCGTCAGACCGGCCCGGGCGAGCACCTTCTCGGTGGCCGGGGTGGGGCCGGTCAGCATGATGGTCGGATCGGCGCCGCTCGTCGCGGTGGCGACGATGCGGGCCCGCGGGGTAAGCCCGTTGGCCTTGCCTGCTTTTTCCGAGCCGACCAGCACCAGGGCGGCGCCGTCGACGATGCCGGAGCTGTTGCCACCGGTGTGCACGTGGTTGATCTTCTCCACCCAGTGGTACCTCTGCATCGCCACGTCATCGAAGCCGGCCATCGCGGCCAGACCCTCGAATGCGGGCTTGAGGTTGCCCAGGCTCTCCACGGTGGTCCCCGGCCGCATGTGCTCGTCGTGGTCGAGGATCAGCAGGCCGTTCTGGTCGCGGACCGGAATGACCGACTTGGCGAAGTAGCCGCCCGACCATGCTGCCGCCGCACGCTCCTGAGAGCGCTGCGCATAGGCGTCGACGTCTTCGCGGGAGAACCCCTCGAGGGTGGCGATCAGGTCGGCGCCGATGCCCTGCGGAACGATGAAGGCGTCGTAGTTGGTGGCCGGATCGGACATCATGGCGCCACCGTCGGAGCCCATCGGAACCCGGCTCATCGACTCCACCCCGCCGGCGATCACCAGGTCGTCCCAGCCGGAGCGTACTTTCTGGGCAGCGGTGTTGACGGCCTCGAGGCCGGATGCGCAGAACCGGTTGAGCTGCACGCCGCCGACGGTGTCGGGCAGGCCCGCCGCGATAACAGCGGTGCGGGCGATATCGCCGCCCTGGTCGCCGACCGGTGAGACACAGCCCAGGACGACATCACTGATCATGTTCTCGTCGAGGTCGGGGTGCCGCGAGCGCAGCTCGTCGATCAGACCGGTGACCAGATTGAGCGGCTTGACCTCGGTCAGCGAGCCGTTCTTGCCTTTGCCGCGCGGGGTACGGATGGCCTCGTAGATGAAGGCTTCTTCGGACATGGTGAGATTCCTCTTCAGCTTCAGGATTGAGGTGCCGTTTCCAGCACTGGCTTCCACACTAGTCCGCATGCGCCGCCGCACCGCAAACACCCCCGGCCAACCTGTTGGTTGGGGGCTTTTCCGCGAACGAAGGCCATGGCGCCTACGCTCGGAGCCCATGACCGTGCACCGTCTGCGCCCCTTCACGGTGAACGTGTTCGCGAGCACCTCCGCGCTCGCCGCGCGCCTCGACGCGGTGAACCTCGGCCAGGGCTTCCCCGACGAAGACGGGCCCGCCGCCATGTTGGAGGTGGCGCGGCAGGCCATCAGCGACGGGTTCAACCAATACCCGCCCGGAGTCGGTATCCCGGAGTTGCGCCGGGCCGTCGCCGCCCAGCGGCAGCGCCGCTACGGGATGGATTTCGACCCCGAGACCGAGATCCTGGTGACCGTCGGCGCCAGTGAGGCCATTGCCGCGGCGGTGCTGGGACTGGTCGAGCCCGGTTCGGAGGTACTGGTGATCGAGCCGTTCTTCGACACGTATGCGCCGGTGATCGCGATGGCCGGCGCGCACCGGGTGGCGGTTCCGCTGGCAACCGAGGGCGACGGTTTCGTCCTCGACGTGGACGCGGTGCGAGCCGCGATCACCCCGCGCACCTGCGCGATGATCATCAATTCACCGCATAACCCGACCGGTATGGTCCTGGCCGACGCGGAGTTGGCCGCGTTGGCCACACTGGCCGACGCCGCCGATCTGCTGGTGATTTCCGATGAGGTCTACGAGCACCTCACCTTCGACGGCCTGCAGCACCGGCCGATCGCCACCTATCCGGGTATGGCGCAGCGCACGGTGACCATCTCCAGTGCGGCCAAAATGTTCAACTGCACCGGCTGGAAGATCGGCTGGGCCTGCGGGTCACCGGAGTTGATCGCCGGAGTGCGGACCGCCAAGCAGTACCTCAGCTATGTCGCCGGCGGGCCGTTCCAGCCCGCGGTCGCCTACGCGCTCAACAACGAGGACACCTGGGTGACCGGGTTGCGCGACTCGTTGCAGAGCAGGCGTGACCTGCTGGCAACCGCCTTGGAAACCATCGGGTTCGAGGTGCAGCGGTGCTCCGGTACCTACTTTCTTTGCGCCGACCCGCGTCCGCTGGGCTTCGCCGACGGCACCCAGTTCTGTGAGGAACTACCGTACAAGATCGGGGTGGCGGCCATCCCGATGTCGGCGTTCGGCGAGCCGACGGGTGAGGTGTCGCAGTGGAATCACCTGGTGCGATTCGCCTTCTGCAAACGCGAGGCGACCCTCGCCGAGGCTGTTGCCCGGCTGACGGCGCTGAGCTCCTAGCCGCTCTTCCTGACCTTGAGCACCTGTTTGCGCAGGCCGTCGGTGGCGGTCTCCATCGCCCCCTTGAGGGTGCGCTTGAGCAGGAAACCGGGGATGGGGATCGCCGGGTCCACAGCCAGATCGAAACGGACTCGCGTGGTCTCCCCCGCCGGGCTCAAGGTGTAGGTCGCGTCCTGGGCCTTGAGTTGGCCGGAGGTGATCAGCCGCCATCCGGCGGTGTTCTCGCCCCAGCTGTACTCGACCTCCATCTCGTCGGTCAGGCCCGCGGCCTTGACCTTCATCCGGACCCGTTTGGGCCGGCCGTCGGGGTATGTGTCGAGCACCTCGGCGCTCTGGTACTGCGGTGACCAGGTGTGGGCCGATTCGACATCGGCGATCACATCGAGAATCTCCCTCGGTGGCGCTTCGATGACCACTTCCCGGGAATCGTTGACTGCCATGGTCCGACAGTAACCAGCTAACGCCGATCTACGGCGCGATTTCCCGGTACGCGGACACCACCGGTTCCAACTCGTCGGGTGTGGCACCGTGCATGATCACCGCGTCGGCCCCGTAATCGAATTCGCGCCGGATCCGGCCCGCGCACTGGGGCGCCGAACCGGTGGCCGCCGGTTCAAGCCAGTCGTCCGGAATCAGGGTGGCGATGTGTTCGATCTGGTCGACGGTGGCCTTATGGTCGATACCGCCGCCGATCGACTGGACCACCGGGTCGGCCCGGAACCGTTTCAGCACAGCCGGATCCCAGCCGTTTGTACTGACCATCAGATCGCCGTAGCCCTGCAGATAGGTGGCCAGCCGCGCGACGGTCTTCTTCAACCGCAGCTCTTCTGAAAGGTGATCGCCGACGGTGGCGAAACACGACCACACCCGAACCCGGGCGGGGTCGCGGCCAGCTTGCTCGGCGGCATCCTTGACGGTGCGCACGCAACGCGTCACGGTCTCCGAGGTGAAGTAGGTGTGCAGGATGACATCGTCGAACAGTCTGCCCCCGAGCCGCAGCGTGTTGGGCCCGAAGGCCACCAGCGCCAGCCGGATGTCCTCGTCGAAATCCGGGTCGAGCACCAGGATCGGATAGTTGCCGATCGGGCCTTCATGGTTGACGATCACCTCCCCGCGCCACAGCCGCCGCATCACCTCGGCGAAGTCCGCCATCTGCGCGGTGGTTACAGCCGGGATGCCGAAGGCCCCGTAGATGGCCGCGATACCCCGGCCGATACCGAGAGTGAACCGACCACCGGACAGCCGATGCATCGTGGTCGCCCACGATCCGGTAATCAGCGGGTGGCGGGTGTTGTGGTTGGTCGCGGCCGTGGCGATCCGCATCCGATCGGTCACCGCGCACGCCGCTCCGGTCAGCGAGGCGGCCTCCTTGACATGCCACCGCTCGGAGATGAAAGCGGTACCGAGGCCCAGTTCCTCGCCGCGGCGGGCCTCACCAACCAGGGCGGCCGGGCCTTCCCTCCCGGCACCCGCACCCGCCAGTAGGTAGTAGCCCAACTCGTCAAGACTTCGGCGCGGTTTCATGCGCTCCTCGCCGGTTTGCGCGCCGACATCGTTCATATCCGGTAGTCGGCGAGTAGTCGCCTGCTGATGATCATCTTCTGGATTTCGCTGGTGCCCTCCCCGATCAGCAGGAACGGGGCATCGCGCATCAACCGCTCGATCTCGTACTCCTTTGAGTAGCCGTAGCCACCGTGGATACGAAAGCTGGCCTGGGTGACTTCGGCGCACATCTCACTGGCCAAGTATTTGGCCATTCCGGCCGCCGCATCGTTGCGCTGACCGGAATCCTTCAGCCGGGCGGCATTGACCATCATCAGATGTGCCGCCTCCACTTTCGTCGCCATCTCCGCCAGCGAGAACGCGATCGCCTGGTGCTCGGCAATCGGCTTGCCGAAGGTGCGGCGCTGCTGCGCGTAGCTCACCGCGAGTTCGAACGCCCGCAGGGCCACACCGCAGGCCCGGGCGGCGACATTGACCCGCCCCACCTCCACCCCGTCCATCATCTGGGCGAAACCATGGCCCGGCGGGCCACCGAGGATGTCGTCCGCTGAGGCGCGGTAACCGTCGAAGATCAGTTCGGTGGTGTCGATGCCCTGGTAGCCCAGCTTGTCGATTTTTCCGGGAATGGTCAGCCCCGGCGCGACTTCCCCGAAGCCGGCCGGCTTCTCGACCAGGAACGCGGTCAGATTGTCATGTGGGGAGTCGGCACCCTCGTCGGTCCGCACCAGTGTTGCCACCAGGGTGGAACTGGCACCGTTCGTCAGCCACATCTTCTGCCCGTTGATGGTGTAGCCACCGCCGCCGTCGCGGACGGCCCGGGTTCGGATGGCGGCGACGTCGGAGCCCAGTTCGGGTTCGGACATGGAAAATGCGCCGCGGGTTTCGCCGTTGGCCATCCTCGGCAGGAAGCGGTTCTTCTGCTCGTCCGTGCCGTGCTGTTGAATCATGTAGGCGACGATGAAATGGGTGTTGATCACGCCCGAGACGCTCATCCAACCCCGGGCCAGTTCCTCCACGCACAGCGCGTAGGTGAGCAATGACTC
>Ga0180431_10007862_pt1 | contig 12335 bp, 10 predicted proteins | sample SS_ome_11_FD_132459 | JGI IMG/M metagenome (GOLD analysis project Ga0180431, IMG submission 132459) | Hypersaline lake sediment archaeal communities from the Salton Sea, California, USA - SS_1_MS_1 metaG | ecosystem: Environmental > Aquatic > Non-marine Saline and Alkaline > Hypersaline >... | reverse complement strand
ATCCCCCCTTTCGAGATCTACGCCAGCGATCCCAGGGAGGTCCCCGAACCCGAGACCGTCACGGCAGTCTACCTCCCCGCAAGGTAGAATGGCACCCGGCATGCGATGCCGGGATGGTGGCATGACCGTCCCGGTCATGATCAATACCGGGCCGCAAGGCGGCCGGAATGTGCCGCCCGAAGGGCGGCTGGAGGAGGTCACGCCCGGGACGGTCGTGCCACTGTTGACAGCCGGGCCCCATCGCAAAACGAGTGCCATTCCCGCCAAGTAGACCTTGCGCGGCCGCGAAATATTTTCATAGTCCCGCCGGCCCGCGTCGCTAACCGGCCGAACACCCTCACCAACCGCTTCAATCATGGCAGTAGACGTCAAACAGATCGGAGAACAGGTCGAACGCGAGAGCGCCGTGCTCGCCCGCATCCGGGCCGAAGCGCACAAGGTGATCGTCGGTCAGGAGGTGCTGCTGGACCGGCTCCTGCTGGCGCTCTTGTGCAACCAGCACGTCCTGATCGAAGGAGTGCCGGGACTGGCCAAGACGCTCTCGGTCACCACCCTCGCCCGCATGATCCAGGCCACCTTCCGGCGCATCCAGTTCACGCCGGACCTCCTCCCCGCGGACGTTGTGGGAACCCTCATCTACAATCCGAAGAGCGGCGAATTCAGCATCAAGAAGGGCCCCGTCTTCGCGAATGTCATCCTCGCGGACGAGATCAACCGGGCCCCGGCGAAGGTCCAGAGCGCCCTCCTCGAGGCCATGCAGGAACGGCAGGTCACGATCGGCGACGAGTCCTTCCGGCTCGACGATCCCTTCCTCGTCCTCGCCACCCAGAACCCCATCGAGCAGGAGGGCACCTACCCGCTCCCGGAGGCCCAGGTCGACCGCTTCATGATGAAGCTCAAGGTCGGTTACCCCGAGAAGTCCGAGGAACGCGAGATCCTCAAGCGCATGGCCCGGTCCAAGCCCGACCTCGCGGTGGACGCGATCATCGCGCCCGGCGACATCCTGCGCCTCCGCACCCTCGCGGACGAGGTCTACATGGACGAGAAGATCGAGGGCTACATCGTGGATCTCGTCGAGGCGACCCGCAGCCCGAAATCCTACAAGCTCGATATCGAGGACCTCATCCGTTACGGCGCTTCGCCCCGCGCCACCATCTTCCTTGCCATGGCGGCGCGCGCCAACGCCCTCCTCGAAGGACGCGGATACGTCACCCCGCAGGATGTGAAGACGATCGCCCCCGACGTCATGCGCCACCGCGTCATCCTCACCTACGAGGCGGAGGCGGAGGAGAAGACCTCCGAGGACATCATCGCCCGGATCCTCGACAACGTCCCGGTCCCCTGACGCCCACCCCTCGCGCATCCAATGATCCCCCGGGAACTGGCAAGGAAAATCCGCTACATCCAGATCTACACGAGCAAGGCGGTCAACGACGTGCTCGCAGGCGAGTACCACAGCGTCTTCAAGGGCCAGGGCATGGAGTTCGAGGAGGTCCGGCAATACCAGATCGGCGACGAGGTGCGCTCGATCGACTGGAACGTCACGGCCCGCATGGGCGAGCCGTTCGTGAAACGCTTCCGCGAGGAACGCGAACTCACGATCCTTTTCGCGGTGGACCTCTCCGCCTCGGGCGAGTTCGGAAGCGCGGCGCAGCTCAAGAACGAGGTGGCGGCCGAGATCTGCGCCCTCCTTGCGTTCTCCGCCATCAAGAACAACGACAAGGTGGGTCTCCTCGTCTTCACCGACACGGTGGAACTCTTCGTGCCGCCGGCCAAGGGGACCTCCCACGTCCTGCGCCTGATCCGCGACCTGCTGGGATTCAAGCCCCGCCAGGCGCGCACCGACATCGCGGCCGCCGTCGACTACCTCGGCCGCGTGGCCCGCAAGCACGCCGTCGTCTTCCTCGTCTCCGACTTCCTCGAACCCGGCTTCGAGCGCTCCCTGCGAACCGTCGGCAAACGCCACGACATGATCGCGGTCTCGATCACCGACCCGGTGGAACTGCGGATGCCCGACGTCGGCCTCATCGAACTCGAAGACGCCGAATCCGGCGAGCTGATCGAGATCGACACCGGCAGCGCCGCCGTCCGCAAGCGCTACGAGGGGCTCGGCGCCGCCCAAAGCGGCACGCTCCGGGAACTCTTCCGGTCCATGGATATCGATCAGATCGAGATCCTCACCGGCCGCGACTACGTCCGCGACCTGGTGGCCTTCTTCCGGACCCGCGAGCGCCGGGCCCGGCTGTGAGGAAATGCCGCCCCACCCCCCATCGAATCATGAGTGAGCAACCCGAAAAGAAACTAGACTTCTCGTTGCCCGAGGGGCCCGCCGGCCGTCCTCCCCGGCGCGGCGTGACGGCGTTCCTCGTGGCCGTGGTCCTCGTCCTCGTGGGCGCCAACCTGTACCTCACCTTGAGGAAGCCCGCCGCGCCTCCCGCCCCGGCCGCCCCGCCGGGGGGGCTTCCCGCCGGGGCGGTCAAACAGCTCGCCCTGAAGCTCGAAAAGCAGGGGGTCCACGAACCCGCCGCCGGAGCATGGAAGGAATACCTTGCCGGTGCGAAGATCGACGAGGAGGAGGCCGCCGCCGTCTGGTACCGGATCGGGAAGCTCCACCAGGACGCGGGCGCCCACGCCCGGGCCCTCGAGGCCTTCTATCGCTCCGAAACCCTCGCCCCGGACAGCGAATACGCCCCCGAGATTGGTCGGCGCGTGCAGGAATCGCTCGAAGCCCTCGGGAAGTTCGCCGCCCTCAGGCACGAACTTGCCGAACGGGTGGGCCTCGACGACAAGGCCGCCGAACAAAGCGGCGAGGTGGTGGCGGAGATCGGAACCCGCAGGATCACCCGCGCCGAGTTGGACCGCCAGATCGAAGCCGGCATCGAGAACCAGCTCGCCATGTTCGCGGCGCAGCTCCCGCCGGACAGGCTCAAGCAACAAAAGGAGGCCATGCTGAAACAGATCTCCGGCGACCGCCAGCGGCTCGAATTCCTCAACAGCTACATCGTCGAGGAGATCCTCTACCGGAAGGCGCGGGAATCAAAGCTCGTCGAAGACCCCGGCGTGCGGGCCCGGCTCCGCGACGCGGAGCGCAGCCTCCTCGCCCGCCAGATGATGGAAAACGAACTGCGCGGAAAGATCCTCATCACCGACGACGACATCGCCCTCTACCACGAAGCGAACAAGCAGGAATTCGTCGAGCCCGCCCGCGCCGCCCTGAGCCATATCGTCGTCCCCGACGAAGAGACCGCAATGAAGGTCGTCGAACGGGTCCGGGCCGGAGAGCAGTTCGCCGAACTCGCCGGGGAGCTTTCCACCGACGAGGCCACCCGTGACGAGGGCGGCGCCCTTGCCGCGCCTGCCACCCGCGGGCAGCCGGTCCCCGGGCTGCCGGTGCCGCCGGACGCCCTCGATCCCCTCTTCGAGGCCGAACCGGGCGGTCTCCTCGACACCCCCGTCAAGTCCGAGGCCGGCTATCACGTCCTCCAACTCCGTGAGCTGACCAAGGAAAGGCAGCGCCCGCTCGAAGAAGTCCGCTCGCAGATCCACCGCGAGCTCTTCAGCCGCAAAGAGCGGGAACTGCAGGCCAGGCTCCTCGACGAATTGCGCGAGCAGTACGACGTCGTCATCCACAAGGACGCCTTCCAGTCACCTCCCGACGCGGAATGATCAGCGGCTGCGACAAGGTCATGCGTTCCAACGAAGCGAGCCGGTTGTTCGCTGCTCTCCGGGGACGATCTGCTCCCCCCGCCGCGCCCGTCACCCCGCCCCGCCGGAGTCGAAACTCCTCGCTCCGCCCATCGGCCGCCCTTGCCGCCCTCGCCGTCGCCACCCTCGCCTTCGCCGGATGCCAGCGCGACGCGCGACCCCCGGATCGCGAAAGCGGCGCGGAACCCGCCGGCATCGAGAAGACCTTCGAGCGCGGCCCGCTCGAAGTGATCCTGCGCCTCGACAACTCCAAGCCGACCATCGCGGACCGCATCACCCTCGAAATCGAGGCCACCGCCCGCGGCGGATACGAAGTCGAGTTCCCGTCGTTCGGCGAGAAACTCGAACAGTTCGGCATCGTCGACTACTCCTCGACCCACCCCGAACTCATCGAGGACGACCGCGTCCGCCAGTCCCGGACCTACGTCCTCGAACCGTTCCTCTCCGGCGAATACCGGATCCCCCCCATGACGTTCCGCTTCCGGAAGCGCGACGGCGCCGAGGAGGACTCCCACGAACTTCAAACCGGGGAATTGACCGTCGAGGTCGCCTCCCTCCTGCCCGGGGAGGCCGGGAAACTCGAAATCCACGACATCAAGAACCCCGTCGAACTCCCGCGCGAACCGCCGGAGTGGCTCTGGCCGGCCGCGGGCGGGCTGGCGGCGTTGTTCCTCGCCGGCGGTCTCTTCGCCTTCATCCGGCGCCGCCGCGGCGGCCCCCCGGCGCCTCCGCCACGACCGGCCCACGAGATCGCCTTCGAGGAACTCGAGGCGCTGGTGGCGGCCGACTTGCCGGCGAAGGGAGAAATCAAGGCCTTCTATCAGGGCATCTCGGACATCCTGCGCCGCTATATCGAGAACCGCTTCGGCCTCCGCGCCCCCGAGCGCACCACCGAGGAATTTCTCGCCGAACTCGGCGCCGGCCAGATCCTCGACCCCGCTCACAAGACGCTCCTCGATCGCTTCCTGCACCACTGCGACCTCGTGAAGTTCGCCGAGCACCAACCCCGGCACGACGACATCCAGAACACCTTCGACTCGTGCAAGAGCTTCATCCTCGAGACAAGGGAAACCGTCTCGACGGCGGCCTGAACCCTCCATGACCTTTCACTCGCCACTCGCATTCCTGCTCCTCCTGCTCGTCCCGCTTCTTTACGCGGCGCGGCGGTTCGGCGCCGGGCGCGGGCGCCGGGCCTCGCTCCGGTTTTCCTCGACCCGCAATGCCGCTCGCAGCGGACGTTCGTGGCGTCAGCGATTGGGGTTTCTTCCGGACCTCCTGCGCCTCCTCGCCATCGTCTGCCTCGTGATCGCGCTCGCCCGCCCGCAAAAGGGGCTCGAGCAGGTGCGCGACCTCAACGAAGGGATCGCCATCATGATGGTGGTGGACCGCTCAAGCAGCATGGCCGCCGAGATGCCCTTCGAAGGACAGCGCCTCAACCGCCTCGAGATCGTCAAGCGCGTCTTCGAACGCTTCGTCCTCGGCGACGGCGAGGACCTCGACGGCCGCCCCAACGACCTCGTCGGAATGGTCTCCTTCGCGCGTTACCCCGAGACCACCTGCCCGCTCACCCTCGCCCACGGCGCCCTGCCGCGCTTCCTCGAAAGCGTGCGCCTCGCCCGCCCCCGCACCAACGAAGACGGCACCGCCCTCGGCGACGCCGCAGCCCTCGCCGCCGCCCGCCTCGAAAAGGCCGAGGAGGCCATGGCTCGCCAGGCCCCGGACCGCGCCGACCAATACGACATCAAGAGCAAGGTCATGATCGTCCTCACCGACGGCCGCCAAACCGCCGGAAAACGAGATCCCGTGGATGCCGCCCGCCTCGCCGCCGACTGGGGAATCAAGGTCTACACGATCGCGGTCGGCGAGGAGGACGCCATGGTCGGCCAGGACACCTTGTTCGGCCGGTTCCTCCGGCAGGCGCGCGGCCAGGGCGCCGACACCCGCACCCTCAAGGCGATGGCGGCCGCGGCGGGCGGCCGGTTCTACGAGGCCCGCGATGCCCGAGGCCTCAAGGAGATCTACCGTGAAATCGACGAACTGGAACGCAGCGAGATCGAGTCCCTCCGCTTCATGGACTACAAGGAGCTGTTCCTGCCCTTTGCGGCGGCGGCCTTCGCGCTGCTGGCGCTGGAAGTCGCGCTGAATTGCACCATCTTCCGCAAGATCCCGTGAACCGCATCCATTTCCAGAACATCGACGCCCTGCATTGGCTTTGGTTCCTGCCGGTGGTGGCGGCGTTGTTCCTCTTCGCCGCGGCGCGCCGCAAGCGGGCCCTCGCGGCCTTCGTCGACGCCGGGCTGCACCACCGGATCAGGATCGCGGTCAGCCCGGTCCGGCGCCGCTGGAAGGCGATCCTGGTCGTCGCCGCCATGGCCGCCGTGGTGCTCGGCATGACCCGCCCCGGCTGGAACCCGAAGGCCGAAACCATCCAGCGGCGCGGGCGCGACGTCGTCTTCCTCCTCGACGTCTCGAAGAGCATGCTCGCCGAAGACCTCGCCCCCAACCGCCTCGAACGGGCCAAGCTCGCCATCAAGGACTGCATCGCGCGCCTCGAAGGAGACCGGGTCGGCCTCGTCGTGTTCGCGGGAACGGCGGTGCTGAAATGTCCCCTCACCCTCGACTACGGGTTCTTCCGCATGATGCTCGAGGACGTCTCGACCGACAGCATCGCGCGCGGCGGGACCCTCATCGGCGACGCCCTCCGATTCGTCCTCGACGACGTCTTCGACGACCAAATCAAGCAATACAAGGACGTCATCCTCATCACTGACGGCGAGGACCACGACAGCTTCCCGGTCGAGGCCGCCCAGACGGCCGGGGAACGCGGGGTGCGCCTCCTCGCGATCGGACTCGGCGACGAGAACGAAGGACGCCGCATCCCCGTCACCGGCCAGTCCGGCCGCCGCACGTTCCTCAAACACGAAGGCCGGGAAGTCTGGTCGCGACTCGACGCCGACACCCTCCGCAAGATGGTCAACGCCACCGGCGGAGGCCGCTACCTCAACGTCGCCACCGGCGCCTTCGACCTCGGCGAGATCTACATGAACCTCGTGGCCTCCGCCGAAAAGAAGGAACTCGAATCGAAGACCATCGAGCGATACGAGGAACGATTCCAGATCTTCCTGGCACTGGCCCTCGTTTGTCTGTCGCTCGAATATGTGATATCGGAACGCAGCAGATCGAAACCATGACCGTCCCGAGCCTCGATAGAACGCTTCCCCGCGCCGTGGCCGCCCTCGCCATGGCGGTCCTGCTCGTCCCGCCCGCCTCCGCCCGGGCCGCCGGCGCCCGCGAACTCGTCGCGCAGGGCAACGCCGCCTATCAACAGGGCCGATACGACAAGGCCCTCGATCGCTACGAGGAAGCCACCGTCGAACTGCCCGAGTCGCCCCGCCTCTACTTCAACCGCGGCGCGGCCCTCTACCGGCAGGATGACTACCCCGCGGCCCGCGAGGCGTTCCGCGAAGCCGCCCTGCGCGCCCGCGACCCGGAACTCACCGCCCGAGCGAAATACAACCTCGGCAACTGCGCCTTCCGCGAGGCGCAACGCCAGCGCGACAGCGACCTCGCCAAGGCCATCGAATACTCCCGCGAAAGCATCTCGCACTACCAGGAAGCCCGGGACCTCGCCCCCGGGTTCAAGGAAGCCGCCGAGAACATCGAAATCGTGCGCCTCTACGTCAAGAACCTCCTCGACGAACAAAAAAAACAACAAGAGCAACAGCAACAAGACCAGGACCAGCAGCAGAACCAGGACCACCAGCAGCAGCAACAGGCCGGCGACGACCAGCAGCAGCAGCAACCCCGCGACGGGGAGCAACCGGAGACAGACCCGTCCGGCGACGAAAACGAGCAGGAGGACGGCCCGCGGCAACAACAGGAGAACCAGGAACAGGAGAACCAACAGGAACAGCCCTCCGGGGAGGCGGAGCAGGAACAGCCCGAGTCCCGGGCGGCGGCCGCGCGGCGCGACACCGCCGAGGAGATCCTCGACGAGGAGAAGGAAAACCAGAAGCGCATGCGGCCCGTGATTCCCCGCGGGGTGCGGCCGGTCGAACGGGATTGGTGATGAGCACGCCTTCTGACAGAACCCGCACCCTGCCGTTCCTGCTCTTCGCGGTGAGCATGGCAGTCGCGGGCGGCGGCCTCTCCCGCGCCGCCGACGGACCCCTGACCGCCCGGGCCGCCACGGGGGCCGACACCGTCTTCGTCGGCGAGCCGTTCCTCTACCGGATCCAGGTTTCGGGCAGCGAATCCCCGAAACAGCCGGATCTCTCGCAGCTCGGGGACTTCCATGCCGCCTTCAAGGGCGGCGGCTCGAACTCGCGACGGTCGGTCCGCATCATCAACGGCCGGACAACCGAGAACGTGCAGCTCGGATACGTTTTCAATTACGAACTGCGCGCCAAACGCCCCGGCCGCCTCACCATCCCCGCCATCCCGGTCACCGCGGACGACAAGACCGCCTTGACCCAGCCGCTTTCGATCACGGCCCGCAAACCGTCCGAGACCGGCGACTTCAAATTGCGCCTCGGCCTCTCGAAGGACCGCGCCTATGCCGGCGAACAACTGACCCTCGAGGTGGTCTTCTACTTCCGCGCCAACGTCAGCGAACCGCAGTTGACGATCCCCGTGGTCGATCACGACGCCTTCGAGGTCTTCGATCTGGAAGGGAGCGAGGAACAAAAACCCGAACTTCTGGACGGCAAGCAGTTCAACACTTTGCGGATCAGGAAAGTCCTCGTGCCCCGGCGTCCCGGGGAGTTCCCGGTCGAGCCCGCCACCCTTTCCTTCAAGGGCGAGGATGGAACGGAAATCGCGGAGGACTTCTTCGGCCGGCGCGTCCGGCGTCCCCGCTACCGCCGCTTCGTCATTCCCTCGAACGCTCTGGACCTTTCGGTCCGGCCGCTTCCGGCTGAAGGCCGCCCGCGGAACTTCGCGGGCCACGTCGGGCAATACCAGCTCAGCGCGCAGGCCTCGCCCGTCGAGGTGAACGTCGGCGATCCCATCACCCTGAACCTCTCCGTCAGCGGCCCCCCGTTCCTCGAACCGGTCAGACTTCCCCCGCTGGACCGCCAGAAATCCCTGACCCGCGACTTCAAGGTCCCGGCCGAAATCGAGGACGGCGCGGTGGACGGCAACTTCAAGGTCTTCACCCAGACCGTCCGGGCCCTGCGGGACGACATCGAGGCCATCCCCCCCATCGAACTGCCCTACTTCGACACCGCCGCCGAAACCTACAAGGTGGCCCGCTCCGAACCCATCCCGATCACGGTGCGCCCGACCAAGGTCCTCACCGCGGGGGACGTCGAGGGACGTCCGCTGACCGCCGCCCAGCAGGAGATCCAGACGTGGATGCAGGGAATCGCGCACAACTACACCGGCCCCGAGGTGCTCTCCAGCCGTCCGCTCGGGTTCAGCGCCCTCTCCTCGCCGGCCCGGCTCGCGCTGGTGGCCGGTCCCCCGCTCGCCTACGCCCTGTTGCTGACGGTGGTCGTGGCGAACCGGAATCGCCGGGCCAACCCCGAGCTGGTCAGGGCCCGTCGCGCCCTTGCCCGATTCGACCGCGAAGCGGCCCGGGCCCCGAGCGCCGAACAGATCCTCGCCGCCTTCCGCACCTACCTCGGCGCCAAGCTCACAAGGACCCCCGACGCCCTCACCTTCCATGACGTCGCCGGACCGTTGAACGCCAAGGGGGTCGACGAGGACCGGCTCGACCGCCTCAGGCAGATCTTCGTGCTCGGCGAGGCCAGCCGCTTCGCGGGAGGCGGCGGCGAGGCCGACACCGCCCGCCTCCACGAGGAGGCCTCGAAACTCGCCCGCGAACTCGACAAGATCCTGAAGTGAACCCCTACTTCCAGAGGGTCGCCCGCCTGCTCGCCCTGTGTCTCCTCGCCTCGAGTCCCATCACCCGGGGCGCGCTCGACGGGTTCGAGGCCTCCGCCCTCTTCAAGGAAGGCCGCGAACTCTTCGAGCAGGCAAACGCCATCGCGGCAAGCGACCCCGAACGGGCCCGCGACCTCTACCTCGAGGCCGCCATGCACTTCGAGCGCCTCGTCCGCGACGGCGCCGCCCACAACGGCCGGATCTACTACAACATCGGAAACGCCTACTTCCGCGCCGGCGACCTCGGCCGCGCCATCCTCAACTACCGCCGCGCCGAACAGTTCATCCCCAACGACACCAACCTCCAGCAAAACCTCGCCTTCGCCCGCTCCCGCCGCAAGGACAAGCTCGAAGAAACCCCGGAAGCCCGCGTCTCGCGCACCCTCTTCTTCTGGCATTACGATCTCTCCTTCACTCAGCGCTTCCGCCTCTTCGTGGCCGCCTTTGCCGCGCTCTGGGGCGCCGCCGCCCTGCGCCTCTTCATGCCGCGCCCCTTCCTCAGGTGGGTCCTCGGCGTGGCGGCCCTCCTCGCCCTCGCAATGGCCGCCTCCCTGATCACGGAATCCCTCGACCTCGAAAACGAACGCCCCGGCGTCGTGCTCGCCGGGGAGGTCGTGGCCCGCAAGGGCGACAGCCAAACCTACGCCGCCGCCTTCAAGGACCCCCTCCACTCCGGAACCGAGTTCCTCCTCCTCGAACAACGCCGCAAGTGGGCCCACGTCCAGCTCCCCGACGGCCGCCGCTGCTGGCTCCCCGCCAACTCCATCGCCATGGTGCGCCAGAGTCCGTGAGATCCGAAAGCCGCTGCGAACGTGTCAAGCTTCGAGGAGGACCCCGCATTGCCCCAACTGCGGCTTTGACAAACCATCGAGAATCAACCGATTCAATCAGGTCCGCCGCCTTGCCGGCCCTCCATTCCCCGGCGCGATCATGCCTCATCTCCGCGTCAACACGGCACCGGTCATTCCGGAAATTCCTCCGCTTGACAGGCCGGAATCCCGGAGTTTTTTCTGTCGGCCGCGACCCCGAGGCGATATAGTCGGGCCGTTCCGAGTGGCAGGGTAGCTCAGTGGTAGAGCAGAGGACTCATAAGCCTTTGGTCGCCGGTTCAAATCCGGCCCCTGCTACCATTTGTTCTCGTTGAGCGTCAGAAGGATACGAATGGCGGCCAGACGACAGCTGTTAGGTCGTCAGCCGATCTTGGCCACTTCTTGGCCACTTCCGGCATCGCTTGGACGGGGGAAGCTGTTCCCAATCTGGCGTCAGAGTGCCGACTTGACCGGCCACTTTCCACACGGATGAGGCCGGCAAAGCGTCCGGCTTGCGTCTGCCGCGGGTCAGCACGTAGACGTGCTTCCGCCATGCAGGAAAAAGACGACGCAGCAGACGCACCCTCGGAGGAACAAATCCGTGCCGCAAGACACGCTGGCTTCTGTGACTCAGTAAGCCACATGCCCCTTCTCGCCGAAAGCGGCTTACCCGGAAGTATCTGGCGGAGGACGAGAAGAGGGAGAAGAACGTCCGGGGATTTTTCGAGAGCGTAACAGGCGAGGAGGGGAGTGAACTCGACGAGTGTGAGTGAAGAGAGGCGAGCCGTTTCGGTTCTGGCCGAGGTTCGGGGGAGTGTCGGCCGGGAACTGTCACCGACTGGCAGTGCTGCGAACGACGCCGTGCAGTTTGATGCAGTGGTGTCAGCGGTGTCGGTGGGCTGTTTTCGGTTCATTGGTCTCAAGGAGCCTGTGGTCTCTGACAAAACGCCACCGCGAGAGCTCACTTCAGCGGTCGAACCCCGGTTCTTTCGCGGTTCGCGGGCGCAGCAGAGGCTGTGACAGTTGATCAAGCGCCCTGTCGGCCGGTTGGAACGCGCGTCGGCCCCGAAGTGCGGCCGTCGACCCTCGCTCAGGATTGCGAAACGGGAAAAGTCCCCGCTCGCGTGGAAGGCGCCGGTGGGAACTCGGGCCGCCCGTGGAGTGCCTCGACAAACTCGGGGAGGGAGACTGCCGTCACGTCCTTGCCACTGAGAATGACCAGACCCTCGCTTGCGAGTCGTTCGAGCACCTCGTCCCTCTTCTCAGCGCTCTTGAATCCGGCCAACCGCTGGGCGTCCCGTCGAGTTGCCAAACCGTTCTCCCGGAGCTTTCGGAGCAGCTTGCGCAGCTGGGGGAGCGGGCAACCGGGGTCGAAGCCAAGTCCGTGCCAAGCGAGACCGACGATGCCCAGTGTGATGCAGCGCAGGGTCGGGCAGTAAAGGTCGACCATCAAATCCGCCAGCCTCTTGTTGTTTGCCTTGTGAAAGCAGCCGGCGAAGAGGGCGATGTTCTCGCAGACACCTTCCAGCTGATGGACGGCTTCGATGACGGGGGAGCGATACGGGAGGGGGAGCATCTCCAACCGTTTCCACAGGTGGATCTGGTAGGTCCTGCACCAGTCGTTGGAATCCAGCCGAGGTTTGGCCTCAAGGGGAATCTTTGCGCCCTTTCCGAGAATGCCGCTCAGGAAACCGAGGGAGCGGGCGTTGGCGACCGAGATTGGTTCCTCTGCAAGATGGGGCAGGAAAATGAATGGCAGCCCGAGTTCAAGGACGGCGTCCACCAGGGTGTCGTTGTACTCCTCCGGACTCAGGGAGCCGGACACGGCGATCGCCTTCCGGACCATTTGGATACCTCCACCCGGTCCGGTTGGCTCCTGGAGTTTGGAGGGCTCGCTGATCACATCCCGGCGGAAGGCGGAATGGTCGGCGTCCT
>Ga0180431_10007861_pt1 | contig 12335 bp, 9 predicted proteins | sample SS_ome_11_FD_132459 | JGI IMG/M metagenome (GOLD analysis project Ga0180431, IMG submission 132459) | Hypersaline lake sediment archaeal communities from the Salton Sea, California, USA - SS_1_MS_1 metaG | ecosystem: Environmental > Aquatic > Non-marine Saline and Alkaline > Hypersaline >... | reverse complement strand
TCGTAAATAGCCATTCTAACGCTTCCGTTTTCCCCTTGTGATTGTAAAGATAAACCAAATGCCTTTTAATTATGATTATCTTGAAAGTTTAAATTCTGTTGGTGGTTTCATCCACTTCCTTCGAAGCAAAATAAATCGCACAATTCCCCAAAGACCACCAAGACCATAACCAAAATGTAGAATCGCAAACACAATTACTGCAGCAGGAGCATATTGCCAACCGGATTTTCTTCCCACACTGAAAATACCCAGAATCTGTACCAATAAATAGATAGACAATTCAGCTAACAGAGCCCACCAGAATATATCCAATACAAAACCACCCACAGCAAATGTAATAATTGAAAGCAAAAAAAATATCGGTATAACTTGCCTAACGGTCGCCGGCCTTTTGTGTTTTTGCAGTGTTCTTATGCGCCAGAAACCATATTGGAAATATTGTCGCCAAAGTTTTTTCAAAGAACTTCTTGAATAATATATGCTCCAAATTGAACTGGATAACCATATCTTGCCACCAGCCAGCCTAACCCTAAGATTAAACTCATCATCTTGGTTTCTCACCAATTCCTCATCGAAATATCCTATCTTTTCCACAACCCAGTGGTGGTGCACCCCATATGGCAAAGTGTCTACCCATCCATCAAAATTACCCAGACGATGTTTAGCGTTACCAACTCCAATAGGAGTCTGTGTTGCTGTGGCAATTGCCTTACCTATATAACCCTGTGAAATTGTTTTCCAATAGCCCCCGCAAACCCATGCCTCCGAGTGTTCCTGTAAACAATTAATTGATTTCCTAATAAAATCCTTTCCAATCTCACAATGACCATCAATACGAATAAATACTTCGCCTTTACTTTTTCTTAATGCAATATTCAAACCGGTAGAAACTATCTTACCTGCATTTTGAAGTAGCTTAACACGTGAATCTTTTTCTCCAATTCGCCTTACAATTTCCTGAGTACCATCATCACTGGAACCATCAGCTACAAGAACTTCCATCTTTTCAGAGGGATAATCGTTTCCCAGAACGCTATTTAGGGTTCGCTCTATAAAATCCGCTTCGTTACGAATTGGCATGACAATACTTACAAATGGAAGTTCTTTATCGTCCATCAAACTTTACTCCAAATCTACGTTATTTTTCTACTGCACTTTTCAAGACTTCTAATACCTGAGATGCTAATGAATCCCTATTAAACATTTCTTCTGCAATTCGACGGGAGTTTTGCCCCATTTCGACCAGCTTATCCCGATTTGAATTAAAGTATAAAACTTTTTCAACAAATTTATCGATATCACATTGTTTACATCCGAATCCTGCATGATTCTCTTCTACTATATTCTTTTGCCAACCGCTGTAATTCAAAAGAACCGGCTTTCCTGCGCTTAACGAATCAAAGAATTTATTCGCCGAGTTGTGTTCCAAAACAGGAAATTTAGCAAAAATAACCATTGACATATCGCATGCGGCAAAATATTTCGGCAATATTGTCTTGGGCACGGATGTAATAATCTCAATGTTTTGCAAACCTGATTCCTCGACACGCTTTATGAGCCTGTTGCGTTCACTACCATCACCGACCAGCACAAAATGTATATCCTGATATGATTTTAATTTTTCCGCGACATCAACAACAAAATCCAATCCGTTGGTTTTGCCCATCGCCCCGGCATGAAAAAGAACGAGTTTATTTTGCCAGTCTTTTTCTTCTCTTATTTTCGAACCATCTATGTCAGGATTGAATACATCCGTATCTGAACTGTTAGGAATAATAGCAACTATTTTTTCAAACCCATTAAGAACTGAATAAACCCCATCTGCCATTCCTGGCGAAAGTGCAACAATTGAAGTGCTTTGCTTGTATATAGATCTTTCCAACCACAAAAGTATTTTTATAAGAATCCTGTTACGTATAATACCTAGATCTATTGGTATTTCAGGCCATTGATCACGAACCTCAAAAACAAAAGGTACATGCTTCGACCATTTTAGTATTATAGCTGGAATCCCTACCGTTAATGGAGTGCTTGTTGCATAAATCACATCTACCTCTTTGGTTCGCAATCCCACATAAAGACTGAGAAGCATAAACGATGAAAATGAAATTATTCGACGAAGAAAAGATTGCTTATTGCTGTACTTCATTCCCATTATTACAACATTAATTCCAGCAATTGTTTGCCTTTGGATAAGACCGCTTCTTACTTCTAGGCCACCGACATCATAATGCCCGCAAATTATTGTGACTTTATGTCCAGCCTTAACCCACCGCCGTGCAAATTCGTAAGACCGAGTACCAGTGCTACCCGAGGGTAATGCAAAATGTTGGTGGATATATAATATGTGCATCTGTTTTACTCTTTGCTTTTTGCCTTCAGGATCATTTCCTCATAGATTCCCTCAAGGATTTTCATGTTTGTCTGGGTATCAGCTAGTTTAACAACCTTTTCACGATTTAGCTGTGTTGCCCGAACAATCAAATCATTGTCGTATAAATCCATTATACAATTTGCCAATGATTCTGGGTCATTTACTTTGTGTAAAAAACCATTTACGCCGTGTGTCAACCAATCTGAATTGGTATCTATCTCAGAAACAACGGGAAATAACCCTGATGCCATTGCTTCAAGCAGTGCCACACTTATACCGTCACGAATAGGGGATGAAATAAATATATCGTTTTCACTTAAAATCGAGTTGATTTTGCTTTTATCAACACCGCCCAGGAATGTTATTTTTTCAGATACCCCTTGCAGTTCAGCCAGTTCTTTAAGTTCTTCCAACAAAGCCCCATCCGCCACAAAAGTCATTTTAAAATAGACATTTTTTGATTTTAGGATTTTTAATGCTTTTATTATGGTGACATGATTATATATTTTCTCCAGCCTTCTGGTTGTGACCATACGAATTTTTTGTCCTTGACGTAATTTCTGTCTTTGTTTGAAACAAAAAATTTCTGTATCAACCCCAAGTGTTAGAACTTGTATCTTTTCCGGAGCAACACCAAGACTAATCACTTTTCTTTTTTGATCTTTTGTACATGTGTTGACACAATCTGCATGATTAAAAACAAGTTTTAACAGAAGTTTCCATATTTTTGAGTCAATACTGTCATTTAAATCACTGCCGTGTACCGTCGTTATAGTGGGATGAAATCCACATACAACTCCAGCCAATCCAGCACTTGTAACATAATGAGTGTGAACAATATCAGGTTTGATTTTTTTTATTAGCCTGTACGCTCTCAGCATACTAATAGGGTATTTCCATTTGCCCTCTGTTGCGGAATAGCTACCCCACAGAGAAAGATCGTAGGTCTTGATGCCTATATCAGAATGTGGTGCTAATGTAATAAAACTGACATTATGACCAGCTTTTTTAAAGTACTTCAGATAAGGTTCAATGTGAACAAAACCACCGACACAAAGAAAACAAATATGCATTTTTATCTTTTAGCCTTGTCAATTAATTTTATCAATAATTATGTAACAAGTCTTCGATAAAATCACTGATGTCCTTGCAACGAATACGATAATCGAAATACTGCTTGCATTTTTTCATTCCCTCCACCCCAATTTTTTCACCGCGGTCGGGCATCTTCACAAGCTTTCTTATCCCCTCTGCCAATGCATTTGAACTGTTTGGAGTTACAATCACGGCTTCCTTGTCATCAACTAAATATTCTGCTATGTCACTTACTCGGCTGGTAATAACCGGCTTGCCGGTCATAAGATATTCAGGTAGACGGGTTGGAAAGGTGGCCTTTGCATCTCTGCTATCAAGTCGCGTGAAAACAAGTGCATCACTGCAAGATAGCATTTCGATAAGTTTCTGCTGAGGCACTCTTCCCCAAAATTTCATCTGTTTTTTTAACAGCGGCTTTGTTTCTGCATATTGCTTTGCCTTAAGAGCTGCTCCTTCGTTGCCCTCAGATCCTATTATATTGAAAAAAATTTGCAAACCTGATTTCAAAACTTCATTAACTGCTTTCATCATTAATATGGGACCATCACGTTCGATCATTCCTCCAAGATATGTTAATTGAAAAACATCATTACAATAATCTGTCTTTTTTTTGCAATTCACCGTAAACAAATCTGGGTCAATTATAGCCGGTATCCTGATTACTTTCATTTTTCTGGCAGAAAACCACTCTGCTATAAACCTTGATATAGCAATAATACCATCAGATTTAGGCAGTGATAAATGCATATTAAATTCACGATCCCAATACAAAGGATTAAGCCGACCCATCCTGAAGTATGCCGGGTCAAACCACTCTACTACATCACGAACAACAAGAATACCTCTTTTCCTACAATAGTTTATTAGTTGATGCATGCAAAAGTAACGGTAACTGTAGCCTATCAAAACATCAACTTTCTTTTTTTCATTTAACTCTTCAATGCAACTAATACCGCTGTAAAGGCCCCTTCGAAAAGCAGAATAATACTCTTTAATTTTTCCCACGTAGGATTGCCCCGATCTTGATGAAATAGTGGGGCCTGCAACATAGTAATAATATCCTTCTAAAGTATGCCAGATATTACTTTCCATATTACAACTGGCTTTCTGAGGCACTGTGGTGACAACATATGCGTCATGGCCAAGTTGAGCAAGCCCTTTTGCCATGTGCCTGATTCTAGATGCAGAAGCCGAGCCTTCTGGAAATAGAAAATCTCCTGCAATAACAAGTCGCATCCAGTGTATACCTTTATTTGAAAATTAACCTATTGTGTAAGATCAGGTTCCGACACAAAGAAATCCATCACGTTTTGCCTGAGCATAAGCATTGGATATTGCACCTGCAGTAATCCAGAAAACAAAAGGTGCCAGGCCAAGAACTCCACCGAGCATGTGTTCAAATACACAAATAATTGCAATGCCAAGAAGCATTAGAAACATATTCTGTGTAAGTGCCATTGCCTGTAAATCGCAATATTTCCGAATTCTCTTTGCTTGCCATACTGTCACAATCACCCACAATAGAAAACCCGGAAAACCGATATTACCTAATTCAACCCACATTGCCACATATGTTGAGTGTGGATGTGCCTCATAAAATGATACCATTGTACCGATTCCTCGGCCGGTTATTTCATTGCCTTTGCGAAGTCGCAGCATGTCGCGCCAAATCTCCATTCTGCCTGTTGTAAGTTCATCCATTTGTATGCTCCCAGCACCACTTTTATGCAGAATTGAGTATAGGAGCGTTACACCCTGATAAGTAGTTGACAAACTGAAGGCCAATAATAACCCAGCTGTAGCCATGGCCATAAACCACATACTGAATTTTTTGCGATATTGCCAGAAAACAAACAGTCCACAAACAACTGCACCGGCAATTGCAGTTCTGGAACGTGAAACCAACAGTATTATCCCCAAAAATATAAGCAATCCGATATAGAAAAAGAGATAACGATTTTTCTTTGGCAGCGCGCCGCCCAGGGCTATCAAACCCATAAGAGCAACTATACCCATGGTATTGGGGTTGTAGAATATTCCACTATTATCTAAATTTGAAATACACATTAACAATGATATGGTTGCTCCCCATACTAAAACCCATCTTAGTCCGCGCATAATTTTATCCCAACTGTAAGCCGCTGGCAACAGAATATACCCTATCATGGCCATCGTTATAAAGCCGATGATTCTCAAAATACCGTTCTTCATATCTGTATGATTAAGCAGGCTCAATACTGTACCTGTTAGAAACCAAAGTAGCGCAAGACGATTCATGGAAAATGAAAAAACCAAACGCCGATTGAACATCGCAGGGGGTATTAATATTAACCATGTCACAATTATAGGTATCAGTCCCACCCAAAAAGGTATAGAATTTGATCGGATAGCACCGGTGGCCATATACAACATCCATGCAACATCAATTAAAAGCAGTACAAAAAGAAAGGGTTTAATTTTATTACCGCCCAATTTTTCTTCAAAAAAAAAGGTCTCATCAGGATAATAACTATCTGGATTTGTTTGGTTTTGCCAATTCCGACGATCTTGCTGCTGTCGGCTATACTTGTCTGACTTATAATAATTCATTTGTCCACTACTTAAAATTATTCGTTACCAAGCAAAGCTTTGTCCTGAGAAAAAGAATCCCACTGTTTTTTTGGGGTTCTCCAGTCGTGCCCAAATTTATATTCCAGATAGCTTTCAGATTCCTTTGGAATCGGCAATTCAATGCCAAATATCTCAAAATTTCGGAATTCTGCAAAATAACAGGAGGGTACACAGTTAGACTTGTTTATAAAAAAAGATGCGTTCTGAATCTTAGCTATTTTTGGTAAAATTATTTCTCTCAAATATGCAGGGAGTAGATGAAATAAAACCGTCGGTATTATGATTATCAGATTTCCCAAAAACGCCTGAAACCTATTATTCGCAAATTTCAATGTATTCAAATCGTACAAAGACCACAAAAATCTTTTGAGAAATACTCCTAACTTGTTTCTTGGAATATATATCGGTTTGACCGCCATATTATCTACTGTAGTATAAAAATTTATATCCAACTCGACATTAGCTTCTGTGTTCTTACAGTATATATGCAGATGTCCATCAGAAAAACAAACTTTGTAGCCAAGCTTTTTAAAATCAGCAGAAAGTTTCTTCTTATACGCTAGATCTTTATTATCCTTCCATACCCCAAGGTCTACATCGCGCTCCCACTCTATAAATCCCCCTTCTCTGACAAATCCTAACAAGGTACCGTATTCCACCCAAAAAAGTCTATTGTCCCGTTTCAGTATTTCTGCCGCATCAATCAGCATCTTCTCCATTAATTCATGCGCTTTCTTCATATAAACAAAATCTCCTTCTGGCCGATATTACTTTTATGTCTCTATCTTTTTCGATAACCACAGTTGCATAGCCTGATGATAATCCTGCGGGTTATCAATCTCAATTGCTGACAAAGAGCCTATGGGCCAAGCCGTAAATCTATGCTGCTGCAGGATATCATTAACAGCTGTTTCAAAAAATAAATTTTGCCTATTCAACTGTTCATTATATCGACAAAGGCTTGATATCATTTCCGGGCAAGCAGACCGGCTGAACTTACCAATACCGATAAACTCGCCTAAACATTTGTCAGGCACCAATTCCTTGCCAATACTAACTATGCGTTGGTTTTCATCCACAATAACTTTTACTTCTTCCTGTCGGCATGGCCCGACATCTACGGCAAAAACGTTCCCTTTTTGCGATAAAAGACCAAAGATTATTCTATGATCAAAAAGAATATCCGCATTGAAATAAATAAAATCATCATCTAAATAATTACGTGCTAAATACAGTGAATGGATCGTGTTGGTTGTCGCATAGTTGTCGTTAATCGTAACATTGAACTGTATATCATATTTTTCGAGCACTTCGACAATCAATTCATATTGATACCCCACAACAACTGACAGCTGCTGGATATTGTTGTCAATCAACGAAGTAATAATATTTTCCAATAATGTCTGTTCGCCGAAATGTAACAAACATTTTGGTTTGTTCCATCCCATAGTGGACAACCGTCTGCCACATCCAGCGGCAAGAATTATTGCTTTCATAAGACCCTCCTATAATGATTTGATAATCGTGCATATTTCAGCATAAATATCTTTTTTTCGACCCAGCAAGATACCGTTAACCATATGAAACAAAGGTATCGAAACATCGAGTGACCACAAAGTCTCGATTGTTTTTGACATTGCAATTCCTTCAACGGTCATCTGGACTTTTTTCAGAGCATCCTCAAGCGACAAACCCTCGGCCATTGCATTTCCAAGTTTCCGATTTCGGCTATCTTGACTTATACAGGTAGCAATTAAATCTCCAGCTCCTGATGTTCCCAATGCTATATTTTCATTGATTCCGAAAAACGAGGACACCGCGTCAAGCTCTCGGATCCCTTCGGACATAAGAACTCCCTGTATATTAGCTCCGAGATTTAATCCATCGGCCATTCCTATAGCAATGGCTACCAATCCCTTAAGGGCTGCACATACTTCATGATGGATGGGATTCCTGCTGATTTCAAAAAAGATCTGGTCGTTCTGCAAAGCTTCCTTTACTAAAGCCAAATACATCAGGTCATCACTTGCCATAACCGCACGTGTCAATTTGCCTTCGGCAATTTCGTTTGCTATCGTCGGGCCAGTTAATATAATCACCACGGCTTTTGGGATATAGTGTTTTATCAATTGGCTCATGGTGCATTGATGGCGAGCATCGAAACCTTTGGAAACACTTAAAATCAGTGGTGATTTTGAGTGTTCCGAAAGCTCTTTGGCCACAACGCCAATTTGACTTGATGGTACAGCGAAAATAAACAATGTTTGATTTTCATCGAAACTGCTGCCGTATTTTTTTTCTACAATAATAGATTTTGGCAGAGGATATTTGAAGAATTCCCCAGGATTCTCACGATTGCTGTTGATATGTTCCGCCATAGCCGAATCAATTGTCCAGACTTTGGTTGGAACGCAATTAGAAAATACCGAAGCCAATGCAAGCCCCCAATTACCTGAGCCAATTATAATAATCTTCTCAATGCTCTTAGCCATCAATTTCCTCCAAACTCGATGTTTCTGATTCTATATGATGTTTCCTGATATTCGCATGTGTTTGAACAGAATAATAAATAGTATATGCTGAAGAAAGAAACCAGGCTGCAACCAGACAAACCCCTATTAGAATAACTGATATCGAATTTGTAAACAAGATTATTAATGTTGCAAGGATCACGTTTGTTAATGCGGTAATACTTCTGCTGATAAATATCCTCCGGGTATGCCCCATACCCATAAGATAATAATATGATGGCACAGCAACGAGACTTAGGAATGTTCCGATCAAAATAAAACGGAAGGCAGGCGGGATAGTATCAACAAATCTGTCTCCCAGCCATATTTTAAACAAAGGTGTTGCTATGCAAAAAACACCTGTGTAAAGTGGAATTGCAAAGGTTAAAAGCACCTTGCGCACATGATGCTTTATCGTGTCCAATCTCTGAATTGACTGAGTGGTGAGATTGGCACTGAGTCGGCTCACCTCCGGCATCAGAGCTTTGAAAGCAGGCTCAATAAGTCCCCGTAACTGCATGCTCCCGCTAAATGCAATCTCATAGACTGGAATTGCTGAAATACCTGCATATCGCGACAGCATAAGTTTATTAAAGGGACTAATAAACATTCCCATCAATGTTCCCCCAAAAACACCTGCTCCAAAGGTAAGGGTTCGCTTGCAATGGCGGATATCCAAATTGCCTCTCTCAAAGAAGCGGAACCGGCAGATAGATTTTATACAAACAAGAGAAGCTATGTTGACAAATACATAGGAGACCGTATTTCCGATGAGCAAACTTTTTACCCCGCTATTATTATAAAGCAGTATTATGGCAGTTGTAAATGTTATGATTCGGCTGCTCGATTGAATGTAGTTGGTCAAATCCATCCGACCAAGGCCGGCAAGTGTGTAATTGAATATCTGGACAATGAATACATAAATGCTTAAAGCGGCAATATACGGCAATAGTGATGAGGCCATATTTGCATTCTCGCCGCTCAATTTGAACAATGTAATGATATTATTTGTAAATACCAATATTAATATAAAAATGACTGCTCCGCTAATACACAATAAAGCCAGCGCCGTTACAACATACTTCTGAATGCCTTTAATATTCTTGTTAGCATACTCTTCGGCTACGAGTTTAATTATTGCCTGCCCTACTCCAAGATCGCCAAGTTGAGCAAAGCTTAGGACGGTAGCCAATATAAGCCAGAGGCCATATTGTTCATATCCAAGAAAATGCAGGTACAGTCGAAATGAAATTAACAACAATAACGTATTAATACTCATGCTGACCACACCTGAACTCATATTACGGCGTAGCTTTGAGCCGAAGCCTTGTGTAAACAATTTTGATACTATATGTTTAGGATTGTTCATTGAGTGCTATGCAACTTTCCACGTCATCTGTGTCAGTATCATTCAGATAGTTCTTAACTCAGTTAGAAGAAGCTTGCTCGATATACAGTAACGCCGCAGTAATTTTGTGTCTAGCCCGATAAACCATTTTGCTGTCATTGGGATTTTCTAGAACATAATCAACCTGTGCATCCAAGATGTTCTGGGCTTTTCTGGCTCTTTGCATATCATTCTTCTTAAGGTCATTAATCGCTTTTTGTAACTGATAAAGATACTGGTAATCTTCAAGGCCTTCGCGCCAAGCTTGCCATCGCCGGGACGGCACAATAGATTCACCCAGAGTATCTACCCTGTCTTGGATGTTTGCTCCATAGATTACGCCATAATAGCCGACTGATTTATTGCCATCATCCCAGCCTTTCTCTTTATGGTAATCCACATAAAGCCAAAAGCCTGCGCCAGTTTGTCCCCGTTTGAAAGCATACCACGGCATTAAACGATAATAGTTATATGGGCTGTTTGCCTTGGCCGGACCTGTTGCCCCGTAAACCCACATTTTAACCCCAAAACTCTTGATTGTAGTAAACCATTTAAGATGCTCTATGGTGCGGTCATTGGGTAGACACCATATATCAATACGGTCCTTAAAACGTTCAAAATCCTTAGGTCCCCTGCCAAAAGAATTGGCGTAAATTCTAATTTCAGGATCAATATTTTTAATAAATCCAGCCAGTTCATAAAACTTATCGCATAGAGTCTCATCAAATGGATATAATGCAAACCTGTCATAGCTTACGCCCGTCTCTTTGAGATGTTTGATCCAGCCTGTTAGCCATGATGCAAATGCATCTTTCCATTGAGGTGACATCCACCGTCCAAACAAACCGAAGTCTCCTTCTTCGGCACGCCAGTTAAAATAAAAAAGATATGTCCTTGCATAGTTGTTCCTACTAACTACACGATCTATACTAGAATAATCTACCTCAGATCGACCTACTTGCCCGATAGTACCTTTTTGAGGAAAGGGCATATCCCTGCTATGAGTAACAACAATATTTGTGTAGTGTAACTGCAAATCCTGTATTGCTTCTATTAAAGAGTTTTTTGTTTCCAATGCAACTTCTGGGAAAGCCCAAACACAAGTTTCCAGTGCGATATTATAGTCAAGAGATATTGGCACAACTGTGATATTTACTGGAATTATTTGCTCTGGCAACTTGTCGCCATTAATTCGTTCCACTACAAATTTGACAAAAGCTGCATAATTGCCTGATTTAAGTGAGGGATTAAAAACATCAATCCACAGCTGTACCGTCTGCCCCGGTTTTACAGTAATTTGTTTTTCCCCCTGCAGCACAAGTGCATCAGCAACAGCACCAACCATACTCCCCTGGACACATGTTGCTTTTCTTACAGTAAAGGTTTTGTGGCTCTCTAAAATATTTCCTCGCGAATCTAATAATGACGAAATATCTGTACTAATATATAAACCGGTATCGGTACAGTTAATTATATTGACTGCTATAGACTCATGTTCATTTTGCCATAGTTGTACATCGATTTGTTTCTCAATCGCTTCTGAGGGCAAATACATTTGTTTTTCTTTTAAGATTTCCATTGGATTTGCAGGTATGAATACATAAGATTTGCCATAAATTTTGTTGTATATCTCAGCACGAAGAATATCAACTTCCCTATCGAATATCCGCATTTGTTCAAAATATTCTTTTTTGTTGCCATGCTTGATAACTGCCTCATTTATAGTATCGAGCTTCAAATTCATTTCTTGTGCAAACTTTTTGCTAAATTTATTTCTATTCTCTTCTATGGCATTGACAGTAGCAGTAATTTTTTCACTTAAAACAATTTGTTTCTTTATAGCTTTTAAAATATTACTTGTTATGTGAAACTCATTAAATCTTATATTATTGCCGCTCTTGCTATTTGCCTGCCCCCTAATTACCTCTATTTCATCAAGAAAAAGGGATTTGCCGCCGGATTTCATTAATATTTTCACAAAACGTCCATTTGTATTTAAATTATTCACTTCAAGCCACTGATGTTTCGTACGGTTGCTTTTCTTAGTTTGCCAGATATCGGCTAATAACCCTACATATTCAAAGTCTCTACCATCGTTGCTAACAAAAACAGCTATGAATTTTGGAAACACCACCCCCCTGGGTTTTCCACCAATACTGTGAATTCGTATTCGGTCAATATTTTCCGGCTTTTCAAGATCAATCGTAATTTCAACAACTCTATTTATCACACCCCAGCCGACAGTACTTTTAAATCTCCAATGACTCATCCACATCTTACCGTCTGTCAGTTGCATATTATCAAATTCATCAGTACATGAGGGATAATTCGGTTTTGGTATAATTGTACAAGACTTATT
>Ga0180431_10007860_pt1 | contig 12336 bp, 10 predicted proteins | sample SS_ome_11_FD_132459 | JGI IMG/M metagenome (GOLD analysis project Ga0180431, IMG submission 132459) | Hypersaline lake sediment archaeal communities from the Salton Sea, California, USA - SS_1_MS_1 metaG | ecosystem: Environmental > Aquatic > Non-marine Saline and Alkaline > Hypersaline >... | reverse complement strand
TGAGGGGGTCCTTCGGGATCATGCGGGGCGGCCGACCACGGCGGGTCAAGCTGCGGTTCAGCGGCATGGCGGCTCGGTACGTGCCCGAGAAGAAGTGGCACTCCACACAGGTCGTCAAGCGGCGCGGCGACGCCAGTATTCTGGAGATGACCGTCGCCGGCCTCGACGCCGTCGCGCGGTGGGTCATGTCCTTCGGTGGGGAATGTGAAGTCCTGGCGCCGAAGGAGCTCAGGGAGAAGGTAGTCGCCGGGCACAGAGCGGGGGTCAAGGTGCAGGGGAAGGGGTAGCGGTGCTCGGGACAGGCCGCCGCGGGGATGGCGGGTGTACACGTCAGTCGCACGACACCACTTTCCAAGGGGACCACGCGTCGGCACAATCGGCACAGGCCTTGTGGATATTCAGGATGCGGGGGGAGTGAGTGTTGCGTCCCTGGAATGCCGCGAAGACTGGGAGCAGCTCATGACAGTGGATGGTGGCACTGCAGCTGATCGCCGAGATTCCTACTGGCCGCAGTTATGGGCCAAGACGGATCAAGATGCTGGGAAGTCCCAGTACCACCCCTTGCTGTGCCATATGCTCGACGTTGCGGCAGTGGGAGGTCTGGTTTGGGACCATCACCTGACTCCCGGACTTCGTGGGAGACTGGAATGTGCGGTCGGAGATGTGGGCGCGCGAAGTCAAGTCCTGTTCATGACAGGCGCGCACGATATCGGGAAAGCTTGCCCGGGCTTCCAGAAGAAAGTGCCTAATCTGTGCGAATGCTTGGGACTTCGCTTCTCCGACAATGACCAGGATCGTCCTCATGGATTCGTTGGCGCCTTCGTTTTGAACGAGATTCTCGGGCTTCACTCGAGTGCGGCCCTATTGGGCAGGATCGTTGGCGGGCACCACGGCGTCTTCCCGCGTTCGGCGGATCTCCGAATGGGAAGGGACACGCTTGGGGACGATGCATGGGAAAGGGCCCGGCGTGAGGTGCTGAATGAGTTGGCCGATCTCATGGGTCGCGACCTCAGCCGGAGATCTCAGTCCAAGGCCGAGATCACCGACCCGTTTCTAGTCCCCGTCCTCGCCGGATTTACCTCCGTTGTGGACTGGATAGGTTCGAATCAGCGTTTTTTCCCGTGTGCTTCCAAGTCGGGGAAAGCAGTTGAGGTCAGTCCTGCCGAGTACTGGAGGAACGCGAAAGACCAAGCGCAAAAGGCTCTCTCCAAGCTGGGTTGGTTGCCCAGCGTAACGTTCGCGGAAGAGGCGCGGTTCGATGCGGTCTTCCCCCGATTTCGAGCAAATGGCCTCCAAAGGACCGCGATTCAACTCGCGCTGGAACAAACTTCTCCGTATCTCATGATCGTGGAAGCGCCAATGGGACAGGGCAAGACTGAAGCCGCGCTTTACGCGGCAGACCTCGCGATGTGTAGGAATTTCGCGAGGGGCATGTACATCGCCATGCCAACCCAAGCCACAGCGAATGCGATGTTCAAGCGAGTTCTGGACGACTACCTGAAACAGCGCGGGCACCAGGGGAAGCTGAATCTGCAACTCGTGCATGGCAATGCTCTGCTGACCGAGATGGAAGAAGTCGAAGAGGGGGAAATCCCCAATTATGAACCCAAGAGCATAGGGGAAGAGGGCGGCGACGCCGAAGCCCAATCCTGGTTCGTGGCTAAAAAGCGCCCGTTGCTCGCGCCGTTCGGCGTGGGCACCATCGACCAAAGCCTGTTGAGCGTCCTTCAAACCAAACACTGGTTTGTGCGGCTCTTCGGCCTGACCGGCAAGGTAGTGATCTTCGACGAGGTTCATGCTTACGACGCCTACATGAGCACGATCCTCGAACGGCTTCTGCGTTGGTTGGCAGAGGTGGACTGCACCGTCATTCTGCTTTCAGCGACCCTTTCGGACGCCAAGCGAAAAGCACTCGCAAAGGGTTATTCCGGCCGGGACGATGTCGAGTACAAACGCTATCCGCGAATAACTCTGGCCAGGCCACGCTACTATCCCAATGCACAGACAGATAGATGCCCGGTGTGTGCCGAAATCCCAATGGAGGAGCAGCGCGCCGTTGGCATGCGCTTTGCCATGACCGATCTGCCAACCCTAACCACCAGTCTGAGCCAGCAACTGGAGCATGGCGGCTGCGCCGCCGTCATCTGCAACACCGTCAACCGCTCTATTGAGGTCCATAAGCACTTGAGAGGCAACCTGACGGACACTGAGTGCTCACTTTTTCACGCCCGCACGCTTCAGATGTGGCGGCGAGAACGCGAAGTGGAAGTCCTCCGCAAGTTCGGCAAGGGTGGGAAGAAGGCAGATGGTACCTACGCGAACCCGCATCGCCCGACGCGCGCCGTCTTGGTTGCGACACAGGTAATCGAGCAGAGCCTGGACCTGGACTTCGATCTTATGGTTTCGGAGATTGCCCCGGTCGACTTGCTGCTGCAGCGCTGCGGGCGGCTGCATCGGCATCCGCGCCAGCGCCCGGCGGGCCTTGAAACGCCACAGTTCATCGTGCTCTTCGACGCCGAAGCGACCGGTCCGCCGCCTGAGTCGTTCGGCAAGAGCATCGAGTGCGTCTACGACCGCTACATCCTTCTGCGGACGTGGTTGGCCTTGCGCCAGCGAGAGAAGGTCGAAGTGCCAGCAGGAATCGAGGCGCTGGTGGAAACGGTGTATGGCGAGCTGGCCCTGGCCTACGGCGACGCGTGGAAGGCTGCCCTGGAACAGGCGAAAGGGCAAATGGAACGCACCCGCAATGAATCTGAAAAGGCGGCCGGCAGGCTGTTGGTCTGCCACCCCAGGTGCCCCCGCGATCTCGTTGAGGAATTCAATGATCAACTGGCCGACGACGAAGACCCGCAGGTCCACAAGGCCGTAAGGGCGGCCACGCGCGAGGGCGATCCTTCCATCACGATCGTGATGCTACCAGCGGCCACGGTTCTCACAGGCGACCCTGACGTTTCGGAGGTGCGAGCTTTGCTTGACCGGTCGGCCAGACTGAGCCATAGGGGAATCTTCCAGAGGTTACGTGACGACGGCGAATCACCGGCGGAATGGGCCAAGAACTCGCACCTTCGCCATGCGCGTCTGCTGCGGCTTGACGCGCGGAACCAGGGGCGGGTTGGAAATTACGTGTTGACGGTAGATGAAGAACTGGGGGTTGTAGTCGAAAAGGACGGTGAGAACAATGGCTGAATTCAACCTGATCGACGAACCTTGGATTCCGTGCATCGACCCTCATGGTCAGCTTGTTGAATATGGCATCCGCGACACGCTCCTGAAGGCGCACGAACTGAGGGAGATTTGCGATGACTCGCCGCTGGTCACCGCAGCGCTCCATAGGTTGCTGCTGGCGATGTTGTATCGTGCCCATGACGGGCCGTCGGACACGGCGATGTGGCTGGCGCTGTATGAGCGAGGTCGCTTTGAGCAACACCATAGGATTGGAGACTACCTCAAGAAGTGGCGTACGCGCTTCTACCTGTTCGACGATAGACATCCATTCATGCAAGTAGCTGGCCTCGACCTCAATGACTACAAGAAAGGCGGCACGGCTAAGAAAGACAAATCCGATGGGCTGATGCGGCTTGCCAAGGAAGCACCGGACAAAGGTGGCCGCGTTCTATTCGACCATAGGATGGGTACTGAGCGTCCAGAGTATGAATCGAAACAGATCGCCAAAATGATCCTGTCCACGCAATCATACGCGGGCACAGGTGTCGCATCCGCCGGAAGGGTCGGAGACCAGGTAATTGAGCCGACCGCCTGTCGATTCGCTCCGTGCGTAGACGGTTTTGTTCTTTGGCTTCAAGGCGACAACCTTTTTCAGACGTTGATGTTGAGTCTCGTGCCACAGAAGCTTTCCCCGAAGGACCTGCCAGCATGGGAGGACAGCAATATCGTCAGCTCGGCAATCAGATCATGGAACTGTGCATTGAGTTTCACCGGCCCCATGCAGCGCTATGCGCCGCTAAGCCGATTCATCCGAGTCGTGGACCATAGATCGGTGTTCTTCACCAATGGCTTGAAGACAACCGCTGACTCAGACGATCCGATGAAGGCATATTACCGCGAATCCGATGCTAGGCCATACGAGGCGAAAAAACTCCTGGAGCACAAGGCAGCCTGGCGTGATGCCCACACTCTCTTTGCAGTAGGTATGGCCAATCACAAGCCCCCCATGAGTTTCGATTTCGCAGCACGCCTCAAGAGCGATGGCGTGATTCACCCTGGTGCCGAATTCAAGGCAACTGTGCTCGGCCTAGCCACGAGAATTGATAAGGGGCTCTTCTGGCGGCACGAGCGCATGCCGGTGCCGGCCGCGTTGCTCGCCGACGTCAACCTGATTGAGCGGCTTGGCGGGCTGTTGCGAGACGCCGAGCAAGTAGCATCTGATCTCAACTTTCGAACGCGACGCACTGCGAAGCTGTACTTGGCGCCCCACGCGGAAGAGCCTGGCGGTAGGAAGCCGGACGACAAGGAAGTCGCCAATCTTGCCAGCAAGATAGACCCCCGCCCCGCTTACTGGGCGCGGCTGGAGAAGCATTTCCTTGCGCTGCTGGAGAACATCCCCACCGATTGGGACACCGCAAGCAACGACTGGAAACCGGACGACCAGCAGGCGGCGACCAATGCTTGGCGCGAGTATGTGAAGGGCGAGGCCCGGCGAGCGCTAGAGGAGAGCATCCGCTCCCTTGGGACAACTGCCCGGGCCATCCAGGCCGTCGCGCGCGTTCGCACAGAGTTCAATAATGGCGACCTCATGCCCCAGCCGCAGAAAGCGGCTAAAGCAAGATGAGAATCGAGGGGAGGGAAGAAGAAATGAGTCTTGATGGGAGACAGAAGACGTTCATCGGCTACCTGCTTAACCTTGCTAAGGAAGGCAAGGAGGACCGGGGCGCGCTTGCCGACCTGCGCAGTGGCTTGGGCAAGGAACCCGGCGAGATGGCGCGCGTTCATAAACACGTCGCGCCGCATCTGCCCGAGAGAGACTACGACGACCGCTGGTACTACCTGGCCGCGACGCTCTTCGGGGCATTCCCGCAACATCGGAAAGGTTGGTCCTTGGGCGCGGCCTTTGGCCCTCTGAGACAGAAGAGCGACAGCATGGAAGCCCGCTTCGTCGCGCTGGTCAACGCCCACCCCGATGACCTAGACGACCATCTCCGCCACGTGGTCAGCCTGCTGAAGGCCAACGAACGGGCGCTCGACTGGTTTCGGCTCTTCGAAGATCTGCTTCAGTGGAATCACCCTGGTGGGCACGTCCAACTCCGGTGGGCGCGCGACTTCTACAAGAGCAACCTCGGGGAAACCGGCTCTCCGACCCATACGAATGACAACCACATGTCCAAACAGGAGGTAAGGGACCATGAATGATTCTGGCACCAAGATCGAAGTTCATCTGATCCAGAATTTTGCCCCTTCGAACCTGAATCGCGACGACACTGGTCAGCCAAAGAGCGCCACGTTCGGTGGCGTCCGGCGGGCACGAATCTCCAGTCAATGCAGCAAGCGGAGCGCGCGACGCGGAGGGTCCATGGCCGAGCTTCTTGAGCAACAGGGAGCTGTTCGTACGCGGCAACTCATCGTCGAAATCGCGAAGGCCATTGACGAGAAAGACGAGCCTGACGAAGAGACAGTCGAGGTTGTAGCGGGGGTCTTCGAAGCAGGCGGACTCGAACGACGGCTGAAGAAGGGCGGCAAGGCGAAGAAGGCGGGAAAGCAGGAAGAGGAGGCGGGCAATCAGGAAGGAGATGATTCCGGCGTTGGCGCGTCAGAGTCCAAGAATACGACGAAGATCCTCGTCTTCCTTGACAAAGAGGCTTTTCCGAAGCTCGTCAGGGTGTTCAAGGATAGATGGAATGACCTCACCAAGGGCAAGAAGGACACGACGGAAGCGGCGCGCGACGAGATTGGGCAGTTGCTTTTTGAGGCTGTCAAAGCGCCAGACATGGCCTTGTTTGGTCGAATGCTGGAAGTTAAGAGCGGTACTCCATTTGGGAAGTATAACATGCGGGTTGAAGCGGCTTGCCAGCTAGCCCATCCGATCTCCACCCACAAGGTGGACATGGAGATGGACTTCTACACTGCTGTGGACGACCTTAACCCGGCCGAAGAGACCGGCGCGGGTATGATGGGCGTGGTCGGTTTCAACAGCGCGTGCTACTACCGCTACGCGTTGGTGGACCGCGACCAACTGGCCCGCAATCTCGCCCGAAAGACGGAGCGGCGAAACGGGCAATGGACGCAAGTGCTCGAAACCAGAGACTATCGAGAGGCAGACAAGGTCGTGCGAGCGTTTCTCGAAGCGATCGTCTGTGCAATCCCGACGGGCAAGCAAAACTCGTTCGGCGCGCAGAACCTCCCGTCCTTCGGCATGTTCGTCGTGCGCAAGGGTGGCGTTCCCATCTCGCTAGCCAACGCCTTCGCCAAGCCCGTACGACCGACCAAGGACGACGATGATCTCATCGGTTTGTCCGTGGCCGCGTTGACGAAACACTGGGACGCACTGGGAAGGGTCTATGGCGATCAGGGCGTGCAGACCACTTCATGTTTCCATCTCGGGCAGCAGGCACGGCTCAACGAGCTCAGTGGCTCTGACAAGGGAAGTGTCCAAGAAGCGATCAATGCAGTGTTGAGGGCCACGGGGGGACAAGATGAATGAAGTGCATACCCTACTCCTGCGGTTCGAAGGTCCCATGCAGTCGTGGGGCTACCGCAGCCGGTTCGACTACCGCGACACGGCGCTGGAGCCGACCCGCAGCGGCGTGATCGGCTTGATCTGCGCCGCCATGGGCATTGCGCGCGGGGAGGATATCTCGCGATTCAACGGGATCCAAATGGGTGTGCGTGTGGACAAGGAGGGCCGGCCCGAGCGTGACTACCACACGGCGCTCGATGTTATCAAGGCGGATGGCAGCGGAAACGATACCGTCGTGTCCTATCGGGACTATCTGGCCGATGCGTCGTTCACTGTGGGGCTTCAGTCTTTGCGACTGTCGCTCCTCAGGGATATTGAATCTGCCTTGCGCAATCCCAGGTGGCCACTGTTCCTTGGGCGTAAGGCGTTTCCCCTCGCGGTTCCGCCCGTTGAGCCTTCCAATTCGATCAAGCCGGGGACCTTGGAGGAACATCTGCTGTCTGCTGAGCCAGCAAAGCGCGTGGTGTTCGAAACCGCGGAGGGCGAAAGAATTCAATGGGATTGGCCTCTCTGCTTCCGGGAGCGGCGGTTCAAGTCTCGGTGTATTCATACTCAGTCCAAAGGAAAAGGAGAGCCAGAATGACACCGCTTGGCATCGCCCAGATTTGGCTGTCGCGTCTGATCCTCAACCCGCAATCGCGGCAGGTCCGGAGCGAGCTGGCGCAGCCGTATGAGATGCATCGCACGCTCCTGCGGGCGTTCCCGAAGGCCCTAGTTGGAGGAGAGGGTATACGCCACAAGTGTGGAATTCTGTTTCGCGCGGAAGTGAATGACTACCGAAACGGCGTGATCGTCTACGTCCAGTCGGTCCTCAAGCCGGACTGGTCTTTCCTCGCGACCCGGAGCGACTACCTGGTCATGGGTGTGCCCCCCCCGAATCCGGCCTGGAAGGACGTTTCAGGGGCTCACCAGAGCGTCCAGGTCGGGCAGGTCTTGTCGTTTCGCCTGCGAGCGAACCCGACCAAGCGAATAGCGAAGGACACGAGATTCGCCGGAGCATTGCGTGGCAAGCGGGTTGGATTGCTGCGCGAGGAAGAACAGATCGCCTGGTTGATTCGCAAGGGCCGGGAACGCGAGAGGGGTGTCCCAGGGGGTTTCGAGATACTCATGAGAGATGTCGAGAATCGCGATGGCGGAATCACCCAACTCCCGCGCGTCAGCGTGAGGCCGGAGGGGAAGCAAAGGGGATTGAAGGTGGAGGCGGGTCGTTCGCATGAGATGAGACATCTGGCTGTTCGTTTCGACGGTTTGCTGCGAATAACCGACGCCGCTGCTTTCCGGGAGACACTCACCCGTGGCATCGGATCGGCGAAGGCCTTCGGCTTTGGTCTTCTCTCGGTTGCACCGCCCCGCTGAGCACTTGCGGGTGCGGTTGGGAGACAGGGTTATGAAGGACTTCCAGGAGCTGCCGAAGGTCCGTGACAGCCTGAGCTTCCTCTATGTGGAGCACGCTCGCGTCGATCAGATGGACAAGGCCATCGCGCTACACAGGATTGGCGCGGGCGGCCGCCATCAGGTAATCCCTGTGCCGATTGCCTCGCTCCAGATGCTGATGCTCGGTCCGGGGGTGTCGATCACACATGCGGCCGTGCGTGCCCTGGCGGACAATAGCTGCCTCGTGGCTTGGTGTGGGGAGGAAGGTGTCCGGCTGTATGCGTTCGGGATCGGCGGTACCAGATCGGCGCGAAACCTCGTCTTGCAGGCGCGCCTTGCCTCGAACGACCGCACTCGACTCGCCGTGGTCGAGCGGATGTACCGGAAGCGTCTCGGGCCAATCGAGGCAGGTTGCACTCTGCAACAGATCCGCGGCATGGAGGGGATTCGGGTCCGCGAGGCCTATGCTGCGGCGAGTCGTGCCACTGGAGTCACATGGCGGGGACGCTCGTACAAGAGAGATCGCTGGGCGAGCGGGGACCCTGTGAACCGAGCCCTCTCAGCGGCAAACTCCTGCCTGTACGGGCTCTGTCACGCAGCTGTGCTTGCTACAGGCTTCTCGCCTGCTCTCGGTTTCGTTCACACGGGCAAACAGCTCTCTTTTGTGTATGACATAGCCGATCTCTACAAAGCTGATCTGACGATCCCGACTGCCTTTGAGTCGGCCAGGGATGGTCCCGACGAGATCGAGAGGCGAGTGCGGATTGCTCTCCGCAATCGCTTCCGCGAGGGACGGATTCTCCAGCGCATCCTCCCAGATATTCAGGACTGTCTGTCGATTGATGCCAAAGACGTCACGCCAATTGCGACGCAGGGCGACGACTACGACAAGGACCCAGCACTCCCAGGCACGCTTTGGGATCCACAAGGGGATGTTCCGGGCGGCGTCGCCTATGGGGACACGCCTAGTGGAAATGGTGAAACATCGTCTCCGCAAAGGGACTGACAGCGATGGTTGTCTTCATTCTCGAGCGAGTTCCAGTCTCTCTCCGGGGGGAACTGACACGGTGGATGCTGGAACCTCGCGCGGGAGTCTTCGTGGGAACGATGTCGGCCTTGGTTCGCGAGAAGTTATGGCACAAGATCAACTGGAAGCTGATGGACGGTGGTGCCGTGGCAATACACAGCAGCGACACGGAACAGGGCTTCGTCATCAGAACGTGGGGGGGTATGTCGAGAGAGATCGAGGACTTCGAGGGTCTTTTCCTCGTTGCACGTCCTGAAACCGGCAGCTAGCCAGTGCAGTCCCCACGCACGTGGGGGTGAACCGGCCCGCGCGTAGGATGGGACACACACGCCAACGCAGTCCCCACGCACGTGGGGGTGAACCATCTCGGCAGGAAGGTTGCCGAGGACCTGAAGCGCAGTCCCCACGCACGTGGGGGTGAACCGCGCTGGACAAGGTGAAGTTCCCCGAGCTGGAAGCAGTCCCCACGCACGTGGGGGTGAACCGTGGGCGGCCGGTCATTCGGTCAAGAAGTTCACGCAGTCCCCACGCACGTGGGGGTGAACCGGTAAGCGAGCGATGGGTTTACAGGCAAGCCAAGCAGTCCCCACGCACGTGGGGGTGAACCGATAGCGAGGCCGACGCAATCGCTGCCTGGAACGCAGTCCCCACGCACGTGGGGGTGAACCGTCGGCGGCGGTGTGGACGGCAATTCTTTTGATGCAGTCCCCACGCACGTGGGGGTGAACCGACCCTCGGCGATTCCAGCCATTCGCGTGTGGCGCAGTCCCCACGCACGTGGGGGTGAACCGTGGGAATTCAGGTATCACCGCTGGACAACGAAGCAGTCCCCACGCACGTGGGGGTGAACCGTAAATTGCCATAGGCACGAGCCAAACAACCCGGCAGTCCCCACGCACGTGGGGGTGAACCGCGTGTCGGCCGTAAGTTCCTTGAGCTTGTCGCGCAGTCCCCACGCACGTGGGGGTGAACCGTGGACGCGCCAGGAAATCTTCAGCGCCACAGAGCAGTCCCCACGCACGTGGGGGTGAACCGAAAGGCCGGGATCTGCGCGCTGTCCGTCTTCCGCAGTCCCCACGCACGTGGGGGTGAACCGGGGAAGAGCCAACAGCGGGCGGCCTACACGAAGCAGTCCCCACGCACGTGGGGGTGAACCGCCAAGCGGCACCCGCTAGAAGAAAAGGCTTACGCAGTCCCCACGCACGTGGGGGTGAACCGCAAGCGCGGCGTAAGTACACCACCAACGGGAAGCAGTCCCCACGCACGTGGGGGTGAACCGCAGGAATATGCAATGCCAGGTAAACCATTTGAGCAGTCCCCACGCACGTGGGGGTGAACCGCTCACGGCACCGAGGCCGAACCGTGTTCCCCCGCAGTCCCCACGCACGTGGGGGTGAACCGCCTGTATGGTCCAGCCATCAGAGCCACCTCTTGCAGTCCCCACGCACGTGGGGGTGAACCGCCGATCACATGCAGGAAGTGCGGACACAATGAGCAGTCCCCACGCACGTGGGGGTGAACCGTAACTGCCGCGCATCCGGCAGACGCAACACACGCAGTCCCCACGCACGTGGGGGTGAACCGCGGGCCGTCGGCTACTGGCGGCGCGGGGTCCTGCAGTCCCCACGCACGTGGGGGTGAACCGGGGACGGTCTACATTGACCCGCTACGGGTAGTGCAGTCCCCACGCACGTGGGGGTGAACCTGGATGGGGGCGCTCAGGGACGGGGGGGTGGACGCAGTCCCCACGCACGTGGGGGTGAACCTTGGCGTCGGCGTAGTATTTTACCTCTTGCGCGGCAGTCCCCACGCACGTGGGGGTGAACCGTAAAGCGTGATTTCCATTTCGGCCGATTCCCAGCAGTCCCCACGCACGTGGGGGTGAACCGCACATACTGTCGGATCACTTCCTCGGCAACGGGCAGTCCCCACGCACGTGGGGGTGAACCGATGACGGCGGCATTCGTGGTTCTGCTCATCATGCAGTCCCCACGCACGTGGGGGTGAACCGAAGAATGCCGTGGTTGAACGGGCGAAAAAGGAGCAGTCCCCACGCACGTGGGGGTGAACCGCTGGCAGCGACTTTGGCATGGAACACGCGCGCGCAGTCCCCACGCACGTGGGGGTGAACCGAGCACCTGCCTAATGGCCTCCGTGACTAGGGCGCAGTCCCCACGCACGTGGGGGTGAACCGAAAAAAATGGACGCCGAGACACTGAAGGCCCTGCAGTCCCCACGCACGTGGGGGTGAACCGTCCTCGCGCGAGGGAACAGACCCCAAGCTAAAGCAGTCCCCACGCACGTGGGGGTGAACCGATCTGCGAGCGGCAGGGCGAACAGGACTTCGTGCAGTCCCCACGCACGTGGGGGTGAACCGTAATTTCCAGTAGCGCGAAGCTGGGACGATGCGCAGTCCCCACGCACGTGGGGGTGAACCGCGGAACCCGGTAGACCGTGGAAGGCGCTCTGCGCAGTCCCCACGCACGTGGGGGTGAACCGCGGAGAGAGTCAGTATGGAGGGGGGCGGGGCAGCAGTCCCCACGCACGTGGGGGTGAACCGCTCTCCCGATCGGATCCGCACCGTCTCGGCCGGCAGTCCCCACGCACGTGGGGGTGAACCGCTCTCCCGGGAACAGCGTGCTTTTGCGAAGGCGCAGTCCCCACGCACGTGGGGGTGAACCGCTCATCGATGCGAGCAAGGATCCCGCCGAAGTGCAGTCCCCACGCACGTGGGGGTGAACCGTGCGGGGGCAGCTTGAGGGCGGGAAGGATCTTGCAGTCCCCACGCACGTGGGGGTGAACCGTCTTCCGCCCTAATCATCACTCACCGCCTTCCGCAGTCCCCACGCACGTGGGGGTGAACCGGGTAAAGGCCGCGGCATTGGACACCTCTACCCGCAGTCCCCACGCACGTGGGGGTGAACCGGCGGCGCGGCGTCAACGGGCACGAGGTCTATTGCAGTCCCCACGCACGTGGGGGTGAACCGTTGGTGGTGGCTGTGGCGACGGCCCCGCGAGAGCAGTCCCCACGCACGTGGGGGTGAACCGTGATTAGCAAAGTGGCGCAAAGCGGGGGGGCGGCAGTCCCCACGCACGTGGGGGTGAACCGGTTCACGAGGGGACAGCCACCCCTTTTCATCCGCTATCCCACATGCGAAATAGTCGACGAAAAGGGGTGACTGTCCCTCGAGAAGCTGTCCCTCGAAGAGGTTTACCTTGTCTCGTTCCGGTACGCTTTCCGGCT
>Ga0180431_10007854_pt1 | contig 12340 bp, 9 predicted proteins | sample SS_ome_11_FD_132459 | JGI IMG/M metagenome (GOLD analysis project Ga0180431, IMG submission 132459) | Hypersaline lake sediment archaeal communities from the Salton Sea, California, USA - SS_1_MS_1 metaG | ecosystem: Environmental > Aquatic > Non-marine Saline and Alkaline > Hypersaline >... | reverse complement strand
CGAAAAGTTGCTCTAAGCTTATTTGATTTCTTTGACCAAGAAAAAAGAACCAATAAAATACCGAATCAACACTTTTTTAGTGCAGAATAAAAACCAAAACGGTACCGTAATGGTTTTAGATATTCTGAGAGAAATAACCATGATTATTATGCTATCCTCCCAAAAAGGTGGTTCGGGTAAAACAACTATTGCGGTCAATCTTTGTTCTTATTTAGCTTTGATGGGTAAAGATGTGATGTTGATTGATTCTGACCGGCAAGGTACAGCATCAAATTGGCTTTTTGACCGGTGTGAAAATAAAGACCTACCTCTGGTTCATGGGGTTCAAAAATATGAAAATATTAGTGGATCACTTAAAGACTTCAAAAAACGTTACGAATATGTGATTGTTGACTCCCCTGGAAGAGATTCACGAGAAATGAGAACAGGAATGGTTTCAGCTGATTTCATCTTGATTCCTGTTAGATGTTCTCAACCAGACTTGGATACCCTTGCTAAAATGCAGGAGATTGTTAATGAAGTTAGAGATATGAATCCTAAGGTAAAGGTCAAAGGTCTTTTGACAATGGCTTCTGCAAACCCAGTTGTTAATGAAATCCAAGAGGCTCAAGATTATGCTAAAGATTACCCAGGAATCCCATTGCTTAGAACAATAATTTTTGACAGGAAGATATACAGAGATGGTATGAGCCTAGGGAAGGGCGTTTTAGAATTGTCTAACGATAAAGCAAAAAAAGAGATGAAAAGTTTAGCTAAGGAGATTTTTGATGCCTAAAAGAAGACCGCCTAAAGCCTTTGAAAATTCTCCTTCTGAAGAAGATATTGAACAGTTTGCAAACCAATCTGATGATTCAATAAGTGAGCCCTCCAATTTAGATCCCGAAGCTGTTCCCACAATTGGGATGAACATCAGATTTAATGCCTATGAGCATCAAGTACTAAAGCAGATGGCGAAAAAAGAAGGGCGTAGCATGCAAAAACAAATCAAAATCATCCTTAAAAAAGAAATTGGTACCGAAGTGGTGCTAAAATAAAACTAAATAAGCACTAAAAAGGTTTTGATTTAGTGTTGTTTTAGTTTTATAAAAGTATTGTTTCTGTACTGTTTTGGTGTTTTTTGTATGAATGTATCCATTATTACAAGATCTTGTTTCTTTTGCTTGCTGCAATGATGATTAATCATAAAGTACCAAAATAGTACTAAATTAGCATGTTTATGGTACCACTCTTTGAAATGAAAACCTTAAAACAGCGATAATTGACCTATAATCGACTTTTTAACTTTATTTGATTGATCATAAAGACCGCGTCAAAATAAGCTAATACAGCGCAAATATGAAGGTCAAAATTTAGACAAAAAACAAAATTTTTCTTTAAAATAATCCTTCGAAGGATTAAAAAAGTTTCATGACACCAAACTTGTTAGAGAAACAAATGAAACCCTTCATAATAATAAGTGCTCTTCTTGGACTACTACTTATAACTAACCAATGGATCTGTCCTAGATGTTTCCATGATAATCCACCGAAAGCTCCTAAGTGCGAAGTCTGTGGTAGAGATTACTAAAGCCCAATGGAACGATTTCGTACGCTAAGGATCTAATATAAGAACAGCGAAAATCCTTGCTTCGGTCGTCGCTTCAAAAACTTTCCCCGTTTATCAACCCAAAGAACTTTTCCAGGATCCGCATGATAGTCATCAGCTGGAGCTGAACGTTTCTTTTCGCTGAAGATACTTTCAAGCTTGTCGATGATGTCCCTCCATCCAAACCCTACCACCCCTACATGCCCTAATCTGTTGACCTCGACTAAAAACTTTCGCTGCTCTTTGGAGAGATGTCCTTTGTCAGACTTGATCTCCAGGAAATATGCCTTGCCATTTCGAAGAATGCAAAAATCTGCTACTCCCGCCAAGACTCCCAAAGACCTTGGATCATAGAAACAATGACCCCGAGAAGATCCAATATCATTTTTAATGTGAAAGAAGAGGAACTCTTCATGATCTTGCTTTTGCTTAAGCAGTTTAACAAGACTCTTGTGCAAATCCCTCTCCATTTTTTTCCCCATAAGACTAAGTCCTCTAGCGGCACTTCTTCTTTTTTTTCTTTCGGGAATTTACAAAGATACTCATTTTACCTCCTTGGCAATGAGATTATCATGTTTGGCAAGCATCTCTTTGGCGCCCTTAATATTTAGAGCCCCTTCAAGCTCGGACATTTTTTGCTCGCCCTGTCCGATGTGAAAATGCAAGAGCTGAGAAATTTTCTTGCAAATGTCCTTGATAGGATCAATAGCTTTGCCTTCTAACTCTTTGATTGCTGCAGCAATGTCATGCGTCTTATGTATAGTCGATCTGACTTCCATCAGCGCTTCGGCAATGCCGATAACATCGCTAAAAATTTCAAACGTACTCATTATTTTCCTCCTTTGAGTTCATCTACCGCTTCAGCTAGCTCTTGAATCGCCTTAAGCATATAAAGCTGCAGATAGGTCATGTTAATCATTTTTGTTTTGTTTTTTTTCTTATCGTCTGGTGAAAACAGTTTGACAAGCTTTGGATCAGCCTTTTGGGTCTCAGCTTCTTTCTTAGAAAAATATCCAAGCCCCTCAGTAATCTCAGGCATGATCTTTGTAACTTCATCGGCAATAAGTCCCAGTTGCTTCTTAAAGAAGCTCTTTGCTTTTCTTCTTTTTTTGTCATTAGAATCCTTTTCCTCATAGGGAGCTAAAAATCCATAAGTGCTTAGTTGTAGTTTTTTGAGCTTAGGAAGGATTTTCTCATTCATTGGATTGATCGAATGCTTCAGTGATTTATCTGACAATTGATTGTAAGCCCCAGCCTTGTCGATCCCAAAGGTCAGCTGCGTTGCTGGGTCTTGATTATCCTCATCAGTTCCCCCAAAGAGATAACCAGAGTTACCATCTGCTATGATTTGAATGATGTCGGAGTTGCAAGCAATAAAACCATAATCTCCTCCAAAGTACCCCCCAAAAATTGCAGAGATATAGTTGTTATAAACGTTTCCTCCTCTCCCAGGCCATTCAGCAGATGCAGCAATATATCCTGGACCATAAAACTGTTGTCCTGTTGTAAAAGTTGTAGGGTTAACAAGTTCCCCACTTTTTTGTCCTGGAGATCCTAAAACAATCTTGTTTTGGTTTAATGTAAGAACATTTGTTGGACTTTGAATGGTGCTTGTTGGATCGAACTCCAGCTTTTTCCAAAGCCCATAAGGATTCTCTGTTAAAAGTAGTGATGGATCCCCTTCAAATGGATTAAGTTCATTTAATGTAATTTCTTTAATGTCTGGTATGCTCATTGCTCCCTCTTTGTTGTTAGTTTTTTTCCTTTTCTCTTGGGACTTTTCCTAGATAAGCCCCCAAGTCTTGACCTCTCAGCTCTTTTTCCCTGGCAAGATCTTCTAAAAGTTCAGGTTTCAAGTAATACCTCAAATTTTTCTTGGCATTGAGTTGTTTCAGTAGAGCTTTTTCATAGACCTTTCTTCCCAGATAGGCACTTCCCATGAGTGTTGCAGCAGTTGGGTTTTTAGCAGCATAGCCTGCTAAGAAAGGGGCTAGTTTTTTGACTCCGCGCTTTACTTCTGTAGCGCTGCCCTTATCTTTCATCGCTGTTTGGAGACCTGTCAGGGCTTTATTTGCTGAGCTCAAGCTCTCAAATTCCTTGACCATCTTTTTCACTTCAGGGTCTTTGGAATTTCTCATATAGGAAGGCAGTCTCTTATCTTCCCTAGCAATGGCCCTAGAAAGGGTTTCCTTGGGATAGCTTTTGCGGCTATTGATCAGTCCAGCGATAACCCTTCTCTTATCCTCTTTTGGAAGGTCATTAAAGATCCGTTCCACTTCATAGGTATCCTTCTCAAAGAATTTTAATGCTGGATCAATGGTATCGCTATACCTGAGATTCTTGACTTCCTTAGCAAATTCTTTCTGATTCTGATAGGGAGCGACTTTTTCGGCGTAGTTTTTGATTGCCTTTTTCATCTTGCCCGTCGGATCATTTTTTTCAACGAGCTCTCCAAATTCCCTCTCTAGCTGTTCAACATTCGCTCTATAAGGTGTATCTCTTGGGATGTTTTTTATTGCTTTTCTAAACTTTAAGAGGTCTTCGGCATTGGGAAGTTCATCAAAATTTTGGATGTACCAAGATTTATATTCCTTAGTGAGATTCCCATTAGAATCAACAGCATTTCTTGGCATTGAGAATGAGACGAACTGCTTGAGTTCTTGGTTGATTTTATCGATGCTTCCTTTTCTCATCTTGAGTGGTGGCGCCCCAGGAAAATCTGTTGATAGCGCAGCATAAGCTCTTAAAGTTTTAGGATTCAAAAGTCCCTCTTGGCCAATACCAATTTCCTTGGCAGTATCATAGAGAAGATTACTATCCTCAATAGCCTTTGAAAAATTATTCTCAATGGAAGAAAAAACTTTTCGGGGTTCATTAGGAAAATCCTTTTCAAAGGAATCAACGGCTTTAGAGATCGATTCGCTCATCCCTTTCATTCGGGCTTTGTTGCTGCGAGAAGTCATTCCACGAAGTTTTTCTGTGTAGTAAGGATTTTGTACTGCCTCAGCAATGGTCGCTCCTTCTCCAAGGATCTCAGCTTGTTTCATGATTTCTTCGGGATCGGTAATATGAGCACCCTTACGGATATCTTCGAACTTTTTGAGCTTGGTCTTTGATCCTTTTTTAGAGAGTTTTCCAGCGACTTTACTCCCTACTCCACCAATAGCCGCCCCAGTTAATGCTTCCTTAGGGATATTTTTATTGTCAGCAGAAGCTTTTAGAGCGCCAAAAAGACCTCCACCAAGCATTGCTTTGCCAATTTTGGGTAGCCATTTTGCTCCTTTTAAAAGGCCTCCTCCAGGAAACATCATTTCCCCAAGATTTGTTCCTACAACATCTTCCCAAGAACCCTCTTTGACTCCCATTTTCTCATTGTATTTCTTCCCAAGATTCTCAGAGATCACATCGATTTCATCTTTGATATCTGGCATTGGAGCAAATGCTAGTTTTAGGGCTCCCTTTCCCATATTGCCAAGCCCTTTGACCATTGATTTATTGATCTCTCGGATGGGTTTATGTGCTTTCCAGATCCCCTTTCCAATTTTCTTAAGAATGCCATCATTGTCTTCCGATATAGGAATTCCAATATCGGGATTTTTTTCTTCTGAAACTGTTTCTTCCTTATCTAGAGCTGAGAGTTTGCTATCAACATCTGCATCTTCCTCTTCTTCATCGAGACCTATCAAATGCATCACCCCTTTTTTCAAGGAGGGAATCTCAGCATGACTTGATGGAGTGATTTCCTTCTTGATCATTTCGTAGGTTTGCTTCGTCTTAGGAAGGCCTTTCTGTTTCAAAATTTCTCCAATGAGCTCTTCTCTTAGGACATTGGCTTCTTTCCGTTTGTTAGAAGTATCCGATGCAATCCCTAGATCCCCAGCTTTCTCTTGGAGCTTTCCTAGAACTCCAGCTGTAGATCCTCCATAGAGTTGATAAAAGCGATCAACAAGACCCTTGAGATTTTCAGCTTTCTTTTCATTTTCAAGGAGAGTTTCCTCTAGAGAAGCTCTTTTCTGGAGGATCTCGGCAAGTTTTGCCTGCTTAATCGCTCGATCTAATTCTCGATCTTCCTCATTCTCTTCATGTTTGAGATAGAGACCCAGGTTCTTATCAGACTCAGAGACTCCTCGGCTTAAACCTTCAAGGGCATCAAATAAACTAGGCATTTTTTTCTCCTTGAAGCATTTTAAAAATTTCGGGGAGTTTTTTCTTCCAATGATCCTTATGGTGTCCATCAAAAGCTGGCCACACTAAAAACCCCTTGAGCATTTCGCTGTAATCCTTGGGATGATGCTTTGATCCATGAACCATCTTTGGAGAGAGGAGCTGATGCAAAATATTTTGCTCATCAATCGATCGATCAAGAAGCGTATCCAATAGAGGCTTTTTGAGTTCCTCTAGAAGGTGATCATGAGACTTTTCTGGTCCGTGAAGATTCAGATGATGCTCCAAAATTTCTCTGGCAAGGCTTTGATTTTCGCTCGAGACGTTATGAGAAGTATCGGCGATATATTCGGGGTCGTGGAGCATGGCAGCTATCTCTGAGAGCTCAAAAATCTCATCACTAATCTCTTTTTTCTCTTCTGGCTTTAAAAGATGATCATAATTTTTACCATAGAGATCACGATTCTTATGATGCCTATCAAGAGCATATCCCACATGCATAGCAAGAGGCTTTGCAGGACTAATTTCCTTTAAAGACATCAGATCTTCAATAGCAAAATCATTGAGATGCCTTTCTTCCGGATGCTCTTTTTCATGGGCATTCATTATCTCTCTAACTTTTTTATGCATTACCTCCTCCTGTTTGAGCACCTGTTCCCATCCAATTGCCTCCTTGATTACCCCCTTTTTGGAACATAGAAGCAGCATTGGGTGCCCACAGTCCAACAGCCATTGCAGGTTGTCCCATAGCAGCTAAGGCTGCTGTTCCTCCAATTTTAGCGACGAGCATGAGTTTTTGCATGAAGGCTTCTTTATTTGCTTCATTCTTTTGGAGCTCAAAAGCCTCTTCTTGCATTCCTAGTTTTCTAAACATCGCAACGATCTGAGCGCGACTTTGCCAGATACTTTCTTTAAGGAGTGCAAACTCTTGTTGCTTTTCAGCGCCCATTTGACCAATACCTTCAGCAAGCATCCCAAATTGATAGACTTGATTGGCAAGTCCTTGATACTGCTGCAGCTCTTGATTCCTTTGGGACTCATTCATCAGATAGGAATTTAGATCCTCTCCCATCTCAGCAGTAGAAAGATTCATCTCTCCTTCAGCGAGATCCTTTTGAAAGACTTTGTCCTTAAAGCCTTGCTCTCCTGTTCTTCGAAGATCTTCCCCTACAAGCTGAGCACCTTTTTCAATGGGTTCCCCAAAAGCTCCTCTTGAAGCTTTGGATAGCCTATCCAGTTGCCCAATCGTATCTCCCCGTCCTCGATGCTCAGCTTCAAGCATCTGTTGAATCATCCGAATGTTTTCGATCTCTTCGCGACTTCTTCCTAGAGCTCGATTCTCCTGATTGATAGCAAGAGAAGAACTGCCAGGTCCATGGCCTGACGCAGCCAATTCATGTTCCCTTTGGGCAAAGGGTTTATCTGACGAATAAGCGTAGTTTGGCTTAAATTGAGTATCCCAAATATTTTTCGCTGCTTCATATGAAGGTTCTCCTTTCCAATTCAGTTTGAAATCTTCTTCTGGCATCAGTCCAGAAAGCTGCTCTCCTTGCCTAAAACTTTCTCCCTTGTATCTTCCGAGTTCACTTTCAAGTCCCAGCCGCCGCATCTGCTCGGGATTCATAGATTCCCTTTGCTCTTCAGTCATGGCGTCCCATAGCGTCTTATAAGTGTCGCTGCCAACATTAGGATCGGTCATGAGTTTAAGCTCATCCATCAAAGCTTGCTGGCGATCATTCTCTTCTTCACGAAGACTTTTTAGAGGCTCTCTTCTCTGCCTTTGCTTTTCTTCAATGGTTTTGATGATATCAGTAAGATTGGACGGTCCCTTTGAAAAAAGCATCAGCTGATTAAAGGTCTCATCATCGAGCTTTCCTCGGAGATGCTCCGGAAGAGATTCTTGATTCATCGCCCATTCTTTGACTATGTCTTCAAAATTTTCTCCCGTCTTATGAGATCTTGCTCTTCCAGCATTCAAAAAATCCAAAAGCTTTTGCTGCTTATTGCGCTCTTCATTGGTAAGATCTTGTTGATTGCTTAACGCCTCTTGAAGTTTTTCCTGAGAGGTATCGAGATTTCCCTTTTTGATGTCTTCTGTTTTTGATTGAGACATTCTTGCATTGTACTGACTAGAAAGCGTTTGAACCATTGACTTGGCATCTTCGAGATCAGCCTTTGATTTTCCACTAGACTTCCATATTTCTTTGCCCTCTGGATCATAAATGCGATAGTTCCCATGGCGTTTTCTACATTTGTAAGGATAAAGATCGTATTTAAATTCTCTGCTCATGGTTTCTTCCTCTTCTTCTCATCTTTTTTCATCAACTGCGACAGCAATGCTGCTCCAAGCATGAGTCCTCCACCAATTGCTGCTGCTCTTCCATAGGGGAATCCCTGAGGTTGATTGATCTCTTCTTGATAGTTCTCAAAATCTCTCATGTTCATCGGTCCACGATAAGGACGATTAGGAGCTGGTCCTATAGGGGGAACTTCTCTTGAGGGCATCTGAGCATATCTGTCTCTTCTATCCGATAATCGTTGGTAAGCACCCTCTATTTCATTTTGTGGTGATCCTTGACCACCGGAGCCTCCTACTGAATAGGTGCCACTTCTTCCATCTGCTCCGACCATGACAACATTTCTGTTTTCTGCTTCAGGGATAGCTTGCTCTGTAATTGGTTGCTCTATTTGTTCTTCAATAGGGACTTGATGAGGAGAAACTTGTCCTTGAGGACCAGACATCATCATTGGCATATAGGTCATTCCTTGAGAAGGCTCTTGAGATTGTCTTTGAGAAATTGGTATTTGTCCTGAAGAACTTTCTTGCATGCTTTGAGTTTGAGGATTCACTGCCTGAGCCATCGTTTGAGCTGCCTCTTGTCCCATATTAGGCATACCTCCAGGAAGATTTTGATTCTGAGCTGAAGGTTGAATGGGCTGCTCAGGATAGTTTTGCATCATTTGATCTTGTGCATTTCCAGCTGGAGACATTTGTTGTTCTGGGACTGTCTGCTGAAGAGGACTTGCTATTCCCTCTGATTGAGGTGGCATAAGAGCTAATGGTTGTCCTTGACGCCTTGCCATATTCCTTGAAATCGCTTGTCTCATCTCTTCGAGGTTTATCTGAAATCTCTCTGGCTGCTGCATAGAACTTAAGCGAGCCTGATCTCTTTCATTCATGATTCCTAAGAATTGAAGGATCCCTTGAGAATTTTGATGGTGCAATGCTTCTTCCAAAATGTTCATCACCATCGGACTTAATGCAAATCCTCTTGAGCTGACCGATGTGAAAAAGAGCTCTAGGGATTGATTGGAGAGATAGATAATGTTTGAGCTATTGGCATTTCTTAAAGCGACAGCTGAATCATTTCTTCCCATTTCTTCCGCCAAAGCTTGCTGCCCAAAAGACCACACCGTGAATGGCAATTCGATATTTTGATTGCGCTCTCTTTCTATGATGATCGGAAAGATGATTTGTGGATTTTCTATTCCTTTTTCTAGGAGAGCTACAATAGCATTTTCAAGTTCCTGGAATCTCTCTAGTGGAATAATGTTGATCGTTCCTCTTTTGAGATAGGCATCTACAACTCCCTGAATATAGGTCATAATGCGAAGGACCGCTTGTCCTTCTGGTATACCCGTGCTGGCTGCCAGCTCTGCTGTTCTCATGAGCAATGAAAAACTTTCTCTAAAGAGTGGTGATAAGAATATTGATGGTCCTGTTTCATTGGTGCAGGAAAGCCAACTATCGGCCGGAGAGCTCAAAATTCCAGAAGATGAAAAATTTTGGAGTCTTCGAGCTGTATCAAAAGCGTAACGCACTAAAAAATAGCTCGTCTTAAGGCCTTGATCAAAGGCGTCCAAATGAGCTGCACTTGGAGTCATGATTCTTTGCGATCGAAGAAGAACAGGACTAATGGCCCCTAAAAATTGATCTGCAAGCGCTAGTCCCTCATTGAGGGTTCGTATAAATGCTTTTAGATTGTTAGGAGTAGTTCCTATAGGGATGATCTGTCCTTCTTCTAACGGCATATAGAGGATGTTTTCTAAGTTGGCGAATTGAGCATTTAAAAACTGATGAACACTTGAATTACGTGGGAAAGTCAGAGACAACGTTCCGTTTCTTACTTTGTCTATGAGGTAGTCTTTAAAAGGAGAATGAGCTCCAATTGTCAGATCACACTCCTCTTCATGATGTCCTGCTTGGAGGAATTTTTGCTTTTCCTCATTAATCGTCTGATCATAGGTGAGAAAATATTCCTTCATAGATTGATGGAACAAAGGATTCTGAGCATTTTTTAAGAGCTTTGGTGGGGCGCTTAAGAATAATGGCTCATTGAATTTGAAGAACAGATTGAGAAGCATTGTGCTAAAGTTAGCATTTTCTAGAGCGTTTGAAAGGAGCATATGAAGGCGATTCTTAAACTCCAGAAGAGAGTAGCGAGAATTTCTCAGTATAGAAAACTCCTCTTGAAGGAAGATAGCATTGCTAAAAAGATGTTGCAACTCCAGCTCCCCTTGCCTGTCTGATTGAGAGAGTTTTATCTCGGTTTTAAAAGCGACTTTAAAAAGATCCAAAATATAGTCATTGATGCTTGAGGCGCTATAGCCACTTCCAAAGAGATATTGGATCGTTTCTTTCGCTAGAGAAAAAATGTCCTTAACAAAAATTTTTCCTTGGGTCATCCAAAAGGCGCTGATGGCCATGCCACCAATCGCAGAAAGATAAGGACTACCGGTATAGCTGAGGATGCCGATACCAACCACAGCAGAGACAAGAGCTGATTCTCCTATCATAACTAAGGGACCCGTGACAATGTCATTAATCATCGATTTAAGTTTTTCCAAGAAACTTGGCTCTAAAAAGCTTGATTGGTTTTGTTGCTCTCTGAAAAAGTCTTGAAGTCTAGCAAGCTGACTTCCCTTACTGATGAAAAAGGCGTCGAGCTCTCCATAGACTCTATCAACTCCTGGCAGAACATTTTTGATGGCATCAAGCTACGCTTGAACAAAGAAGCTGCTGCCATAGTTCAAATTAGCCGCATCTGCTAAATAGGAGGTTAGGAATAGCGGTAAAAATTGCTCATACAATTGCTCTGAAGTCTCTTGATTTTGATAAAAATTTTCTGATTGCTCTTTGTAGTAACGGAAAAGGGTTGTATTATCAAAGACACTTGCTCTTGTCTCTTGACTTCCCGCTGATTGCGTTCGAACAAGTTGCGTGATATGTAAGCGCTCTAAATTCTCAATTTGCGCCATGTAATCTTTTCGGATCTCTTCATGGATGCCAATGAGAACAGCAAGGTCAATCTCATTTTGAAAGAGATACCCTATATTTTGGCGAAGTACTCCTGGGGTGAGAATGCTGATATTAATTCTTTCTCGACTAGCGAAATCTTGAAGCGCTTTTATCAAGGTACCATATCTAAAGGAAGAATATTTAAAGTGGGACTGCAGATATTTTCTGGTATAAGTATCCCAATCCTCTTGAAAAAGATTGCGTATCGCATCGGCTGCAGGAACTGCAGTACTTTCATTCCAATTTCTAGGGGGACGATGTTTCTTGGATAAAAATGAGCTTTCGCCGCGAGGAGTTTTTTCATAGATCTTCTTTTTGATTTCTTCTAAAAGAAGTCTCTTTTGTTTTACCTGAGGAAAGTTATCAATGTTCAAGGGCTGAATATTGAGTTCAAAATCTCTAATGACATCAAGAGGAACAGATCGATAGACCCTTGAGATATTTTCATCAAAGGAGCTTAATACTTCAGGAGGATAGCCAAACGATTCCAGTTGATCGAGGATTTGCTCACCACCTTGCAGCGCTCGAAGCTCTATTGAATCTTCTTTCATGGCATTGACAATAGAGCGGTGAAGTTTTTGGAATCCTGCCGACCTTTCCATTCCAGTGGCATCTGAAGCCATTAGCCCTTCTGTAAAAAGAAGACAAGCATTCATATGGGTCTGCAGCTTGGATATTTTTTCACTGGAAAGACCTCTACTAAGATTCTGGCAGTTTTTAAAAAAGGCTTCATCTTCCAAAAGAATTTGCTCGAGGATTTTTTCTAGCCGCTCAAATTTTTCTAGGTCTTGAGGATTTTCAGCGATTGTTCTTGAGATAGCAGCAATGCGGCTGATTTCCTCAGGAGTCAAAGCCCTAATCCCCGCCTTTTGATATTCCTTAAATTTCTCAAAGATTTCTTGGGAGCGGTGATTTAAAAAGTCTTGGATCGTTCCTTGAAGCCCTTGCTCCTCTGGAGCGATTTGCTGTTTTCTTTTCATGAAGCGGAGGATTTTTCTAGCAGCTCCCTTTTTAGCTAGCTGAGAAAAGGCTGCCTTTTGAGGAAAAACCTCTTTGTTGAAGATAAAATAACTAAAGACAGCATGAACTTGAAGAAGAGCATTGCCCGAGCTTTGATTTTTCATCAGGTCTTCAAGGTAATCATCAGAAATAGCTTTATAGGTCTTTCCGAGCTCCTCTTTAAGAATTTTTAATCGCTCAGACTCTTCAGCAATTTTTTCTTTGTAGCTGGCTTCCAATAGAACTTCTTTTCGATACTTTTTGGCGAGATCAAAAACGATGCGCTCTAATCCT
>Ga0180431_10007853_pt1 | contig 12341 bp, 11 predicted proteins | sample SS_ome_11_FD_132459 | JGI IMG/M metagenome (GOLD analysis project Ga0180431, IMG submission 132459) | Hypersaline lake sediment archaeal communities from the Salton Sea, California, USA - SS_1_MS_1 metaG | ecosystem: Environmental > Aquatic > Non-marine Saline and Alkaline > Hypersaline >... | reverse complement strand
TTCCAGGCCATTATAGAGCAAGATTGTTATTATTGCGGCGCGCCGCCCGCACAAATAGGGGGACACGTACGCAACGGCATCGACCGCGTGGACAACGGTGAGGGTTACACTATTAGTAACGTTGTGCCTTGCTGTAGTCGCTGCAACCAAATGAAAAGTGATTTGGATGTGGTGCAATTCCTAGAACAGTGCTGCCGCATAGCAGCCTTCAGACGGGGGTAGAGTACAGGAACTCAGCAGGCTCATTCCCTGTGGTACGTGGGTTCGAATCCCACCCCCCGCATCGGGCCCCTGTAGCTCAACTGGACAGAGCGACGCATTACGAATGCGTAGGTTGGTGGTCCGAGTCCACTCAGGGGTTCCTGTGGCGCTGTAGTGTAGAGGACAGCACTGCACACTGTCGATGTGCCAGGACGGGTTCGAGTCCCGCCAGCGCCGCCTTACTGCCTGGTAGCTCAGTGGTAGCAGCAGCCGGCTGTTAACCGGAAGATCGCTGGTTCGATCCCAGCCCAGGCAGCCTTTGCTCCCGTAGCTCAGTTGGCAGAGCGCCTCACCTGTAATGAGGAGGTCGCAGGTTCGATTCCGTGCCGGGAGCTCCAGGGCCCTTAGCTCAGTTTGGGAGAGCGCCACACCTGCAATGTGGAGGTCGCGGGTTCGGATCCCGCAGGGTCCACCTTTGAGCGAGAGGCAACTATCGGTTGTGTTGCGCGTGGCTGTAGACCACGTCCCTTGAGGTAAACACTGGGGGTTCAATTCCCTCCTCGCTCACCTGAAAGGAGGTGCGTATGGGGACTCGTGCGTGGCTTGCGGTTGAGGAGAAGTATCCGTGGCTGCCAATGTCCGGGCGCTGGCCTGGGAAGGGGACCGGCCGGTACTGGAAGCGACAGTTGTCGAAGGCGCGCCGTCGCTATGCGAGGGCTCTCATTCGTGGCGAGGAACACCCGCGGCAGCCAACGAGATACGAGAGCGAGGTAAACTGGAGGACGTGGTGAGACAGGGAGTAGCTCAGTTGGCAGAGCGCCTGGCCTGGGACCAGGAGGTCGCGGGTTCGAGTCCCGCCTCCCTGACTACAACCTGTAGCTGTCTGACTACAGGGGGTATACGTGAATGAACTCGAGAGGCTGCGCGAGGCGGTGGACCATGCGATAGAGGTAATGACCGAGGCCGAGCAAATGATCAATAGGCACGTCTTATTCGCGAAACACGTAGGAATACATGAGGAGGAGATAAATGAAGCAAGTGACACTGACAGTGTGGGAGCGCCTGGTGCTGCCGAAGTGCCTGCCGCCGACGGCCCCGGTCCAGCAACTGGGGACGTATCTGCGGATCGGGGAAATTCTGAGGGTCAATGAGGAGGAGGGGGTCGGGCTGGGGCTGCCCACCACGCCGGGCGTCGCGCTCACCGACGAGATGCTGGGCATCGAGACCGCCGTCGAGTTTGAGGAGGCGGACTACGAGGCACTCGTCAAGCTGCTGCCGGCCTGCGAGTGGCCCGTGGACCCGCGGAGCGTTGTGATGTTGGCCAAGTTCGGGATCTAGCGGCGGCGTGGCCGGGGGCGGGGCCAGGCCTTGGGCTCCCATTCAGGAGGCGGCTCTGTAGCCGTCTCCTTTTCTTTTGGCTCGATCGTATGGAATACCCGGTGCTGGCCGCCGGAGTCGCTGCCCCAGCTTTGTCTGAACTCATTGATAGGGACATCATACGTGGTCGCCGTACCTGGATCCGCGATGTGCGCGCTGTGCTCGTCCATGCCGTACACGATCACGGCATGTGGTTGCCCGGACTGGCCCCAGCCCCACTTCACATGCGCGATAACCGGGGCCCTCCACACCGCGTCCCGGAGTGTGTCAAAGTCGGAGTCCACATAGGACTGATATCTATACCCGGCATCCTCCAGGTCCTGCTCGAATTGGTGTATCCCCACGCCGCCTGCCCCCCACTGCGCCGCGTGCGCGTCGATCAGCCCTTGCGCGGGCACGGGTCTCCCCCAGTGGCTCGTGACGGCCTCGACGGCAAGTGGGGCACAACTGCTGTAGAACGGCTCACCGTTGAGTGTGAGGCCGTATCTGTCGGGGAGATCCCATCCACTCGTAGCCATCATGACCGCCAGCAATAGCGCTTGTAGCACTATGCCACTCGCACTAGCCAGGCGCTGCACTCGTGCAAGTTGGTCGTGCTCGCAGCGCGGATGTCCATGTAGTCACCAGAGTCCTGGTAAACGTTGAAGTACACATAGTCGTTCGAGCCATCCAGATAGAACATCCCAGTTGTCACGCTCATGCCAGCAACAGCGTTCTGGTCGGTGTGCAGGTCGTTGCGGGCCAGGTTCTTGTTGCTGCCATCATACAGGCAGGCAATCAGGGCCATCCGGCGAGAGGCAGTCGACCCATCCCAGCGTACAGATGCACCAGCGATGTAGTACCCGGCGTGTTTGGCTGTGAACTTGTGCCGCACGCCTGAAGTTGTATCGTGTATGCCATCTGTATCGTGGATCTCCGAGTTGAAGTTCAGCGTCGTGGGCACGTTGTGTGCGATTGAGCGCGAGGCATTATGGTATACCAGGCAGCCAAGCGCGGTCGACTTGTTGATCGAACCGTCGATGTGCAGATCGTTGTCGTCTGGATCACAGGCAATACTGCCAACCCACAGACCGTTTTGTACGCGTAGGTCTGTGCAGACACCGACGCAGTCGGTAAATGCACCGAGCCTCAGTTCATTGCGCACGTACAGGTCCACGTACGCGTTCTTAGCCGGCGGGCCAAATTCCCCGCTGCCAATGTAGACACCAGTTTTGGCGCTACCGTAATCCTGTACACGAATCCACATATATACTGATTCGTCGGTACTTGGAACAAGCGCATGTTCCATGAAGATATTGTAATCGTCGTCCAAGTTCTGGTACGCGTGGATTTTAAGAGCGTTCAAGTTGTTTATGGTCCACTTGACCATATTGGCGTTACCATCGCCACCGACAAACGTAATACCCGCGTTATCCAGGGTAACATCACCCCCGCCTGCTACGGCTGTACCGTCACTCGCCCGCAGATAGAACTGCTGCGTGCCGGAGTCCAGGCCATAGATGCCAGTACGGTCTATCCAGATACCTGTCCCTGCGTCAGAGGCGGTTGGAGGCGTAGAGCCTATGGCTATCGCACTCGACGCGCCAGGCATTCTCAATTTGCCTGTGATGTCAGCATTGCCGGAAACATCGAACTGGATCACGTCTGTGCTATGTGTTCGTAACCTTAAACCGTTCGTGGGGTCCCAGGTCAGGTTAGGTACGTTACTGGCGTAGTGACCAAGTGCGATACCGTATATGTCAGATGAATACCCCCAATTACCATTGAGATTACCAAACCGCATACGTTCTGTGGTTGTGGTCCAGGGACTGCCGGCATGGGTATGGATGCTGATCAGCGGCGCGTTTGTGGCATCGGCTGACAGACTGATATACCCGTCACCACTGGCGCCGTAGTCCAGTACAACAGAGCCATCAGGATATGTAAAGTCCAGCGAGCCGCTCTCGTACGTAGCGGTGTACTCGTTCGTGGTTGCGGTTCGGGTGACGATGACCCACGTGGCGTACACGGTCCCGCCGCTTTCGCATTGCACGAACACGCGATCGCTAGTTTCAAATAGCCACCCGCCACCAGGCGGATCGGTTACAACCAGGTGGTCTGTGATGGGGTCGGTGGGGGATAGCCCCGCGTCTACCGTGAATGACTCGTCGAGGCGCGCCGAGCTCTTGGTGATTCGTACCGAGCCGGCCATAGCTGACGTGAGGTTCTTGTGGAACACGGCGGTGTTGATCGCGCCTGTCACCGTAACGTTGGTGGCCTTGAGCTCTCCGTACTTGTTCACCCAAAACGGGGCGCTGGCCGCGGCCGCGTTGCCGATCCATAGCCTGTACAGAGCATCGGCCGCATCCATCCGTGCGATGTCATCGCCTGTTCCGAGGGAGAGATATCCGGTAGAGTGGAGTGTCGCATTGCCCCCAGTGAGGTCGTTCGCGCCGATGGTCCACCCCCCGATCGTGCCGGACGTGGCCGTGACAGAGCCGGTGATCGTAGCAGAGGTGGCCACTAGCGAGCCGTCCTTCCCCACTCGGAATGGAGCAGAGCCCGCGGTGGCATGTCCCGCCCACAGCCTATAAGTCGCGTCTGCGGCACTGACGATCACCACGTCGCTCCCCGTGCCGAGGGTGAGGACGCCCGTAGAGTCCAGCGTGGCGTTCCCGCCAGTCAGGGTTGTGGCCGCGATGGCCCAGCCACCAATTGCCCCTGCTGTCGCCGTGATGGTCCCCGTGATGGTTGCAGAGGTCGCGACGAATGTGCCGTCCTTCTGTACTCGGAACGGGGCAGATCCAGCGGTGGCGTGCCCGATCCACAGGCGGTACGTGGCGTTTGCTGCGTCGATGCGGACTATATCGTTGCTGGTGCCGAGAACCAGATATCCAGTGGAGTGAAGCGTCGCGTTCCCGCCTGTCAGTGCGGTAGCAGAGATGGACCATCCCCCGATTGAGCCAGTGGTCGCCGTGATAGATCCGGTAATAGTGGCAGAGGTTGCGACGAGGGCCCCGGCGGGGGTTACCCTGAACGGAGCGGAGGCCCGGTTGGTATACGTGGCTCCCGCGTAGAACGGGTAGTCTCCCGGCGCCATCCCCGCGCTGTCTGCGTCCGTGCCTGTGTCCTTGGCAATATAGGCGGCCTTGATCGTCCAGCCACCGATCTCTCCGGCGGTAGCGTAAACAGTTCCTCGCGCTACGATATCGTTGAACTCGGCCGACCCATCAGGATAGATACACCACCCGGCAGAACCAGAGACAAAGTCCGTTGACCGGGTCTCTTTCATGCGGATCTCGGGGATCGTGTTGGTATAGACCGTGACCTGTTGCCCGGTTGGGGCAGGGCGGAACACCCACTCCTTCCCATCGAACACGATCATATCACCGAGCTCGGGTGTTTGTCCCTCGCGCACTTTCAAATTCATGCGGCTCTCCCTTTCTCCATTCCGATCTCGGCGGCCAGGAACACGTTGGGGCAGTCATTGTAGATCCGGCTCTCCCAGATGTCGATCACTCCGACTATGGGAACCCCTCCCACCCTGAGTGCTGACAGCCGCAGCTTCTGCACCTCGTCCTTCTTCTCTACGGCGTAACCGGTGTGCCAGTAGTCGCCCTGGATCCTCCAGATGTAGTAACCGTTAGGGCTTAGGTTCCACACAATAAAGTCTACGACGGCGCCCCCGCGGGTTGCTCGGCCCCCAACAGCGGATACTGAAACGAGAAGCTCAGGTGTTTCTTGTCGAGCCAGTCGTAAGTCAAGAGCTCTGGCAGCGTCCCCTGGATCCCCCTCTGGGCCAGCTTGTAGACGTCCTTCGCCCTGCGCTGCCCGATCAGTCGCGCCCATGCCTGTATCTGCTCGGGCAGGATATCTTTCAGCGTCGTCCCCCCTCGAGTGACAGACACCTTCTTCGCAGAGCGCGGGCCCACTACGCCGATGCGATGTTTGCGTGGCGTGGCTCGAATAACCTGGATCATACTTCCACCAGGGTTATGTTATAGGTCGAGCGGTAGCGGCGCACCGGCCCCTCAGTCATCTCGTATCCCCCCTCTGCTGCATTGGAGACCTTGACCGTGCGCGGCACCCCGTCCGGGTCCACGAGCGTGAACGACGTGGAACGCTTGGCCCATACATCTAGCATATCCCGGAGTTCCAGTGCGGTATAGGGGATGCGGTTACCGGCTATGTCTGTAAGTTCGTCTGCAATCTGTACAGAAACCTGGTAGACGTAGCGATCCAAGACGTTATTCTGGTAACGCAAGAAGACGGCGGTGATGCGGGGCGTGGAGTCAGCGCTCGTCGTGTTCAGCACGGCCTTCAGTCTGATCTCTCTACCCGCCGGCCGCGCGGCGTACACGGTGTCCCCGACTGCCGGGATCCTGCTCAGTGCATTGCACAGCACGAACGTGGAGGCGTTGGTGATAGACTCGATCTGCCGCACCTCGTTGTTGATCTTGCACCAGTCGCCCGCCGACATCTCAGAGGTTGTGGCCTTGATGGTGATGTTGGTGTTTCCACTGCTGAGAGTCTGCGACGCCCACGCATTGCCCTTGAACCGCAGCGCCTGGCGGGGCCCGGAGTTGACCCGGCCCAGGAGCGTCCACAGGCCAGAGCGGTCGATCTCGTAATACACGTCTACATACTGTCCCTCGGCCAGCCCGTCTCCCCGGATCACAACCTCGTGAAAGTCCTTGACCACATCGAGTAGTTCTCCCCCCAACCACGACATCTCGATCTCGCCCGACGCATTGAACTCAAACCCGGTGTATTGATATGGGTTGTCGCTATAGTCCGGTAGCTTCAGGTAGCGAGTCTCGTCTGAGAGGCCATACCACAGGCGGCTCGGGTCGCTAAGTGTCTCGTATCCCATCGCCAGAACTCTCTGGCCAGTTCTCTCGGATCTCTGTAGCTCGTGCCATCCCTGACCGGCATAGGCCATGATCGAGCTATACCCCGAGGCCCCGGCATCCACCGCGGCGTACATCCAGTTCCCCGTGCACAGCAGCGCGGAGATCGTACCTGCCCTATTGGCCGGCAAGCCCGTCCCTTGCTCGGGGCCGACGGCAACCATCGTGTCGCCGTTCCATCTGTACAGGCCGTACTTGAGGGGTATGTACAAGCACGCCGTCTTCCCCCAGGCCGTCATCCCTACCCCGTTATTGGAGTCGGCCTGAGACGACCAGTCTAGGAGCGGGTAGGCAGTGTCCGCTGCGAGCCCCCATAGCCTGGAGGAGGTCGCCATCATGATCATGTCTCGATACCATTCCATCGCCGTGACGGGCCGGGCGCTGGTCCCAACAGGTATGGCATCCGACCACGTCGTTCCATCTGCGGTGTAATAGAGGTTCTGCGCCACGGTCCTGTGTAGATAGCCACCCCCGGACTTGAGGAGGTCGGCGTACACGGTGGGTACGTTCGCCCACGCGGTTCCATTGTACCTGCGGACCACTGCGTCGTCACTACGCCCCACCCACAGATAGTCACCCCACGCCTCGATCGCGGTCACGGTGTTGGTCTGCTGGTCGGAGACGTCCCACTCCCCGGTCGTACCGTTCCATACATAGACGGTGTCCCCGGCCGCCACATACCACTTGCTGTCGTACTCTGCAAACCCGACGATGTTGTTATCCAGTGCGACGGTATTGGTACGGAAATACATATCGGGCGTGATCGCTGCCCAGGATCCGCTGGCCAGCTTGCGATGGGCGACACCCGTAGCGTATCCCCCAGCAGGTAGGCCTCCCCACTCCAGCCCGGCCCCGATAGTCTCAGTGGCGGGGGGAGTAATTACAACGTGGTACGATACGTCCGAGACGAGGGTGACGCTGGACGAAAAGGCGCCGTTCAGCCAGTTGAAGGCGGCACCGACCTCGGTATCTGCGTCGAAGGTAACAGATCTCAGTGCTGTCGCTGCTGGCTCCCCTCCATTATCCGCGTGGACCCCGATCGTGTACGTGCCGGGGTGGCCGATCTTCTTGAGGCACGCCTGCACAGATGTGCACGTCATCCCTGCTGCTGGCGCGATGAACCCCATCGAGCGCGAGAACTTCTCGTAGCGTACGCGGAAGTTGAGGTCGTATTCCGTCCACGCATGCCACGAGCCATCGTTGTACGCCATGTAGCCATAGTCGTACGATGCGCCACTGACGTTCCGCGTTCCGTAGAGTTGGTAGATGTCGCTGATTGCCACTGTGACTACGATCCAGTAGGATGTTCCTGGTGTGACCTGGTACGGAGAGGCGAACTCAAAGTTGACCCAGGCCTCGGTGGTCCCGATACTCGCGGCGTCCACGGACTTGGTTGCGAGGGTTGAGCCCGGGAGCCCGGACGAGTCGGAGCATAGCGTCACCGTAACTCCCCCAGTCGCCCTGGTTCTGCTCAGCCGCACGTCGATAGACTTTACCCAGCGGGCCCCATCCCCGCCCGGCTGGACCAGAAACCTCTGCCCCCGCTGAAGAGTGATAATGTCCTGCCCGAGACGGAACGAGCCCGGCTCTGGCCGGTCGGTGTGTTGCTCTGCTGCTGGCCATCCTATAGAGTAACCGGACGTGCCACCGGGCTCGTATTTGGGGTTCGTGCCAACCGGCTGTTGCGGGAGCGGGCCCAGCGTTAGCTGTCCCTGGATCCGGGTGTCCAGGCCGGTGGCGTCGAAGAACATTGTCGGGTCCACCAACTCCTCCTGCCCTCTACCGCCACGCCAGTCCCGGAAGCTGATCAGAGACCACTCCGTCAAGTCAGAGTCCCTCGTATCGCCCGCCCCCATCTTTGCGGCGTACGGGTTGGCCAGGTTGCGAGAGAATGAGATCGAGCCCCCTCTCTCGACCAGCATCAGCCCTAACTCCTCCCCGGAGTCTCCGTCCTGGAACTTGATGTGGTAGCGCAGGTCCTCCATTGGTTACCCCCTCGCCCGTGTAGGCCGCACAGTACGAATAGATCGCGATCGCCCCTGACTGAGAGCTCTCTGTAGCTGCCCCATCGCGGTCTTGTAATAGTTCGTGGACTGAGTGTAGTGCATCTGGTACGCCCCGTCCGCGTCGGACTTGTTGGCCATGCGGTTGTGCAGCCAGTACAGCGCGTAGTTGTATACGAACTCGTACAGCCCTCGCTCTACAGGTTCTCCGAGTCCGGGTGACCCGCTGTCCGTGGTTAGTTCAGACGGCAGCTTGTGATACTCCAAGCGCACAGTGTAGTCCTCGGATAGCGCGTCCCACGTGATGAACGAGAGCTCTTGAGAGCCGGGCTCCCCGATGGCGCGCCAGTTGCTGCGAGGCAATTCGCCCCACGGTTCGTCCGTGTCCTCCCGGAGGAGCACTCGATCCAGGTACACGATGTCGGTAGGGAGCGTGTACTCGTACACGTCATCGGAGATGTCCACCGTTGACTCGTCAGAGGACCGCACCAGCCACGCGAACCCGGCCTCCCGGATCCCAGCATTGATCGCGCGGTTGAGGACGTGCCGCTGCACAGAGGACAATTCTACAATGTCTCCCGCTGCAACAGCCACGGTGAACGCAGGGGAAACAGTGAGGGTAGCGGAGGCCCGGTCATACCCTGTCACGGCTCTTTCCTCTCCCTCGGGTGCAGCGCTTGCCCCACCCGCATCCGTTCGCACGTAGGCATAGTGCCCCACCCAATACGAGTCGGGCTGGTACAGGTTCGCGGTGTCCAGGATCGTGGTCGTCGAGCCACTCGTCACGGTCAAGGACAAGAACTCCCCGTAAGCGTCGGCGATGTCCGCTACCAGGTCCGCTCTGGTCTTAACTGTCATACGTAACCTCCTATAAGGACCGCCAGCCACAAGCAGGCCGGTAGAAATATGCGCGTCTCCCGTGCTCGTGCCATCAGCCACCCCGCACCAACCAACACGATCGGGGCCCAGGCCGTCATTGCCATCGCGTGCGGGAGCCTACGAAACGACAGTGCGCCCCACACAATCCCGGCCGATACCAACACAGAGTAGAATAAGCCTGGGTCAAGATATAAGTTGTACGTCAGGAACGTCCATCTCTCACAGTACAACCTAGCTCTTCCCTGTACAACCCTCACCAATACCAGGGCTAAGGGGGCCGCCAGTGCCCAGGGCCACGGGCCCCCGAACGACAAAGAGATGAACGGCGCCAGTCCGGCAGTCTCCCGGCTGAGTCCCCACACCAGCGAACCTATTGCGGTAAGGGCCGGATCTCCCGATAGCACGGCGGTGATCCCGAGTAGTTCTGCATACAGATCCCAGTAGTCGAACTCTACCGTGGAGGCCACGAGTACCGCCATCACCAGCATCACGACAGGACCGAAGACCATGTCGGTCATAGAGAATGCCGCCCACGCCAGCAGCCCCTTCAGGATCCGGTAGTGCCACACCCTGACCTCGATGCGCTTCAGCTTGTACCACGCCTTGATCAGCCACGGGACCAGGACCCTGTACCTCATCGGAGCCGCGCCGTCTTTCCTCAGTGCCCCGGTGATAGCCCCGTACCCATTGTAGGCCGAGTGGGGCGTCCGGCATTCCAGGAACGCGATGGCTATTGCAGCGAGAAGCGCAAGCATTGCACGTCCTCCATCGCCACCCCGCCGCCCAGCATCTCCTGATAAGCCTTGCCCCAGTCCACGTACCTGGTCTCGATGTTGCGGTTCGCCTTGATCCAGTTGTGCCCGGTGACCGCGAGATCCCTGGCCCGGTCTGTATTCTCTACCAACCCCTTCAGCGCATCGTACCACCGGTCATTATGACATAGTATGCCGTTATGTCCATTCACCACGCCCTTGTACGGAAGTGCATTGGTACACACCGGGATGGCGCCCCCGACTCTGCCGTCCGAAAGCTCCCTCGCCGCCCCCATACACTCCAGCGCCTTGACCGAGGACTTGCTCCAGTTGAACGGGTCGTCCGGGTCTATCGCACACAACACGATATCGAACTGCCTCAGTAGCTGCGGGTACATCGCGTATGGGACGGGCTCGATGTGCGCGACGCCATGCTCGTACAAATAGTCGGGTACCGTATCGCAGGCCACTGACAGCGTTACGCCCGGGTACTCATCCGAGATCTGCATTGCCGCGTCTGCTGCATGGCACCAGTCCTGGTCGTGTGTCGCTGTGCCGACGAACCCTATGGATATGCCAGGGACCTGGCGCTCAGCCCTCATCGACTCGTCTGCGAACCACCCCATATCGAGATGGTTCTTCAGTACTATCGGGGGCCGGGAAGTGTACTGCCCAAGCTCGCTCGCCAGGTTGTCCGTGCTGACTGTGACGTAGTCTGACAGGGCGCACATATCTATGAACTCGTCGGCGTGGCCGGTGTCCCGGTACCTGCCCGTCAGGTCGTCGTCTGTATCGAACACGGTGATAGCCCCGAACTGCCGAATTATGCCGAGCGTTTCATCCTGCGACTCACCGAACAGCCTGGACATAACCACGATGTCCACGTCGAGCAACTCCTCTAGCCGCCCGTCGTCTATGGCCGACTGTATCTCGCGGAACCCGGCTATCCCCACTGCGAACCCCGGCTCTCTCGAGAGGTACGTGAGCGGGCCCACGGCGCGGAGATGGTTGATCGCAGAGATGCCTGTAACGTCTACGGTCTTGACTAGCGCGAGGATCTTCATGTGATCGCCTCCTCCGGTAATGCGTTCCGGTAGGCGACGAAGTCGCGCGAGCCGATGTACAGGCCGCCCCACTCGTGCCCGACTATCACGGATCTATCCACCCACAGCTTGAACCCTGCGTGCCGAGCCTTCTCGAAGAAGAACATGTCCTCGCCGCGCTTCAGTCCATCTCTCACGAACCACGGTTGTTCCACCCCCTCGAACACCTCGCGCTTGATCAGAACGAACGCACCCCCGGTAGAGTCAGCGGGTGTCATCGCGTCCAGGGGGATAGCGGGGAAGACAGTGGGGCAGGTCATCGAGTGAGGACGATGCTTCTGTATCCAGTCGTAAGTCTCGTCGATCTGAATGTAAAGGTACTCGTGGTCGTTCTCGATCTTGGCTACGCCCCGGAAGATAGTCGGGCACACCGGAACGTATCTGGTGAACGCCAGCGCGGCTACCATATCACAGCCACCCGGGAAGATCTGGATCCCATTCAACTGTCTCGCCAGCCTCTCCAGGGACCGGGGGTGAAAGACCATGTCGCTGTCCAGCATCAGCAGGAACTCGCCTGTGCTGTCCAGGAACCTCTTGACTATCTCGTTTCTCGCTTCGTCTACCGGCAGCCCCTGGATACGGATCAGGTTGAACCCGTCAGCCGGCCTCACTAGCCCGGCAAGGGAGTCCACGAACCCGCCGGAAAACTTTCCGATATGCGGCACTCCTATCGCGTATTGCATAAGCTCCCCCTCGAGGAGGGGCCCACGGGCGACCCCTCCTCCACATTGACTAGATGCCGAGCGGCACCACGCCAACCAAGACCGTCCCGAAGACCGGTGTCGTACCGGAGATGTTCACCTTCAGGCGGACGTAGCGGCGCTGGGTGCTGAACCCGACCATATACTCGCCAGCGGCATTGACAGGCTCGGAGCGCGCGATCTCGTTGTAGGATGCGTCGGTGTCTGCGTCGCTCGCCTCGATGATGAACGTGGCCAGCGGGGTTGTGCCGGATACGGATGGAACCACGACTCGTGCGGCCATACCTCGCGCCGGGGTCTCATAGATCGAGATTCCGCTGTATGTGCCGGTCGTGCTGAGTGACCCGTCCCCTGCCTTACGAAGCATCAGGTTGGAGTCGAAGACTGCTGCGGACGTGCGTGCTTTCTGGTGTCTGTAAGCCATCGCTCTACCTCC
>Ga0180431_10007850_pt1 | contig 12342 bp, 11 predicted proteins | sample SS_ome_11_FD_132459 | JGI IMG/M metagenome (GOLD analysis project Ga0180431, IMG submission 132459) | Hypersaline lake sediment archaeal communities from the Salton Sea, California, USA - SS_1_MS_1 metaG | ecosystem: Environmental > Aquatic > Non-marine Saline and Alkaline > Hypersaline >... | reverse complement strand
TCAAATTCATAATAATGTCCACTATTGCTGACATTCTCCGAGGGAGGCAACCCTCTTGTCAGCCCAATACTTCAATAAATAGAATTTGACTAAAGCTGCTAACCTACATTTAGGACAGAGCCGTAGTATATACTAAATACATGTACGAAAGCTTTTTAAATGGTCTGTATTTATTTAATTCAATGGTCGAAGGCAAGAAAAAATCAAGAACACTGAGAAGAGTTTTTAAAAAAACACCTGGCGGAAAGACCAAAAAAGTCTATCTAAAAAGAAAGCCAGCAAAAGCGCAGTGTGCAGAATGCGGGGCATATCTAAAAGGAGTGCCAAGAGAAAGAGCATATAAGATGAGAAAACTACCTAAAACCAAAAAAAGACCAGAACGCCCATACGGCGGAAAGCTTTGTTCTAAATGTTCACGCAAAAAAATCATAGAACAAGCAAGAACTTCCAAGCAGTAAGGCAACTCTGCTGAAAACAGGAAGAAGGAGGAACTGAAAATGATACAAGTCGGACAAATATGCGTTAAAATTGCAGGAAGAGATGCAGGAAAAAAATGCGTAATAGTTGATATTCTAAAAAACCAATATGCTATGATTGATGGAGAAACAAGAAGAAGAAAATGCAATCTTGCACATCTAGAGCCGTTAAACCAAAAAGTTGATATTAAAAAAGGCGCAAGCCATGATGAAGTAAAAAATGTTCTAAAGAAAATAGGAATAGAAACAAGAGAAACAAAACCGAAAAAGAAAACAATAAGACCAAGAAAGCTAAGAAGAAGTAAATTAGCTAAGAAAACAGAAACAAAAAAAGAAGAGAAAAAAACCAAAACAACAAAAAAGAAAACAGAAAAAACAGTAAAAAAAGAAGAAGCAAAAGACTCAAAAATAAAAGAAGGAAAAACACAAGAAAAGAAATAATTTTTTTATTTTTTTAAACTCATTGGCTCAAGAATATCCCAGCCCAATTCATATGCTCTTTGGAGAATGCAATCATCCTCTTTAAAATCTTCTTTAGTATATTTAATCTCATAATTCTTTAAGTTAGCCAGTTTTAACAAATAAACTGCCCAAACATAATCAAGAACATTAGCTTCAGATATTATATGATCATCTGGAGGGATTATACCTTTTTTTAGAAAATTAATACTAAAATAAGCATTAGTAAAATGCAAAACATCCTCGCCCATTTTAATATAACTCGTATAAATTGCCTCATTAATCCTATCCAAACTAATAATATCTGATTTAATCAGATTGTTTAAAATTCCAGAATGAAAAGGAGATTTATAATCAATATCTGACGGCTTTAAAACATCCTCTTGATACTTTTCAAAATAAAATAACATTTCTTTTTCCATAGACTCGCGTATTATTTTTCCTTTAACATTTCTTTCTTTATCTAAAATATCGCTCATTTCTTCAGAAATATTTTTTCTATAAGGAAAAACACCAATTATGTTTTCCTGCAACCTGTCAATAACAAGATAAATAGAATCATACAATGCGTTAAGAGAAGCTTTTGGAGTTCGTTTCCATCCTTCTAATATTTCCTTTATTGAAATAGGTGCAGACAATTCATGATGTTTATTATCACAAGAAACAACATAGAAAATTTCAAAGGGATCTTTCTTTTTATTTATTTTAAAATTATTATTTTCTAAAGCATTTAAAAAAGACCAAACAGCAATATTCTCATCAATAGGATATTTATTTCTCCAACATAATTCATGAAGTTCATAAGAAATAAATTTTTCCAAATCTTTCTTATCCATCATATATAAAAATAAAATTAATTATTTAAAGATTTATCTTTTCAAAACATTATTTTGCAATAATCCCGAATAACTCACTTAAATTTATCTCAAAACCTGCAACAGGCATGTCAAGGCCCCAAGAAGTCAAAACAGCAGGATGAAACTCTCCAACAAAACCAACTTCTTTATTTTTTACAATAACTTTTGCGGCCCTGCCAGAAATAAAAGAATTATGCTCAAAATCCTCATACTCTGCATCAAGACCGCACATTCTCAAAATAAAATCAACAGACTGCTTAACTTTAGTAAAATTAGCGCTAATATGCGACTCTAAACCTGCGATATGTTCATTGTCAAAAACAGAATCATTGTCCTTAACAGAAACCAAGCCCTGCTCAAAAAGCTTTTGAGGAAAATCAACATGCTTATTCTTCATAAGAACATCCATCAAACCAGGCAAAATCCAAGAACGCAAAACAGAAAAACCCGCAGATGCAGGATTTGAAATCTCCACAACATCCAAAGAATGCTTAAGATTCATCCTGTCAATCAAAGCCTCTTTTGAAGTTAAAATAGGACTCATAATCTCCTGATATCCTAAACCAACAATTATATCCCTGCACTTATCAATATAATTCTGTATCTCAGACGTGCCTCCAACAGTATAATTACTCAAAGGCAATTCAGAAATATTATCAAAACCATACATTATACCTATCTCCTCAACCAAATCAACAGAATGCATAATATCATTTCTAAAACAAGGAATCTCAACAGAACTTCCTTTAACATTAAAGCGGGCTTTTTCCAATAATCTCTTTATATCTGAATCCTTTAACTCCAAACCAAGCAAAGACTCAACCTGTTTTTTATCTAACTTATGCTGATGAACAGAAAAATCAGGACTTAACAAACTCTTACCTACATAAGAAATTTTAGTTGAAAAAATACTAAATCCTCTTAAAGACAAGGCATGAGCAAAAATACAAGAAGCCAGATTAACTGAATCTAAATCTGTTCCAGTAGCCTCAAAAAAAATATCACAATCATCAATACCCAGTTTTCCAGTAGTACTTGAATTTATAATAGGAGGAAAAGACAAAATTTCCTTATTAGCATCACACAACAAAGGATATTTCTTAGTGTCCTTTAAAATCCAGGCATATTCTCTGCCCTTTGGATGCTCTTCAAGAATCTCAGCCAAACTCAAAGACTTGGAAGAATCCAAAGGAACAAACTTCACAGACTTAGGAGGGACTGCACTGTATGAAACAGGAAAAGATATTTTTGAAACAGGATAAAGACCAATAGCAACTTTCTGACGCCTTCTTCCAAAATTCTCGCAAAATTTTTCCTGCAACTGAATAATCTGTTTTAAGAAAAAATCATTCAACTTGCCTCCTTTTGCAACAAAAGCAGAAATAAAAGGCCTTACAGGACGAATAGACCTGTCAACAATAATTTTATAATCTGATTTTTCGGATTTTATTTCAGGAATTCCTTTTTTTATTCCAATAACACCCTGAAACAAAATAGCTAAACCCTCAACAGACCACAAATAAGGAAGATTAGTATCATTAAACTGAATAGAAACTTCATCACCATCACTGCCTGAAAATTCTGCCTTGGCATATTCTAATAACTCCTTAAGTTCTTTTTCACTAATTCTTTTTCCAACTAAATTACCCAAATCCTTTAATGAAAAATTTATTGAAGGCATGAAACAACTCCTTGTTTTCTTAAAAAATCAAGATTATGAGAAAACAACTGACGAATATCCTTAATACCCAGCTTAAACATGGCAATACGATCAATACCAATACCCCAAGCAATAACACTAATATTTTTTCCAGTCAAAGACTTGACCAGTTCTGGCCGAAAAATTCCAGCCCCTCCAAGTTCAATCCATCCCATTTCAGGATGCTTTGCAAATAATTCAACACTAGGTTCTGTAAAAGGAAAATAACCAGGAACAACCTTAATCTCATCTGCACCTGCAAATTCCTTTGCAAACATCCTCAATAAACCAAACAAATGCCTTAAATTAAGATTTTTCTCAACAACAATACCCTCAATCTGATAAAAATCTGCATTATGAGTAGCATCAACCACATCCTTTCTAAAACAACGAGCAACACCAAAATACTTGCCAGGAATCTTTAAATCCTGAGATGCAAGCATTCTTGCAGAACACGCAGTTCCCTGAGACCTTAAAACAAGCCTGTGAGTTCTGGCAATATCAAATTCATAACCCCATCCAGTACTTCCAGTTCCAAATCCATTTTCATGAGCTGCCTTGACATTTTTAACCAAACCTTCATCTAACTTTGCTTTTTTAGGTTCTTTAACATACAAAGCATCATGAATATCCCGTGCAGAATGAAACTGAGGCATGTATAAAGCATCCATATTCCAAAACTCAGACTCAACCAAAGGTCCTGTCATCTCAGAAAAACCCAAAGCAAGAAATTTTTTCCTAACATCATCCAAAAATAAACGATAAGTCTGTTTTTTACCTGCCCAAATTTTTGGAACATTAATACCCACATCATAACGTCTAAAAGTCTTATTTCTCCATTCTCCTGATCTTAATAATTCGGGCTTTACCAAATCCACAACCTTTTCATCACCAATACCTTTTTCAATCAATTCTTTTCCTTTGCTTAAAATAGCAATATGCTTAATCTTCTGCATTTCAACTTTAACAATATCTTTTCTTTTTTTCAAATTCTGCAATGCAAACTTCTCCTCAGAACTTAAAGAAGAAATATCAAGCGGAAAAGGTTTTTTTAATAATTTTTCTTCTAAAAAATCCTTTTTAAGCCATTTAAGTCCTTCATTAGTCAACTTAACCCTTAACTCCTTGTTCTTAATTATAATAACCATTGCTTTTTTTCTTAAAGTTCCTAGACAGCTATTTAATTCATCCTTAGATAATTTAGTCAATTTTTCCAGACGAGAAATAGATAATTCCCTTTTTTTCAAAACATTAATAAACAGACGCTCAGGCAATCCAGACTTAATATATTTAACACCATTCTTATCAAGACTAATAACTTCCTTCATTTCAGTAGAAATCTTAAGAATTTTCTTGTTCTCAAGCCACTGCAAAGCTCTCATTACTTCAACTTCCTTAAGACCAGTTGCAGAAACAATCTCAGGCAGACTTTTGCATGAACCAAGAACAGGCAAAACCCTGCGTTCAAGCGGATGCAAAGTATCAATAAGTTTTTTTATATCAGCCATGGTGAAAGCAACTCTCAAAAAAAAAGAAAATTAAGGCTTTTTCATTGACTTCCATGAAGTATCAAATAAATTCTCCAAAGCCTTAGCAAAGAAAGGAGTATTCACCCAAATACCAACATCATACGTAGGATGAACCTCTTTATCATCCAAAACCATAAATACAATCTCTTTACCATCAACAACACAAAATCTTGCTTTAGAATCTGCGTTTCTAACATCAGCAACAGAGGAAATTTCCTTCAAAGCTTTTTTTGTTTCTTTATTAAGAGGTGCGGCAATTCTTATTTTAACTCCTTTTTTCTTAAGTTTTTCAAAAACAGGTTTAAGACCTTCCACTTTTCTTAAAAAACCCTGTGAAGTAGTCATTATAGTAATAGATTTATTTGCATTTCTAATAGTTCTTTCCAAATGAGAATACAAATTATGGCGGCCTTTTAAACTGCCACTTAAATCAGAAGGCTCAATCAAATCAATTCCCTGAGTATGCAAAGAATTTAATTCACCTAAAACATCATTAGACTTAAGCTCATCCAAACGCTTAATTCTTTCCTGGGCTTCAGAAAACATATTTTTCTTAACACGCTCTAAAACCTCTGAAGGAGGCACAGCAATATACTTAATAGGCTTTCCTAATTTCATAACAACAAATCCTTTTCTCTCAAGACTTTCAAGAACATCATAAGACCTTGATCTTGGAACATTCGCAATATCAGACAATTCACCAGCAGTAGCAACTCCACGGGATAATAGTCCAGTCCAAATCTTTACCTCATATAAGTTTAGAGAAAAAAATCGTCTCAGCTTACTTAAAAATTCTTCTTTAACAATCATACATACCTCCCCCCTTTTTTGTTATTAGCTTGAGGTAAACAAACATTACTATTAAAATGTTACGGTTTTTCGGCACCACTAAAGAGGGGTTGTTACCGAAGAGTAAAAATACTCCCACCGCCGTTGTTATTATATAATGCTAAACATAATCAATATATAAACTTTTATACTATAAAGAATATACGTCCCAACATATATCGTGCAAAACAGACATTTTATCGACGAGAAAAACTAATATACCAATTTAAAGCGTAATAAAGCTCCGATTCCGCCAAGACCATCAAGTTTTTTGCCGCCAGAATGCCTGCCCATTATAATAACAATTTTTCCTCTTGAATTATCAACGGTTTTCATAATATTTTCCAAAACATCAAACCTTTTTTCCTGTCTTAACTTCATTATCAAATTATCAGAAACCAATAAAGTTTCAACAGCTCCACAATCTACAGCCTGCTTTGTCTGCTTTAAACCATAAACTGCTTTATTATTTTTAGAAATTTCCTGCAACAAATTTTCAACTAATTTTATCTCCTTGGAAATCCTTTCCATCTTTAAAGCTTCTTTTGTTTCATCACGCTTTAAAACCTCGGTAAAAGCAGATTCATCTGCAGACGAACAGGATGCCTGCACAATTTTAGATTTTAAACTCTGATTTTTCAAAACTTTCATGAAATCTTCTTTCCAAAAAGCAGGACTTGCAATTATTATTCTGTCTAGATTATACCTCTTATCATACTGCTCTAACTGTTTTATTATTTTTTCATAAAAATCTCCTTTGGGCTTAGTATCAACCGCCTTTTTAACAACATCGCCCTTTAATTTAGAAAGTAAACGATAACCAGAACGAGTCATCAAGGCAAAAAAAGCCTCTTCTCTATTAAAAACACAAATAAGAATCTTGGGAAGTTTTGACTGTGCAGCCTCGTTTAGTCTTTCAATCTGATAAGAAACCCATCCCTGCTTTTTAATCTTAATTCTAGTATTAACCTCAATATTAAAAGAATGATGCAAACCCTTGGAAACATCATCAGGACCTTCTAAAATAGTTCCAAGAACCCTTAATGAATTTGAAGACTCTGCAAACTCAACTTTCTCAACATTAATAGAAATAAAAACAGGCTTTCTAACAGCTTCTTTTTCAGAAGAACCAACTTTAATCTTTCTCAAAGTCTTACCACTAATAATATCTTCAGGTTCTATTAAAGTGCTAAGATACCACAAATCATCATTAGACTCAACACTAATCTTAACCTCTCCTTTCTTCAAATTCCTTGATAATATCTTCATAGTATAATAACAAAAATACTAAAACATTTTAAAACTTATGATAAAAATAAACTAATATAGATTAAAAAATACCAAATATTATTTAGTATACTGCTTATAAAAATAACAAGATTTAAATATAGAATATTCTAAAAATACTATATATAGGTGTTGCTCTAAAAAAAAGGTGATTAATAATGATAATAAATAAAAAGGCCCAATACAAGGCAGTTGCTGGAAGCTCAGCAGGGGCGCTTATAGGACTTATAACTGTTCTAATAATAGCATATCTGCTAATCATACCTGCATCAGAACGACAAAAACTTCTTGACGAAGAAACACAAACAATAACAGATGAAAATATACTGCTACAAGAAAGCATAGGAAGACTAAGTAAATCTTCTGACGACAAAAATACACACACAATATCCAACATGTATCTAAAAGAAGTAACAGAATCATCAGTCCTATATGCTGCAAATTCATTTATAATAAAAAAAGGAATATCAGAGCAATACAAAACAATAGAATTTTTTATTGAAGACCCTGAAAACACAAAAAATACAATGATCAGCTTTAACCTTCAAAGCCGCAGCGGAACATTAAAAATAATATTAAACGGACATTCAATATTTGAGGGAGAGATAAACACAGAAAGCCCTCAACCAATACAAATAAACAAAAACTATCTTGAACAAAAAAACAAACTAGAAATTCAAGTCCACGGATTTGGAGTGCCTGCAAAAATATATGCATTTGAAAACTTCAAAATAATAGCAGACATAACCAATGCACAAAAACAAGAATCAAGTCATTTAATATCAATAAGCGAGACAGAATATTCTAATATCGAACATGCTTATATTGATTTTATGCCATATTGCAATCAAAACACAGTAGGAGTTCTTGAACTATATCTAAACTCAAACATGCTATTCTCAGGAATACCTAACTGCAACAGCCTAGCAAGAATAAACCTAGACTCCTCAGACCTAATGATAGGAAGCAATGAAATAAAATTCAGACTATTAAAAGGAACAATAAACCTAGAACAAATAAGACTAAAAACAATTCTAAAAACACAAAAAACATGGTCTAATTATTTTTATGTCAGTGAAAAACAATACAACAACATACAAAACAATCAAGCAATACTTGAGATACAATTTTCAGATGACGGCTATCTAAAAGAAGCAGAACTAGAACTAAATAATGAACCAGACATAATAAATCAGAACTCGCCGTATTTTACACGCGACATAAGCAGTATAATACAAAAAGGAAACAATTATTTGTTTATAAAGCCAGACAGTGACTTAAACATACTTAATCTTGAAATAAAAATAGAATAAAAAAAAGAGAAAAACAACAATGGGTATTGAAATAGGAAAAAGAGAATGGGGCCTTGGGGCATTTGCAATGTTTATACTAGTTCTTGTAGTGCATATAATAGATATAAAATTAAGACTTCAGGGAGATTCATTTCCAATAATACATATTCCAATGCTCATACTTTATGCTATTTTGGCAGTTATGGCAACAATACTATTATCAGGAGATGAATCAAGCATAGCAGACAAAATACTAGGAATAAAAACAGGAGACAGCTGGATAGGAAAACTGCAAAAATATGCCTTTGTCTCGCTAATAGCTTACTGTCTGCCATTATTCAATCTTATCGCATCATTATTTGACCAAATTCCGGGAATTTCATTACAAATGATAATAAGCACAATAATACTATTTTGTCCTATATGGATAATCTATTTGTTTGCGCATGAAGATACAATACTAATCAAAGTCTGTGCAGGAGTATACTTAATAATATGGGCAAGCGCACTAATCGGAAGCATACCTGCATTACAATTATATGACATAACAAATGTAGAAATACCAGGAATAATGCCAGGCATGACAATGGGAATAGCATTAAACAAAGCAGTATCAGGAGCGCAAAATGCCTATAGCATAGTAAAAACAGCATCACTCACCACAACACAAGAAGTAAAAGATGCAATAACAATAGCAAAAACCGGAATAGACCCGACACAAGCAAGAATACAAGAAACCAGAGAACAAGCAACAGGCGCAACACTCACCTCTATACAACTACCTTCAAAAAATATTTACACAGACGAACCACTAACAGTATATTCTCAACTAAAAATATCCCCATTTGAAAATCCAATACACGCAACAATAAAATGCGAAGCATCAAGCAAAACACAAACAGGAAAAATATATCCTAAAAACGAATTTGAAATAGAAACAACATCAATACAAGACCTGGACTGCGTATTTACAAAAGAACAAATACAAAAATTAGGAGCAGGAATACACACAGTAAAAATGTCAGCAATATTCAACTTTGAAACAATATCTTATCTTGAAACCTTTTTCATGACACAAGAAAGACTGCGCCAAATGCAAAAAAAAGGAGAAGACCCTTTAGCAGGATATCCACAACCAGAAGCAATATGCTCGCAAGGACCTGTAAACATTAACATAAAAACACCTGAAGCTCCAATAGCATCAGAACAAGACAAAAAAATAACAACTGCAATAACAATTTTTAACAACGGAGGAGGAACAATAAAAGAAATAGACAGTCTTTACATTTATATTCCAAAAGGATTTTCACTATTTGAAGAAATAGAAACATCACAAGTTTATAAAGAAATAAAATGCTCAGATCTGCCAGAACAAGAAAATAAAATGTGCGACCCAGAAACAACAACAGTATACAAGGTAATTGGACTGGATAAACTCCAATACCAAGACATACGTACTGCAAGAGAATTTAGAATATATCTACAAATGGAAGATTATGACAAAATAATAGGAGAAGCACCAATAAAACCAGGAAGCTTCCATGCATCAATGAAATATCAATACGAACTTGAAAAGAAAACAACAATAAACATACAAGAACCAGGAATGGTAATATGAAAAAAACAATAATAATACTCGCATTAATAATATTGGCAGGATGCACAGGAATCCCTTTTTTACAAAACAAAGAAACCACAATACTTCCAGATATCCACACAGGAACAAGAGGAATTACAATAGACTACCTTGAACAAATGCCTCCCTATGAAATATATGAAAACCAATTATTTGAAATAGGTATAGAACTACACAATCAAGGAGCATCAGACATACAAAATGCAATATACAACACAGCAGTGAACAATCAACTAATAACACTACAAGATGAACAAACAAAAAGATTCAATCTAAAAGGAAAATCAATGTATGAACCTCTTGGAGCGAAAAAAAGAATAACAACCCAAGCAAAAACAAACAAACTAGAAGGACAACTCTCAAGACAAGCAACAACAATAATCACAAATGTCTGCTATGAATACGCAACAAAAGGAACAGTAATAACATGCATAGATACAGAACCTCTAAAAAAACAAACAAAAGTTTGCAAACCAGTAACACAAAGCATAAGCCAAGGACAAGGAGGGCCGCTTTCAGTAGTCTCAGTAGAACCAAAAATTATACCACATGAAGATTCAACTAAAATAATTCCTGCATATGTGATAGAAATACAAAATCTTGGCACAGGACAAGTAATAGACAAAGACATGGTATATTTAGCATGTTCAGGCAAAACAATAGGCAAAGAAAACTACGACATAGCAACAATAAACGCCATGCTATCGGATCAGCTACTAGACTGCTCAACACACAAAATAAACCTAAAACAAAAAGAAAATAAAATACTATGCAAACTATCACAAGGACTAAGCAAAACCAAAGGCAACTATCAAGCGCCACTAACAATAGAATTAAACTATGGATACATACAAACACAACCAAAAACAATAACAATACAAAAACAAGAATACTAACAGCCAAAAAATTTATAAGAACATAAAAAAAATAAACAAATAAAATGAAAAAAATACTAACAATATTGCTCGTCATTGCCTTTCTTACAGGCTGCAATTCAATGCCAATAGGAAACCAACAAACACAAGAAACAAATCAACAAGACTACAGAACAGGAAACCAAGGACTAAGAATTAATTTTGTAACAAATGCACCCCCATCAAGAGTTTTTGACACAGATGAAATGAATGTTTTAATAGAAATAGAAAACATGGGAGCATATACAACAAAAAGCATAGCAGACAAAATATACTTATCAGGATTTGACCAATCAATAATCACAGGCATACCAACAACAGGAAAAACAATACCTATCCTAGAAGGAAAAGGGCCTTATGTAAGCCGTGGAATGACTGACAGAGTAGCATTTAAAGCAATACCGGCCATGCTAAAAGCAAAAACAATAGACAAATACCCAATAACACTTCTGGCAACAGCATGCTATGAATATGAAACAATAGCATCAGGAAACATATGCATAGACCCAGACCCATACTCAATAAGCACACAACAAAAAGTATGCACACCACAAGATATATCCATGGGCGGAGGACAAGGAGGACCAATCGCAGTAACAAACATAGAAGTAGAACCAAGCCCAGGAATAACAAGACTAAAAATAGATGTTCAAAATGTTGGAGGAGGAGAAGTATTCAAACCAGGAATAGACGCACTACAAAGATGCGGACCATATACTTCAGAACTAGGATTTAATACAATAGATTATGTCCAAGTATATGATATAAACCTGCCAGGATACTCAATAATAAGCTCATGCAGACCACTTGACCAAGGATACCTGCGTTTAATCAATGGACAAGGAACAATGTACTGCGAAATAAACACACAAGGCCAATCAACATATATGACTCCGCTGACAATAAAGCTAAAATATGGATACAGAAACACCATATATAAAAATATTGAATTATTATCAGTTTAATAAAAAAAAGGTGATTAAAAAATGGAAAAAAAATCAATCCAAAAAATAATAAACAATGCAAAAATAATAATCATGGCAATAATAATAACAGCAATAATAACCGGATGCCAAGGAGAAGAACAAACAGTCTCAATAGAAACACCATTTATAGGCGGAACACAAGGAATAAGCTTTGATTTTGAACAATTACGCGCAGATGTATATGACGCAGGAACAGACCCATTTGATGTAACCATAAAAGTAGAAAACAAAGGAGAAACAGACATACTAAAAGACAACATAAGAGTAACACTATCAGGAATCAACCCTACTGAATTCAGCACAACAGAAAACCAACTAATAACAACACCAAAAGAAGATGTAATTTCAATGAGAAAAGACCAAATGGGAAATATTCAAC
>Ga0180431_10007847_pt1 | contig 12346 bp, 8 predicted proteins | sample SS_ome_11_FD_132459 | JGI IMG/M metagenome (GOLD analysis project Ga0180431, IMG submission 132459) | Hypersaline lake sediment archaeal communities from the Salton Sea, California, USA - SS_1_MS_1 metaG | ecosystem: Environmental > Aquatic > Non-marine Saline and Alkaline > Hypersaline >... | reverse complement strand
CTTCGGCGACGCCGCCCGGTTTGCCGAGGACGCGGGCCTCGGGGCGCAGGTCAAAGGGGGAAAGGGGAGTGAACTTCTCAGTGCCGTTGGGAAGGGGATAGAGGAGGGGGTCGTCCTTATCACATCTAAATTTGCCGAGGGGGTTGAGTTTCTCTGCTGCGCCGATGCCGGTTCGTGCATTTTCCTTGAAGGTGTTAGGGAGTCGGTATTTCCGGGCACGGCGATAAACTCCGGGTTTGCGGTGAGGGTCACGGCCGCGGACTGCACGGGCTGCGGGACCTGCAGGGAGGTGTGCCCGGTCGGCGCCATAAGGATAGGGAACATAGCCAGGATCGACGACGAGAGGTGCATCGGGTGCGGGCTGTGTGTGAATATCTGCCCGCCGAAGGCTATGACCATGATAAAGGACAGGGGCGTTCAGGTGAGGCTCCCGAGGAACAAGGAGGAGCTGATGAGGCGGGCGCAGAAATAGGGTCGAGTCGTCGACAAAAAAATGGGCCGGGGGTTTTTGACCCCACGGCCCTTATCTCGCTTTACGTTTTTCAGCGATTTATATTAAGCCTTTGACAAAGGCTGTATATCTTTCTTTTATCAGCTCGCCTTGGTGAACTCCGCGTCGATTACGTCGTCGTCATCGGAACCGCCGCCGTAAGAAACGTTATCTCCGGCATCGTACCCGGGGTTTCCGCCTGCTGCGTTGCCGGATGCCGAGTTCGATGACGTGTTTGATGCATATAGCTTTTCCGACATCGTGTGGGACGCGCCCTTGAGCGCCTCGACCGAGCGCTCGATCCTCGCCGTATCCTCCGCCTTGATGGCGTCCTTCGCCTCGCCTATAGCCTTTTCCAGCTCCGAAGCGTCTTCAGGGGAGAGCTTGTCGCGGTTTTCAGTAAGGAGCTTTTCCATCTGGGACACCAGCATATCAGCCTCGTTTCTGGTCTCGACCTCTCTCCTCCTCTTTTTGTCCTCTTCGGCGTGGGCGTCGGCGTCTTTGACCAGTCCGTCGACCTCTTCCACGCTCAAGCCGGAAGAGGATGTGATGGTGATCGCCTGGGATTTTCCGGTCGCCATATCCTTTGCCGATACGTTGACGATGCCGTTTGCGTCGATGTCGAAAGTCACCTCGATCTGCGGCAGGCCCCTGGGGGCGGGCGATATCCCGCTCAGCTGGAAGTTTCCGATCGTCCGGTTTCCCGCCGCCATCTCCCTCTCGCCCTGAAGGACGTGGATGTCCACGGCCGGCTGGTTGTCCTCGGCTGTGGAGAATATCTGGCTCTTCTTTGTGGGAATTGTGCTGTTTCTCTCGATGAGCCTTGTCATCACACCGCCCAGAGTCTCGATTCCGAGGGAGAGCGGCGTCACGTCGAGAAGCAGCACGTCCTTTACGTCGCCGGTCAGGACTCCGGCCTGAATCGCAGCACCCAGCGCCACAACCTCGTCCGGGTTGACCCCCTTGTTCGGCTCCTTTCCGAAGATCAGCTTTATCTTCTCGGTAACCATCGGGATTCTGCTGGAGCCTCCCACGAGGATAATCTCGTCGATCTCTCCTGCGGTGAGCCCCGCGTCCTTGATGGCGCTCTTTAAAGGCTCGATCGTCCTCTCTATGATAGGGGCCGCCAGCGCCTCGAACTTCGCCCGGGTGAGCTTCATCAGAAGGTGCTTGGGGCCGTTCGCGTCCGCCGTGATGAAGGGGAGATTCACCTCCGTCTCCATCGCGGAGGAGAGCTCGATCTTCGCCTTCTCCGCGCCCTCTTTGAGCCGCTGGAGGGCCATCTTGTCTGCGGAGAGATCCACGCCCTGGTCCCTCTTGAACTCCTCGATGAAGTAGTTTATGAGGGCCTGGTCGATGTTGTCGCCGCCGAGGTGCGTGTCTCCGTTGGTGGACATGACCTCGACCACGTTGTCTCCCACCTCGAGAATCGAGATGTCAAACGTACCGCCGCCGAAGTCGAAGACCGCTATCTTCTCGCTCTTTTTGGAGTCGAGCCCGTAGGCCAGCGCCGCCGCCGTCGGCTCGTTTACGATCCTGAGGACGTTCAGCCCCGCGATCTTCCCGGCGTCTTTCGTGGCCTGTCTCTGGCTGTCGTTGAAATATGCGGGAACCGTGATGACGGCGTCCTTGACCTTCTCGCCCAGGTAGTCCTCCGCCGCCTTCTTGAGCTTTCCTATGATCAGGGCCGATATCTCCGGCGGGGAGTACTCCTTGTTGTCGATCTTTACCCTGACGTCGCCGTTTTCGGCCTTGACTATCTTGTAGGGGACCATCCCGGTCTCCTCGGCCACCTCATCGGCCTTTCTTCCCATGAATCTCTTTATCGAGTAGACGGTCCTCTCCGGATTCGTGACGGCCTGCCTCTTTGCGGCCTGGCCGATGAGCCTGGAGCCGTCGTCGACAAAAGCCACGACGGAGGGCGTTGTCCTTCCCCCCTCCTCGTTTATGATGATCTTAGGTTCTCCGCCCTCGAGCACCGCCACGACGGAGTTCGTCGTGCCCAAGTCTATTCCTATTGTCTTTGCCATATCTATTTACCTCTCTTTTAAGTTATTTTTTAGCACGTTTTTAATATAGTTACGATTTGTTGAATTTCAAGGGGCTCCGAGGGCTGTCGACCGGAGAATATTTTGTTTCCTACTCCACAATTTTTTTGTTGACAAAAAAACCTATAGTGGTAAACTGTGTAAATGACTGAATGACCATTCATTTTTTGGACCCGTTTTTTTATTAAACAGCCAATTTCCACGGCGATATCTAAAGCGATGTGGGGGGAGCCGAAAATAGAATTTGAAAATAAATTAGTATAAAAAAGGGAGGATATAATATGGCTAACTTACTGGTTGACATGAGGGATCAGCAGTTCAACCTCTACGAGATGCTGGATATCGAGGGCTTGAGCAAATACCCGAAATACGCAGAGTATTCTAAAGACCTCTACGATGCGGTTTTAAACGAGGCGGAAAAGCTCGCCGTAAACGACATCATGCCAACAAACGAGATCGGCGACAAGGAGGAGTGCACCTTTTCCGACGGCAAGGTGACCGTGCCGAAGGCCTTTCACGACGTCTACAAAAAGTATGCGGAGGGAGGCTGGATTACCGTGAGCGACGACCCGGAAGTCGGGGGACAGGGCTTCCCTGCGGTCATAGGTATCTGCTCCGGGGAGATTTTTTCCGCCGCGAACTTCGCCTTCAACATGTACCCCGGTCTCTGCCACGGGGCGGCCAAGCTGATAGAGATATACGGAACCGAGGGGCAGAAGCGCAAATATATGGACAGGATGTACACCGGCGAGTGGGGGGGAACCATGTGCCTCACCGAGCCGGGCGCCGGCTCCGACGTGGGGGCGCTAAGGACCTTAGCAAAACCGATCGGCGACGGGAAATACAAGATTTCAGGAACTAAGATATTCATCTCGGCCGGAGATCACGACCTCACCCCGAACATTGTCCACCCGGTCCTGGCGAGGATCGAGGGGGCGCCCGCGGGGACGAAGGGTATATCGATTTTTGTAGTGCCTAAGTACCGCGTCAACGACGACGGCAGCCTGGGGGATTTCAACGACATCCACACCGGAAACATCGAGCACAAGATGGGAATCAAGGGAAACTCCACCTGTACTCTCAACTTCGGCGACAACGACGACTGCATCGGCGAGCTCCTGGGCGAAGAGGGGAAGGGGATGAGAATCATGTTCAACATGATGAACGAGGCCCGTCTCGGCGTCGGCATCCAGGGGCTTGCCCACAGCAGCGCCGCGTACATGCATTCGGTAAACTACGCCAGAGAGAGGCTCCAGGGCTCCGACCTGGCGAACTTCAGAAATCCGGAGGCACCCCGGGTCCCCATCATCAACCACCCGGATGTGAGGAGGATGCTGCTGTGGATGAAGGCGCACGTCGAGGGGCTCCGCGCCCTGATGTACTGGGTGGCGTATTGTCTGGATGTCTCCGAGGGAACGGAAAACGAGGAGGAGAGGGAAAGGTATCACGGCCTCGTGGAGCTCCTGACCCCCATATGTAAGTCGTGGGGGAGCGACATGGGATTTCGCGTCTGCGAGAACGCGGTCCAGGTATACGGCGGTTACGGCTACACCTCCGAATACCCTATCGATCAATTTATGAGGGACTGCAAGATCGCGTCGATCTACGAGGGGACCAACGGGATCCAGGCGCTGGACCTCGTCGCCAGAAAGCTCGGCCAGAACAAGGGGGCGAACTTCGTGAACTTCATCACGGAGATAACCAAGACGATCGAGCAAAACAAGGGAAACGGCGCCCTCAAGAGCGCTTTCGCCGAGCTGGAGAAGGCAAAGAACACCCTCGCCGAGATCGGGGGCTTCTTCGCCCAGTGTGGAAAAGAGGGAAAATTCCTCGTGCCCGTAGGAAACGCCATGCCGTTTTTGGAGCTTATGAGTAACGTAACGCTGGGATGGCTCCTCCTCTGGCAGGCCTCCATCGCCAGCGAGAAGCTCGATGCGATCAAGAAGGACAAGGGGGTCACCGACGACGACTGGGCCGGGATGGCCGCCCTCTACAAGGAAAACAAGGACGCCTCTTACTATCAGGGCAAGGTTGCCGCGGCTAAATATTTCGCCGCCTACATGCTTCCCCACGTCGAGGCGATAGCAAAGGCGATCAAGATGGAGGATATGAGCATAATGGAGATCTCCGAGAACGCCTTCGCCGATATCTAATATTTAACTGAATTTGGGGCCCCCGTGTGTTTCGGGGGCCTTTTTTTGTTTTGACAAGGCGGTGTTAAAAGGTGTAAATTCAATTGAAAAAACATCTCCTTTTGAAAACTTTTGTTAATATATCAATGTGTCGGCTATAAGGCCTTTGAAGCCAAAATGATAGACGTTCACGTCCATACGAAGTTCGGCGACGGCAAGGATGCTCCGGCGGATATGCTCCGCGCCGCCAAGGGGGCGGGGATAAAGGTGTTCGGCTTTTCGGAGCACTTCCCGAGGCCCCCCGGCTACGACTATCCGACGGAGGATTTTAACCACGAGGCCCTTGCCTCCGGGTGGTTCGACTACGCCTCCGAGGTGAACAGGCTGAAGGCAAGTTCCGACGACACGCCCAAGGTCCTCTTCGGCACCGAAATCGATTACCTCCCGGACGAGGAGGCCACCCTTCGCGCCGAGCTCTCCGCCTTCAACTTCGACTTCATAATCGGAAGTGTCCACATGATAGGGAAGTGGGGATTCGATTACAACCAGAAGGAGTGGAAGGGAAAAGACGTCGACGCGATTTACGACGCCTACTGGGAGAACATGTTCAAGATGGTGGGAAGCTCCCTCTTCGACTTCGTGGGCCACCTCGACATAATCAAGGTTTTCAGGGATTTCCACCCGCCGAAGAGGGACCACACTGACTCCGCCAGGGACTTTCTGAGGGAGGTTGCAAAGAGGGGCCTGGTGATCGAGATAAACAGCGGCGGCCTGAGAAAAGCGGTAAAGGAGCTAACCCCATCGGCCGGGCTTATAAAGGAGGCGGTCGATCTAAAGATTCCCCTGACCTTGGGCTCCGACGCCCACAGGGTTCAGGACGTGGGCCATTATCTGTCGGAGGTTGTCGAGATGATCAAGGGCTTCGGCGCAAGGGAGGTGGTCTACTTCGAGAAGAGGGAACCGGTCGCCGTTCGGATATAGATATAGGTCGAGATATAGGTCGGTGTGTCGAGTCTCAAGCCGCCGGAGTTCTCCTGAAGGCCGGTTTGTGAAGAAAGCCGTCGTTGCCGAAAAAATATTGTCCCTCCCCGTTCCTCCGATGTCAATGCCCTCCCTCGATCAAAAAATCCATGATAACCGGAAGAGGGACGGTTTTTTCAAACCCGAACTAAGGAGGGGAAGATTTATATAAACAGGCCCTTTTCGATAATCGTCACGAGATGATGTCCCTGAAGTCGGATATTATCTTGACGATCCTGTCCATGTCGTCCTCTAACTTTATGATCTCAATGTCGTCGTCGGAGACCTTCTCCTCGGTAAGAAGCTTCTCCTTGATCCAGTCGATGAGCCCCGTCCAGTAGTCACTCCCCACCAAGATCACCGGGAACGGCTTTATCTTGTCGGTCTGGATCAGTGTTACCGCCTCGAAGAGCTCGTCCAGGGTCCCGAATCCCCCCGGCAGGACGACGTAGGCCATCGAGTACTTGATGAACATCACCTTTCTGCAGAAGAAGTAGCGGAAGTTCAGTTTCACGTTGGAGAAGTCGTTCGGCTTTTGCTCCATCGGAAGCTCGATGTTGAGCCCCACCGATTTCCCGCCCCCCTCCGCGGCCCCCTTGTTGGCAGCCTCCATTATCCCGGGTCCGCCGCCCGTAACGACCGAAAATCCCACCTCGGCGAGCTTTGCCGCCAGCTCCTCGGTGAACGTGTAGTAACTGTCGCCGGGCCTAACCCTCGCCGAGCCGAAGATCGATACCGCGGGCTCGATATCCGGGAGGATCTCGAATCCGTCCACGAACTCCGCCATGATCCGAAACATCCGCCATGAGTCCCGGGTGTTGATGGCGTTGATTACATATTGCCTCTCCCATCTGTCGGGCATTTTTTCTCCCCCGCTTTGTGATTGAAATAAGGCACCCGTTGGATATGAAAGGTGCCCCGACATGAGATTCTATCAGATTGGCTCGATTTGTCAATATCTCCTTCACTATCCGGCCTATCTCGCTTTTAATATTGACAATCGCATCAAACTGGTTTACGATTTAGGCCATGAAAACACTGAGAAACAGGGAGGGCGCATCGGCCCTCGCCGCGGTTGGGTACATCTTCGCCATACTCCTGATCATCTTCGGGCTGATAAACCTCTACTCCCTCGCGTCGCCCCAGGCGGCCAACAAGGTGGGGAGGATAGTTGTCGCCTTGATCTGCTTTTTCATGGGCGGGGGGCTGATCGTCTTTATAACCAAGAGAGTGACAAAGACTCCCGACAAGATGGAGGTGAAAGTAGTCCAGGAGATCGATCTTTCGGGGGATGTTGAAACGGAAAAGCTCTCTTGCAAGAACTGCGGGGCCAACCTCGAGCAGAACAGCGTCAAGGTGAAGGCGGGGGCGGTCTTCATCAACTGCCCCTACTGCGGAAGCTCATACCAGATCACTGAGGAGCCGAAGTGGTAGGAGAGTTGTGCCGTTGATTTGGAGATAGGGTCTTATTTTTATCTGTTCCCATTGTCCCCTCTCGATCGCTGTGTTTTCTATTTATATGTTCGAGGCGAATGGGCGGCCGGGGTGGATGGATCCCCGCGATTTTTTTGATCGTCTCAAAGCGGCGGGGTGGCCGATTCCGTCTCTTGCCAAGCTCTTGTATGGGAAAGCGGGATTTGATGTCTCTTAAATAAGCGAATCGACCGTTAAGGAGCAAAAATATGGCCAAACGGAGTGCAGAGCAAAAGGGTGACGAGAGGTCGATCCTTCCCATAAAGCCGGGGATGACCTTCGTCAACATCGGCATGGCGGTGGGGCTCGCGGTCCTTCTCACCATCATTATGAAGACCCTGGCGCCGATCTTAAAGCCGTTTTTCATCGCGCTGTTTTTAAGCTACCTCCTCTATCCGATCATAGAGTATCTCGTCAAGAAGAAGCTGCCGAAGTTTCTGGCCTACTCGCTAGTCTTCCTGTTGATCTTCGGCCTCTTTTACGTCCTCGGGGCGATCATAACGGTTCAGGTAAACGAGTTTGTCGATAACCTCGACGCATACAAGGCGAGGCTCACCGACATAATCACCCAGTTTACAGCCTTTCTACAAAAATACAGCATACTGGAGCGTTTCGGATTCGACTCCGACCTGATAGATTTCGGGGAGTTCTCCCCCCTAGAGAAGCTCCAGGAGCTGGTCCTTTCCAAACTCGACCTCTCCAAGGCGACCGGCTATATCGGGTCGAGCCTCGGCTCCTTCTTGGATATCGTGGCCAATATCCTCGTCGTGGCCTTCTTCATGATATTCCTGCTGCTGGAGATAGATCGGCTTCCCGCCAGAATAAAGTACGCCTACGGGGAGGACTCGGACCTCATCGTCGAGGTTATCGACGAGGTGAATAAGAGTGTGAGGAAATACCTCGTAATGAAGACGATAATAAGCCTCATTACGGGTGCGGCATACACGATAGTGCTGTGGATCGCCGGGGTCGATTTCTTTCTCCTCTGGGGGCTCCTGGCCTTCCTGTTGAACTATATCCCCTATATCGGATCGTATATCGCCACGGCCTTTCCGGTCGTCGTGGCGCTGATACTCCTCTCTCCCCTTTCGGCCCTGATAGTGCTGATTATCCTCCTCGCGATTCAGATGGTGATGGGAAACATCGTGGAGCCGAAGCTCCTGGGCAGGGAGCTCAACCTGAGCCCCGTCGTCGTCCTGATCTCCCTGGCGTTCTGGGGGTGGCTCTGGGGTCTTGTCGGGATGTTTCTCTCAATTCCCATTACCGCCACCATCAAGATAATCATGGAGTATATCCCGGAGACCCAGAACGTCGCCAGGCTGATGAGCGATGTGGTCGAGGTCCCCTCAGAGGACAAGATCGAGAGGAGGACCGAGAAGGTCACCATGGTGTTGAAAAGGGTAAAGGAGAGGCGTCAAGGGAAGGAGACGGTCAAAGAGGACTCCGAAGGGACGACTATAAAATCTGTGAAGAAGAGCGGGAAAAAGGAGAATTGATATTCGGCGTCCATCTCCAATGTCAGGGGGATGGCGTAGTGGGATGGCGGTTGGAGAAAGGCCGTTTTAAATCACGACGAATGACCACCCACCTCGTTATGCGGACGGTCGGTCCGAGTCGATTCAAGATCGCCCCCCGCCCCCATCCGTGAGACTCCAGACAGTCTATCCACACGATGCGGAATAGATAAAAAAGATGTCCACCGCATTAAACCGACAAGTGTAACGCCCTTCAACGCCGCACAAACGAAAATCCGCAACATCGATTCCCGAAAATATCGTTTAAGTAGGCCCACCTTCATTTACGATCAGCCGACGGCGGTCAATGCTCGATCTCCAGCGGCTGGAAGTCCCTCTCGAAGTAGGGGTGGTAACTCTTGGGGAGCGTCCTGTAGTCGACCCTCTCTATCTTGTCAGAGAAGTCGTGGGAGTTGTAGGTGTTCCAGAAGAGGACGACTTTCCCGTCGAATTCCCCCCTCGATGCGTGGTCGATCATCGCCGCCATCGCCTTTCCGGTGTATGTACCCTCGAGCTGAACCTTGTCGCTGATCTTTATAAGCCTTACGGCGTCCATCCCCACTTCGGTAAAGCGGGCGTAGCCGCGGCCGAGGTAGCCGTCGACTATCTCGACGTCATCCTCGGTGATCTTAACGTCCGGAAATGAGGGGTCGCACTTCATCAAAAGCCCATTCGCATCGTTGAAGTGTTTCTTTACGCTCTCGAAGCCGGAGTATTTAGGAGGGGAGACCGCAACCCCCCGAACCTTGATGTCAAGCCCCAGGGCCTTTATCCCCAGGGCGATTCCGGCGGTGGTGCCGGCGGAGCCGGTCGGGAGGTAGATGAGGTCCGGCTTTGGGAGCACTCCCTCCTCGATCTGGTCCGAGAGCTCGAAGAGGGCGCTCGCCGTTCCGATGACCCCCAGGGCGTTCGACCCGCCGGCCGGTATGAAATAGGGGGTGCGGCCGGAGATCACAAGGTGCTTTATCGAGTTCAATACAAAGGCGCAAAATAGGGTCGGAATCCCCCCGTACTGGTGCATCTCGACGTCAAGGAGTTTCTGGTATAGGAGGTTCTTCCTCACGTAGCGGGCGTTGGGCTGCGGAAGGTGCATAGATATCGGCCTCAGGCCCAGCTTATTAGCGAAGATCGCCGTGGCAAGCGTGTGGTTTGAGCCGGCGTAGCCGAAGGTGACCGTGTGTTTGAAATTCTTCGCCACCGCGTCCGCGAGGAGAAACTCGAGCTTCCTCAGCTTGTTCCCCCCGTATAGATCCGACGACATGTCCTCCCTCTTGATGAAGAGGGCCTTTTGCTTCAACGCCTTCTCGAGCCCCTTAAGGCGGTCGACGGGCGTCGGGTAGTTACCCAGAGAGACGTGGGGAATCTTCCCCTGAAGGGCGGTATAGGCGACAAAGATTGGATTTTTCCCTGCGTTATCGTAAATTTCGCTTCCGTTCATTGGAAATCCTCGGCCGAAATATATTTGTTAAAATTATATACACTGTAAGTGATAATAGCAAGGGACTAAAAAAACTATCTTAACCCTCAAATAGGTCGGCGACGGACAACGGGCGGCCCCGTCTTTATCGTTCAGCGTTTCCTCAATCGACCGTCTCTAGGGGCTGGTCCTCCTCCTCGAAGTAGCGGTGGTACGGCCCCGGGAGGCCGCGGTAGTCGACGTCCTTTATCTTCTCCGAAAAATCGACCGAGCTGTAGGTGTCTATAAATAGTACGTTCTTCCCTTCAAGCCTTCCCCCGGCCGCGTCGTCGATCATCGCCGCCATCGCCTTTCCGGTGTATGTGCCGTCAAGCGAAATATCGTCCGTCTCCTTAAGGAGCCTGACCGCGTTCATCCCCCTCTCAGTGAAGTGGGCGTAGCCGGGGCCGACGTAGCCCTCCACGACCTCCAGCAGCTCTTCGGTCAACTCGAATTCCTTGAAATCCGGGACATATCTGCCGGCGATATCTATCGCCTCGGTAAAGACTTTTACCGCCGTGCCGAAGCCGCACTCGGTCCTTTCCGAGACCCTGACCCCCTTTACCTTTGTCTTCAGTCCCAGGGCCAGGACCCCCAGCGCCACGCCGACCGCCGTTCCGGACGAGCCGAACGGCAGATATATCAGATCGGGCATAGGAATCGCCCCTTTGTCGATCTGGGATTTAAGCTCGAAGACGAGGCCGGAGGTCCCCAGCGCCCCGATCCCGTTGGAGCCGCCGGGGGGTATGATGTAGGGGGGGCGAAGCGTCTTTATGAGGTGCTTTGCGTAGACGTACGCCAGGCCCGGGTAGATCGTCGCCATCCCCGAGTAGTGGTGAAACTCCGCCCCCAGGATATTCTGGTACAGGAGGTTTTTCCTGACGTATTTCGCATTCGGCTGTCTGAGGTGCATCGATATCGGATTTATCCCCACCTCGCTTAAGAAGACGGCGCTTGCCAGCGTCTGGTTCGACCCGGCGTAGCCGAAGCTTACGGCGTGGCTCGCGCCTTTGGCCGCGGCATCCGCCAGGATGAACTCGAGCTTTCTTATCTTGTTTCCGCCGTATAGCTTGGAGACCCCGTCCTCTCTCTTTATGTAGAGGTTTTCGACCTTTAGCTCCTTCTCGAGGCCTTTGAGCCTCTCGACCGGGGTCGGGTAGTCACCGAAGCGGATGCAGGGGATGTTTCCTTTCAGCCGTGGATACGCCGAAAAGAGGGGGTGGTCGTAAGAGCTTTTATCCATCTTATTGTCTTAAGATTAAGATTTCCGATCAAGCGAGATTCGGTAAAAACGGCTTCGACGCCGTTAACCTAATCGAAAGAGCACGGCTTTTTCCGCTTCCGGACATCCAGATAGTTTTCTAAAGGCAGAAAACATCATTTCCGGTTTATCAGAATATTAATTTTCCTGATTCCGCTCAATCCATCAGTCCGCCAATCTCAGCTGTTATAGCTATTCAGGCCGCTCTTGTATCTATTATATAAAAGAATCTGAAAAAATTCGCAAAATATCGGGGTCACCAACCGTGACGACCGTTTATCCGCCCCCTGACCCCTTGGCTCAATGCACGGCAGCTCCATGAGCCGAAAAAAGACCAAATCCGCTTCTCGCTACTCGGCAAAATCATTTGTTATCTCCTTGAAGTCGACTCCCCTCCTTTTAAGCCACAATCTCATCCCGCCATAGTAGACGAAGCCGAGGACTGTCCAGACGCCGAGGAAGATCGTAAGAACCTTGCTCTCTTTATAAAGGTCGTTAGCCAGGGAGGCTATCGCCGCGAGAAAGAGGAGTATCCCGAAGATCACGGCGAAGTATAGGATCCACCCGGGGATCTTTAGCTGGGACCTTGCGTATTCCTCGGGCCTCTTCTTCTTCAAGAGGAGGGCCGAGATCTGAACCGGGATGTATATGAAGAGGCCTCCTATGGAGGAGCAGATCGCCAGCGATTTCAGGTCGATGTTACAGATTATCGCTATGATCGAGAAGGCCCAGATCATAGTCAGCATGTTGTGGGGCGTCCCGAATCTCTTGTTTACCCGTGTTAGTACCGGGGGTAAAAGCCCGTCTTTGGCCACTATCATCAGTGACTTTGGTGCCCACATGAAGGTCGCGTTTAGGGTGGTGGTAATGGCCAGGAGCGCCCCGCAGATTATGAAGTAGTGGAGGGGGATGCCTGTGAGGAAGGCCCGGGCTGACTCGGTCAGGGTCTTGT
>Ga0180431_10007846_pt1 | contig 12346 bp, 15 predicted proteins | sample SS_ome_11_FD_132459 | JGI IMG/M metagenome (GOLD analysis project Ga0180431, IMG submission 132459) | Hypersaline lake sediment archaeal communities from the Salton Sea, California, USA - SS_1_MS_1 metaG | ecosystem: Environmental > Aquatic > Non-marine Saline and Alkaline > Hypersaline >... | reverse complement strand
GGCCAGGCGGTCGAGCGGGTCAGGCGCGAGCTGCCGCGCCTCCTCGCGCCGCAATAGGGACCTTGTCGCGGCTGGCCGCCATCCCTATCACTCCGAACATGTCAGCCCTCATGGATCAGACCGACCTTCTCGACCGCGCCGCGGCGCTCGTTGAATCCGCACTGCGCGCCGGTGCCGATGCCGCCGATGCCGTTTCCCATCGCCGCGTCTCGCTCGGCGTCGAGATGCGTCTCGGCGAAGTGGAGGAAACAACGCGGTCCGAGCGCGACGACTTCACCCTCCGCGTCTTCGTCGGTGGTCGGAATGCCAGCGTTTCGGCCAACTCGATGATGTCGTCCGCCGATCTCGTCGAGCGTGCCGTGGCGATGGCGAAGGCTGCCCCGGAGGATCGCTTCGCCGGCCTCGCCGATAGCGATCGGCTGGCGCGCGACCTGCCCGATCTCGACCTCCTCGACGAGACGATCCCAAGCGTCGATGACCTCACAGAGCGCGCGGCCGCGGCAGAGGACGCTGCCCGCGCCGTGGCCGGCATCTCGAACTCGGGTGGATGCAATGCCGGCTGGTCGGTCGAGGGACTGGTGCTGGCGACGAGCAGCGGCTTCACCGGGTCTTACCTTCGCTCGCGCCACTCGCTGACGGCGATTGCCATCGCTGGCGAAGGAACGGCGATGGAGCGCGACTACGACTACGCGATCGCCAACCACCTCGCAGATCTTCCCGGCGCTGCCGAACTCGGCACCCGAGCCGGCGAGCGTACCGTTCGCCGGCTCAATCCCGGCTCGATCGGCACGGGGCCGGCGACGGTCGTCTTTGACGAGCGCGTTGCGTCGAGCCTTGCCGGCCACGTTGCCGCCGCCGCCAACGGCTCCGCCGTCGCCAAGCGGACGACGTTCCTGGTCGATGCGATGGGGGAAGCCGTCCTCAGCCCCGCCGTTACGATCACCGACGATCCGCTACGGAAACGCGGCCTGGCATCGCGGCCGTTCGACGGCGACGGGGTCGAGCAGGCGCCCCTCGATCTCATCCGCGACGGCGTGCTGAAGAGCTGGTTCCTCGACAGCGCTACCGCGCGGGAACTCGGGCTCGCCACCACCGGCCGCGCCTCTCGCGCCGGCGGCGGCACCTCGCCGGGTTCGACCAACCTGACGGTCCTGCCGGGCGACATCTCGCGGGACGATCTGATCCGCGAAGTCGGCGACGGCGTGCTGATCACCGACCTGATCGGTGCGGGGGTGTCGATCGTCACCGGCGACTACAGCCGCGGAGCGGCCGGCTTTCGAATCCGCAACGGCGAAATCGCCGAGCCGCTCACCGAGATCACCATCGCCGGCAACCTCAAGGAGATGTTCCGCCGCATGCGCCCGGCTGACGATCTCACCTATCGCTACGTGACCAACGCACCGACCATCGCCGTCGAAGGCGTGACGGTCGCCGGTCGGTGACGACGCTCCCGCCACTTGCCGAGGAATTGGACCTGCTTGTCGGCGCCACGGCCGAGGCGGCGGAGGCCGCGCTGGCGCTCTTTCGGAACGGCGCGAAGGTATGGACCAAGGCCGGCGGCTCGCCCGTCACCGAGGCCGATATGGCGGTCGACGCCTTGCTGCGCGAACGCCTGACGGCGGCGCGGCCGGGCTACGGCTACCTCTCCGAGGAATCGGTCGACGACGGCTCGCGGCTGACCGCGCCGCGCACGTTCATCGTCGATCCGATCGACGGCACGCGGTCCTTCATGGCCGGCACGACCGACTGGACAATCCCGGTGGCGATCGTCGAGGCCGGCAGGCCCGTCGTCGCGGTCCTGCTGGCACCAGCGCGCGGCGAGGACTACCGCGCAATCGCGGGTGGCGGCGCGACACGGGACGGCCAGCCGATCCACATCTCCGATCGGACGACGATCGAGGACGCGCGGCTGGCGGTGTCCCAGCGGCTCTTGAAATCGGAGGCGCTTCCTCGGCCGATCCGCGCCAAGTCGGTGTTTCATGCCTCTCTCGCCTATCGCCTGGCGCGCGTGGCCGATGGCCGCCTCGACGGCGCCGCGGTCAAGCCGAACGCGCAGGACTGGGACCTTGCGGCAGCAGACCTTCTCGTGCACGAAGCAGGCGGTCGCCTGCGGACGGTCGATGGCGATCCGCCGCGCTATGACCGCGATACCACCGCACATGGCGCGATGATCGCGGGGGGGCCGGCGCTCAGCGAAGCGCTCGCGGACATCGTCACGCAGGTCATGCGCCACGGCATCTGATCTCCACCTCTTTGGGGCGTTGAATGGCAGAACACGAAAACGCATCGGACGAACCGCGCCAGCTCCTTCATCTCGTGTTCGGAGGAAGGCTGAAGTCCCTTGAATCCGATCAGTTTCAGGATCTCGAGGATCTCGACATCGTCGGAATCTATCCCAATTACCGCCTCGCCTATGATGCGTGGAAGAGCCGGGCGCAACGCACGGTCGACGATGCAATGATGCGATACTACATCGTGCATCTGCACAGGCTTCTCGAGCCGGACCTTCCGGCGGGCTAGGCGGCCGCCCCCCGAACCAGCGAGGGAATCAGCATTGGCGATCGGCGATGGCGACACAGCCCGGCCCGCGACCGTGCGCCGACACTCCCGCATCGGCAGAGCCTGGCGGCGCTTCGGCCGATCCCGCGCGGTCCGGCGCGCGCTGGCGAGCCTTGCGGCCGGCTATATCCGCCTCGTCGGCCGCACCAATCGCGTCATCATCGAAGGCGCGCTCGACTACGACAATTACAACGTCTCCAAGCCGCTGATCGTTACGACCTGGCATGGGCAGCATCTGCTCCTGCCGGCGGTTCGGCGCCGGGATCACAGGATGGTCGCGCTGTTCTCCCGCCATCGCGACGGCGACTTCAACGCGACCATTGCCGAGAAGCTGGGTGTCGAGACCGTTCGCGGCTCGGCGGCCAGAGATCGCTCCAAGACCATCGAACGCGGCGGGATCAGCGGCTTCTTCAAGCTCCGCTCGGCGCTCGCTGCCGGCAAGACGGCGGTCCTGATTGCCGATCTCTCCAACACCGTCGCGCGTCGGGCCGGGCTCGGCATTATCAAATTGGCCCGGGCCTCGGGCGTGCCGATCCAGCCGGTTGCGCTGGCAAGCAGCCGCCGGATCGCGATCGGCTCCTCATGGGACCGCACCACGATCAACCTGCCTTTCGGGCGAGTGGCTTTGGTGACGGGCACGTCCATTGCCGTGCCGGCCGACGCCACCGACGACGACCTCGAGCAATACCGGTCCGCGCTCGATGAAGAGCTCGACCGGATCAGCGAGCGCGCCCTCGCGATAGCGGACCGGACTGGTGGCTGAGCCCGTCGGGAGCGCGCTGCTCGGCGCCTATCGACTCGCCGGCAAGGCCATGCGGCCCCTGCTGCCGATGCTCCTCGAACGTCGGGCACGCCGCGGCCTTGAAGAGCGCGCGCGACGCAGCGAGCGCTTCGGCATAGCCAGCGAGGCGCGCCCCGGCGACAAGGTCGTCTGGGTCCACGCCGCCTCGGTCGGCGAGACCATTTCAATCATGCCGCTTGTCGAACGGCTCACCGACGAGGGCTGGTTCGTCGTGCTGACGACGGTCACCGTCACCGGCGCGGCGACGGCAGCGCGACGGCCTTCCGAAGGTGTCCGGCACCAATTCGCACCGCTCGACATCGAGCCGATCGTGAGCCGGTTTCTCGATCATTGGCGACCACGCGCAGCCCTCTTCGTTGAATCCGAGGTCTGGCCGGTCACCACGGATCTGCTTTGGCGGCGAGGGATTCCGCATATCGTCGTCAATGCCCGCATGTCGGAGCGCTCGTTCGGCCGCTGGCGGCTGCTCGGCGGAGCGCCGAAGCGCCTGTTCGGGCGCGTTGCGCTGGCGCTGGCGCAATCCGACAGCGACGCCGAACGCTGGGCGGCCCTCGGCGCAAGGCGCGCGCTTGCCGTCGGCAATCTGAAATTCGACGTGCCGCCGCTCGGCGTCGACGAGACCGCGCTTGCCGACCTCCGCCGTGAACTCGGCAATCGGCCGTTCTGGCTCGCGGCCAGCACCCATCCTGGCGAAGAGGAACAGGTGGCCGCCGCGCACCGCATCCTGGCCGAGCGGTTTCCCGGGCTCGTCACCGCGATCGTGCCGCGGCACCCGGATCGCGGGCCGGAGATCGCGTCGGTGATCGAGCCCGGTGCATCGCCGATCCGCCTGCGAAGCCGCGACAAGCGGCTTTTCAGCGGCTCCGGAATACTGATCGCCGATACGCTCGGCGAACTCGGCCTGTTCTACCGGCTGGCGGATGTCGCGCTGCTCGGCGGTTCGCTCGTTCCCCATGGCGGCCACAATCCGATCGAGGCGGTCGAACTCGACTGCGTCGTCGTCCACGGGCCGCACATCGCCAACTTCAAGCCGATCTTCGCCGCACTCGACGCGGATGGAGGCGCGGTGCCGGTGGCCAATCCGGACGAGCTCGCGACGGCAGTCGCTGAAACGCTGGAAAGCGCCGAAAACCGGCGCCGCCATATCGACGCCGCGGTTCGCGCGCTCCGCCCGTTCCGCGGCGCCCTCGACCGGACGCTCAACGAGATCTGGCCGCTGCTGGCGCGCGATCCGACCGTGCCGGCATGAGCGAGCCCGCCTTCTGGAGCCGGCGTGGTCTGACGGCGACGGCGCTGAGGCCGGCGGCCGCGATCTATGGAACGGTTGCGGCAAGACGCATGCGACAGGCGCCGGACTACTGGCCGCCGATTCCGGTGATTTGCGTCGGCAACTTCACCAGCGGCGGCGAGGGCAAGACGCCGACGGCGATCGCGCTGGCCGAGATAGCGCGGGGTCTCGGCCGCCGGCCGGGCTTCCTGACCAGAGGCTATGGCGGCACGGAAGCCGGCCCCGTCCTCGTCGCCGGTCGCCTGGCCGATCCTGCCCGTGTTGGCGACGAACCATGCCTTCTTGCCCGGGTCGCACCGACGGTGGTTTCGGCAAACCGCCCGAATGGCGCCCGCATGCTCGCCGAGAACGATGTCGATCTCATCATCATGGATGACGGCTTCCAGAACCCGCATCTCGGCAAGGACCTGTCGCTCGCCGTCACCGACGCCGAGGTCGGGCTCCGCAATCGGCTTGTCCTGCCGGCCGGCCCCCTGCGGGCGCCGCTCAAGGTCCAGCTGCGCTTTGCCGACGCGCTGGTGCTGGTCGGGGAGGGGCCGGCCCAGGCCGGCCTGCTGCGCCTCGCCGCGCGCGCCGGAAAGCGGGTGCTTCGCGCCCACCTTGTCCCGATCGATTCCGATCGCTGGAAGCAGGGCAAGCTGTTCGCCTTCGCCGGCATCGGGCGGCCGGACAAGTTCTTTGCGGCGCTCGAACGCGCCGGCGGGCGCTTCGCCGGTCGAAATGCCTTCCCCGACCATCACCAATTCACCGAGGCCGAAGCGCGGGTGTTGCTCGGCCATGCCGATGCCGGGCCGATTCGGCTGGTGACGACCGAGAAGGATCACGTCCGCCTCCAGAACGCGACGGGGGCGCTGGCCAACCTTCGCGATCGGACCGAAGTCTTTTCGGTTCGGATGGAATTCGAGGCGCCGTCCGAAGTCGCGGCGATGATCAGGAGGACGGCCGAGGAGGTGCGCGACGGCCGCAGCCGGAAGCGCTCAGCCGTCGGACGCTGACGGATCGCGAAGGCGCTTGTGGGCGGTCAGGGAGGCGGCCGCATCGGCATAGGCCTCCTGCCACGAAACGCTCCAATATTTGAGATCGTCGAGCGCAATGGCGGCGCCCGTAATCGCGCAGCGCACAAACGTACCGGGCGAGACGATCTGGTAGTCGCCGTCGAGATAGCGGACCCAGGCTTCGCCGCCGGGTCCGGAAAGATCGATCCGATTCACAACGTCATTCCTCTGTCCTCAGGATAGCCGGTCCGACGGCGATCCTGTCAACGCCGTTTGAACAGCCTCTCGATGTCGGCGAGCTTCAGCTCGATATAGGTCGGCCGCCCATGAATGCACTGGGCTGCCGCCGGCTCGGCCTCCATTTGGCGTAGGAGGGCGTCCATCTCCTCGGGCCGGAGCCGCCGTCCCGACCGCACCGAGCCGTGGCACGCAATGGTGCCGGCGACCGCGTCGATGCGTTCGCCGAGGAGGGTCGAAGCGCCAAGATCGGCGATCTCGTCGACAAGGTCGCGGACGAGCCCCCTGACGTCGACGCCGTCGAGCATGGCCGGAACGGCGCTCACCGCGACGGCCGCGGGGCCGAAGGCATCGATGTCGAGGCCGAAACGGGAAAGGGCCTCGGCGTGCCCGAGAATTGCGGTCGCTTCGCCTTCGCTGAGCTCGACGATTTCCGGCACCAGCAGCATTTGCGTCGGCACGTTGCCGGCGCGGATTGCCGCCTTGAGCCGCTCATAGACCAGCCGCTCATGCGCAGCATGCTGGTCGACAAGCACGACGCCGTCGGCCGTCTGCGCGATGATGTAGTTCTCGTGGAGCTGCGCCCGCGCTGCCCCGAGCGGGTGCGCCGACGCGACCTCCGGACCGCGATCCGCTTCCTGCCGGATGTCCGCGCTGACACCGACGGTCTCGATCTCCTGCTGACCCTCCTCGGCGAATCCGCCCGCGAATGACGGCCCGGCCCAGCTGTCCATCCGCTCTGTTGGCCGATGGGCCGGCGCCGCAGTTCCCGCCGACAACAGCGAACGCAGCTGCGCCGCGCCGGTCGACGCCGACCTGAGACCGGTCGTCGCCAGCGCTTCCCTTATCGCGCCGACGATCAATCCGCGCACCAGGCCCGGGTCGCGGAACCGGACCTCGGCCTTGGCGGGGTGGACGTTGACGTCGACAGAGCCGGCTGGAACCGTCAGGAACAGCGCCGCGATTGCGTGGCGGTCGCGGGCGATCACGTCGGCATAGGCGGCGCGGAGCGCGCCCAGAAGCTGGCGGTCGCGAACCGCGCGGCCGTTGACGAAGAAATACTGCCGGGCAGCGTTCCCACGCGTGAAGGTCGGCAGCCCCGCGAAGCCTTCGAGCAGATGCTCGTCCCGCTCGGCCGCGATAGCGATCGCGTTCTCCGTGAAATCGGCGCCGATGATCTGGCCGATACGCTCCAGCTGATTCCCCGTAGCGGAGAACAACGCTGCCGGCCGCTCGTCATTCGCAAGCTCGAAGCCGATATCCGGATGCGCCATCGCGATCTGGCGGACCATGTCGCCGACCGCCGTCGATTCGGCGCGTTCGGTCTTCATGAATTTGAGGCGCGCGGGCGTGTTGAAGAAGAGCTCGGCGACCTCGATCTGAGTGCCGCGGGCAATCGCCGCCGGCCGCGCCGGCGAGGTCCTGCCATGATCGACGGCGATCTCCCAGCCATGCGCTTCGCCCTCGTGCCGGGTACGGACCGAAAGCCGGGCCACCGAGCCGATCGAAGCCAGCGCCTCGCCGCGAAACCCGAGCGAGGAAATCGCTTCCAGGCCGCCATCGAGTTTCGAGGTGCAGTGGCGTTCGACGGCGAGGGGCAGCTCGTCGGCGGGAATGCCGGCGCCGTCGTCGGTGACGCGGATCAGCGACAGCCCGCCGGCAGCTGTGACGATCTCGATCCGGCCGGCGCCGGCGTCGATTGCGTTTTCGATGAGTTCCTTGACGACGCTTGCCGGTCGTTCGACCACCTCGCCGGCGGCGATGCGGTTGACCATCTCTTCGCTGAGACGCCGGATCGTCAGGAGCTTGGCTCCGGGTTACCGGGCGCGGCGGCCGCTGAAGAAAAAGGGGAAGGCCGAATCGGCTTGATTGGCTGAAAAGTCACCTGGGATCGCGAGCGCCCGTCAAAAATCGCGGGGGTTAATTAGGCCAATGAGCTCGCTACCGTAGCCAACCTGAAGCGTTTCCGACCTTCCCCGGTGCGGTCAGGCAGCCAACAATTATGTTGCCCGACCGCGGCGTTTGCCCCGCTCTTTGCGGAGCCGCGCAGGCGTGAGCCGCGCCTAAAGACATCGATGAGCCTATTTGAGGGAAGGGGAGTCTTCAAGCGGATTCGCAAAGTGTCACGGAACCTTCGTGTTATCGTGAACGGCGAGATTGGGGAACCGGTCCGACCCGGAAAGCACAAGCTCGTCAGTCACTTGCTCGGCCCACTGCCACCCGGTTATTGCACCGTTTACCGCGCCCGAGATCAGGTTGTCGGCAAGGAGTGCGTGGCCGGATCCCTCGACGACGGAAACCGTGATCCCGTTCGGCGACTCGCGGATCACGTTCCCGGTGATGACGACATCGCGCAGGAACGGACCCCAACCAGCCCAGATTCCGGCTCGCGGCGCCCCTTCGATAACATTGCCCGTCACGGCGGCATCAGCCTCGATCCACAGCCCGATTCCGAACCCGGCATCGACGTCGGGCGGGTAGGGGCCCTCGCCGGTGAGGTTGCGGATGACGTTGCCGGTTACGGACGCGATACGTCCGCCCTCGTTGAAATTGGCGATCGAAATACCGCTCGCCGCTCCGTCGATGATGTTGTCGGCGATCACCGCACCCTCGAAGGAGAACTCGCAGAAGATCGCGATCTCGCCGAGCCGTGCGCAATTGTTGCCGACGATTGCGACGTTGTCGGATGAGTTGGCGCGGATTGCGGTGAAGGCGCAGTCGGCGATCCTGTTGTCGGCCACCGTGACGCCATGCGCCTGAAAGACGTTGATTCCGTTGCCGTAGGGTCCCGTCCCACCGCGGTCCGCGCGGATCTGTTCGACCCGGTTGCCGGTCACCACCGAGCCGTCTTCGCCGGACGTCCAGCGATGGATGAGGATGCCGTTATTGCCGCAAGCGCGGACGATGTTGTCCGTGACCGAAAGGCCCGTCGATTCGTAGGCGCGGATGCCGGCCTCGGCCGCGCCCGAGATGTCATTGCCGGCAAGGCGACCGCCGCAGCGATCGACGGCAATGCCCGAGCCGCCGCTGCCGAGGATCGTGCATCCGGCGATTCTGACCTCGTCGACCTCCGACAGATGCACAATGCCCGGCACATATTCGCCGAGCGGACGGTTGGCGCCGTCGAGAACGATGTCGGTGAGGTGGACCAGGTCGCCGCCTTCGGCCGAAAGGAGGTGCCCAGCGCCAGTGTAGACCAGCCGCGTCGCGCCCGCGATGCCGGTAATCCGTGCCCGCGGCGGCAGGGTGATGTTTGAGACCTGATAGGTGCCGGCCGGCAAGAACAGGGTGCGGTCCTCGGCCGACACCTGATCGAGAGCAGCCTGTAGCGCCCGGCTTTGATCGTCGATCGCGCTCGGTCGCAGACCGAGGTCGATCGCGTTCAGCGAGCCGCGAAGCTCGGCGTTGATGAGTTGAGCGCGCGCGGATCGGTCGACGATGGGGGTCGCCGCCGCTGCCGTCATCAATGCGAGAAATCCTCGGCGATCCATTCTGGGCCGGTCCGGTTGGTTTACCCAACCGGCATCAAGCCCTGTGCCGACCGCGACTGTTCCGTTGTGAAACGATTAGAGAAGCTGGCGCAGCGCCGGTACCGAGCCGATGACGTCGTCGATCGCCTCGTCGCCGACCTTTTCGCGCGCGAAAGCAAGGATCTCTTCGCCGGCCACTTGCATCTGCTCGTTGGAAAGGCCGGCGGAACTGAGCTGCGTGTAGATGCCCATCAGCCCGCCCGAGAACGCGCTGAACAGCCCGCCGCGGCGCTTGCCGACCATCGCCTCGGCGCCCGGAACGGCCGCATAGATCTCGGCCATGCGCTGCTTCGGGGCGTTCTTGTCGAGATACGACAGAAGGGCGGACACTGAACTCCGAGCCGCATCCGAGCCGATACCGGCCTTATGCTCGATGCGCTCGATCAACTCGTCCATGCAACCTGCTCCGAGCCCCGCCGACAGGACCTGTACACTCCGCCCGCCGATTGAGGCAATAGCATCGCCCGCCTTCCGGTTGCCTTGCTGAGCCTCCGATCGATGCCATATGGTCGGCAGCAATCCCTGACGCGCGGCGCCCGCCGTCTTCACCAAGGAGAGGTTACCGATGGCTTTCGAGCTTCCCGATCTGCCCTACGCCTATGACGCACTCCAGCCCTATATGTCGGCCGAGACGCTCGAATATCACCACGACAAGCATCACCAGGCCTACGTCACCAACGGCAACAAGCTGCTTGAAGGGTCTGGCCTTGAAGGGAAGAGCCTCGAGGAGATCGTCAAAGAGAGCCACGGCAAGAACGCCGGCCTCTTCAACAACGCAGGTCAGCACTTCAACCACATCGAGTTCTGGCAGTGGATGAAGCCGGGCGGCGGCGGCAAGAACCTGCCGGCGAATCTCCAGGCTGCGATCGACACCGACCTCGGCGGCTACGACAAGTTCCGCGAGGACTTCGTCCAGGCCGGCGTGACGCAGTTCGGATCCGGCTGGTGCTGGCTGGCCCTCAAGGGCGGCAAGCTGGAGATCATGAAGACGCCGAACGGCGAGAACCCGCTGGTTCATGGCGCCACACCGCTGCTCGGCTGCGATGTGTGGGAGCATTCCTACTACATCGACTACCGCAACGCCCGGCCGAAATATCTCGAGGCGTTCGTCGACAACCTCATCAACTGGGAGCGTGTCGAGGAGCTCTACGGCGCGGCGACCTGAGTTCAGGCCGCCGCCGGACCTTCGTCGTCGGGCTCGAAATTGAGCGCCGTACCGTTCATGCAGTAGCGCAGTCCGGTCGGCGCCGGCCCGTCGGGGAAGACATGGCCGAGATGCGCGTCGCACCGGGTGCACAGCACCTCGGTCCGGACCATGCCGTGGGAGCGGTCTTCGGCTTCCTCCACCGAGTCCGGGTCGAGCGGTGCCGAGAAGCTGGGCCAGCCCGTTCCGGAATCGAACTTCGTTTCAGATCGGAACAGGGGTTCGCCGCAACAGACGCAGGTATAGAGGCCGTCGCGATGCTCGTCCCAATAGGGTCCGCTGAAGGCCGGTTCGGTGCCTTGCTCGCGGGCGACGTGGTACTGCTCGGGCGTAAGCTCGGCGCGCCACTCGGCCTCCGACTTGACGATCTTGGGACGGGAAGTGGTGGTCATCGGCTGCCTCCAATTACGAGCGGGCGCTCCGCAAAGCCAACGCTCTCAAGATCGTTCAGCCCGGCAAATGTGACAAGTGTTGATCTTGGCACGAAGTCGGGGTCAGCCTAACAACACCGCGTGAGCCCGCCCGTCGCGGGCTTTGGCAAGGAGGTCCTTTATGACGGCGATGCGCGTGGTCGGGCTAGGCCTTGTTCTATTCGCCTTCTGGCTGCTCCTGTCCGGCAACTACGCGGCTTGGCTCGTCGCCTCCGGCCTCGTTACCGCGATCCTCGTCGCCTTGCTCGGCTGGCGATTCGGTTATGCCGATGAGGAGGGCTTTCCGATCGACCGACTGCTTGCCGGGCTTCTGTATTGGCCCTGGCTCGTCGTCGAGATCGCCAAATCCTCGGTGGCGGTGACTCGGGTCATCCTCAATCCGAAGCTTCCGATCCGGCCGACTCTGGTGAAGACGCCGTGCGGTCCGCGCACGGCGGTCGGCATTGCCACCTACGCCAACTCGATCACCCTCACCCCCGGAACGATCACTGTCGACGTCGACCGTGCCCGCGGTGAGTTGATGGTCCATGCCCTGACCGATGACGGCGCCCGCAGTCTCCTTGAAGGTGAGATGAACCGCCGCGTCCAGCGTTTCGAGGGGAAGTCCCGATGATGCTCGATCGCGGTGAGGCGATGTTCGTCGCTGGCATCGCGGCGATCTTGGTGGCGCTAGCGCTGATGGTCGTGCGGGCGCTGCGCGGCCCGACGGTCTTCGATCGCCTCGTCACCGCCAACGCCATCGGCGTCGCCGCCATCATGCTGGTGGCGCTCTACGGGTTCTTCATTGGGCGGCCGGAGTTTCTCGACATCGGAATCCTCTATGCCCTCCTGAACTCCGTCGGCACGTTCGCCGTCCTGAAATTCTGGCGTTATGGCTCGCTCGGGCACGCCGGTGAAGAAGAGGGCGATCCGCAATGAGCGAGGTTCTCGAGGTGGTCCGAGAAGTGATCGCCTGGATTCTGATCTCCGCCGGCGGCTTCTTCTTCATCGTCTCGGCGATCGGCATCAACCGGATGCCCGATGTCTTCACCCGGCTGCACGCCGCGTCCGTCGGTGAGACCTTCGGCTCGGGCCTGATGCTGGTCGGGATGATCGTCATGGCCGGCTTCACGCTCGTCACCGCCAAGCTCGTTCTCCTCCTGTTGTTCCTCTGGTTCATGGGGCCGGTTGCGACGCATGCCATTGCGCGCGCCGCGCTTCAGGCCGGCGAACGCCCGACGCTGACCGGCATCGATGCGAAGGCCGAGAAAGACGTCCGCAAGCTGGAGGAAGGACAATAGAGGCCGTCACCAACATGGTG
>Ga0180431_10007845_pt1 | contig 12347 bp, 9 predicted proteins | sample SS_ome_11_FD_132459 | JGI IMG/M metagenome (GOLD analysis project Ga0180431, IMG submission 132459) | Hypersaline lake sediment archaeal communities from the Salton Sea, California, USA - SS_1_MS_1 metaG | ecosystem: Environmental > Aquatic > Non-marine Saline and Alkaline > Hypersaline >... | reverse complement strand
GGCCCCAACCATTTTGCCAGCGAACTTGGATGGCGTGAGTTTTCGTATCATCTCCTTTGGCATTTTCCCCATTTGCCGGAACGTCCATTTGTTGAGAAGTTTACTGATTTTAAGTGGGATAACAAAACGAAGGACCTGAAGCTCTGGAAAAAGGGAATGACAGGATATCCGATTGTCGATGCCGGCATGCGGCAGCTGTGGGAAACCGGCTGGATGCACAACCGCGTGCGAATGATCGTTGCCTCGTTTTTAACAAAGGACCTCTTTGTCCATTGGAAAAAAGGGGAAGAATGGTTTTGGGATACGCTCGTTGACGCCGATCTGGCCAGCAACTCAGCGAGCTGGCAATGGGTGGCAGGGTCAGGCGCTGACGCCGCACCCTATTTTCGCGTCTTCAACCCTGTTCTTCAGGGTGAAAAATTCGATCCTGAGGGGAGTTATGTCAAAAAATGGATTCCCGAGCTTCAAGACGTTCCAGCTAAGTGGGTTCATAAACCATGGGAGGCGCCGGGACTTGAATTGCGCTCCTGGGGGGTGACCCTGGGTGACAATTATCCTCATCCAATTGTCGAGCATAAGGCTGCACGAGAAGAAGCATTAAGGCGGTTCGAACAGATAAAATCTTGATTTTACACCCTTTCAGTGGTTAAATAGGGACAAAAGGAGAATGCTCTATGACGTCCCAGTCCAACCCGCTCAATACCTTAAAAACGCTTCCCGGAAAATCGGACCATCACTATCACTCACTTCCCGCATTGGAAGAGCAGGGGATTGGTAAGATCAGCCGGCTGCCTGTCTCTATCCGCGTTGTTTTAGAGTCCGTCTTGCGCAATTGCGACGGGAAAAAAATTACCGTTGAGAATATTAAGCAGTTGGCCAATTGGAATGCGGCGAAACCCGGGAATGCCGAGATCCCTTTTGTTGTTGCGCGGGTATTGCTGCAGGACTTTACCGGAGTCCCTCTGCTTGTGGACCTGGCTGCGATGAGGGAAGCGGTTGCGGCCAAGGGAATGGACCCTGGATTAATTGAGCCCCTCGTTCCTGTCGATCTGATCATTGACCACTCGGTACAGGTCGACCGATTCGGAACAGAGGACTCCTATATGTTCAACCTCAAAACTGAATTCGAGCGAAATAAGGAGAGGTATGAGTTTCTTAAATGGGGCTCGCAGGCGTTTCAAACGTTGAAGATTGTCCCTCCCGGTATCGGAATTTGCCACCAGGTGAATTTGGAGTTGATCTCTACGGTCGTTTCCAAAAAAGAAACTGAAAACGGTTATATCCTTTATCCCGATACACTGGTCGGGACGGACTCGCATACGACGATGGTCAACGGCTTAGGCGTTGTTGGCTGGGGAGTTGGAGGAATTGAAGCTGAAGCTGCAATGCTGGGCCAGCCTGTCTTTATTCCTACTCCTGAGGTGATCGGCCTGCATATGTCAGGGACTTTGAGGGAAGGAGTGACGGCAACCGACCTGACGCTTAGAGTCACAGAGATATTGCGTGAAGAGAATGTCGTAGGCAAGTTTGTCGAGTACTTCGGGGACGGCGCTGCCAGCCTTTCAGTCGCTGACAGGGCAACCATGGCGAACATGTCTCCTGAATATGGTGCGACAATCGGGTTTTACCCAGTCGATGAGAAAAGTCTCGAATATATGCGCATGACTGGACGAAGCGAGGATCAGATTTCGCTTGTCAAAGAGTACCTCCAGGCGCAAGGGATGTTCGGTATTCCGCGAAAAGGGGAGGTGGATTATACGAAAGTGCTTGAGCTGGACCTTTCCAGCGTCACCCCTTGCGTATCCGGACCTAAGCGGCCACAGGACAGAATTGACTTGTCCCACATTAAAACGAAATTTGAAGATTTGATGACCAGCCCAGTGGAAAAGGGGGGTTATGGAAAAGCTGATGAAATCGAACGGCCAAAAGTTTGCGTGCATGCAGGCGGAACGATCCTTCTTTCCGGAGAATATGCAACAGGCGGCAAAGAGTCATTGGAAAGTGAAGACGGCCATATTCCTGAGATGGATGAAGCGGAAATGGTCACGAATCGACCCATCACCTATGTCGAGCCGAAGCTGTCTAAAGAGCCTGTTCAAATTGAAGGGACCGTTTGCGATACTGTCTTAACGCACGGTTCAGTTGTTATCGCTGCGATTACAAGCTGCACGAATACCAGCAATCCAAGCGTGATGGTCGGAGCAGGTCTTGTGGCTAAAAAAGCGGTAGAAAAGGGGCTTCGAGTCAATGAGCGGGTGAAGACAAGTCTTGCTCCAGGCTCACGTGTCGTTACCGATTATCTTGAAAAGAGCGATCTTCAGCAATACCTGAACAAGCTTGGGTTCAATCTTGTCGCATATGGCTGTACGACCTGTATTGGAAACAGCGGCCCTCTGGACGACAATATGGAAGAAGCGATCCGCTCGGCTGATCTCATCACAGCCAGTGTTTTGAGCGGGAATCGGAACTTCGAGGCTCGGATCCATGGGTCGATCAAAGCGAACTTTCTCATGTCCCCTCCGCTGGTGGTTGCGTTCGCAATCGCAGGTAGAGTAGATATCGACTTTGAGAAAGAGCCATTAGGGTATGATCAGAAGGGGAATCCAGTGTTCCTCAAAGATATCTGGCCGACTCAGGATGAGATCAACGATGCGATCCAGCGTTCTCTGAGACCGGAGATGTTTTTGGAAAGATATACGAATGTGGACTCGGACAATCCTGTCTGGAAGGAAATTGATGTGGGAACAGGGCTTCAATACCCCTGGAAAGACTCTAGCACATACATCCAATGCCCACCCTATTTCGAGAAGTTTGAAAGACAATTGCCCGATCTTCCGGTATTGGAAGGGATGCGCCCCCTGGCTGTCTATGGAGATTCTGTAACGACAGATCACATCTCTCCTGCAGGGGCGTTTAAACCGGATACTTCGGCCGGCAAATATTTAGTCGGTCTGGGGGTTGATGAACAACGGTTTAACAGTTACGGAAGTCGAAGAGGAAACCACAATGTCATGATGCGGGGCACGTTCGCCAATGTCAGGATAAGAAATCTCATGGCAGAAGGAAAAGAGGGCGGATGGACAAAATTGATGCCCGAGGGTGAGTTGATGCCTCTGTTTGATGCATGTGAGAAATATCATCAGAGGGGAACACCTTTAATTGTCTTTGCCGGAAAAGATTATGGGATGGGAAGTTCCCGTGATTGGGCTGCAAAGGGGACGGCTTTGCTAGGAGTGCATGCTGTCGTTGCTGCAAGCTATGAGCGGATCCACCGAAGCAATTTGGTGGGAATGGGAGTTCTGCCGTTGCAGTTCATGGCCGGGGACAGCGCTGAATCGCTCGGGATTACCGGTGATGAGGTGATTTCCGTGAGTGGACTGGAAGGCGAGATCCAGACAGGGCAGCAGGTAGAACTGGTTATTGATAAAAAAGGGGAAACCCGCAAAGTTCCTGTCATTGTCAGGTTGGATACTCCGGTAGAGGTGGACTACTACAAGCACGGGGGAATTATGCCTTATGTGCTGAGACAGCTGGTCAGTTAAGAGATTACCACGGAGCAAGTAGAGTGGTACTATAATAGGTCATTCCAACATCTGTTGGTAACTCAATTTCTGTATTTTCAAGGTTTAATTTCTGCGTCCCTCGCGCCTCAGCGTCTCTGCGTTCAAACAATCAGAAAAATCTAAACGCAGAGACGCTGAGGCGCGGGGGACACAGAGAACGCTACGTGTTTCTGCGTGATCTCATGTTAACTTTGTTAATTTCTTGGTATGGGGCTTTTAGGGATCCGTTTTCTTGGCATCGGACTTTTCTCGATCCGCTTTCTTTCGATCTTCTGCCTGGGTATTGAACTTTTCGGGATAGGGCTTTTTTCTATCGTATTCCGGGGAATTGCGCTTTTTTCAATCCGATTTCTTGGAATCTGGTTTTTTGGAATTGCATTGCTTGGGATCTGGTTTCTTGGGATTCTATTGTCGAAATAGTTCCTCTTTTTCGGAACCCTTTCCTCAAATTGCTGTTTGCGTTCGATATCTTTTTGAAAAAAAGGTTGGGGCGGGACATCCGCTGGTTCTGTCCCTTGCTCTTTGGCAGAATGCTCACCTTCTTGATCGAATTCGTAATAGACGCCTTCTTCGAAGGGAGCATCAGAGGATAGCGTGGAGGGGAGGCCAATGCTAAGGGAACATACGCATAGAATAGCCCAGCGGCAAATAATATCGCGGATCATGCCCCTGCCCCTTTTTGGTGTTTTATTTTATTGTGAGATGTAAAAAAAAATCCCTCTCTTGAATAAGTAAACTTTCTCCTACTATCATTATACATAAATAAACCTTGTCATGTCAATACATTTCTATACATTTATGTTCATTAATACAGCATCATTATTTTGCCAATCCCTGCAACGCGAGTAGCAACAGGCAAAGGAAAAAGCCTGTAAGCGAAACATAGTTCCTTTTATGACTGATGACAAAATACGAAAGGTTGACAAGGGAGAATACGCAAAGAATGATCAAACTTGTCAGCTTTGCAAGAGTAACTAAAGGAAAGATCAATGCAAATACCAGAACAAGGACGGTAACAGCCACTGTGGCAATTGCCGGCGTACGTCTGGTTGGATGAACCTGTGCAAAAGCCTGATGCATCATCCCTTGCGATGCCATCCCGTACGTCACCCTTGCAGCCATAATGATTTGTACAAGAGCCCCATTAATGACCGCGAACAGACTGATCAATCCGATCAATTTAGGGGAGTATCCCGCATTTTCAACGATGATGGCGAGAGGGGCTTCACTTTCGGAAAGTACGTCAATCGGAATCGATGCCAATGCCGCATAGGAAATGACACCATACATTAGAGTAGAGATCAGTAAGGAAATTCCGATCGCAAGGGGAAGCGTTCTTGCCGGTGCAGTCACTTCCTCTGCGATGTTGACCATATCTTCAAATCCTATATAGGCGTAAAAAGCCAGGAATGCTCCGAGAAATATTCCTGTCGTTGATTCAAGGGTCAACGGCGGGTATTCAGGATTATAATTGGCCATTTCAGGTGCTGCAGCAAAGATTACCAGCCCCAATCCGCTTATTTCCACTAGAGTAATGATAGCGGCGACGTACATCGATTCCTCGATCCCCCAAAAAGCGAGGAATCCGAGTAAAAGGATCAATCCCACAATGGCGATAAAGTCGGGGATATTAACAAATATGTGCAGGTATCCAACAAAGCCGTTGGCAATCGTGGCCGCAGAAACAATTCCCGTGAAGATGATCAACCAGCCGACAAGCCTGGAGAGCCATTGTTTATGAAACGCTTCTTGGACATAGACAGCTTCGCCAGCGCTTTTGGGATATTTCGATGAGAGCTTCGCATAAGAGTATGCCGTGAAAGTTGCGACTATAGCGGCAGCCATAAAGGAAAAAGGAGTGTAGGGACCAGCCATCCCCGCGACTTTTCCCACAAGCACGTAAATACCAGCGCCCAGGATCGTCCCTAAGCCATAACAGACTAGAAATGGCAATGTTACCGAACGTTTGAGCGCCGTTTTCTGTTTGTTTTCTCTTGATTTTTGTTCCAATCTTTTTCGCTTTGATTTACGATTCTCATCATAAAATGAGTTTCCAGGGAGTTCAGATGAATAAATATTGTAAAATTTTCTTTCTATTTATAGTTACCAGCCTTCCTTATTCATTGCAAGCATTTGGAATCTGGCAATGCGCAGGGATGCTTCTTCCCGAGCTCAACCCCTTATGCTGGGATGTGTGCGGCTTTGAGATCGGTGCTGAGGCCCTTTACTTAAAGAAATGTGACGACAGCGAAAATATCGATTTTACATCCGATACGATTTTAGGACCTATTGTCTTGAACTCCGATAGTTTGGATACCAGTTGGAAGTGGGGGTACAAGTTGATCGGTCAGGCCAACTTGCAGGGCTGCAAGGCCGTAGAAATTGTCTGGACCCCGGGAATCTGCTGGAGCTCATCAAAAGATGTGCTGGATGAAAATTATCAATTATTTTCTGTGTACAGCGACTTTGGGGATGATCCTTTCGGCGGATACCCCGATACGGACGCGTCTTGCAAGCAGTTTATAGAGCTGGATTCGAAGCTTCAGGGTGTTGAGGTAAATGTGAAAAAATTATGGGGAATTTGCCGCGGTTCATTTTTATATGGATACCGCTACCAGTGTATTAACGAGCAATTAAAGTACGAGACCACTGGCGTGGATACTGCATGGTATCGTTCTGTAACAGAGGCCAATAATGATATGCACGGCTTCCAGCTGGGAATGGATTTTTGTTTCCCATGCAGCTCCTGTTTCTCTGTTGAAATTTTTGGCAAAGGGGCGGTCTATGCTAACTGCACGGAAAGAGAATTTCACGCTACAGCAGGTTCGAATCCCGATTTGTTGAAAGAAAAAGAGAGCGATACACGCACTTCATGGGGAGTAGATGCAGGAATTAAAATCCTTTATGAATGGTGCCCGGCGTCATATTTCTCTTTTGGTTACCAATATTTGTCCTATCACAATGTCGCTCTGGCACTTGATAATTTCAGCCCAGCCTCTCCGTTTGTTGAAGGGACAGGGGAGAAATTACTGGTCAACGATTGCAATCTATCCTATCATGGATTTAGTATCGGAATGAACTTCGTTTGGTAGGGTGAAAGGTATTGAATTTTAGGGACTTTTTAGGGCTTCTGCTTCTTGCTTCCTTATGGGGGCCTACTTTTTTATTGATCAAGATCGGTGTGGAGGAAGTATCTCCATTAGCTTTGACCACAGTAAGATGCGGCTCCGCGGCAATTTTGCTTTTATTATACTGTCTGTTCACCAGGAGGTCACTGACTTCCGTTTTTCCTTTTGGGAAACATCTGTTGTTTATGGCGATCTTCGGAAATGTTGTTCCTTTTTTAAGTTGCGCAATTGGGGAGACGATGGTGCAAAGCTCAACTGCCGGGATCATCGAAGGCTCCGTTCCCTTGGTTGTCGCTTTTTTTACCGCTTTGTTCACTCCTCATCGCAGGCTGTCCAAAAATGAGAAAATAGGGATTGCCATCGGCTTCATTGGTGTCCTGGCTATTTTTGCCCCCGATATTTTTCAGACGCCAAATCACACAGATGAACGTTTTTTAGGAAAAGTGTTTTTGGTTGTCATGGCGGTTTCATTTGCTGCAAGTTTTGTCTACTCTAAGGAAAAACTGGACAATGTTCCCCATGTTGCCGCAGTAACGGTCCAGCTCATTTTAGCGGGCCTGATTTTACTTGTGATGACGTTAGCAATGGAAGGGGTCAGTGCATTCGAAGGTTTCAATATGAAGATCACAGCCGTGACGCTTTCCTTAGGTGTTTTCGGAACGGCATTTCCCTGGTGTGTGTATTTCTATCTGATTAAGAAGGGGAGTGCTGCCCAGGTATCTCTTGCTGTCTATCTGCTCCCTGTAGTCGCAATTATCCTTGGTTGGATATTCCTGGATGAGAAATTGAGATGGAACCTTGCCCTTGGGGTTGGTCTTATTCTATTTTCTCTCTTGCTGGCGAGTGGAATGCTCGCCAGAAGAAAAAAGACCGATCACGACAACCCCTTGCTAAGAAGCTAGGACGCAGATTCCGCGGAGGTCTTCCGGCTGTCTTTTGTCCAATCGATAATTCCCCAGACGCAAATGCAAAGGTAGACCGCAAATAAGAACGCCTGAGAATATACTCCGATGTATAGATTAAATGAGACCCAGCCGACATTACTGACAGCCCAAAGCCACTGTCCGATGACATTTTTTTTCACGACGAATATGTTTCCTGCCAGAGACAGTATCACGAGAATCCAGGAGAGGTGTTCGAAAGACATAAGGTTGATCCTTGGTTGTTAAATGACAGAGAGAATGTAGCCTGAAATCGTTGTCTTGTCAACATTAGCCATTGACCAACTCGAACACATGCTGGTATAAAACATCCAACATCGATAAAAGGAAGCGACAATGACTCAAACTTTTTCAGGTAAATTAGAAGTGATCTGCGGTTCAATGTTTTCCGGTAAAACAGAGGAACTGATGTTGCGTTTGCGCAGAGCGGAATACGCAAAAAAGGATGTGATGACGATCAAGCATGAAATCGATAACCGCAAATCCTACTCTTGCATTGTCAGCCATAATGGCGTTGAGAGAACAGCCCAGCCGATAGACCCCTGTGAAAACGGATTAAATACGCTGAAGCAATGCATAAACCTTGATGTCGATGTGATCGGGATAGACGAAATCCAGTTTTTTCCCGACGATATTGTTCCCATCATTTTAAATATGGTTGAAAAAGGCAAACGCGTGCTTGTCGCTGGACTGGATATGGATTTTCGCAGCGAGCCCTTTGGGATTGTACCGGTATTAATGTCGCTTGCTGATGAGGTGACAAAGTTGCGCGCGATCTGCGTCGTTTGTGGAAACGATGCGAACTTCACTCAACGATTGATTGATGGCCGGCCGGCAAACTATGACGACCCCACAATTCTGGTTGGCGGTCAGGAGTGCTACGAAGCGCGTTGCAGGCAGTGTTACCGCATAGATCGGACAGGCTATCACGTACATTCTTCCGAAACAAAATTAGCAATGAGTCATTAAAAATGCTTGAGAATAAACGAAGTATCGATAAAGTCAACTCAACTGTGATCCTGGTCACATTTGTTCTGTTTGCAGTGGCATTATTTGTGAAAGGTTTTACTCAAGGACTGTTATTGGAAGCGGGCGTTTTCCTTGTTTCAGTGAAATTGATTTTAGGTTCTTATCAAAACAAGATCTTGAACCAGGATATTTTAAGAAAGCTTGAGGAAATTGAGAAAAAACTGGATCAATCCAGATCGTAAGACTTGATGATCTCGTCATGTTTCTCGTATTGGACTTCAAGTTCATGGTAATGATGATCTAGCTGTTTTTGCGTTTCTCCAAATGCCTTGGCTATTTCTCCTAAAGACTCTGGATCTGTTCCCATTTTTTCCTGAAGCTCGGAAAGCTCCGATTCCATGGTTTCAATAGAAGTTTCGATGTCTTGAATCCTCTTTTTCACAGGGTCCAAGGCTTTGGAACGTGCCTGGACCATTTCAGCACGCTGTCTTTTTTCCGCCTTTTTATCTGTTTTTACAACCTTTTGTTTTGCTTGCTCCTGGTCTTCCCATCCTCCTTTCTCAAGGAAGTAATTGTAATCTCCAAGAAATGTTTCCTGCCGATCGTGGTGGCAAATGATTAATTTCTCCGGGATCCTGTAGAGAATCTCCTCTGCGTGCGAGACGATCACTACACTGCCGGGAAATGTTTCTAGAGCTTCCATCAACGCCTCGACAGATTCGAGATCGAGGTGGTTCGTTGGTTCGTCCAATAGAAGAAGATTGCACTTGGCAGCAAGAATTTTTCCTAAAAGAACCCGGCTTTTTTCCCCACCGGACAGGATTTGGATCTTTTTTTCAGACTGTTTTTGTGAAAACATCATCATTCCGCAGATCCGCTTGACCTCGCTAAAAGGAAGGTCTGTATTCGAAAGGGCAATTTCTTCTTCAATGGATAACGCTGGATCAAGGTTGGCAACATTTGTCTGCCCAAAGTATCCAATCTCTAAATTTTCCGATCTTTTTATCTGACCGCTCGAAGGATTGAGCTGACCGGCCAGCAGTTTTAGCAGCGTGGATTTTCCCCTGCCGTTCTTTCCGATGACGGCCAGCCGTTCACCAGGCTCAATTTTGAGAGAAAACCTTGAGATCAGCAGTTGGTCCATCCCTTCGTAGGAAAAGTTTACCTTGCTTGCTTCGATCATGCATCGACCAGGGAAAGGGGAGGCTTGAAAGTGGAAATCGAGGTCATCAAGTTGCGCGAGCTTTTCCAGCGAAGGGAGCTTCTCAATTGCCTTCATGCGCGATTGCGCTTGTTTGGCCTTTGTCGCTTTCGCTCCAAATCGCTTGATATAGGATTCTGCGCTCTCTTTTTTCTTTTCTATTTTGAGACGGGCTTTTTCCTGAGATTCTTCCTCAAGTAAAATATGATTGAAAAAAGACTGCGTCGTTCCTAAGAGATGTTTGAGTTTATTGCGGTGAATGCCCATCGTATGGGTCGAGATCGCATCTAAAAACGCGCGGTCATGAGAAATGATGATCATTTCTCCTTTCCAGTTTTTCAAGAACCTCTCAAGCCACCTGATGGAGACGACATCAAGGTAGTTGGTCGGTTCATCGAGGAGCAGACAGTCAGGTTCCTCAGCTAAGGTTTTGGCCAATTGTATGCGCAGCTGGAACCCGCCAGAAAAACTTTCCGGAGGCTTGCTGAAGTCTTCTTCTTCAAAGCCCAGTCCTGAAAGGATCGCCTCAACTTTATAAGGAGCATCTCTTTCTTCTTCAGGAAGGCAAAGGGCTGCCTCCTCTCGTAATGTCGGCTGCGAGAACTGGATATGCTGCCGAAGATAGCCGATCCGGTAATTTTTCGGCATTGTCACAATGCCGGCATCGGCGTTTTCTTCCCCAATGAGAATTTTGAACAGGGTACTTTTGCCTGAACCGTTGCGCCCGACCAGACTGCACCTTTCACCCTTTTCAAGTTGAAAGGAAATCTCCCTGAACAGATCGTGGTCGCCGTAGGATTTGGTAAGTTTCTCAGCTTTAATCATTTTATGTTCGAGTATACAAAAGTTGGGTGAATAATTAAATCTGAAATGCCATATTAACCTATAAGGAGACAAATCTATGCCCATTGACCCGTTCCAGGATTACCTATCCGTCGAGCTCCATCCGCTTGACGCTGTATTCAAGCCTCAAAAAATTGCCCTGTTCGGTGCGAAAGACGATCCAGGCACTGTTGGGGCTACTTTGCTGAAAAACCTGAGAAATGAAACATTCAAGGGGAAAGTCTATCCCATCAACCCCAATAGAAAAGAGGTTTTTGGCTCCCCATGCTATCCCTCAATAGAGTCCCTGCCTGAAAAGGTGGAATTGGCGGTGATCGCCACGCCGGCTAAGACCGTTCCGGGGATCATGGACTCTTTAAAAAAATCGGGAGTTACAGCGGCCGTTGTCATTTCTGCCGGTTTTAAAGAAGCGGGAGAGGAAGGGGCTCAGTTAGAGCAGGAGGTGATCCGGATTGCCAGGCAGGGAGGAATTTCAGTCATTGGCCCGAACTGTTTGGGAGTCATGAACCCGTTGATCTCATTGAATGCTACCTTTGCCAAAGGCATGGCATTGCCTGGCAATCTGGCCTTCATCAGTCAGTCTGGAGCATTGCTGACTTCCGTATTGGACTGGAGCTTTCAGGAAAAGATCGGTTTCTCAGGAATTGTTTCCATCGGCTCCATGGCAGATGTGGATTGGGGGCAACTGATCGACTATTATGGCCAAGACCCTCAAACAGAGGCGATCATCCTCTATATGGAAAGCGTTGGGTGCGTACGCTCATTTCTCTCTGCTGCAAGGCAGGCTTCTCTGGAGAAACCGATCATATTAATTAAAGCCGGCCGCTCTGAACAATCGCAAAAAGCGGCTGCTTCCCATACGGGAGCAATGGCCGGTTCGGACAAAGTCTTCGACACAGCATTGAAGCGAACGGGTATCCTTAGGGTCAATACGATCGGCAACCTGTTCGATATGGCCGCTGCCTTATCGAAACAAAAGCGCCCGAAGGGGCCGAACCTGGCGATCATCACGAATGCAGGAGGGCCGGCAGTTCTGGCGACAGATGCAGTGATCTACAAAGAAGGAAAACTGGCATCGTTATCACCATCGATCATCAAAACTTTGAGCAGTTTTTTGCCGGATGCCTGGAGCCGCTCCAACCCGATTGACCTTCTTGGAGATGCGACTCCCGATCAATATGCTCAGGCTGTGGAAGTGATCGCTGATTGCGATGAGGCTGATGCCATATTGATTATTTTGACCCCTCAGGATGTCACAGATGCGACTGAGACAGCGAGGAAGGTGGCAGCGGTTGGAGAACAAGCAGGAAAGCCGATCCTGGCAAGCTGGATGGGAGGCCCAAACGTTCAGGAAGGGATCAAAGTGTTGAACGACTCCAATATCCCCACATTTTCTTATCCTGACGAAGCGGCCAAAACGTTCGGCAATACCTGGAAATACAGTAAGAACCTTTCATTGATCTATCAGTGTCCGTCACTCAATGAAACCGCCGAGAAAGAGGAAGGGATCGAGGAGACGGAAAAGAGACGCGCGTTTGTGGACGGCATATTTGATAAGGCCCGGGAAAACGACCTGACGCTTTTGGATGAAAGGCAATCCAAACAGATCTTGAAAGCTTATGGGATTCCTATTGTTGAGACAGAGGTCGCCCGAACAAAAGAGGAAGCGGTCGCACTTTCTGAAGAGATGGGGTATCCGGTT
>Ga0180431_10007844_pt1 | contig 12349 bp, 8 predicted proteins | sample SS_ome_11_FD_132459 | JGI IMG/M metagenome (GOLD analysis project Ga0180431, IMG submission 132459) | Hypersaline lake sediment archaeal communities from the Salton Sea, California, USA - SS_1_MS_1 metaG | ecosystem: Environmental > Aquatic > Non-marine Saline and Alkaline > Hypersaline >... | reverse complement strand
GTTCGTCTTTCCGTTGTAACCCGAGTTCCTTACCGGCCTTCTCCTCCACATCCGCCGCTCCCGACGCGGCCGATTGCTCTTCCGGATCCGAATGTCGTGCCGCCATTTGTTGCCGGTCGAGGAACGACGGCAGCGCAAGCGCCACCACGGCGACCACTAGGCAAGCGACCACGGCTACTGCAATCAACGGTCGGCGGCTCTTCGACGACTTCGCAACGCTCGATGGTGTTGGCCTGGTTTCCATTTTCGCGATCTCCAATTCTGTAAGGTGGCCGTCGATCGCCTCGCGCAAGGCGGCCGACGGCTGAGGGGAAAGGTACTGCCGATTGGCTTCGTTAAGATGGTCGGCCAAGGCGGACGTCTCCTCGACGTCGCGCCGGGCCTTTTCGCTTCGGGCGAGCTTGGCTTCGATCGCCGCCCGCTCCTTCGCGTCGAGCTGACCCAATGCGTACGCGGTGAGCCGAGCCTCGTTCAGTTCCCGGCTGGCGGGATCTTCGTGGTTGGAGTTCATGATCGTGTCTCGCATGTAGCGGAGAAACCGAATCAATTGTGTCTGACTGTCGTGTCGCACAACCGTTGGGCGACCGGGTTCTCGCGTAAGCACTTAACGGCCCGATGGACGATCACCCGTACGTTCACCTCGCTACGATCGACGATTTCGGCGATCTGGCGATAGGTGAACCCCTCGGACCACAAGCTGATAGCTTCTCGCTGGTTCGGCGGCAGCGTATCGACCAGGCCGTTGAGCTGCCGGTAAAGTTCGCGCCGTTCGGCCGTGGCGGCTGGATCTGGTTCTTTGCTAAGGCTCACCGGTGCCTCCGATGGTTCGAGCGACACGCTGCGACGTTGCGTGCGGACGACGTCGACCACTCGATTTCGGCAAACGGTGAACAACCAGGGCGCCACCCGATCTCGCAGCCGGTCGGGCGATTGTTCGCACAGCCGCATGAATACGTGCTGCACGACGTCGCCGGCCGCGTCCTCGTCGCCGAGCATCCGTGCCGCAAAACGCAGCAGCGGAACCTCGTACTCTTCGAGCACCGAAATCACCCACTGTCGCCGGTCGCCTGCAACGGTTGGTGTCATTGGCATTCCTGACATCGGCCCTATTTACCCTTACAACGCCTCACAGTACGTTGTGTTACAAGAAAAAGTGGATATGAATTGTGATTCTCCCAAATCCGGCACAATCGGTCCAGCCGTACTCGGCCAGCCTCTTCCCCACTACATAGTTGCTGCAACCGACCGAACATGCACTAATAGAGGTTCTCGCAATCTCGGCGTGTCCCGGCAAGGCAGGGGACTGAAATGAACGACACCGCTGAAACCATCAGCCGAATGGAAGCCCTGATCGGCAGTGAGGGCGTCTCGGAAGATCACGTCCGGCTGCGGATCGGCTTGCTTCGGGCACAGGCCGAGGCCTCCAGGGCATTGGCCACCTTGCCCAGGGCGCCCATCCTCACGAAGGAAAAGGGAAAAGGACCGGCACTTCATGCGGAGATGATCCCACTCGACGCGGCGATTGCCGGGCGGCTGTTTGCGGCCGTTCTCGACGTCTTGGGCACCTACGGCAACGCCGACATCGGGCTGACGTGGTTGCAATCGGCCCTCGAAGAGGAACTTGGCCTGGCGCCGGAGTTGATCCGCCGAATCGGACTGGAGGCAGACGCCGAGTATCTCGCCGCGACGGCCGGGCGGTTGGAGATCGGCGCCGAGCTTCTCTTCTTTCTCGCCCGCATTTTGGCCGCTCCATTCGCCAGACATGCCGCTGGGCGTCTGCGTGATCACAAGGCGCGGCTGCCGGAGTCGGACGGCTTCTGCCCGATCTGCGGCTCGGCCCCGGCGTTGGCCGAGTTGCGCGGCCAACAGAGCGTTCGGATGCTGCACTGCTCACTCTGCGGCCACGCCTGGCAGTTTGCCCGACTCGTCTGCCCGTTCTGCGGCGGCGAGGGTCAATCGGCGTTGGACCAACTGCGGATCGACGACGACAACACCCGTTGGATCGAGACCTGCAGCCAATGCAAGTACTACCTGAAAACGATCGACGGCCGCCAGCTACCCCGGGATGAACGCGTCGTACCGCTGGTGGAAGCGGTGGCCGGGCTGCACCTCGACATGATAGCGGAACGGGAAGGCTACAAACCGCCGCCACCCGCTGCGGGCACGTGAAGAGTCCGACGGTGGCACACTGGAAACGGGTCAAACCTTCACCCGCTTCCAGCCGCCGTGCGTGATGCGGTAGACGACCAGCACGGCGCGGACGTGTAGATCGACGACCATGGCGTACCAGGCGCCGACCACGCCCAGGCCCCAGCCGGCGATGACCCATTCGGTGCCGGGGATCTGGATCGATTGGAAAGCCAGCCAGTATGCCCAGGGAATCCGGATCCCCAACAAGCCGACCAGTGAGAAGACCAACGGCCATCGGGTGTCGCCGGCGCCGCGGAGCGAACCGGTCAGGATCATCGTCAAGGCCAGAGCGGGGGTGGCCAACGAAACGGTCCGCAGCAGCGGCGCGGCCAGCCGGGCAACGTCGGCCTGCTCCGCCCGGACGAACAGCGGCGCGAGTTGATCGGCCCCGGTGAAGATGACCACACCGACGCACACCATGATCCCGCCTCCGACCAGACAAGCCGTCCAGGCGCTGCGGCCCGCCTTGTGATGGTTGTTGGCGCCGAGGTATTGCCCTGCCATGGTGGCCGCCGCGGTCTGAAATGCAGCGCCGGGCAGGAAGGCCAGCGACTCGACGCAGATCGCCACGCCGTGGGCGGCGGCCGACAGGTTCCCCAGTTGGTTGATCACCGAAACGAACCACAGTTGGCAGCCGATGATCGAGAGCAAGTCGGCCCCGCCGGGCAGACCGGTCCGAAGCAGTCGCCGGATCAGGTCCGCGTCGGGCCGCAACAGCCGCCATCGAACCCTCAGGCCGCTGCGCCCCCGCAACATCAGCCATGCCACCAGCACTCCGCCGACGATGAACCCGCACATGGTGCCGATGGCGATGCCGTCCCAGCCGAGCGCCGGCATCGGTCCCAGCCCGAACACCAGCGTCCAGCTTACGGCCACGTTGACCAGGTTCACGATAGCCATGATCACCAGCCCGGCCATCATGTCGCCCGCGCCGCGGAGGCAGGCGATGCCGACCGCCTCGATCATGATCAGCGGGATGACCGGCAGCATGTATCGGAAATAGGTTACGGCCAGCGAGGCGGCCTCGCCTTCGAGTTGCAGAAAGAGAACGGCCGGTTCGATCAGCAACGCTCCGGCGACGGTAATAACGGCCGCCATGACGGCGCCGATAATGAAGGCCTGGTTGGTAACCTTCAGGGCCGCCTGATGGTCTTCGGCCCCGACGAACCGCGCCACCATGGCCGTGGCCCCGATGCCGACCGTCGAGAACAGGCCGTACATCAGCCACAACAGATAGGCCATCAGCGTAATCGCGGCCTGGTGCGGCGTATCCAGGTAGTGGCCTACCAGCAAGCGGTCGGAGAACCACACCATAATCGCCAACAACTGCTCCAGCAGCACGGGCATAGCCAGCCGAAGCATCGGCCGCAAGGTTCCGGGTGATTTGGTCAGCGGGACGGACAAGGCGAGCAGTTTCGTGGGCAGTCAACGGTGTCGGCGAGTGAAGCCCTTGAATGTACACGATTCTTCGGCCCGTTCCAAGCGGTCCCATGGTCGCCTTTCGCTCCGCGAAAGTGGCGCTCTTTCGCGGAGCGAAAGGCGACTATTGCGCCTTGCAACACGGGATTGTCCGGCTATATTGGGATCGTTCTTTCTGCGCACGGCAGTTGAATAAATATCCGTAGAGCCAAAGCCAAAGGAGCACACCATGGCCAAGGAATACGCGTTTCAGATGACGGCCTCCAACGTCCGCTTCGGTGCCGGCGTTACCCGGGAAATCGGCATGGACATTACCGATCTGGGGGCCAACCGGGTTATGGTCGTCACCGACGGCAACCTCGCCAAGCTGCCGCCGGTGGCCAACGTGCTCCAGGCGTTGGAAGACGAGAAGGTCGAATACAAGCTGTTCGACCGGGTACACGTCGAGCCGACCGACAGCTCGTTTCAGGAGGCGATCGATTTCGCCAATTCCGACTCGTTCGACGCCTTCGTGGCCGTCGGCGGCGGATCGACCATCGACACGGCCAAGGCGGCCAACCTCTACTCCACCTACCCGGCCGACTTGTTGGAGTACGTCAACGCACCGATCGGCAAAGGGCAGCCGATTCCCGGCGAACTGAAGCCGCTGTTCGCCGTGCCGACCACCGCCGGAACCGGAAGCGAGACGACCGGCGTGGCGATCTTCGACCTGATCGACATGCACGCCAAGACGGGCATTGCCCATCGACGTCTGAAACCGACCCTGGGGCTCATCGATCCGAACAACACCCGCACGCTTCCGCCGATGGCCGCCGCCGCCACGGGGTTGGATATCTTCTCGCACGCGTTGGAGTCGTTCACTGCGTTGCCGTTCAGCGAACGTCCGCTGCCGGAGCGTCCTTTGCTGCGGCCCGCCTATCAAGGCTGCAACCCGATCAGCGACATCTGGTCGGCCGAGGCGGTTCGGCTGGGTGCGATGTATCTTCCCCGCGCGGTCAAAGACCCGGAAGACGAGGAGGCCCGAAGCTGGTTGATCCTGGCCGCTTCGTTCGCCGGGATCGGTTTCGGCAACGCGGGCGTGCATCTGCCGCACGGCATGTCGTACCCGGTCTCGGGCATGGTCCGCGACTATCGGCCGGCCGATTACGTCGGCGACGAACCGCTGGTGCCGCACGGCATGGCCGTGATCCTCAACGCACCGGCCGCGTTCCGCTTCACGGGCGAGGCATGTCCCGAACGTCATCTGAAGGGGGCCGAGATGCTCGGCGTCGACGTATCGCGGGCGAATCCGGCCGACGCCGGAAAGATCCTCGCCGACGCGGTGACCCATTTCATGCGGGAGTTGAACATCCCCAACGGTCTCAGCGCCGTCGGCTACACCAGCGACGACATCCCCGCGCTGGTCGAAGGCACGCTGCCGCAGCACCGCGTCACCAAGCTTTCGCCTCGCCCGGTCGGAGCGGAGGAATTGGCGGCGTTGTTCGAGGACGCGATGGTTGCGTGGTGATGACACTGTATTCGTTCAATCCGTTCGTAGCGACCCGATTCATCGGGGCGGCGTGGCGGAATGCCGCAGAAGACCGCATGAATGCGGTCACTACGAACTGCCGACAAGACCAATAGTGAACAGCGCTATCCCCAGAACAGGAGATGCCGGATGAAAACGACTCGCTTCATCGTGGCTATTATCGTCTTCGCAACGCTCGTGCCGTCCTGCTCCAGAGACTCGGGCCCGGCGCGGAGTGCAATCAGTTTCGACGGTTCCTCGCGGGAGCTTGCACGGACCCAGATCGTCCCGACGCTCGAAACGCCGATCGAGAAGGGCAAGAACGCCATCTGGTGCGCCTCGTTTGAATGTGCGTGGAAAGCCCTCCAGGAGGATCTAGCTGTAGAGCCGGTCATGCTCGACGGGGCGGACGCGACCGTTGCCTCGCTGAATGATGCACCCGACCTGAGACCGGAGATACCGGAAGCGTGCCTCTACACGGCAGCGGGCTGGAAACCGGATGGTATCATCGACAAGATTCACGCCGACCTGAAGAAACAGTTTCCCGGCAAACAACCGCCGGTCTTTCGCGGCATAGCCGACACCTCGTTCGTTGCATACTCGTACCTGGAGGCGAACGTCGAGTTCACACTGCCCTATTTTCAGAGCCAAGAGCCCTTGACCTTCACCGATAGCGAGGGCCGAAAGACAGGGATCGAGTCGTTCGGTATTCGGGAGGAAGACGATTCTGGATATTTCAAATTGAGAGCACAACCTCGCGTTCTGTTCTGCAAGGGAGACATGTTCCCGTCCGAGTTGGAGTTCGCCGTGGACCTCTGCGCCGATTCTGCGCCCAGTCAGATCGTCGTCGCGCGCATAGAGCGGGAGGAAAGTCTAGCGGCAGCACTTGCGCGAGTCGAGATGGAGTCGGGCGACCGTCAGACGCTTCAAGCACTAGATCCCAGAGACGTGCTGCTTGTTCCCGACCTGTTCTGGCAGATCTCGCATCGCTTCGGCGAGTTGGAGGATAAGTATTTCTTGAACGAGAAACTGAAAGGTCAATGGCTTGGCGTGGCCAAACAGGACATCCTCTTTCGGCTGGACCGCTGCGGCGCAAGGCTCCAGTCCGAAGTGGATATATACGCTCCGTCCGTAGCGACCTACTACACTCTGGACCGACCTTTCCTGATTTACATGAAGCAACGCGGGGCGAAATCTCCCTACTTCGCCATGTGGGTCGACAACACGAAACTGCTTCAGGTGCGCAACGCCGAGGACTCTCAGAAGGAGCCTCGGGGGGCAGATTGACGACATCACAGTACATTCCTACCACAGAGGACACAGGGATCACAGAGCCGCGTGCCATGCCCAGTTTGTTACACATGAATCCCACCGGCTTGCCCGGTGGATCGTTCGGTTTCCAACTACAAACGGCCGGCCAAACTCCTTCGGAATCCCACCGGCTTGCCCGGTGGATCGTTCGGTTTTTCACTACAGACGGCCAACCAAACTCATTCGGAATCCCATCGGCTCGCCCGGTGGATCGTTCGGTTTCCCACTACATTAGTGAAAAACCGAACGATCCGCCGGACGAGCCGGCGGGATTTATTCATTGCGCACACGCATGGCTTCCTGCTGGCAAGGCCGCACATCTTCCTGTATCATATAGTCGAATTTGTGATTCACTTCCCCGGAGGATTCCGCAATGCACAAACAGATAGCCGCGTCGTTGTTGACCGCCCTGACGTTCCTTCTGTCCGCTCCGACCGGCAGCGTCAACGCCGCGGAAACCGTGGCCATTCGCTACGACCAAACGGACCCGCGAATGGCGTTCGCCGCCGGCGATCTGCGCGACGCGCTTGAAGAAGCAGGCTGCCGCGTGGTCGAATCGGCAGCGGATCGAACCATCGTGTTCGATACCTTCCAACTCGGCATGGGACCGCAGTCGTTTCGCATCCGCCGCGAAGGGAACAGCGTGATTCGTGTCGTCGGCGGAGACTCGCTGGGCGCCATGTACGGCGGGCTGGAACTGGCCGAGATGATCGCACTCGGCGGCGGGCTCGACGCCGTCGTCGAAAAGGCCCGAAAACCGTACGTCTTCCGCAGGGGACTGAAGTTCAACATCCCTTTCGACGGCCGGGCACCAAGCTACGACGACACCGGAACCTCGGCCCAAGAGAACATCGCCGTGATGTGGGAGTGGGAGTTCTGGAAGGAGTTTCTCGATACCCTGGCCCGCAACCGATACAACGTGCTCACGCTGTGGACCAACCATCCATACCCGGGCATCGTCGACCTGAAAAAGTATCCCGGCGTTTCGTACGATAACGTGTGCCGATTGCGAGAGCCGGTCGACACCAAAACCGATCGCCATTTCGACAACACCGATCTGATGGACTCGGCCAACGTGAAGGTGATCAAGAAGATCTCGCTGGCCGAGAAGATCGCCTTCTGGAACAAGGTCTTCGATCGGGCCGGCGCACGCGGCATCGAAGTGATCGTCTTCCACTGGAACGTATACGTCTTCGGCGCCAAAGGCAAACACGGCATCACCGACGACATGAGCAACCCGCAAACGATCCCCTACATGCGCTACTGCATCGCGGAATTCCTGAAGACCTATCCCCAGGTGGACGGTATCGGCATTACCGCCGGCGAGCACATGCGAGGGCAACGGGCCTCGGGGCTCAGCAAAGAGCGGTGGCTGTGGCAAACGTACGGCCAAGGCGTGATGGACGCCAAGGCGGCCGACCCCGACCGGCAGTTGCGGATCATCTTCCGCCAGCACCAGGCCGACCTGGGCAAGATCGTGGATGCGTTCGACGAGTTCGACGGGCCGTTCAACACCGGGCACAAGTACGCCCGGGCAAGGCTCTACTCCACGTCCACTTCTCCGTATCTGGATATCGAATACCGCAAACACCTCGAACAGCACAAGGTGCCCTGCTGGTTGAACCTGCGCAACGACGACCTGTTCGTGCTCCGCTGGGGCGACGCCGACTACGTGCGGGAGTTCCTGCAGAACGTGCCTCGCGACCTGATGCGCCACGAGGCGGGGTTCTACATGGGGCCGGACGGTTTCGTCTTCGGCCGCGAATTTGTCGACAAAGACCCCGAACTGTCGGGCCGCCTGGAAATCGACAAGCACTGGTACCGCTTCATGCTCTGGGGACGGCTGGGCTACGACCTGACGCTGACGCGCGATTGCTTCGAGAAGCACCTGGCCCGACGGTTCCCCCAGACCGATGCGGTACAACTGTACGACACCTGGGCGGCGGCGTCGCGGATCGTGCGGCAGGTCAACCGGTTTTTCTTTCGCGTTAACGACTTCCAGTTCGCTCCGGAAGGTTGCATCTATAACGGTGGATTCCTTTCGTTGAATCAATTCTTCCAGTATCCGCCGCTCAACGGCTCCGGCATCTTGTCGGTGCGGGATTACGCCAAGGCCGTGACGGCCGGCAAGCCGTTCGACGGCATCACGCCGATGGAAGTTGCGAACAAACTCGACGAACTCGCCGAACGGTCGCTGGCGGGTGTCGAAAGGCTCCAGTCGGCCGGCAAGCCGGGCAAGGAACTGGCCGCCACGCTGACCGACATCCGCGCGATGGCACACCTGGGGCGCTATTACGCCGACAAAATCCGCGCCGCGGCCCAACTGGCGATCTTCCGCGCCGATTCGTCCAAGGCGGAGCACAAGCAACTCGCCATCGGACACCTCAGCGACGCCGTGCAACATTGGCAATCCTATGCCGAGTTGGCGTCGGCGGCCTACCGGCCACAACTGCTTTCGAGGACGCACTATCTCGACTGGCGCAAGATCCTCCAAGACGTAAAAAAAGAAGTCGAGACGGTTCGTAACGAGAAGGCTACCGATTGATCGAGACGGGGAAAAATAGTGTCGCCTTTCGCTCCGCGAAAGTACGCACTGTCGCCGAGCGAAAAGCGACACGGCGTACTTTCGCGGAGCGAAAGGCGACTATCACACACAATAATGAGGACTACATGATGAAAACATCGACACGAATTGCAGCGATCTCGTTTCTCTTCGCCAGCCTGCTTCTCCCCTTGGGATCGACGCTCGCGGCGGAAGCCCCCAACGCCCGGCGGCCGAATATCGTCTTTCTGCTGATCGACGACATGGGTTGGCCGGACGTGGGATGTTACGGCCACAAGTTCCATGAGACGCCGGTCGTCGATCGTCTGGCCGGCGAGGGTATGAAGTTCACCGACTTCTACGCCGCCACTCCGGTTTGCTCTTCCACGCGGTCAACCATCCAGACGGGCCAGTACTCCGCCCGAACCTGTATTACCGACTTCATTCCCGGGCACTTCCGGCCCTTCGAGAAGCTGATCGTGCCGCCGATCGAGCATCAACTGGCCGAGGGGATCCAAACGCCCGGCGCCGCGCTCAGAGCCGCCGGCTATGCCACCGGATACTTCGGCAAATGGCACCTCGGTCCGCAACCGGAGAAACTCGGCTACGACGTGACCGAACGCCAACTGGGCGCCGCCTTTCGCAAGAGCCGCGGTGCGAAGCCGCGCGGCCCCAAGGGCATCGATTTCCTCACCGACGCCACGATCTGGTTCATCGAGCAGAACAAAGGGCGGCCGTTCTTCGTTACGCTGTCGCACTATGCCGTCCACATTCCGCTGGAGGCCACGGCCGAGAAGACGGCCAAGTACCGCGACAAGCCCAAGCCTTCGGACGGCGTGAATCATCCCGTCTACGCCGCGATGGTCGAGGACCTCGACACGAGCATCGGCCGTATCCTCGATAAGCTGGATGAACTGAAACTGGCCGACAACACGATCGTGGTGTTCACGTCGGATAACGGCGGGCTGCGAAAGATCTACACCGGCGTGGGCGAGGTTGTTTCGACCAACGCGCCGCTACGCGACGAAAAGGGAACCCTCTACGAAGGCGGCATTCGCGTCCCGATGATCGTCCGCTGGCCGGGCGTCGCCGAGCCGGGCAGTGTGTGCAGCGAACCGACGACCACGGCCGACCTGCTGCCGACCTTCTGCCGAATGACCTCCGCAAAGCTGCCGCCGCAGCCGATCGACGGTTCCAGCATGCTCGCATTGCTGGTCGATCCCGCCGCGAAGCTCGACCGCGATGCAATCTACTTCCACTACCCGCACTATCACCACTCGCGACCGGCCAGCGCGATTCGGGCCGGCGACTGGAAGCTGATCGAGTTTCTCGATGACGGCGCGCTGGAACTGTACAACCTCGAAGAGGACATCGGCGAAACAGAGAACCTGGCCGCGTCCACACCGCAACTCGCCGGGCAATTGCAGAAGCAGTTGGCCGACTGGCGCAAGCGAGTGGGTGCCCGCATGCCGACCAAGAATCCCAAGTACGATCCCAAGCGGGCACACGAGTGGTGGAGCCGGAGATCAAACAAGCCGTTGGACATCGAAATGATGCGGAAACGTTACGAGACGCGACAGAGGCCGCAACGCAAATGAGAATTGCCCCGGTCAACTGCCACGGTTCCAAGATCGCCGAAACGGCTTAGGGATGACGCAATAATAAAGTCGCCTTTCGCGGAGCGAAAGGCGACTAAATGCCGAAGTTATTCTTGAGTCATTCCTTAGCTGCCCGCGCGACGTCTTCGCCTGAGAATGAGGACTGCGATGCCGGCGGCACCTACGGCCAACAACAGTACGGACGAAGGCTCCGGAACGCAGATCGTATCGACCACGATCTCATCGATATAGATTTGACAGTACCGCGGCTGGATGTAGATAATCTCTTCATGAGGGTTCGGCGCCAACGTAAAATCGTACACAGCGTGCGTGTAGATGTCGTCCAGCGCGATCATTTGCACCAGTTGGCAGTCGGTTACGGTGGCTCCGTCCGACGCCACCACCTCGATCCACGGCTCGATTTCGGGAGACGACGGACCTGAGTCGTAGGTCATTTGAAGTCGGATAAGTTTCAACGGCTGCAACTCGGGGTGGTTGGGGATCTCAAGCCCCATTGCCCCCCCGACGTTCCAGACGCCCAGGTGCCCGAAGTCCTCGTCGATCCACCACGTATCTCGCAACGGGAAGTCAAATAAGCCGTAGAGCGTGGCCACGGCCGTACCGAAAGGATTCTCGTCCACGTCCGGCGCAGCCGGATTCGCGTCGGTGGAGAATTCCCAGATCTGCATTGTGGAGTTTTCCGCACCGCGCCATTCCGGTGGATGCAGATCATCGGCCGACAAAGGTGCCGTCACTGAAAACGCAAGAGCGACCGCCAAAACTACCGCGACTCCACTTGAAATTCTCATGGCCGTTTTCCTCAGAAGAAGATCTGTGCGCGATTGGCCGCTGTTGATCAAAGGCCGAACAATCGAATCTCACCGGTTTCTTCCTGACAGTCCATGCCTTGCGACGACGTCACTCCTCAATAGGCTTGATGTATCGCAATCGTCAATTCCGTCAACGTAGCCGTTCAAGCCCGGCCTAACCAGGCAATCTACCCAAACGGCACAGCCCTGATGATAGCACAAATCACCGGCGTTGCAACGGTTTTCTTAGGGGACCCCCCGAGAAATCCCGAATTTTTTGGAGAATCGGACAAGAGAATCCCCACTAATGAGGGTTTTGACCGAATTCGCCCCCGGTGGATGCAAGGCCCCTCCACCGCAGAGCCGTGCGGCTGTCTGTTGCAGCGAGATATCCGATGCCAATACCTGCTCGCCATCCCGACGACGACCGTAAAAGTCTGCCTATTCATCGTAATGGGTAGTCGGCCTTGGCCCGAGAGAGGAGGTTTTTGCGTCGTGAGTGGCAATTACCGGTTGCAGTTCGCCGTAACTCTGCTAAGATAGAGATCAGTGTGAATGTATTGACGGCTCCCCCCGAATTGCCCATCGGCGATGTGCGTCCATGGGTGGTGGGGTTTTTGGCCGTTGATTGGTATCGAATAGACTGAAAGATTTGGCTGACGAGTGTCTTCGGTGGCCCGAGAGGTGATCGAAGCCGAAAAACAATTCGGAACGCGTTTTTGACGAGTTCTGTATTCGAGCAGCAGGAACCATCCAACGTTTTGGAGTTGATCAGGTGATGTATTTGTTGATGATCATCATCCGGTGGCTTATCGGCCTGGGGGACGTCGCGCGGGTGACGTCGCCTAGGCGGATTCGGGAACGGGTTTGGGCGCGTCTTGGCCTGGGTCCCAGTGGACCGACCCGTTACGGGTATCCCTTCCCGGCAGTACCAAGCGTTGGTTGGATGAAGGTTTGCGCGGTGCTGGGGAAG
>Ga0180431_10007842_pt1 | contig 12350 bp, 12 predicted proteins | sample SS_ome_11_FD_132459 | JGI IMG/M metagenome (GOLD analysis project Ga0180431, IMG submission 132459) | Hypersaline lake sediment archaeal communities from the Salton Sea, California, USA - SS_1_MS_1 metaG | ecosystem: Environmental > Aquatic > Non-marine Saline and Alkaline > Hypersaline >... | reverse complement strand
TTCAAGCGAGAGGCGATCTGGAGAGAGATCTGGATTGCACGCCTCTCCGAAGGCAAGATCGTCGAGAGCTGGCCACTACCAGATATCGACGCCTACTGCCGGCAGCTTGGCTACCAGCTCATCCCGCCCAGCACCTAGGGCACCCGGGGCGCGTGCCTGGTTTCGAGAGCAGAGGCCGGCCCCCTTGCAGACCACTCACGTTCCGATGCGCGAAGCCTCCGGCGCTTGCCAGAACGCTTCCGGATCTCGGACGTAGCGGATCGTGTTGCCTCGCTTGGTGACGCGCGGCGATGCCAGCCACTCGTCGTGGTATCCGTCCGGGATGAGGTGGAGGTAGGTTCTGCCCGAAGCGTTCGTCTCGTAGTCCGGCTCGCTCCGCGCGGGCGCGTCATACCGGAAGATGTTCTTCGACAGGTACCAGACGTACAGGCGCTTCAGGAGACGACGTCCGAGCAAGGACGCGTAGGCCAGATGGACCGAGTCCGCGACCCGAAGCGGCTCGTGGCGAATGATGCGGGTGCGGATCTCGTCGACTCCGAGAGGGGAGCCCGCTTCGTCGGTGACGTACGCGCACATGTCCGGATCGAGCATCACCCACTTCGAGCGGTCTCGCGAGTAGACGCAAGTGACGACGTGACTCTCGTTCGGATGCTCCTTGTACGGCCAGAGGTGGATGACTCTCGATGCGTACCCCATCGACAGGAGCACGTCATTCAGCACGATTGCGTACATCCAGCAGTTGAAACGCTTCCCCTGCTCACGGGCGAGTTCCGCGAGGTGCAGACCGTTGAGGCGGTCCGGCCATGACGGGGTCCGCGCGTGGGCCGTCAGCCCGTGGACCCATTCCGTGAGGCGAACGAGCCGCTCCAGTTCGGTTCCCTGCCCGGCGACACGCTCGAGATCGTGCTTCTCCCGGAGCGCAGCAAGCGTGGGGTGTTCGGGCGATGCGTACACGACAGGATCCACAGCCGCGGAAGGACCCGCCGGCGGCGTGAACTGGGAATGCCGACGCAAGCGGGAGCGGAATCGAAACCCGAAAAAAGTGAGGATCAGCGCGATCGAGGCAGTCAGTCCCGCGAGCGCGAAGATGGCGATCGCGAAGCCAGGCATGCAGTTCACCCTTTCTAGTTGACTTGCCGGCATCGTCTCCCGACCGACGGGCGAAAGCAAACCCAATCGCTCCGGGGCACGAGCTGCAACTCGATCGCTAGCACAATGTGTCGCGAAGTTCATCGAGCGTGGCGAATTCGCACAGGTCGACGTCATGGGCGCCGAGCCAAGCGCGCAGATGCGCATCGAACCTTCTCGCTGCCTCGGCCAATGCATCGAGTGGACCAGAGACAAGAGCCATCAGGTCCGGGAATCCCGCCTCAGCGAACGCGGCGCTCTGCTCCTGATATGGGGCAAAGGGTCGGTCGCTCGTGTCGGCCAGCATGGATGCGATGTCGCTCTGCAGGCTGAACGCTTCCAGGCTCGCCGCGACGGGGTCGCCCGCGTCGCATGCCGCCAGGAGTTTCCGCACGATGTCCTTCATCTCCGGATACACCTGGTCAAACCGCTCGCGGGTGGTTAATGCCACGGGCTGCGCCGGCTTGCTGTCGCGCTGAATCCGGTAGACCGCCACGACGAGTTCATCCGCCGCTCGGAGGATGCCCTCCGCATCGGGAGACGTGCTGATCGTTCTGACGAGAGCTTCGAGCTGCGCGGGGCGGGCTGCCATTCTGCGAGTTTCGGAAAGCGCTCGGTTGAACCCACGCTCGAACGTGACCTGGTTCGCCAGCGCCAGGCACTCCCAGACCGAGCTGAGCAGCTGCCACGCGGCGTGCGTGATGTCTGCCCGCGAGGCGTGTGTTGCGAGCCGCAGGGCGCCGAGCCGCTCGAGAACTCGCGCGAAGGATTTCTGTGCTCGGTCTGCCATCTTCGGTCGATGCTCTGGCGCTTCGAGCGCACGGCTTTGCTCCTGTAGCCTTGCGAGTCGATCGGCTTGCTCGGGCGATCGCACGTACAAGGGCGTCGCCTGTCTCACCAGGGCCGGCGCGAATGCCCATCCGCGGAGGGTCCCCGTGGCGAAGCCTTCGAGGGTCTCCCAACGAAGCGCCCAGAAGTCGAACAGGAGTCCGTCGAGAAGGAACGTCCGGCCGATCAGCGGGTTCTTGCCCTCGGCCGGAGTGTAGAAAAGATCGAGATCGGATCCCGGCCTGGCGCCGCCTCGGGATTGGGAGCCGTAGTATGCAATCAGGTCTACCTCATCGCCGTAATGCGCGCCGGCATGCGAGACTAGCAAGTCTGCAACCTCGAAGACATTGACCATTGCGTCATCCCCCTTGCCCGGCGAGTCGAGCGCTTGGGCCGCGCCGCAGAACCACACCCGGGATGCATGAATGGTAGCGAACGAGGTATCGCAGAACACGGCAGGTGCGACATCGTGCGAGCGGACCCCGCTCCGGCGGAGGCCAGGTGAACCAGGCCTCTTCGGATCAGGTGCTCGCAGGATCCTGAGCTTGCAGGCTCGATGTGGGTTTGGGTGGTGTGGGTTGATCAGCCCAGTACCGGGGGATTCGAAAAAAGCTCTCGTACCTTGACGAGGCGTCGTAGCTGTCACGTATCTCTAGACTGACGCGGATGGAGATGCTCGTGGGTGGGCAGATCGGATGAAGGCAGAACGGCGGACACACCAGTTCGTGGGTCAGATGGACCGCCCTCCCACAAGCCAGGACAGCATCAAGAGCGCAGCTTCCGCTGCAGCTCGTGTTTACGAGGTCAGGCTGGAGAGGGCAGCCCACACGAACTCTCCATCACTCTAGGATGACGGAGGTTCCGCATGCACTGTATTGGTGTCGATGTCAGCAAGCAAGAGCTGGTGACCTTCGACGGCACCAAGGAACGGGTCTTCCCCAATACCTGTGGGCTGACCGAGTTCAGTCGCTTCCTCAATCAATCGAAAGATGTGCTCGTGGTGTTCGAGCCGACGAGCACCTACTCCCGACGGCTGGAGACACTGTGCAGAGTGCGGCGCGTCTCGTGCTGTCAGTTGAATCCGAGAGTGGTTCCACATCTGCGTCTGGTCGGGAAGGGTCGCTCAAAGACAGACAGCACCGATGCAGAGCTTCTCTACCGCTACGGGATCGAACGTGGACACAGCGAAGCAGCCCCACTCAAGAACGACGCGTTGGCAGAGGCGATCCAGGCGAGGCTCGCCTGCTACTGTGTGGCCCAGAAGGGACGTGTCGCCTACCAGAACGTGCTCGAGGCACTGAGTCAGGATCCGGCGACATCGCGTGAGCTACTGGCCCAGCTTCGCGCTGAGATCTCCGAACTGAAGAAGAAGGAGAAACAACATCTCGACGCAGCACAGCAGCTTGCCGGGGGAGACGAAGGCGCTTCACAGCGACTGGATGGACTCCTCTCGATCCCCGGCGTCGGCCCGATCACCGCACTGACGTTGTTGGCGTTGCTTCGCAAGTACCCTGACGCGAGCCGGAACCAGATCGTGGCGCTGGCTGGGTTCGATCCCATCCGGATCCAGTCGGGAACGTCGGTCCACGGGAAGAGCCGGATCAGCAAGCGTGGGAACCGTGAGGTACGCAAGCGCTTGTTCGAGGCAACGCTCTCCGCTGCCCGCTACAACCCGAGTGTCCGATCGATCTACCGACGGCTGAAGGAAGCCGGCAAACCAGAGAAGGTAGCGAGGATCGCTGCAGCCAGAAAGCTACTGCTCATCGCCCATGCCATCTACAAGAGCGGCGATTCCTACCGCGCTCCAAACCAAAAGGAGGGTTGACATCCAATACAGCATCTGGCCCTCCTCGAAGATCGGGCAGGGCTCGAACGAGCGTCGAAACGCTTCGTCTCGGATCTCTCGCTCCAGGATGTCCGCCTGGAACGTCCGCTTCAGGATCGTGATTCGCGCTTTCGGCATGTCCATCCTCTCTCGCACTTGACGGATCGGCTCGGGATCTCCCGGCTTCGACCGGGACGACATCGAGTCTGGTCTATCATCGCGGGCGGGCGTCTCGTGGCCGCCTCTCGCGGAGAAGTCTTGTCCTGGTTTCTCCCGGAGTGCGGGCGTCGGATACGCTGGCAACATGGGAACAAGACGGATCATCGTCAACGATCGGATGCAGCGGGGCTACACCTACGAGCTCGTCGCGCCGGCGGGCGAGGGGTTCGATCCGGCCTTCCGGCCGGAGCTGACGCCGAAGGAAATGCTCGCCCTCGGCGTCTTCGGCGGGAAATACATGACCGACTGCTGGGACGAGTTTCCGGGCGACTGGTTCGAGGAGGCGATCCTCTCGCCGGGCGGCCGGGATCCGTCGCTCAACTTCTTCGGAGTCGACGCGTCGAAGCCGCTCTCGTACTGGCGTGCCAAGGGCTGGATTGACGAGGACGATCCGCGGGGCTGGTTCCAGTGGTACTGCCGCTACTACCAGGGGCGACGCGGACCGGACGACGCGCGCCAGATCAAGCGCTGGCGGGCGATGCGTCGACATGCCGCCCAGGTCCGCAAGCACTGCGCGCCGGGCGACCTCGATTGCCGCCCGCGCCAGCGGCAGGCCCTCCTCCACTGGGCCTACGACAGCCGGGTTCTCTAGCTCTCGGTCGAACTCTCCGATCGGCTAGTGCTGGATCTCCAGGCCCGACGGTGCCGATCCCGGGAATCCGGTGATCTCCGTTCCGGTCAACGCGCCGGTCGACGGGTCGACCTGGACGATCCGATGTCGATCGACGTCGATCGCCCACAGGTATCCGTCGTAGAGGTCAATCGCGGCGACGGGGAAGATCTCGCTCGTGATCTCGACGGGGTCTCCCGCGATGGCGAGCTGGGTGCTCGACATGATGTCGTAGCCGGCGATCATCTCGATCTCGTAGAGGAGGTGCGTCTCTCCTTCGAGGTACCAGAGTCGACCGAGAGTGCCGGAAAGCGGCGTCCAGTCGAGCCCTTGCGGCGTCCACAGGAATGCGACGTTCTTGACCTCCGGCGAGGTCGCCTTGAAGTATGACTGGCCGAAGACCTCGTAGATCTGGCCGTCCACCGGGCTGAGGCGGTAGATCGACCGGGACAGCCCGTCGACGTGCCACAGCTGCTTCTGCGAGACGGCGCCGTAGGTCATCTGAAGCGGAGACTGCGCGGGTGCAGGCAGGGTCGCCTCGACCTCGCCGGTGACCGGATCGAGACGGACGAGGCGCTGAATCCCCTCGTTGGCGCAGGCGACGACCAACGCGGCCTCGCCGCTGACCTCGGCGATCGCGACGCCTCGCGGCTCGGTGACGGGAAGGTCGAAGTAGCCGAGCGTCTCTCCGTCCATGCTCAGCTTGTAGACGCGATCGAGGTTCTCGTCGGTAATCCAGATCGCCGGCTCGACGGCGATGGTGACCGTCGCGGTGTCCGTCTCTCCGTCCTCGCTGCGGACCATCAGTATGATGGTGAACGTGCCCGCTTCCTGGTAGGTGTAGGTGCCCGATGCCGCGGTCAGCTCGTCCTCGGTGCCGAAGCCCCAGTGGTAGTAGGAGATCCCTCCGGGACCGGTCGAAGACGTTCCGTCGAACGAGATTGTCAGTGGGACGGTTCCCGACGTTACATCGACGACGATCACCGCCTCCGTCTTCTGGAAGAGTGCGCAGCCACCGATCGCCGCCAACAGCGCAGCGGCACAGAGCAACGAAGTCACAATCAGGAGTCTCTTCGACATGTCCGCCTCCTTCTGAGTGGAATCCTACACGAACGACGCAATCCCGGTCCAAGAGGAGAGGGCCTCGCGGCACGGTTGAACTCAGGAAGCGGCGTAGCGTTCCACGAATCGCTCGAGCCGATCGATTGCCTCGGGGAGGGACTTCCGGCCGAACCCGATCCGGAAGTGGTTCTCGGTGTCGTCGAAGGCCCAGCCGGGGAGGAGAAGGACGCCGGCGTCCTCGACCGCTCTGCGACAGAACGTCTCCAAGTCCCCGCTCAGCATGCGTGGGAACGCGATCGCACCGGCGGTGGGCCGAACCCAGCTGAGAAGCTCGCGATGTCGCCCGAAGAAGCGATCGAGGATCGGCAGATTCCCGCCGATGATCTCCAGGTTCCTCGCGACGATCTTGGCCCGATGTCGGAGGGCAATCTCGGCAAGGTACTCGCTCGGCGAACTCGTGCAGATCGTTGTGTAGTCCTTCAGCTCGGCGATCCTGGTTAGGATCGCCTCGTTCGCCGTCGCGATCCAGCCGAGGCGGAGGCCGGGGAGCCCGTACGTTTTCGACAGTACCCCGAGAGAGATGGCGTGGGGACCGAGGTCGCAGGCCGCAGGAAGACGATCGACCGCGTCGTACTCCGATTCGCGATAGACCTCGTCGGAGAAGAGGAGGATCCCTCGCTCCCGCGCGATCCGATCGACTTCGCCGAACGCACCTTCCGACATGAGGTAGCCGGTCGGGTTGTGCGGGACGTTCAGAACGATCGCCTTGGTGTTCGGCCTGAGCAGGCCTTCAAGCTCCGCGAGGTCGAGGGCCCAGGCGTCCTCTTCGTGCGCCGTCCATCGCGTCACCTCGCAGCCGATGCTCTCCGCCACAGCGAAGAGCGACTGATAGCACGGCCAGTGGACGACGAGGTGGTCGTCCGACTCGAGGACCGCGTGCATGAACAAGAAGATCCCCTCTTCCGCGCCGGCGTGTACGAGGATTTGATCTGGAGCCATCGTCTCGTAGATCCCGGCGATCTCGGCTCGAAGCGCGGGGCTTCCTCGCGACTCCGTGTATCCCAGACGGAGGTGCCGGAAACGCTCTTCCGCTCCCGCTTCGAGCGCGAGGAGTTCTTCGACGGTGAGCGACTCGCAGTCCGATCCGCACAACATGTGTTCGACGTGGAACTCGTACTCGGCGAAGAATCGCTCTAGCTTGAATCGCGGGATCTCCATTGCCCCTCCCTGCTCCGATCCTCACAGGGACTGCCGCGTCGTGAGTCAAGTCCGATGGTCGTGAACGCCTCGGTGGAGATCAACCGGCGTCGAAGAGATCCAGTTGCTCGCCCGTCGGCGCCAGGCTCGGTTGAACCGACGTGGCGACCCCGAGCTGCTCGCACCGTGTCGTAAACTGCGCGAAGAGCGCGGAGGCTTGCGGCGACGGGCACATGTAGCTCTCGCCGTAGCGGGCCTCGTACCGTGCGCGCACGCCCGGGAAGAGCTCGTCCAGCCGCGCGTAGAAGTAGGCCCGCTGGCGATCGCGCATGCTCATCCCGAACCAGGGCACGATCGCCGCCACGCCGCACCGAGCCGCCGCCTCGACGATCGCGGAGACATTCTCCCAGGTGTCCTCGATGAACGGAAGGGTCGGCATCAGCGCGATCCGCGTCTCGATTCCGGCGTCGGCGAGGGCCTTCAGTGCGCGGAGCCTGGACGAGGTCGGCGGCGCGCCCGGCTCGATCATTCTCGAGAGGCGGTCGTCAATCGTCGTCACCGTCAGCGAGACGATCGCGCTCCCCGTTCGGCTGATCCTCTGTAGGAGAGGCACGTCCCGTAGGACAAGGTCGCTCTTGGTCACGACGTGCGCCCCGAATCCGTAGGCGGCGATCACTTCGAGCGCGCGCTGCGTGAGGCGGACCTTCTCCTCGATCGGCATGTACGGGTCGTTCATCGACCCGGTCCCGACGATCCCCTTCTTCCGTTTCCGCTGTAGTTCGCTCTCGAGGAGCTCGATCGCGTTCGCCTTGATCAGGACGTCGCGGTCGAACGCCTCGATCCCGTAGCAGAGGCTTCGCGAATCGCAGTAGACGCAGTGATGCTGGCAGCCGCGGTAGAGGTTCATCCCGTAGTCGAGGCCGAAGTACGTGTCGAGCCCTCGGACCCTCGTGACGAGCGTCTTGGCGCGAATCTCCTTGATCACGGTCTTCCGAGTGTACTCCACGAGCCTGCGCCGACGGCCTTTCATCGCGCGGACCGACCGCGTATCCTGTTCCGATTTAAGGAGGTCCATGATGCATCTTCGCACCTTCGTGCCGATCGTCTTGCTCGTGTCGCTCGTGCTCCTCGCGGCGGGCTGCGGGAAGCAGCCCGAACAGGCGGCGGATCAGCCCGCGGCCGCGTCCACGAGCGAGTCGACGGACCAATCGACGACGAGCGTCCCTACCGAGGCAGCAGCCGAACCTGCGGCGCCGGCCGCAGAGAGCAGTGACGACGAGATCGTCGCCTACATGAACGGTCGCTCCCTCTACCGGGAGGGCCTCGAACGCGAGCTGGAGTACGTCGTGAGCCAGTACGCGCAGATTTATGCTCAGTTCGGACAAGACCTCCGTTCGATTCTCACCGGCGCCTCCGGCCGCGAGCTGAAGCTCAACCTGGAGCTCGAGGCGCTCAATCGTCTCGCCGGGCGCGAGGTTCTTCACGAGGAAGCGGAGAAGCGGGGAATCGGGGTCGAGGACGCCGCCGTGGAGGCGAAATTCAGCGAGCTGTACGCCGAGTTCCTCGATGGGTATGGGATGACCGAGGAGGAGTTCGAGACCTACGTCGAGAGCTCGGGAAGCAGCATTGACGAGTTCTTCGCGAACTCGAAGAAGAGCGTCCGGGAACAGCTACTCGTCGAGAAGCTTCAGGAGGCCGTCGTGGGGCCGATCGAGTTGACCGACGAAGAGGTCGAGGCGTTCTTCGAGGAGAACCGCTCCGACTACGAACAGGAAGAGGAGGTCCGCGCGTCGCACATCCTCGTCGACACGCAGACTGAGGCCGAAGCCATCGCGGAGCGGATCCGCGCCGGTGAGGACTTCGCCGCGCTGGCGCAGGAGGTCTCGACCTGTCCTTCGTCGTCGGTCGGCGGCGACCTCGGCTGGTTCGGACGAGGCCAGATGGTCTCCGAGTTCGAGGAGGCGGCGTTCGCCCTCAACGAGGGGGAGACGAGCGGGATCGTTGAGACCGAGTACGGATTCCACATCATCCGGGTCACCGGCCGCAAGGAAGCGGCGTCGCCGACGCTCGCGGAGATTGCCGATCAAGTGCGAGCCGACGCGCAAGAGGCGGCGGCCGACGAGGAGTTCGGCGCGTGGTACCAAGACGTCTACGAGGCCGCCGAAGTAGCGATCGAGGATCCGCTTTTCGCTGCCGCCAGCCTGAAGAACGAGGATCCCGAGAAGGGGATCGAAGCACTCGAGGAGCTTCTCGACGACGACCGCGTCGACGATCCGTACGTCCCATATCTCCTCGGAGTAGCATACGAGGAACGTCGTCAGCAGGCGGTGACCGAGAAGACGAAGCTCGAAGAGGGCGACGTGAGCGATCCCGAGGTCGCGGCGCAAATCGCCGAACTCGAACAGCGGATCGAAGACGCGACGGCACGCGCCCTGGCCCTCTACCGACGCGCGCTGGAGACCGTCGGCGAGGATCCCGGCATCCGCGAGCGGTTGGAGATCGTCGAGGCGTTGGCGACGCAGACCCCGACGCAAACCGTGCCGTAGCGCGACGTGAGGCGAAATCGGCAGGACGAGGTGATGATGCGCGTCGTGCGGTACCTGGGCATCCCGATCGCGGTCGCCGCATTCACGGCGGCCGCGATTGCCAACACCCCGCCGGCAGCTGCGTTCACCGCGTACCGCCTACCGAGCGAAGCCGGCGTGGTGATTCTGTTCGACGCGTCCGCCTCGACGGACGCAGACGGCGAGGTCGTCCGCTTCCAGTGGGTCTTCGGGGACGGGACGACCGGATCCGGGGTTCGGATCGAGCACACGTATCCGCAAGTCGGACGCTATCTCGTCACCCTGGTGGCGGGAGACGACGTCGGAGCGTGGCACATGATCACTCAAACCGTCGACCTCGCTGATCTCCCGTTCGCGCAGGCCGTCCTCGGAGCGGAAGCTCCATCACCGGAAGCCGAGACCCCCGGCACCCCGATCGGACACCACGTCGGCGAGCGGGCGCCCGACTTCTCCCTCCCAGATTTGGCCGGCCGGATCGTCCATCTTTCGGATTTCCGCGAACGCCTCGTCCTCCTCGAGTTCTGGAAGAGCACCTGCCCTGGATGTCGCGCGTCGATGCCGCAGCTCGAGGCCCTGCGAGTGGAATACGCGAATCGAGGGCTCGTCGTTCTCCTCGTCAGCCTCGACGAGACCCCCGAGGATGCGGCCGCTTACCTGTCCGCGCACGGTTACAACGGCTTCACGGTCGTGCACGAGGCTCGGCCGGCCGAGATCGGAACGGGAGCGGCGTTCGGTGTCACCTCGACCCCCTACGCACTCCTCGTCGATCGGAGCGGCGTGATCCGGCTTGCCGGGCTTCCGAGCCTGATTACGCGCGAGGTCGTCGCCGACTGGCTCTAGTCCTTCACATCAAGATCACGCCTGCATCACAGACGTCCCACGTCCTCTTCACGACCCCCCGACAACCCTCCCGTAGCCTGTGGGACAGGAGCGTGATGAACGTCACGCTCCCGCGCTTTTTCGCCCGATGTCTCGGAAAGGCAGGGAGTGGATGCGGAGGCTCGTGCTCGGGGTTCTCGTCGTCGGGATCGTTTCCAGCTTCGCAACGCACGCGGCGTCCCTCGCTCGGGAGTACGTTTGGGAGTACGCCGGTCGAACGTGGACCCTGGCGGAACGCTTCGACTTCGGGACCTACATCCGCTACCAGCGGCTCCCCCGCGTTGCACGGCTCACCGAATACGGGGTCTACGTCCTCGACCCGGGAGTCGGCGCAGCGATCGACGGCCTCGTCGCCGACCTCGATCGGCTCGCCGCGGGAGCCGGTCTCGACACGTGGGGACGACTACACCTCGTCGCTTCGTTCGTCCAGGCGCTGCGGTACGTCCCGGAGGAGGGCGAGTACCCGCGGTACCCGATCGAGACGCTCGTCGAAGGATGCGGGGACTGCGAGGATCTGGCGATCCTGACTGCCGCCATCCTGCGCCATATGGGGTTCGGCGTCGTCCTTCTCGCGTTCACCGATGAGATGCACATGGCCGTCGGGATCCGCGTCCCTCCGCCCGACGCCCGTGGTGCCTCGGCGTACGAGTGGAACGGCGAGGACTACTACTACCTCGAGACCACCGCTGCCGGCTGGACGATCGGCAAGATGCCCCCGGGCTACGCGTCTGCCCCCGCCATCATCGCGCTCGCCCCGACGCCGCCGTAGTCGATGGCGCCGGCGCGATTCGTCGATGAGCCCGTTCAAGATGGCCGTGCCCTTCACATTTGCCTCACAATCTCTTCATGCCGCCTCTACACGGAAACCGTAGGCTTCAAGTGTACGAGAGGGGACCCAAGCCAGAGATGTACGAGGCTCCTTCACGGGGCCTCGTCGGCTTTTCATCACCAACTCACATCGAAGATGAGACGACACCGCTTGGCCATTCCGATTGCGATCCCCCTCGCTCTCCTTTCGCTCGCGGCTTGTGTCGCCCTCAACCGCCCTCCGATCGCGACGTTCACCCGCTCACCGGCTGTGGGAGACGCACCGCTCGCCGTCTTCTTCGACGCGTCCGAGTCGGTCGATCCCGACGGAGCCGTCCTCTCCTACGCGTGGGCGTTCGGCGACGGGACGATTGGAGATGGGCCGAGGACCGCGCACATGTACGCGATTGCGGGGACGTACGAGGTGACGCTCGCGGTCGCCGACGACCGCGGGGCTGAGGGATCCGCAGTGCGAGCCGTCTCCGTGTCCGATCCTGCGAATCCGCCGACGGTCGGGCCGGAGGTCGGTCAGCTCGCCCCGGACTTCACCCTCGAGAATCTCGAAGGATCGGAGGTGTCCCTGAGCGACTATCGCGGGTACGTCGTCCTTCTCGATTTCTGGCGGAGCACGTGCACGTCGTGCCGAGTCACGATGCCGCATCTCGAGACGTTGAGGGCGAGCTACGCCGCGGAAGGACTCGTCGTGATCGCCGTCAACCTTGACGTCACCGAGGCGGAAGCGATCGATTTCCTGACGGAGAATGGATTCGACGCGTTCATCGCCCTGCACGGCTCCCTCACCGAGGCGGAAGCGGTCCGGGCGACGTACGGCGTGGAAGGGATCCCGCACACGTTCGTCATCGATCGGCAGGGGATCGTCCGCCACGCCGACCATCCGATCCGACTTCGGGATCGACACATCGAGCCGTGGCTCTGAGCGGCAGCGCCCGTATGCCCCTTGGTGAGCCGAGTTCCGTTCCGATATAGTCTTCCGTCATGGCCAGCAGGGTGTTCACCGTCGAGAAGCCGCTCATCGGAATGCTCCATCTCTCCCCGCTCGCGGGAAGCGTCCGCTACCGACAGCAGGGGCCGAAGCCGATCGTCGACGCCGCGTTGCGCGACCTCTACGCGCTCGAATCCGGCGGTGCAGATGCCCTTCTCATCGAGAATCTCGGTGATGCGCCGTACGCCAAAGCCGCTCCGCGAGAAACGATCGCGATGATGGCCGTCG
>Ga0180431_10007841_pt1 | contig 12351 bp, 9 predicted proteins | sample SS_ome_11_FD_132459 | JGI IMG/M metagenome (GOLD analysis project Ga0180431, IMG submission 132459) | Hypersaline lake sediment archaeal communities from the Salton Sea, California, USA - SS_1_MS_1 metaG | ecosystem: Environmental > Aquatic > Non-marine Saline and Alkaline > Hypersaline >... | reverse complement strand
CTGCCTTTTAAGCAGGTGGTGCCAGGTTCGAGTCCTGGGCGGCTCATTTTTATTTTGTTTAAATAGTGCGACTTATAATCAGCGTGATTTCTTCTTAGAACTTTGTTACCCATTGAAGTAAACAGAAGGTAAGTATCATCCTGATCCTGGCCGGCTAAATATACATATCGCACATTTAGTGTATGGAATTGACTTCACGTCCGCGACTGTCGGTCAGGGTGGCGGCCTTATCTTTTATTAAATTGCCCCATAATTCTCTTGCTAAACGAAAGTCCCGAATGCATTATTTTGCTCGGTTTATTAAATTTCTTAAAAACCAAGGCGCTGATCTTTTGGGAGGATCGGCATGAATGCGGAAGGCGAAAAAGGCAAGCGTAACAAAGAAGATCAGTCGGCATCGGAAGTCATAATGCTGCCCTACACCCTGATCGACGGCGCTACGGGACAGGTGACCGAGCTCCTTGAAAGCGCCGAAAAAATGCGGGCCATCGCTGCTGATCCGGCACGAGACATCGAGGAGCGGCTCGAGGCCTACGAGGACATAATCGACTCGGAGGTAGGGGATACCGCCCTCGTTCGGGCCAGAAACCTCGAGAAGGAAGTCGGCTTCCGCCAGGTATACCTGAAGTTCGAGGGAGGCAATCCGAGCGGAACCCAGAAAGACAGGATAGCTTTCTCGCAGTCCATGGACGCGATGCGCAGGGGCTATGACGCCATAACAGTCGCTACATGCGGGAACTACGGTGTGGCGACGGCGCTGGCCGCCTCGTTCGCAGGTCTGCGATGCGTCGTATTCATACCAGAGACCTATCATACGAAAAGAATTAAAGAGATAGAAAAAGCCGGGGCAGAGATCAGGCGTGTGCCGGGGGATTACGAGCACACCGTTGAGATTTCGCAGGAGTTCGCGACCGGGAACGAAGTCTATGATGCGAATCCCGGCAGCGACAACACCGATCTCCAGCTTAAGACTTACGGGCAGATAGCTTATGAGATATACGACGAGCTGAGGGACGCACCCGCCGTGGTGGCGGTGCCAGTCTCGAACGGAACGACATTAGCAGGCATCTACAAGGGATTCCTCAGCCTCTACCGAAGGGGGAAGACGTCCCGCATGCCAAAGATGGTCGCCGGCTCGTCCTTCCGAAAGAACCCGATCGTACAGGCTTTTTTAAAAAAGCTGAGCACCTGCGAGGACCTCGAACCGATGAAGATAAAGGAAACACCCGTAAACGAGCCGCTCATAAACTGGCGCTCGATAGACGGCGACTGGGCGCTCGAGGCGATAAGGATCACCGGCGGATGGGCGGATGACGCTTCTGACCGGAGCATGATGAACTACGCCAAGATAATTCGTGAGCGGGAGGGGCTGAGTGTGCTTCCCGCCTCGACAGCAGGACTTATCGCGCTCGCCGAAAGAAACACGAAGGATCCCCTCCCGGGGGACAGGTACGTGGTCATACTGACCGGAAGGAAATAATGGTATCGAGACATGACGGTAACGCGCTCGTTTACTGCGAGGGAGCCTTCTGCACCACTAACGGGAAAACCGCGCACGGGCTGGTTAGGTTCACACAAAGATACAGAGTCATAGGAATCATCGACTCGAGGTACGCAGGTAGGGACGCGGGCGAAGAGCTCGACGGAAAGGCAAACGGCATACCGATCTATGGAAGCGTCAAGACAGCCGTCGAGGAGTCGAAAAATAAGGGCATACCCGCGACGCACCTCGTCGTTGGACTGGCTCCCGACGGCGGCAGGCTCGAGGGGGGCGCCAGGAAGGATATTGAAGAAGCGCTCGAGCTTGGGCTCAACATCGACTGTGGCCTTCACGATTTTCTTTCCGAGGATCGAGTTCTCTCAGCGCTAGCCGAGAAAAAAGACGTTAGGATCAGGGATATCCGCATGCCGCCGCCGAGGGAAAAGCTGCATTTCTTCAGTGGGAAGATCGAGGAGGTTAATTGCCTGAGGGTGGCTGTACTCGGGACCGACTCGGCGGTCGGAAAACGCACGACGGCCTGGCTGCTCGTGGATGCTCTGAGGGCTGGAGGTTACAATGTCGAAATGGTCGGTACCGGCCAGACCGCCTGGATGCAAGGCGCAAGGTACTCGATCATGTTCGACTCGTTGATAAACGACTTCGTCACGGGAGAGATAGAGCATGCTGTATGGTCGGCGTGGTACGAAACTAAGCCCGATCTGATAGTCATAGAAGGGCAGGGCAGCCTGATGAATCCGGCCTACCCCGGCGGATTCGAGATACTTGCGGCCGGGCGGCCCCAGATCGTCGTGTTGCAGCACGCTCCAGCGCGAAAGGATTATGACGGATTCCCGGGGTATCCCATACAGCCTGTGACGCACCAGATACAGGCGATCGAGATCCTATCCGGTCGGCCTGTCATAGCGGTCACGGTGAACCACGAGGGTCTGGAGGGTGAGACCCTTGACAAGGCGATAGAAAGTATCCGGTCGGATACCGGGCTTCCGACATTCGACGTCCTCGGGGACGGCGCTGCCGGATTGGCCAAAACGGTGGAGCCCTGGATCGACGATCCCGATAGGAAGGTGCAGTAAATTGAGAAAATTGGTTGTGATAGACAGACTCGATGTAGGCCCCGTACAGCTGACGAAGCGAAGAATGACGGCCCCTTACAGCGTGAAAGTCGGTAAAAAACGGGAGAGCATCGATTTCATATACAGGTTCGAGGAGGACGTCTTCGATCCTTCAGATCCAACCTCGCGCAACCTCGCGTCGATTATGGCGGCGCAGGTCGCAATGAACTATGGACTCTTTTGCCGGACGATCGTATTTCACGGGGAGTATGATGATACGGACAAGCGCTTTATCAGCGATATGACGGAGAACACTTGCAGGGAGATATACGTCAAGAAACTCCTGGAGCCCAATCCATTCTTAACGGGAGAAGCATACCGGCTAAAACCTGTGAAAAGAAAGAGGTACTGCATGGCGAAGCTTCTCTTCGAAGGATCGGCCGCAAAACAGGAACGGGCCGGATGGAAACTCAGGACTTCGGACCCGGACAGCCACGCCGTCCTGTCAAGCGGGGGAAAGGACAGCCTGCTGAGCTTCGGTCTTCTCGATGAGCTGGGCATGCGGGTCAATCCCGTATTTGTAAACGAGTCGGGACGCCACTGGTTCACGGCGCTCAACGCTTACAGGCATTTAAAGGATAATTTACCCCGTACCTCGAGGGTTTGGGTAAACTCCGACCGTGTCTTCAGCTGGATGCTGAGACAGATACCCTTCATCCGGAAGGACTTCGCGTCGATGCGTGCGGATGAATACCCGATAAGACTTTGGACGGTTGCGGTTTTTCTTTTCGGGGTCTTACCGATAGTGCTGAGCCGTGGGATAGGGCGGATCGTGATCGGAGACGAGCACGACACCACGCAGAAATCTTCGTTTAAAGGGATATCACATTACAACGGTCTCTACGATCAAAGCATCTATTTCGACAGCGCCATGTCCAGATACTTCATGAGGAAAGGCTGGTCAGTGTGCCAGTTCTCCATGCTCAGGCCGCTATCCGAGATGCTGATCGAGAAGATCTTGGCGCTCCGGTACCCCAAGCTGCAGCGGCACCAGATATCCTGCCATGCGGCACACAAGGATGGAGACCGTTTCAAGCCGTGCGGCAAGTGCGAGAAGTGCAGGCGTATAGTAGGGATGCTGTCCGCTATCGATGTCGATCCCAGCGGCTGCGGCTACTCGAGGGAGCAGATTCTGAACTGCCTGGCCGGCATCGCGAAGAAGGGTGTCCATCAGGAATCAGACGGAGCGAAGCATCTCGAATACTTGCTCTCGGAAAGGGATCTGATCGACTTGCCGCCGGAAAAGAGGAGGAATCTTAAACCGGCCCCCGGGATCATGAAACTGCGGTTCGACTCGAACATATCTCCGGTCGATGGCATACCGGTCGACCTTCGAGTGCCTCTCTACAGTATTTATCTCGAATACGCTGAGGGCGCACTTCAAAAGACGGGGCGAAGATGGGAGGAATTCGATGTCCTCACCGATCCATCGATATCTGCACCATACGCGTTCGAGCCGGCTGCTGCAGACCTGTTAGACATGGAAATCGAGAAGGTGGAACCGGTCCATAGGGATTTCATCTGGGGGGAGATGACCTGGCCCGAGGCGGAGGAACGTCTCAGGAAGGTCGATATTGCACTCCTTCCGGTCGGTTCGGTCGAGCAGCACGGACCGCATCTGCCGCTGGATAACGATGCCTTCGACGCTGAGTACCTTGCTAGGCGCATCGCAGACGCCTGCAGCCACCCCAAGCCGCTCGTGCTGCCGCTGATTCCGTACGGCGTTTCGTATGAGCATGACGATTTCAAGGGTACGGTCGGTGTCAGCAACGATGCGCTTTCGCGCTTCGTCTACGACATTGGGATGAGCGTAGCACGCAACGGCATTAACAAGCTCGTCATCATCAACGGACATGGCGGAAACAACGCGGCGCTCAATTACGCCTCGCAGATGATCACGCGTGACGCGAGGATCTTCGTATGCGTCGACACGGGGGAGACGAGTGATGTCGATATCTACAGACTTATAGAAACTCCGAACGATATACACGCGGGGGAGATCGAAACGAGTACATCTCTGGCGGTCAGGCCGCATCTCGTGAGGATGGACAAGGCCGTCAGAGCCGTGCCGAGGTTCTCGAGCAAATATCTCAACTTCACCTCAAAAAGGGGCATTTCCTGGCATGCCCACACGAAGCGGATCTCAAAGAGCGGAGTGCTAGGAGATCCGACGCGCGCGACAGCCGAGAAGGGCGAAATATTCTGGAAGATAATGATCGCCCACCTAGTCGCTCTAGTCGAGGATCTCAAGTCGATAACACTCGAGGAAATTTACCAGAGAAAGTATTGAGGACGTAAATGCGGATCACAAATATTCAGTGGCGCGCGCTGAAGATGCGTTTGTCAGAGCCGTACGAGATCGCCTACGAGAAGATAGATACCGCGGAGAATATCTTCCTGCGCCTGGAGACGAGCGGCGGAGTCACCGGGTATGGTTGCGCGGCACCGGATTTCGAGGTGACCGGTGAGACGGGAGAAACCGTAATGGAGGCCTGCGGTCAAGTTATCCTGCCCGCGCTCAAGGGCGTCGATCCCCTCCGGACTGCCAGGATACTGGATAGAATAGCTTCCTCCCTTAAGGCGAGCCCTTCGGCAATGTGCATGGTCGACATAGCCCTACACGATATTATCGGGAAGGCGGCCGGTATTCCGCTCTACAAGATCCTCGGCGGATTCAGGGACCGGATGAAGACGAGTGTGACGATAGGCATACTCCCGGTAGGCGATACTGTGAAACGGGCCAGGCGGCTTGTGGGCGATGGCTTCTCCTGCTTAAAGCTGAAGGGCGGGAAGGATGTGGAACTCGACATCGAGAGGGTGCTCGGAGTCCGTAATGCGGTAGGCAGCAAGATAGAGATCCGGTTCGACGCGAACCAGGGGTACTCGGTCGAGGAGTCGATCAGGTTCTTCGAAGGCGCGAAGGCGGCTAAGATAGAGCTTATCGAGCAGCCCACTCCGCGGGGCAAGCCCGATATGCTCGGAAGGGTCACTTCCAACGTGTCGCTGCCGATAATGGCGGACGAGAGCCTCATGGACCTGCGCGACGCCTTCCGTTTGGCCAGGCGGGATCTCGTCGACATGGTGAACATCAAGTTGATGAAGGTCGGCGGAATAGCCGAGGCCGTGCAGGTAAACGCTGTGGCCCGGTCGGCGGGACTCGAGTCCATGGTTGGATGCATGGACGAATCAGCCCTTTCTATAGCAGCCGGGCTGCACTTCGCGGTGGCGCGACCAAACGTCGCATACGCAGATCTCGACGGCCACCTCGATCTGATTGGGGATCCGGCGGAAGGGGCTGTGATACTGAAGGGCGGCACACTGTATCCGACGGGAAATCCCGGGCTCGGATTCGATCCTGTCCTGGACTGGTGATCCACCGGAGCGGCCGTTGAGCGGCACCTGCTGCATGAAAGGCGCGATAAGGCTTAATTCCTCGATACCGATCTGTTCAGGTGGATCATTAACAAGCACACCATCCGAATCTTAGCGTCTTGGATAGTATGTTCGAATGATACCTAAAAAGGTTGTGCTTAATCGATCAACGTGATAACAATCTGATATAGATTTAATTTCGGGTTTTTATATACAATCAAATGAGCATCTATTATGGGTGTCGAAATCATAATAGTACTCTCGATCCTGATAATAACAATCATTTTATTAATTTTTGAGATATTTCGAATAGACGTTATATCTATTCTCTGCATGCTGGCCCTTGGATGGACCGGTGTACTTGAACCCTTGGAAGCAATTTCGGGATTCTCTAGCAATGCAGTTCTGGCGATGATGGCGGTTATGATTATGGGGCGCGGGATAGCGAAAACCGGCATAATGGATGAGCTATCGAGATACCTGATGAGGATCGTGGGGGGAAGCAAAAGAAAGCTGATCGTGCTGGTTTCACTTTCTGTAGGATTGGTCTCCGCCTTTATGCAGAATGTAGGCGCAGCAGCGTTATTTTTACCGGCGGTCCTGACAATATCAAAGCGGGAGCACCTCTCTCCCTCTGGACTTATCATGCCCATGGGTTTTGCCGCAATACTTGGAGGCACATTGACGATGGTGGCCTCCGGACCGTTGATCATACTGAACGATCTACTGCGGGATAGCGATCTCCACCCTTACGGTCTCTTCGGTGTCACACCCGTTGGACTCGCCCTGCTGCTGACGGGGATTCTATACTTCTTCATCCTTGGCAAGCATGTGCTGCCCGGCACAGTAAACGGAAGGGAAGCTGTATCGGATCAGAGAAATCTCATAGACACATGGCGGCTGCCCTACAGGATATACCGATACCACATTCCAGCGGGAAGTCCACTATCGGGAATGAATCCCGAGGAGGCCGGAATCTGGGATGAATATAGGTTGAACCTACTGGCTATATCCGAAGACGAGGAGGTCGATTTTGCTCCGTGGCGCGGCACCACGATAGAGGCGGGCAGCGATATAGCATTGCTGGGTGATAGTAATGATATCGAGAGGTTTGCGGAGGATAATGGCCTCGAGTTCAGGGATAAGCTGGAAAAATTCGAGGACCTCAATGATCCGACTAGGGCGGGATTCGCGGAAGTACTGATCCCGCCCCGATCGGGCCTAATCGGAAAGACTATAAGGCAAATTGCGCTGAGGAAGCATTACGAAGTCGAACCGATCGTACTTTTCAGCGGTGGGAGGGAAATCAGGGGGGATTGTTCGGACAGAGTGATAGGTGCGGGGGATATCCTAGTTGCCCACGGCTTATGGAAAAATCTATTCAATCTGAAGGAAAGCAGCGACTTCATGCTGATAACGCAATTTGAGGCAGAGAAGAAGGAAATGTCTAGATCGTGGGTTGCACTATCATGTTTTTTGGGAGGCATTTCCCTGTCGGTGGCCGGTTTTCCTCTATCTATTGCATTGTTTTCGGGGGCCATGGCGATGGTGCTGACGAGAGTACTGAGCATCGAGGATGCATACAAGGCGATTGAATGGAAGGTCGTATTCCTCATCGCGGGGCTTATACCACTGGGACTGGCAATGCAGAAGTCCGGAACCGCCCAGTTTCTCGCGGAGCATGTAATGGGAGTGATGGCAGTAGGTCATCCTGTAATGATAATTCTTGTAGTGGCCGTTCTATCCACGCTCTTCTCGCTTTTCATGTCCAATGTCGCCGCAATGGTTGTGCTGGCACCACTCGTGATCGGAATGGCACGGATAGGACAGCTCGATCCACGGCCACTCGTTTTGCTGGTCGCCTTGTGCTGCGCGAATTCCTTCGTACTGCCGACGCACCAAGTAAATGCGATGCTGATGACACCGGGAGGATATAGAAATGCCGATTATTTCAAGGCAGGAAGTGGTATGACGGTTCTCTTCCTCATTGTTGTCGTCTGCATGTTTTATATATTCTACCTCTGAGAATTGGTTCAAACAGGGAAAGGAGATACAAATGCTTCTCAAGCACTTCTTTACCGAGAAGATCGCTCACAGCTCGTATATCCTCGCAGGAAAGGAATGCTGTGCCGTGATCGATCCCCGAAGAGACGTGCAGATCTATATAGAGGAGGCCCGCGCCTTGGGAGTAGACATAACTCATGTACTGGAAACCCATTTGCATGCTGACTTCATATCGGGTCACATGGAGCTGGCCGAACGGACAGGGTCGAAGATCTATGTATCGAGATCGGCGGAATGTGCTTTCGATCACGTTCCCCTGTCCGATGGTGATAATATCGAGCTTGAGGATATGACGTTGAAGGTGCTGGAGACGCCGGGCCATACACCCGAGCACGTCAGCTTCGTGGTCATCGACCGGTCACGCGGAGATGAGCCCATCGGCGTGTTCACCGGTGACACACTCTTCGTCGGTGATGTGGGTCGTCCCGATCTGTTCCCGGACATTGCACAGGACCTGGGAGGGAAACTGTACGATAGCCTGTACGGAAAGCTGCTCGAGCTGCCCGATTATTGTGAGGTGTACCCGGCGCACGGCGCAGGTTCGCTCTGCGGCCGTGCAATGGGCGCGAAGTGGCGCAGCACGATAGGCTACGAGCGCAGGTATAACAATGCCTTGCAGATAACGGACAAACCCGAGTTCATCAAATCTGTCACGACGAACATGCCTCCGGCCCCGGATCATTTCAGCCGGTGCAGCGATATCAACCGTAAAGGCCCGAAATTGGCTAAAGAGATGCCGGAGCTTCTAGAACTCGATGCGAAACGCTTCCTGAAGAAAATGAACGAGCCCGACACGATTGTGGTGGATGTTAGGAGTTACGGCGCTTTCGGAAGCCAGCACATTCCAAATTCATGGCATATAGATTTCGGGGGCAATTTCCCGACCTTCGCCGGCTGGGTTCTACCAGTGGACAGCACCATCCTTCTTGTTTCATACAATTACGAGGAGGCTGTTCAGGCCAGGATATGGGCGAGAAGGGTGGGTGTAGACAATATCATCGGCTATCTGGACGGCGGCATGTTCGGGTGGGCGGTCGCCGGCATGAAAACCGACGATGTGAGGCAGGTATCAGCAGAATATCTCCATAGCATCGTAACGGGTGAGTCGAGTATCGTGCTGCTTGATGTTCGTTCCCCGATGGAGTACGAGGACAACCATATCGATGGGGCGATCAATATACCTGCGCCGGAGTTACGCACGCGCTTCAAGGAACTGAATCCGGACAAGCCAACATATCTCATTTGCAGTACCGGTCACCGTTCGAGTCTCGGTACCAGCATCCTCAAGCAGCACGGATTCAAAGATGTTTACAACACGGCCGGCGGTATGACGGGTTATAGCGCGGCCGGATATACGAAGCGATGCCATGTATGCGCGAATCCGCACGGGTCACGGTACTACAACGATTACTTCCCCATGAAGTACTCGTGGTACGCCAAAAAATGAGAGGGGGTAGTATACAATGGAGTGGTTGTTTGCACCTCGGTTATCGCCATACATCGTTGGCGTAGGGATCGGCATCCTTAGTTGGTTAACCTTTCTCCTGTCGAATAAGCCCATAGGATGTTCAACCGCGTTCGCAAGGACAAGCGGGATGATCGAGCGTCTATTCAGGGGGGATCGTGTATTGCTGAAACCTTATTACGAGAAGTTCAAGCCCGTAGTCGATTGGGAGTGGATGCTGGTCATCGGCATTGTATGTGGCTCACTGCTTTCATCGCTGCTGTCGGGGGATTTCCGGTGGCAGTGGGTGCCCGCTCGATGGGCGGCGACATTCGGTTTCAGCCCGCTGTTGAGGTTCTTGATAGCGCTCGGCGGTGGAATATGTCTGGGATTCGGGGCGCGTTGGGCCGGCGGGTGCACCAGCGGTCATGGAATCAGCGGAACGCTGCAACTCGCTTTGAGCAGTTGGATTTCCGCGGTATGTTTCTTCATCGGTGGGATTGCCACGGCGTACTTCCTGTATCATGTTATTGGAGGATAGGAGGGGATCATGGAACAGAAGAAAGAAACAAGGGAGAAGGGTTCGACGCTGTTCTTGGGTTTCCTCTTTGGCATCATATTCGGATTTCTCCTGCAGAAGGGCGGTGTCACCAAATATGATGTGATCATCGGGCAACTTCTACTTACTGACTTCACGGTTCTCAAGATAATGCTTGCCGCAGTTATAACGGGGATGATCGGCATCTACGCGATGAAGGGATTCGGCTGGGTTCAGCTCCACCCGAAACCGGGTTCTTTCGGTATGAATGTGATCGGCGGACTGATCTTCGGTGTAGGTTTCGCTATTCTCGGGTATTGTCCCGGCACGATTGCCGGAGCCGTCGGGAATGGGTATCTAGACGGTCTCCTCGGTGGGGTCGTCGGGATCGTTCTCGGTGCAGGCATATTCGCTGCAGTTTACCCGAAGCTCAGCAGGGGAATCCTGTCGAAAGGCGACTTGGGGGATATAACGCTTCCACGTCTCCTGAAAGTCAATGACTGGATTATTGTTGTGCCTGTGGCTGTACTCATCTACTATATACTGCGTCTGATCGAGTCATCCGGACGTTAGGGAATTCGTCAAAAGTCAAAGGATGTTGTCATGGAGGTTCTGCATTTCCTGTCAATGGCGATCGGCATCGTCGGTATCGCCGTGATAGTGTGGGGTGTACTGCTCATGGTGATCCGTTTGATCCGCCTCGAGATCACGAGATTCAGAAGGAGCAGCATCTACCGGGAACGGGAGACACTACGCCATCAACTGGGATCGTACCTGCTGCTGGGATTGGAGTTTCTGATAGCCGCCGACATTATAGGCACTGTCACGCACCCGACGCTCGAGGGGCTTGCCCTGCTGGGAGGTATAGTTATCATTAGGACCGTGATAAGCCACTTTCTCGACAAGGAGATCGAAGAATTTCAGCCCCCGAGCGGATCCAATTAGAACCGTAGGCATTTGATCATGAATTCTCTATTTCAATCACCCCCACGCCTTGTCCTGCTCAGTTTCGGGATTGTGATAGCGGCAGGTACGCTGGTCCTGATGCTGCCTTCAGCGACGGTCGAGCCCGGTTCGATGCCGTTGTTCGATGCCCTCTTCACCTCGACATCCGCAACGTGCGTCACCGGACTGATAGTGCGTGATACCGGAACAGATTTTACTATTTTCGGCCAGATAATCATCCTGATACTCATTCAGGCCGGTGGACTCGGAATAATGACGATCTCCACCTTCTTCATGTTTCTTGTATCCGGACGACTGGGCATATTGGAAAGGGAAGTTCTATTCGACACGCTGAGTCAGAATCCCGTTCGAAACCTGACACGACTTCTAATAATCGTATTTGCGTATACATTCGTTATCGAGGCGGTTGGCTGCACTTTCCTGACATATCATTTCCACAAGTCTTATCCCGCCTATCAGTCATTGTATCTCGGTATCTTCCACTCGGTTTCGGCCTTCTGCAATGCAGGATTTTCACTATTCTCCGACAGTTTCCTATCTTACCAGGATAATGCTGTGATCAATATTGCAGTCTGCGGTTTGATAGTATTGGGGGGGCTCGGATTCGTTGTTACTTTCGACCTCTTTCTCAATCGCAGGAACGTCGGGCGGCATTACTGGCGCAGCCTCAGCCTACATTCACGGCTGGTGATTACCGTAACCGCAATCCTGATAGCGGCGAGTACATTGATCTTCTTTCTTTTGGAAAACAAGAATACTCTGTACGGTATGCCGTTAGGCCGGAAGATCATCGTCTCACTATTCCAGGCCATTACAACGAGAACTGCGGGATTCAATTCAATCGAGATTCGATCGTTGGCGAATTCGACGTTGTTCGTGTTCATCATATTGATGTTCATAGGCGCCTCGCCGGGTTCCTGCGGGGGAGGTATAAAAACCACGACGTTTGCAATCTTCATCAAATCCATCTATTCACGGTTTCGCATGCGTGATGATACGAATCTTTTCCTGCGCAGGATACCGAAAGCGACCGTATCGAAAGCAACCGCGATTATCTTCTTTTCTCTCTTCATTCTGACTTTACTTACACTTCTGCTGATGGTGTTCGAGCTTCCCGAGGTGGCGCATACGGAAACGAGGGGGACCTTCCTCGAATACGTATTCGAATCGATCTCGGTATACGGCACGGTAGGGCTGAGTATGGGGGTAACGAACGGGCTCCACAACGCCGGCAAGGTCATCATTGTCCTGTTGATGTTTATCGGTAGGCTTGGACCGCTTACCGTCGCACTTGCGCTCAAGGGCAAGAGGGAGCCGAAGTTCCTATATGCCCAGGAGAACATAATGGTCGGTT
>Ga0180431_10007840_pt1 | contig 12351 bp, 11 predicted proteins | sample SS_ome_11_FD_132459 | JGI IMG/M metagenome (GOLD analysis project Ga0180431, IMG submission 132459) | Hypersaline lake sediment archaeal communities from the Salton Sea, California, USA - SS_1_MS_1 metaG | ecosystem: Environmental > Aquatic > Non-marine Saline and Alkaline > Hypersaline >... | reverse complement strand
CGAGACATCGCCGAGATTCATCATCGGGCCGGCGGCCAGTCGGATGCGCTCCAGCTTCTCGCGCAGCGCCTCATTGGCCTCGAGCTCCGCGCAGGCCTCGTCGCCTCGAATGCCGAGATCGGACGCGCGCATCACCACGCAGGGCATGCCGTTGTCGATCAGCGTCGCGTCGATCCCTTCGACGATGTCGACCGGATTGCCGGTCGCTAGAAGTGCGCCGCAGGACGAGCCCGCCGTGTCCTCGAAAGCGATCGGGATCGGTGCCGCCGTGCCGGGAACGCCGTCGATGTGAGCGTCGCCGCGATAGGTGACCGCACCGCCCGGTGTCGCGACGGAAGCAACAGCAACCTGCCCTGTGTTCTCCATGAAGATGCGGACGTCGGTGGTTCCATCTTCGGCATCTACCAGGCCGCGCTCGATCGCAAACGGCCCGACGCCGGCAAGGATGTTGCCGCAGTTCTGGGCGTCGGTGACGATCGGCTGATCGACGAAGACCTGCAGGAACAGGTAGTCGACATTGACCGCGTCGCGGCTTGACTTCCTCACGACCGCCACCTTCGAGGTCAGCGGATCCGCGCCCCCGAGACCGTCGATCTGCCGCTTGTCGGGCGAGCCCATCATGCGCAGCAGAAACGCGTCTCGCGAGGCACTGTCGGCCGGCAAGTCGTCGGCGAGGAAGTAGCCGCCCTTTGAGGTACCGCCTCGCATCCACATGCAACGGACCCCCTCAGACATACTTGAGGCCCTTCTCGGCGAGGCGCCCACGCATGTCGTAGATGTCGAGGCCGAGTTCGCCGGCCGCGAGGCGCTTGCGCTTCTCTTCCTCCTTCGCCATCCGCTCACGCGCTTTGGCAAGCACGTCGACCGCCTGGTCGCGGCGAACGACGCAGACGCCGTCGTCGTCGGCAATGATGACGTCGCCGGGGTTCACCAGCGCGCCTGCGCAGACGACAGGCACGTTGACCGAGCCCAGCGTCTCCTTGACCGTGCCCTGCGCGAACACCGCCTTCGACCACACCGGGAAGTTCATTGCCGTCAGATCGCGGATGTCGCGAACGCCTGCATCGATGACGAGCCCCTTGCCGCCGCGCGCCAGCATCGATGTCGCCAGAAGGTCGCCGAAATAGCCGTCTTCACAAGGAGAGGTCGGCGCCAGAACAAACGCGTCGCCGGCCTTCACCTGCTCAATCGCGACATGCACCATCCAGTTGTCACCGGGCGGCGCTGAGATCGTCACTGCCGAGGCGGCGAGAGTCGCGCCGGGATAGATTGGGCGCATATGGGAGGCGAGAAGCCCCTTGCGCCCCTGCGCCTCGTGAACCGTCGCAACGCCGCATTCGCCGAGACCGGCAATGGTCTCAGCGTCGGCGCGCTCGACGTTCTGGACGACAACCGCCATCAGAGCTCGTCCACCGTCCGCGGATAGACCGACTGGAAGCCTTCGGCGTAGCGCGCGTCTCGACCCCCGGCCATGCCGCCGGAATTGCGGCGGAAATGGTTGCCGCGGTTCTCGGCGAGGTTGGTATAGAAATGCCAGAGGTGCTCCTGGCCCTCCATGCATTCGATCGCCTTCTTCTTCTTCTCCCACACAGGCGTGATGTCGAGGAAGACGTCGGGCTTCCAGTGCATCTGCTCGCTTTGGTGCGGCTCGAACAGATAGAGCTGCGGCGCCCCGAGCACCCTCTCGCCGGGATTGTGACCCCATGCCTGCGCGATCATGCGGCACTCCATCGCCACCTTCGTCGCGTAGGAGTGGTCGGTGTTGTACGGGTCGTAGTGCGAGTGACTCATCATGAAGGTCGGCTGCACCTTGCGGATGACGTCGACCAGCCGGAACTTCGCGTCACGATCCATCTCCAGCGGATAGTCGCCGAGGTCGAAGAACTGGATGTCGGCGGCCTCGAGCGCAGCGGCCGCGTTCTCCGCCTCCTTGCGGCGCTCGGCCTTGACCTTTTCGAGCGTCATGTCGCCCTGCTTCCACAGCTTGGCGCTCTCGCCGCGTTCGCCGAAGGAGAGGCAGACGATGGTAACGGCGTAGCCCTTCTCCTGATGAAGCGCGATCGCCCCGCCGCAGCGCCAAACGAAATCGGCGGAATGCGCGCTGATCACCAGCACTGACTTGTCGCTCATCGCTGCTTCTCCTCCGGGTTCTGAAGACGGCTGCTCGGCCAGCGGGACGATGGGTCAACTCGCGCGCCTTTCCCATTTGAATTCGACCGTCTTGTATTAGATCCTGCTATAGACGACGTGCGCGTCAGCTCAAACTCGATTGCCTCGGATGGACAAAATACCCAACATTCGCCACCTCCGGGTTTTTCGCGAGGTGGCGGAGCTGCATAGCGTCAGCGCCGCCGCCGAGCGGGAGTTCCTGTCGCAGCCCGCGGTGACCCAGGCAATCGGCAAGCTCGAAGCCGATTTCGGCGTCTCCCTTCTGGACAGGCGGAGCGACGGCCTGTTCACCACCGAAATCGGCGAGTTGTTCCTCCGCCGCGTCGGGCCGGCGCTCGAGCATTTGCGCGTCGGCGCGCGCGAGGCGACGCGGCAGAGCCTCGGCAAAGGCGGTCGCGGCTTCCCGAATTTCGACAGGCTGGTGACGGCGGCACAGTTGCGCGCACTGGTCGCAGTCGTCGACGCCGCCTCATTCAGCATGGCGGCCCGGAGCGTCGGCATATCGCAGCCCTCCATTCATCGAGCGACGCGCAATCTGGAGCGCCTGTCCGGGCTCCGATTGTTCGAAGCCACCCATGAGGGCATATCGCCGACGCCCGCCGCACAGGTCCTGGCGCAACATGTGAAGCTCGCGCTTTCCGAGATACGCCAGGGCTTTGACGAGATTAACGAATTTCTGGGCGACCGGTCCGGCGTCATCACTATCGGCACACTGCCGCTGGCGCGGACCTTCATCCTGCCGACCGCAATCGATGCAACTGTGAAGGCAACGCGACGGGTCCAGATCCGGGTCGTCGACGGGCCCTACAACGAGCTCCTGCGCGGTCTCCGATATGGTGATCTCGACTGCATCATCGGGGCATTGCGGACCCCCCAGCCGGCTGACGACATCGTGCAGGAGCCGCTCTTCAATGCGCCGCTGGTGATTGTGGCAGGGCGTCATCATCCGCTCGCGAAGCAGCGGAACGTCTCGCTTGGTGAAACGCTGAGCTATCCGTGGGTGGCTCCTCCCCGCACGACGCCGGCCGGGATGTACCTCTTCAACACCCTGGCCGTTCAGGATTTGGAGGAATCGCCGGTCCGAGTGGTGTCGAGTTCGTTGGTGCTGATCCGGGGCCTTCTCCAGGCGGGCAACTACCTGACGATCATCACTCCGCAGCAGGTTCGCCACGAATTCGCGGAAGGAATCCTCGTTCCCATCGACATCGACCTCGCCGAGGCGACGCGGCCGATTGGCCTGACCTACCGCCGTGATTGGCGCCCGACCCGCACCCAGACGCTGTTCATGGATGAGCTGCGCAGCGCCAGTCGGAACGCGGCGGCTTCGATGCTCCCCGACGACAGCAGCTATTCAAAGAATCAATAGCTGGCTCGGCCTTTGAATACCTTCATGTGATGAGGCCAATGGTATTCGATTTGGGTTCAGAGACGATACTGGAATCCGGCAGCTCCTTGGCCTCTAGAGACGAAGCGACCACCAAGATCGCCTTGATCGGTTTCGGCGAAGCGGCCGAGGCCTTCCTTGAAGGGTGGCGTTCCGAAGGATTGCCGCTCGCCATCACCGCCTACGACATCAAGACAGATGCCGGCGTCGATGAGATCCGTACGGCGAAGTGGGCCGACTATCGTCGCGCAGATGTCGGCGGCATGGCGACGATGGGGGCCGCGCTCGGCGCCGCTGACATTGTCTTCTCCCTCGTCACGGCCGACCAGGCGCTGAATGCCGCAAGGAAGGCGACTGCTCACATTGAGGCCGGCGCGATCTACTTCGACTGCAACTCGTGTGCCCCGGCGACGAAACGCGAAGCGGCAGCGCGCATCGAACGCGGCGGCGGCCGCTATGTCGACGTCGCAGTCATGGCGCCGGTTCGCCCGGGGCTGCATCGCACGCCGCTTCTTGTCTGCGGTCCGCACGCCGACGCTGCGAACGAGACGCTCGCAGGCCTCGGCATGAATGCCACTGCGGTGTCGGACGATGTAGGCGGTGCGTCATCAGCCAAGATGATCCGCAGCGTCATCATGAAGGGCCTCGAAGCCCTCGTGCTCGAATGCCTCCTCGCCGGCGAGCGCGCCGGCGTCACCGACACGGTGCTCGCCTCGCTTGATCAGACCTATCCCGGCTTCGACTGGCAGAAGCGCTCGCACTACATGCTGGAGCGCATGGCGAGGCACGGCACCCGTCGCGCCGCCGAGCTCGAGGAAGTCGCATCGACGCTGCGGGATCTCGGTATCGTGCCGACGATGACAACGGCCGCTGCAGACTGGCAGCGCCGGGTCGGTGGCCTCGGCCATCGGGCCACCGAGCACGGCGCCGACCTCATGTCACATCTTGCGGGTGCACTCGGCCGTCAGCCCGCTGGCGCGGGGTCGCGGGCAGCTTGAACCAGAGTAGCGAAGGGAAGAACAGCGTTATGCAGGTTTGCGTCGCCGGAGCAGCAGGCGCCTTTGGCATCAAGCATCTCGATGCGATCGACAAGATTGACGGCGTCGAAGTCACATCCGTTGTCGGCCGCACCGCGGACGAGATCCAGGCGTTCGCGAAGGAACGCGGTATCGGTCACGCGACGACCGATCTCGCCGAAAGCCTCGCCCGCGATGACGTCGACGCCGTGATCCTGTCAACACCGACCCAGATGCATGCCGAGCAGGCAATCCAGTGCATGCGCGCCGGCAAGCACGTCATGATCGAGATTCCGATGGCCGACGACCTCGCCGATTCCGAGGAGATCGTCCGCGTGCAGCAGGAGACCGGCGTCGTCGCGATGGTCGACCACGTCCGGCGCTTCAACCCCAGCCATCAATGGATTCACAACCGGATCAAGACCGGCGAGCTCAAGATCCAGCAGATGGACGTCCAGACCTACTTCTTCCGCCGCACCAACGCGAACGCGCTTGGCAAACCCCGCAGCTGGACAGATCATCTCCTGTGGCATCACGCCTGCCACACGGTGGACCTCTTCCAGTATCAAACGGACGAGGAGCCGGAGCATGTCTACGGTCTTCAAGGACCGATGCATCCCGATCTCGGCATCGCCATGGACATGTCGATCGGCATGAAGGTCCCGAGCGGCGCGCTTTGTACGCTCTCGCTGTCGTTCAACAACAAGGGGCCGCTGGGCACCTTCTTCCGCTATATCTGCGACAACGGCACTTACATCGCGCGCTATGACGACCTCGTCGATGGCGAAGAGAACCCGATCGACCTGTCGGACGTCGCCGTCTCGAACAACGGCATCGAGCTTGCCGACCGCGAATTCTTCTCCGCGATCGCGGAAGGGCGCGAGCCGAACGCCAGCGTCGCGCAGTGCCTTCGGGCAATGAGGACGCTCGACCGCATCGAGAAGTCGCTCCGCTGAAGAGAAGGAACAGCACGCTTGAAGCAGCGCAGACTGTCTGATCGCAACGTCTCGGCCATCGGCCTCGGCTGCATGGGCTTCTCCCATGCCTATGGCACGCCGATGGATCTCGACGAGGCCAAAGGTGTGCTGCGCCACGCCCTCGACATCGGATACACGCACTTCGATACTGCAACCGCCTACGGTAGGGGCAAGAACGAGCAGCTCGTTGGCGAGGCGCTGCGCGACCGGCGATCAGAGTTCTTCCTGGCCAGCAAATGCGGCCTCTTCGTCGGCGATGACGGTCGCGAGATCGACGGCCATCCGGCGCGCATCAGGAGCGCCTGCGAGGATTCGCTGAAGCGCCTCGGCGTCGATTTCATCGACCTCTATTATCTCCACCGCCTGGATAAGCGCGTGCCGATCGAGGACAGCGTCGGTGCACTCGCCGAACTGAAGAGCGAGGGCAAGATCGGATCGATCGGTCTCTCCGAGGTGTCGGCCAGGACCGTTCGCCGCGCCCACGCCGTCCACCCGATCGCAGCCGTTCAGTCCGAGTATTCGCTGTGGACGCGGAACCCCGAGCTCGGGGTCCTCGACATGTGTGCCGAGCTCGGGATCACGCTGGTTGCGTTCAGCCCGCTCGGGCGCGGGTTCCTCAGCGGGCGGCTGACCCTCGACGATGTCGAACGTTTCGGCGAGCGCGACATCCGGCGGCGCATGCCGCGCTTCCTGCCCGAGAACTACAGCCGCAATCTCGATCTGATCACCGGTCTGCGAGAAGTCGCCGACGACGTCGGCTGCACCTTGTCGCAGCTTGCGCTCGCATGGGTGCTCTCGCGCGGCGAGCACGTCGTCGCGATTCCCGGCACCACCAAAGCCGGCCATCTGGAGGAAGACGCCGCGGGGGCCGCGGTCGATTTGCCGCCAGCGGCGGTCGAACGCCTCGATGCGCTGATGGCCCCGAAGAACGTTGTTGGCCACCGCTATTCCGCCGCGCAGCAGGCCGACATCGATACCGAGGAATACGATAGCGCGGAGGTGAACGCGTGAAGAGGAGAGAAGCGGGACACTAGCGGATGCTTCCTGCGTGACGCGACAAAAAGCCGGTGTAAGCTGGTGCGAATACGCAGGAGGGGAGGCAAGAACAGATCAACTCGAAGTCTGGGAGGACTGACAAATGTTGAAACGTAGCCTTGTTGCCGGATTGGCGCTTGCGGCGGTCGCAAGCGTGGCTGCCGGCTCTGCGGCGGCGCAGGACGAAACGGTCACGCTGAGGATCCAGCACTTCCTGCCTGCGCAGGCCTGGGTTCCGGCAAACTTCATCGAACCGTGGGCCGAAAAGGTCACCGAGGAATCCGACGGGCGGATTCAGTTCGAGATCTATCCCGCCATGCAGCTCGGCGGTGGCCCACCGGATCTTTATGACCAGATGGTCGACGGTCTGGTCGACATCATCTGGGTGCTGCCCGGATACACGCCGGGGCGGTTCCCGCAGACCGAGGTGTTCGAACTGCCTTTCATCACGCCGAACGGTGAGACCACCGCGGCGGCGCTGTGGGGCATGTACGACACCCGCCTCGCCGAGGAGTATTCCGACGCGCACATGATCGCGATCTTCTCGCACGGCCCGGGCCTCGTTCACTCCGAGAACCCGGTCCAGTCGCTTGAGGACATGGCAGGACTGACCGTCCGCGGTCCGACCCGCACTATCAACTGGATGCTTGAGGAACTGGGTGCCGAAGCGGTCGGCATGCCGGTGCCGGCTGTGCCGGAGAACCTGTCGCGCGGTGTGATCGACTCGGTCGTCATCCCGTGGGAGGTCACGACGGCCCTTCGGCTGTCGGAGCTTGTCGACAACCACACCGAGTTCACCGGGGACGAGGCGCTCTATGTCGCGACGATGATCTTCGCAATGAACAAGGACGTCTATGAGAACCTGCCGGACGACCTCAAGGCCGTCATCGACGCCAACTCAGGCCTTGAGACCTCGGTTTGGGCAGGCCGCGTCACCGATGAAGGCGACGTGCCGGGACGTCAGGCAGCGGTCGACGCTGGCAACAACATCTACGTTCTCGACGCCGAAGAAACCGAGCGGTGGAGGGAAACGGCCCAGCCGGTCTATGATCGCTGGATCGAGATGATGAACGAGGACGGCTATGACGGTCAGGCCATCGTCGATGAGGCGAGAGCTCTGGTCGAGGAGAACATGTAGCCACGGCTCGCTGGGCCGGCCCCCGGGTCGGCCTCGTCAACGATCGGAGGGCTCTGCCTTGTCGGGGCAGGGCCCTTCGTGCGGGATTCCTCGGATCATGTTTCAGGAAACGGGACTGTGAGTCCGCCGTCGCCGTCGCGCGGCATCGCTCCGCGGCTGGAGCAACATGTCGGCGTTGTCATCGGTCTGCTCGCCTTGTGGCTCGCGATCATCGGCGGGCTAGTGCTCGTCGGCCTGGCGCTGATGACGATCGTGTCGGTGTCGGGGCGCGCTGCCTACACCAACTTCGAAGTCCTCGGGCCCATCCGCGGCGACTTCGAGCTCGTGACCGTCGGGACCGCAATCGCGGTCTTCTCCTTCTTGCCTTATGCACAGTTCAGGCGCGGTCACGTAGCGGTCGAGGTCGCCACAAACTGGGCGAGTCCGCGGACCAAGGCGCTGCTGGCCATGATCGCGAACACACTGATGAGCGCGGCGGCCTTCCTCATCGCCTGGAGGCTTCACGCCGGTTTGCTCGACAAGTTCGACAACGGCGAGACGTCGTTCATCCTCGATATCCCGGCCTGGTGGGGCTACGCCGCGTCGGCTGTCGGTGCGTGGAGCTTCTTCATCGTCAGCGTCTACACGATCTGGCGCAGCCTCAACGAGTGGCTGGGTGAGGGCGAGCCGCGGCATGCCGACGGCGAGGCCGGGATAGCCTGATGTCGGGCGTCGAGATCGCGGCCGTCTCCTTCGTTGTCTTCCTGGCTCTAGTCGTCGTCCGGGTGCCGATCGCGCTGGCGATGCTGCTTTGCGGCGTCGTCGGCACGACGATCCTCACCGGCTCCGACCGTGCCGTTCTCGCCTCGTTCAAGTCGCTCGCCTACTCCACCTTCGGCAACTACACGCTGACCATCGTGCCGCTGTTCCTGCTGATGGGCCAGTTCGCCAGCAAGGGCGGCATTTCGGAATCTCTCTTCCGGGCGGCGAACGCGTTTCTTGGCCATCGACCCGGCGGAATTGCGATGGCCGCCGTCGGGGCGTCGGCCGGCTTCGGTGCGGTCAGCGGGTCCTCGATCGCGACGGCCGCGACAATGGGCAAGGTCTCGCTGCCCGAGATGCGCCGCTTCGGCTACGCCGGTTCGATCTCGACCGGAAGCGTCGCCGCTGGTGGCACATTGGGCATCCTGATTCCACCCTCCTTCGTGCTGGTGATCTACGCGATCCTCTCCGAGCAGAACATCGACAAGCTCTTCATCGCAGCGATCGTGCCGGGTGTGCTCGCCGCTCTCGGCTACATTGCGACGATCGGAATCGTTGCCCGACTCAAGCCGGAACTGGCGCCGCGGCACGAACGCGCCAGCTGGAGCAAGCGACTTCGCGCCCTGGTCGACATCTGGCCGGTGCTCCTCATCTTCATCGTCGTGATCGGCGGCATCTATTGGGGCTGGTTCTCGCCGACCGAGGCCGCTGCCGTCGGTGCCGTCGCCACAGCGCTGATCGCCTTGCTCAATGGCGGTCTGACGATCCGGACGTTCTTTGAATCGCTCCGCGAGACGGCGGTGACGACCGGGATGATCTTCTTCATCGTCCTCGGCGCGGCGGCCTACAACACGTTCCTTGCGTTGGCCGGTCTGCCGGACAGCCTCGCCGAGCTTGTCCTCTCGACCAGCGCCAATCCGTTCCTGATCGTCGGTGTGATCCTGCTGATCTATCTGGTGCTCGGCACCGTAATGGACTCGCTGTCGATGATCCTTCTGACGGTGCCGATCTTCTTCCCGCTGGTGATGGGACTCGATTTCGGCCTGACGCCGGACGAGACGGCGATCTGGTTCGGTATCCTCGTGCTGATTGCCGTGGAGGTGGGGCTGATCACGCCACCGGTGGGAATGAATCTCTTCATCATCAACTCGATGTCAGGCGGCGTCCCGATCTCGCAGACCTATCGCGGAGTCCTGCCCTTCATCGCCAGCGACATCATCCGGACGTTGCTGCTGTTGGCGTTTCCAGTCGTCACCCTTGGGCTGGTCAGACTGCTGTACTAGCTGCGCGGCAGGGGAGCTTGGCTCCTCGGCTGCACGGCGCAGGGAGGAATGTCGGAGAGGACGATCATGCGCACGCAAGTCGCCATCATTGGATCGGGGCCGGCCGGCCTGCTGCTCGGCCAGATCCTGCACAAGCATGGCATCGACTCGGTAATCCTCGAAGCCAAGAGCCGCGACTATGTGCTCTCGCGCATCCGCGCCGGCGTGCTCGAAATGAGCACCGTCGCCATCCTTGACGACATCGGCGTCTCAAAGCGCGCGCATGAGGAAGGCCTTGTCCATGAGGGGATCAACCTCGCCTTCAATGGCGCCCGTCAACGCGTCGACTTTGCCAAGCTGGTCGGCGGTTCGGTGCTTGCCTATGGCCAGACCGAAGTCACTCGCGACCTGATGGACGCGCGCACCGCGGCCGGGGCGGAGACGGTGTTCGAGGCCAACGAGGTGACACCCCACGAGTTCGACACCGACAAGCCCTGGGTGAGTTACGTCAAGGACGGCGCAGAGCACCGCATCGATTGCGACTTCATCGCCGGCTGCGACGGATATCACGGCGTATCGCGCGCCAGCGTTCCGGCGGCAGCGCTTACCACATATGAGCGTGTCTATCCGATCGGCTGGCTCGGGCTGCTGGCCGATGTTCCGCCTGCCGCCGAGGAACTGGTGTACTCCCGCCACGAGGATGGCTTCGCGCTCTGCTCGATGCGCTCGAAGACGCGGAGCCGCTACTACATCCAATGCGGCGCCGACGAGCGAGTGGAGGACTGGTCCGACGATCGATTCTGGGATCGCCTGCGCGAGCTCGTCGATCCGGAGACGGCGGAGTCGATCGTCACCGGACCGTCGATCGAAAAATCAATCGCGGCTCTTCGCAGCTTCGTCGCCGAACCGCTCCGCTTCGGCCGTCTGATGCTGGCCGGCGACGCAGCGCACATCGTCCCGCCGACCGGCGCGAAGGGTCTGAACCTTGCGGCGAGCGACGTTCGCTATCTCGCCGACGGGCTCATCGAGCACTACGCCGACAACAGTGACGCCGCGCTCGACGCCTATTCGGCACGCGCGCTTAGGCGGATATGGAATGCCGAGCGGTTCTCGTGGTGGATGACGTCGCTCCTCCATAAATTCGACGACGGCGACGACTTCGCCCGTCGGCTTCAGATCGCCGACCTCGAGCATGTCATTGCGTCCGAGGCGGCAGCGACTGCGCTCGCCGAAAGCTATGTCGGAGCGAAGCTCTGATCGCCGCCCGAGCGGGTCGGCTGCAGCGGCAGACTAGGCCGCCGCCCCGAGCAGCCGCAGGGCGTTCTCCTTGAGGATCATCGGCCGGACCTCGTCCTTGAAGTCGGCCTTGTCGAACGCATTGAGCCATTTCTCCGGCGCGATCATCGGCCAATCCGAGCCGAACAGCATGCGATCCTTGAGCAGCGAGTTGGCGTAGCGGACGAGGATCGGCGGGAAGTACTTCGGCGACCAGCCCGAAAGGTCGATATAGACGTTCGGCTTGTGGGTCGCGACGGCAAGCGCCTCCTCCTGCCAGGGGAACGAGGGATGCGCGAGAATGATCGGTATCTCCGGAAAGTCGACCGCGACGTCGTCGAGATACATCGGGTTGGAGTACTTGAGGTGCATGCCGTGCCCGCCCGGCATGCCGGCGCCAACGCCAGTCTGCCCCGTGTGGAACAGCGCCGGCTTCCCGGTCTCGGCGATCGCCTCATAGAGGGGATAGGCCATCCGATCGTTGGGGTAGAATCCCTGCATGGTCGGATGGAACTTGAACCCCTGGACACCGAAATTCTCGACGAGATTGCGCGCTTCGCGCGCTCCGAGCTTGCCCTTATGCGGGTCGATCGACGCGAACGGAATGAGGATGTCGGAGTGCTCGGCGCAAAGCTCGGCGACCTCCTCGTTCTTGTAGCGCCGGAAGCCGGTCTCGCGCTCGGCATCGACCGGGAAGATCACCGCCGCGATGTTCTGCTCGCGGTAATGCGCGGCGGTCTCGGGCACCGTCGGCGGATGAGACCAAGGGGCACGGAAATACTTGGCCATCGCCGTTTGCAGATCGTCATAGCCGTCGTCGCCGTGAAGGCCGCACGGCTCCTCCGCGTGGGTATGGATGTCGATCGCGCGGACCTTGGCAAAGTCGACCATTCGCTCACCTTATCCGGATCACCGCCGGGTCGTCATCCTTGTAGAGGCGCTCGACGATGGCCGCGCGACGGGAAAGGATCTTGCGCGGGTTGAGCGATCCCTTGTCGGTGATTTCGTGCTGCGTCAGCGAAGGCGGCTCCGCCAGGATGATCGCCCGACCGATGCGGCTCGACGAACCGGTCGCCGCCTCCGCCATCTTCGTCAGCTTCGCTCCGAGGCGCGACTGGAGTTCGGCGTCGACGATGGCACCGCCCTCCGCTGCGCCATCGGAAACGATCCCGGGCGCGGGGAAGACAAGCATACCGACCTCGTCGCGGTTCTCGCCGCAAACGACGACGTCGCGGATGAGGCCGGCAAGTTGAGCTAATGCCTCCAGTCGCAGCCTCCCTGCCTTCACCCATGTGCCGGTGGACAGCTTGAAGTCCTCCGTCACGCGGCCATCGAAAAAGACGCCGCGATCATG
>Ga0180431_10007837_pt1 | contig 12359 bp, 10 predicted proteins | sample SS_ome_11_FD_132459 | JGI IMG/M metagenome (GOLD analysis project Ga0180431, IMG submission 132459) | Hypersaline lake sediment archaeal communities from the Salton Sea, California, USA - SS_1_MS_1 metaG | ecosystem: Environmental > Aquatic > Non-marine Saline and Alkaline > Hypersaline >... | reverse complement strand
GGCCTGCGAGTGTAAATGAAGGAATTAACCAAACAAAAGGCAAAATTATCGTTATTACAGATGCAGACTGCATCGCCCCAAAAAATTGGTTACATAATATAAAGAAAGAATTTGACAGCAATTCACAACTTGACGCTGTTGGCGGAGTTTATGAAACGATAGGAAAAGATTCTATATCTCTTGCAGGAAATCTACTTGAACGTATCTTTATGGATTTTGGATTAATACCCAATGCCTTACCCGGAGCTAATTCTGCTTACAAAAAGGATGCTTTATTGGAATTGGGCGGATATCCTTTAAGAAAATGGGGTGCAGATTCTTTTTTGAATATGCTTATGCGCGAGAAAAAAAAGAAAGTAAAAATATCTCCTAAAATCGTAATTAAAACTATATATCCAAAAAAACTGAAACCAATTCTCAAAAGAAAATTTTATTGGGGTGGCGGTCTTGCAAAAACTATGGATAAAATGAAATTTAGTCTTGGTTCATTTATACGGCCGGTTTATTTTACTTTGTTGCTTACAAGTTTACTCACTGCGCTTTTTGGATGGTTATTTAATTCTCAAGCATTTTTATTAGGTTCAGTATTATTTTTAGCAATTTTAATATTGCCTGGCATTGCAATGATGTTGCTTGGTTTTGTATGGATTTTCAAAGAAAACCAAATTGAATACGTTAAAGCTTTGCCATTAATGTTAATATTACCAATTGTACAGGAAGCAAGTTATTTTGCTGGTTTTATGTATGTTTTATCCGGCGGAAACTTAAATAATGTCTGGAGACAGAACAAAAGCAAGAAAAATAAAAAAGACATTTGGGAACAGCGCGCAGAGAAAGATCACGCAGATGTAATGTATTCTTCAAAGAACAATATATTCAATAAAAACATCAACAAACTAAAAAATTATGCCGCGCACTGGGCAAATAAACATAAAGGACGTAAACTTTTGGAGATTGGATGCGGTGATGGCATAATCACCCAGGAGTTTAAGCAAAAAGATATTTTTGCATTTGATATCTCTGAAAAAAGAATCCAACGTGCGAAAAAAAGGGCAAAAGGTACTTTTTTCATTGCAAATGCTGAGAAACAGCTAGATTTTGATGACAATACATTTGATATAATCGTTGCAATTAATGTTATCGAATATCTTAAAAATCCTGAAAAGATGCTGAAAGAAGCCAGGCGAATTCTAAATACAAACGGAATTTTGATATTATCTTTTCCAAATAAATACGTTATCGGTAATTTATTTTACAAAGATGAAGTTGATTTCAAGCGGTTTTCAAGAGGAAATATTCATAAAATACTGAACAAGTTAAACTTGAAGTCAATCCACACCAAAAAAATAGGTTTTGGCGCACCGAACTGGAGAATTTTTAGCAAGTTTCAGGTATTGGAAAAAGTGCTGCCTAAACAATATTTAATGTTAATTAAAAAATGAAAAAAAACAAAACTCCCAAAGTCATAGTAATCGGCCTAGATGGCGCAGGATTTGAATTAATTGATCCTTGGTTAAAGCAAGGTTTGCTCCCAAACATCCAAAAAATAATAAGCAAAGGCATTAGAGGAAATTTGCAGGTTTGTTTACCTCCAGTAACCTGTCCTGATTGGAAATGCTACTCAACTGGGAAAAATCCTGCAAAGCTCGGCTTATTCTGGTGGAGACAAATTTCAATCAAAGACAAAAAAGAATTTACTGCGCATGATAGATTTAATCAGCAAAAAGAGATTTGGGATTATTTAAGTGCTGCGGGCAAGAAGGTTGCGGTTATTAATATGCCAACAACTTATCCACCTAAAAAAGTTAATGGCATCTTTGTTTCTGGCGGAGCAGGCGTACTTGGCAAGGAATATACTTATCCTTTAGAATTACGTAAAAAATTAGAGAAAAACTACAACTATCGACTGGGTGCAGAAAAAGTCAGCATTTTATCATATACCCCTGAAGAAATCACAAAGGATTGTCTGGACGTAATTGATAAAAAATTTGCTTTTTTCAAGGACGTGCTAAAAAATGGAGAATTTGACTTCATAAACTTCTCTATATTTCATATTAATACATTTCATCATGTCTTCTGGGATGCAGAACCCACAAAAATTGCTTGGCTGCGCATAGATTCACATATTGGTGATGTCTTGAATCTTATCAAACAAAAAGAGGATAACTACTACATCTTCTTCATGTCAGACCACGGCTCTAATGAGATAAAAGAAGTATTTAACATATCAACTTGGCTTCAAAAAGAAGGGTATTTCAAGCTGAAACAGAAAGCTATGCTGGGTTTAATGAAAGCGCTTAAGCTGGATTTGCATAGTTTACTTAAGATAACATCAAAAGTTGGTTTATCAAAGCACAATATTCTAAAGGTATTGCCAAAACCATTTATTGAAAGAATTGCAGAAAAACTACCTATGGAACATGGCGAAGTAAAGTCAAGATCAAGCATAATTGATTGGGATAATTCTCTCGCAATTGCGGTTGGCCAGGGACCCATATACATTAATGCAAACAAAAGTTCAGAGAAATATGTACAAATTAAGAAAGAACTGAAAGAAAAATTGATGAATCTTCGAACACCAGAAAATCGGTCTATTGCTGTAAATATCTATGAAAAAGAAGAACTTTATAGCGGACCATACCTAGACGAAGCACCAGACTTGATTATAGATCAAGCAAAAGGGATACACATTAAAGGAAACATTTGGCTTAATAATAAGATTTTCGAAAAGCCGCAGCATTGGAAAGGCGAAAATAAAAAACTAGGTCTTTTCATTGCATATGGTCCAGAAATTCAAGAGGGCAAAGCAATCAGCGCTGTTCAGATTCTTGATTTGGCTCCTACAATATTACATATTTTTGGCTTAGCAGTCCCTTCAGATATGGATGGCACAGCGCTTGTTTCACTGTTCAATAAAGATGAAGAAATTGCTCAAAAATCAGTAAAAATACACAAAATAATTAATGAAAAAAGTGATATTAAATCATTTACCGACAAAATAAGGATATAAAATGAACAAAATAAAAAATGTTTTGATTGGCTTGGATGGAGGCACTTTTAATCTAATTACGCCCCTAATTAAAGAAAACAAGCTCAAGAATTTTGCCAGATTGATGCAATCTGGCTCTTATGGAGTATTAGAAAGCACAACGCCACCGATTACATCGCCTGCATGGATATCTTTACTCACTGGAAAAGATCCCGGAGAATTAAGTCTTTTTGGTTTTCGAAAATTCAATCTAGAAAGCAAGAAGAGCGATTTCGTGAATTCTCGAATGATAAAAGACAAAAGAATATGGAATTATCTTGCCCCTAACTTTGAGTCTTGTATTGTTAATGTGCCTATGACCTATCCACCCCAAGAAATTCCGGGTGACTTGATAACTGGCATGATGACACCATCCAAATCGTCTATTTTTACTTTCCCCTCTGATTTAAAAGGGAAACTTCCAGAGGATTATATTCCTGAATGTACTTTGACATCTAATCCTGGGAAAAATATTAAATTAGTGCAGGATATGTTTAATGCACGGATAAATGCAATAAAATATTTGATAAAAAATAGGCCAAAAGACTTTATGTTTTTTGTAATCAGAGGCACTGATGTATTGCAGCACAAGTTCTGGCATGAAAAAGATGTACTAAATGATTTTCTAGAGCTTGTTGACACGCGGCTTGGCGAGATTTTTGATCTGTTGAACAAAAGCGTCAATATTTTCATTATCTCTGACCATGGTTTTGGTTTCAAAGCAGGAAACGTCAACATAAACACTTGGCTTGAGCAAAAAGGATATCTAAAACGTAAGAGTGCTCCTAATAAAAAGAGCTTGTTGCTCAAGATGGGCATCTCAAAAAAACAATTAAAGACTGCTGCAAGCAGGTTAGGCATCGCCTCTTTAGCCAAGAAATTCATGCCAAAGAAAATCATCAGCAAGATTCCAGACAAAGGAGGGATTATTGGTATTGACGGTGCAGATATAGATTGGAAAGCAACAAAAGCAATCGCGATTGATTGGGCAATTTATTTAACCGCAGATAGAAATTCCAACGAGTTCATTCATATCAGAAATCAAATAATGAAAGAGTTAAAAGATATCCTGAATCCAATAACACAGCAACCAGTTCTTGTAGACTTATCTTTGCCCGAAGAAGTATTTTCACAAGTTAGTAATGATGCTCCTGCAATCCTTATCTCTTTTGAAAAAGACGGTTATGATATCGGAACCACCTTCGGCCACCAGTCTATCTGGTCACTATATAAAGATGGAAAGACTGGTTCCGGGACGCACAGGAAAGAAGGAATTTTTATAGCATGCGGGCCAGATATCAAGAAGAATTTCCCAGTGCTTAATGCAAAAATAACAGATATCCTGCCAACTATCTTGACTGCATTTAAGTTGCCAAGTCCTGACGGCATAAACGGAGCTACATTAGACATTTTTACAGAAAGAGGGATGAAAAGATGAATACAAAAAAAGCATTACTCAAAAAATTCATTGACCAAAAACAGAGAATAATCATAAACGATTTAGACATAAGACCTGGCGAAAAGGTTCTGGATGTAGGTTTTGGTGACGGTGAGTTCTCGGAGATTGCTGCACGGCTCGGAGCAGAAGTGCACGCCACAGACATCAACACACCAAGACTTAAAGATGCAGAAAAAGTATTAAGAGATCAAGATCTAAATGTAACCTGTCAAGTCGCAGATGTGAGAAAGATGCCCTTTCCAGATAATCATTTTGACAAAGTATTCTTCCTGGCAGTTTTGCCCTTGGTTCCATTTGAAGACAGGAATAAGGCAATCTCAGAAGTAATAAGAGTCACAAAACCAGGCGGCGCGATATATTTTTCATCTTTTAACAAGTTCAGGATACAGCTTGCAAACATCTTCAAGGGCACTTTCACTAAAAGGTTCACTGTGCGGAAAAAGACCGGTAGACATATATTCGGCTACTCAAAAAAAGAGATTATGCGCATGCTAAGAAAAGAACCGGTAATGCTGTCCTCTTTAATGTCATATCACCCATTTAATCGGCTTTTGCTACATAAAAAATTATTCAGGAATAGAATAACAAAAAAGCCAGTAGAGCTAATAGAGGATTTTTTCGCCAAATATCTTAAATTTTGGTCGATTTATTACTTATTTAAGTTAAAGAAAAAATGAAACTGATTAAAGCAGAAGAAAAGGACAAGGAACTTTGGAACAAAATAGTATCTGCCAGTCCTGAAGGATGGACTAGTCATAGGTGGGAGTGGCAGTATCCGATGAAGGAATTAGGCTGGCAAAGCGAGAATTTATTAGTCTATTCTAATGACGGCGTTCTGTTAGGAATCCTGCCATTGTACTGCAAATTTAAGAAAGTTTTCTTGAAAAAATTGAAGTATTATGCTTCATCTGCGAATAGTTTTGGTGGATTGATATTTGCAAAACCGTTAAATGATGGACAAAAACAAAGAATAATCACAGAATTAAATAAAGAACTGAAAACTTTTGTCAAAAAACAAAAAGGAGTTTTTTATGATATCAAGATACACCCAAATCTAGATAAGAATGCATTTTATTCTGGACCAGGTTATAAAAAATACACATTCGTAGTCGACCTAAAACCAACAAAAGAAGATCTTTTAGCAAATCTCAAGAAAAACGCAAGGACTGCAATAAGAAAAGCAGAAAAATCAGGAGTTAAAGCCAAAAAAGTTGAATCACTTGAAGACCTTAGAAACTTCTATAATCTTCACGTTGTGACATACGAAAGAACTGGTGCTAAAGTGCGGCCGTTTTCTTATTTTGAATCATTCTATAAGAATCTTGTTTTGAACCAATTATGTGCATTCTATATCGCATTATTTGAAGGCAAGATCATAGGAGGAGTTATGATTGTAGGTAACAAAAATGTCGCAGTTTATGGAGCAGGTGCAAGCGACATAGAATACAGGCAATATAACCCCAATAATTTACTGCTCTGGAAAGCAATACTAGATGCAAAAGCCGCTGGTTTCAAGTATTTTGACTTAAGCTCAGTTGCACACCCAAACAGAACGCCAAAAGAAGAGGGCATATTCAAGTTCAAGGAAAGCTTTGGCGGAAAATTCACAGAAAAAAATGTTACAAGAATATTCTGTTCCAAACTCTATGAGAAAATGTATAAATGGTTAAAAAAAGAATAATCTTCAACAAAGACCCAATATTTGCATTGAATTTAGATGATCTTTTTCTTAGGAATAAGTATCAAGATAAGTTTAACAAAGGCCCAAAGAATTTTAACGACTTTACATTAGCAGAAGAAATGGATCTAGTTAAAGTAACTGCAAAATGGGGCATAAGAGGAACTTTTTTTTTGCCTGGCCCAGAACCATTTGATCGTGCAGTGAAAGACGGAGTCAACTTAAGAACCGCTCTTAAGAGCGTAATTGCACTCGACATGGAAATAGGCGCCCATGGATACAAGCATAATGATATTGACACTGCTGAAAACTATTTTAATGCGAAGAAATCAGCAGATTTCATCAAAAAAAATGTTTTCTCAATAACGCAATACCCTTATTCAGTATTGATTTGGCGAAGCCCTGGCTGCAATTGGAACAAGCAAATTGCAAAAAACATCGCAAAAAGTGGATTTATAATGCATTCTGATAAGTATCTAATCGGACCTACAACAAAGATATCAAAAGGCAAAGTTGATGAAATCAAGTGGAACCGATTGCTTTGTGATCTGCCATTCTACTTCAAAGGCGGTTCTTGTAAGCGCTGGTTTAAACGAAACAAGATATCTTTAAGGCACAAATTACTACGGAGATTAACAAGGGTTGCAAAGATTCCTTTGATGCATGTCTGGTGTCAGCGAGGTTACAAAGACGGCAGAATACTAAACAAGAGATTTCAAGCGTATGAAGACATTCTTAAGGACAAAATAAGGAAAAGAATCAGTGTAATGCCTTTGGGCGATCTGTATCTTTCCTGGAAATACCCGATTAAAGTTAAAAAAGTAGAATCACAAATAATTTTAGATAACTCTAAAAACAAGCAAGACAGCGTTATTTATCTGCAATTCAACTATCACGATAAACTTGCAAATAGATTCTATGTTTTAGAGGATGGAACAAAATACTCTATTGGAAGATTTGCTCTAAAAAAAGGAGAAATAAGAAAAATATCGCTAAAATCGCAAAAAGTAATCGCAAATCCCCCTAACAAAACACTTATTTGCATTTCAAGATTCACAAACAAAAGATACGGGGTGTGCGCAAATAAGGACTGCACAATCAAACTGAATCCACAAAATAAGAAACTAAAATTAAAAAAAGATAAATTCTATCGTATTACTTAAGCAGGTGGCACTGGATTGATAATCTCTTTTTTTACCGGATCATACAAGGCATGTATGTAGAAAACAGTATTTTTCTTTCTCACACCCCTTACAAAATCATTTTCTTTTAGTTGTATCTGTTTTTGTCCATCTGCAACCCCAAGAATTATGTCATAAATATCTTTATTCCAAATAAGGCCATTGTTTGCTTTTTTAATATCCAAATCTTTTGCAAGACCACCTGCGATAATGAAAGGTACTCGAATATGATTCAGATTGCTTACTTCACCCAAAGGGTGTTTCATATATCCTGTTTCTCCAAATGCTTCTCCATGATCCGCAGTGATTATCAAAAGTGTTTCATCCCATTTATTCAGCTGCTTCAATTTATCAACCATCTCTTTAAGTTGTTCATCAGTATCTTTTGCTTCCTCGTCATATCGTTCTTTTAAGAAAGTGATGTCTTTCTCTGAAAATGTCTTAAATTCTCCATCATCTCCTTTATCACCATATAACTCCTTTGTTAACCGTTTTGCTTCTTTTATAATATTTTTATCTTTTATTTTATACGAAAGATAAGGAGTATGCGAATCAATGAAATGCAATGCAGTAAAAGAATCCTTGCCCGCAGGTATTTTTTTCAATGAATTAAAAAATGCATCATTTACTGATTTGAATCTGATTTTCAGGCCAAGATTTAAGTTCGGATTATTGCCTAGGAATTCTTGAAGATAAAAATAAGCTTTCCTTGCAGAGTTATAAAAGATAGTTTTTCTTAGCTTATTTCCCATAAAGGCAGCAAAGCGCGTTAATTTTTGCCTATTCGCCCCTACCTGCGGGCGCTCTTTAAGAAAATCTTCAAAATAATCAAATCCCTTATCAAAACCAAATTTTCTGCAGGTCACAACATTAGAAGTTATGTACTGCGTATAAAATTTATTCAGTTTTTTTGGTAGGTATACTGGTTCTTTTTTCTCAGTTATGTGCCAGGTGTTTTCAATCTCTAATGGAACCGTTCCTGTAAACATGCCACTCATTGAAAAATTTGTTGCAGACGCAATAGAATGCGCATCAAATGACATATACTCTTTTTTCAAATCATTCAAAAATGGCATAAGCGCAGGATTATTCGCAGTATCTGGTCTTAAGCAATCAAATATTATTAAAATAATTTGTTTAGCCAATTTATTCCTCCAAATATTATCAAAACGCAGACCATTTAAAAGGTTTGCGATTTAATCGTGTTTCATTAGATTTATAAACAAACCACCAATATCACGAAGATAAATGAAAACACAAAAATCTATGCAATTGCCAAAAAGCGTGTTTACTTTTTCATTTGATACAGAACTGATTTGGGGGATGTTTCGGTATAATCCTGCTTTTCAAAACAAGCTAGATAAAGATTGGTTTAAAAAGCGCAGGAACATACAGCTCATGCTGCGTGAATTTAACAGATACGACATTCCTGCAACTTGGGCAATAGTAGGGCATTTGTTTCTTGATAAGTGCAACAAAAAACACGCAGACATAAAAAAAGGCGATGACTGGATCAAACAGGATCCTGGCACAAATCTAAAAAAAGCCCCATTATGGTATGGAAAAGATATTATCGATCTTATTTTATCCTCAAAAGCAAAACACGAGATTGCATCACACAGTTTCTCGCACATTGATTTTGATACGTGCTCCCCAGCTGTTGCAGATTCAGAATTAAAGAAATGCAGGTCTTTGTTCAATAAACTCCCTTGCAAACTAACAACATTCATTTTTCCAAGAGATAAATACGGTAATTTTGAAGCGCTAAGAAAAAATAACATCAAGATATACAGAAAAGAAGTAAAAACAAAGAGAGACTTACTGAAATCCAGATTTTTCAAAAAAATAGTTCGTGCACTAGACATCTTTTGTTTTTTCAAAGCAGATCCGCTCGAGCCAATTGTCCAAAATAATAAATTAATCCAGATGCCTAAGTCAAGATTAATTGTTCCTATCAATAAAGAAACAACAGGAATATCATCCAAAACTTTGTTGAATATAATAAAATATTTTAATCTGCTAAAGATAAAGAGGACGATTAACAAAGCAATCGCAAAAAAAATACCAATTCACTTGTACAGTCACCCAATAGACTTCACAAGCCCTGCAGACCTAGTGTATCTAAGAAAGATTTTGGCGTTTGTCAAAAAGAAAGAAATGCAAAAAAAGCTGGAGTGCCTCACAATGCAGCAAACATACGAGAAATACTTGAAGTAAAATGAAAAAAATATCTGTTGTAATACTAGCATATAATGAAGAAAAAGGTATTGCTAAATGCATTGATTCTATTCTAAATCAGTTGCATAAAGCACACGAGATCATAGTAATCAATGACGGAAGCACAGATTCCACATTAAATATTCTGAAAAAATACAAGAATAAAATAAAAATTATTGATAAGAAGAAAAATGAAGGTCGTGCAAAAGCATATACTGCTGGATTTAAAAAAGCAAAAGGCAATGTGGTTGCTTTTATCGACGGGGATTCATATGCTCCGCGCAATTGGATAACTCTTCTTGCACAAGCATTTGAAAAATGTGCAAAAAACACTGCCTGTCTTGGTGGCAACTATCTTTGCGCTAATACGCAATACAAATTGTCAAATCTAGAAAACAAATACAACAAGATTGCCATGAAAAAAAGCTTGTTCAAACTTCCCTCTGGAACAAATATGGCTTATGACAAGAAAATCTGTACAAAGCTGAATGTTTTCAAGAATATTCCTCAATTTAGATGCGATAGATATGCAATGGATCTATTGATAAGAAAAGGTTATATTGCAAAGACGATTCCAGGCTGTTACGTATTCTCAAAATCACCCAAGAGCTTACGAGGGTATTTTAAGCAGCGATTTCGCTGGGGAAGGGGCGCCCCAAGTGCCAGGATGCTGAAAACAAGTGTGCTTTTCCAAAAAACAGTACTTATTTTATTTCCCGCGATAATTGTGGCGGGGGTAATCATATTTCCTCACATCTTTTTTCCATTAATTGGCTTGACAGCAGTTCTGTTCTTATTATCTGGATTAATTATGTCTATAAGATGGAAAATATTAAGTTTTATTGAAGCACTGCAGTTGATATTACTTAAATTAGCCGGTTGCTATGCTTATGCAGCAGGATATGTTTTTCAGACAATGCGGAGGGTAATATGAAGCTGTATTTTATCGCAAGTACGTTCAGGGGTTTTGGTTCTGGCAAAGGCTACTGGTTTCATAAGGCTGCAGAATTACTTTCTAAAAAAATAGACGTAAAAATATTTAGCATGAGGTTATTTAATGAAAAACCAGCTAATGTAAATTGTCTAAAAAAGAAATTCTGCAGAAAAATAGCAGAAATACGAAGAGAATGCAAAAAAAACAAGGCAGTCTTGCATTTTCCACAGTATCATCTCGCTTTATTCAGTTTTATCCCGAGGTTTTTTTTCAAGTGTCCGATAGTTATTGGACCAAACACTCTGCCGCTTCAAATTCCTAACAAAAACAAGAAGCCTTCCTTCAAAGAGCGACGCATTATCAACATGAAGTTTGATATGTTCACTGCTCTTAGCGATGCGCATAAAATAATTCTTGAAAATTACGGTATTCCCGCAAATAAAATAAAAGTGATTAAACCAGGTATTGAACTGGATATCTTCAAGCCAATGCCAGTCAACCGAAAGAAGTTCGGAATTGAGGAAAAAGATTTTGTTTTCGCATTTATCAACCGATTTGCAGAAGTCAAGCAGTTTGATTTGTTTGAAAAAGCAATGATGCAAATTATAGATAAACACAAGCACGTTAAATTCTTGATTATCGGTAAAAAATTGCCTGTTCAACATAAGAATATAATCAACATCGGATTTATCAACAGAATGAATCTTCCTAAACATTATAATTTATGCGACGTATATCTTATCACATCCGAATGGGAAACATATTCTATCGCAGGTATGGAAGCATTATCCTGCGGAAAACCATGTATTATGACTGATGTCGGAGGCAATCCTGAGCAGATAATTCCTGGAAAAAATGGATTTTTAGTTAAAAAAGACTGCAGTAATTTGATTGAAACAATGGAAAACTGCATAAACAATCCTAAATTGATTAAACAGATGTCTAAAAATGCTCGTGAATTAGCACTAAAGAATTTTAATTGGGATGGCAAGATAAAAGAATTGATAAAGCTTTACCAAAATCTTTAAAAAACAGCCGCCCTTAACTAAAAATAATGAAACCGCAATTGAAAAAAATAAGATATAAGCACAAATTAGTAGCGACTTTGCTTCAAGGTAAAGAAAAAGTGCTAGATATAGGTTATGCAAAACATCCTAATCCTTTTTTGAATAATGCGCACGGTATTGATATTCAAGATTTAGGTAAACCAGCAAACTTTATCGAAACCAAAATAGCAAACCTGAATACAGACAAAATACCCTATCCGAATAAATTTTTTGATGGAATAACTGCGTGTGGATTAATAGAACATTTAGAGAATCCACAAGATTTTTTGAGAGAATGTAATAGAGTATTGAAAATAGGGGGCAAATTGGTGCTAACCACACCAAACATTCTAGGATACATGAACGTACTCGGCGAATTATTGAACCGACCTGATGGAGATAAAGGAGCACACTTCCAAGAATATTCGCAAAGAGTATTGAAAAGAATACTAAGACGGAATGGGTTTTCTAATGTTCAAGTAAGGGGTATGTTCTTTAGGTTAAACAAAAGATTTTGGTTTAAAACAAAAAACTGCTGGCTGTCTCCCCAATTATTAGCAATGGGAACAAAAGCAAAAAACCCTGAAACCAAAATAATGTATGGTGACGGTACAATCATAAGCGATTAAACAAATCGTTTAATGATTTTCTTTGCAAAATTAAGATTTAATCCTGATTTTCGTTCTATTGCTACAAGAATCATCAAATCCTCTTTATTGAATGACTTTAATAGAAGTAATAATCCCAAATATACCGCACAAAATAAAGCCAAAGTAACTAATAGTTCTAACAGAGAATATGGTCGGAAAAACTTGG
>Ga0180431_10007836_pt1 | contig 12362 bp, 7 predicted proteins | sample SS_ome_11_FD_132459 | JGI IMG/M metagenome (GOLD analysis project Ga0180431, IMG submission 132459) | Hypersaline lake sediment archaeal communities from the Salton Sea, California, USA - SS_1_MS_1 metaG | ecosystem: Environmental > Aquatic > Non-marine Saline and Alkaline > Hypersaline >... | reverse complement strand
GGTCTACGAACTCTTCCGGTAGATCGTCCGGGATGTCGATCTTCAGCCAGTTATCGGAGACCCGTTCGGTTTGACGTCCCTCCATTTCACTTCTCCGATCATAGTTTCTGCGCCTCGACGTCGTCCTTTTCGATACTACGAGTCCTGTTCTTCAACGCAGCGTCCGTCAACGCCGACCGTGACCTCGCGAACCGAGACAACGCGGCCGGCGGTTGCCATTGCCCGCTTGGCGATGCCGCACAAGCCAGTGCAGCACGGCACTTCCATGTGCAGGATCGTCAGGCTTCGCACGGAAGACCGCTCGAGGATGTTCGCCAGCCTCTCGACGTGTTTCTGGGGATCGTCAAGTTTCGGACAGCCCACCACAACCGAGCGGCCGTGCAGGAATCGGGCGTGAAAATCGGCCATCGCAAACGGTACGCAATCGGCCGCCAGCAACAGGTCCGCGTTCTTCAAAAATGGCGCATCGGGGGGTACCAACGCCAATTGCACTGGCCAGTGGCCAAGCCGCGAAGGGCAACCCGTCGCGGCAGGCTCGCTTGCCGGCGCACACTCCAACTGGCGGACGGCCGAGCCGGGACAACCGCATTCCAGGACCGGCAATACCGGCGGCTGCGCGTTTGCCTCGGCCAGGTGTCTGTTGACGGCCTCCTCATCGAAGGGTTCGGCCTCACGCTCCTCAATGGTGATTGCGTCCTGCGGGCAAGTGCCCAGACAAGCGCCCAGCCCGTCACAGTAGCTGTCCTTCACCATGCGTGCCTTGCCGTCGATGATCGTCAGCGCACCTTCGGCACAGCTAATGATGCACTGGCCGCAACCGTCACACTTGCTTTCGTCGATCTTGACGATCTTGCGTACTGCCATAATGTCCTCTCTCAGTAAAATGGGCCGGCAGGGCGGACTACTCGCCGTTGATCATGGCTGCGATATCTTCTTCAACAGTGCCAATGGGCTTGATATCGGACTTCTCCACCAGTACCTTGGCCACATTGGGGGACAAAAACGCCGGCAACGTGGGGCCCAAACGAATACCCTTGACGCCGAGGAACAGCAGGGCCAGCAGCACGGCTAGCCGACGCATCCGTTAAGAATGCTCTTCTCGGTCTCCCAATCCTCCACGTAGCACAGGACGACCACTTTCAGACGTATTTGGATCATTCGATTACCTTCTCTCAAGGTCTCGCGTCATGGAGATGGGCAATCGATGTGCCAAGAGCGGTATTTTGGCCGGGGAATTGTCGGAAGTTGTCTGTATCACACAGGTTACGAGTTCAAGATGACGCCCGGGCGACGGGAGACACTCGGCCCAAACTCCGACATATCGGAGACTGTTCTACGATATATCGGAGTTAGTGCCCCGTCGATTCAGCCCGAGCTTCGCCATCCTCGACTCCAGCGTGGTCGGCTTCAGGCCCAGAATCTCGGCCGCTGCGCCCTTGCCCCGAATCCGCCAGGCGGTCGTGTCGAGCACCTTGAGGATGTGAGCTCTCTCCATTTCGGCGAGTGTCATCGGCCGAACGGATTCGGCCCCCAAGATCGACGGTATTTCCGCTTGCAGTGTAGAGTCCTTGCTGAGGATCATTGCCCGCTCGACGACGTTTCTCAGCTCCCTGACGTTGCCTGGCCACGGAAAACGCTGCATGTCCTCCATGGTCTTGCGTGGGATCGTATCGACTGCCTTGCCCATCCTTGCGCCGAGTTCCTTGACGAACGCCCAGACCAACAGCGGGACGTCCTCGGTCCGCTCGCGGAGCGGGGGAATGGCGATGGGGAAGACGTTCAAGCGGTGATAGAGGTCTTCACGGAACTGGCCGTCTCTGATCGCGCGTGGCAGATCACGATTCGTTGCCGCGACGATCCGCACGTCGACCGAGATAGTCTCCGAGCTACCCAATCGCTCGAACTGGCCGTCCTGAAGAACTCTCAGCAGCTTGGCCTGGAGTTCCATGGACAAGTCGCCGATTTCGTCCAGGAAGAGTGTGGAGCCGTCGGCCATCTCGAAACGGCCTATCTGTTTCGACAGCGCCCCGGTGTAGGCGCCCGCCTCGCGTCCGAATAGCTCGCTTTCCACGAGCGAGGGTGGCAAGGCCGCACAGTTGACCGACACCATGGCGGCGTCCTTTCGCGGACTTAGCTTGTGAATAGCACGGGCGAAAAGCTCCTTTCCGGTACCGGTCTCGCCCATCAGCAGGACGGCGGCCGGCGTATCGGCGACCTGTTCCACCTGGGCCATGACGGCTTTGATGGCAGGGCTGTTGCCGACGATTTCGTCGTATTCGCAGCGGAGTTGGATCTCCTCTCGCAGGCAGACGTTTTCCCGCTGGAGCCGGTTCTTCAGTTGCTCGATTTCCGAGAAGGCCTCTTGCAGAGCTAGTTCCGCTCGCTTGCGGGCCGTGATGTCCTCGATGCACACAAGCACATGGCGCTTCTGGGGTAGCTCAATCGGCGCCGCGGAAATGCAGAGGTACGTGTCTACCGGTTTTCCATCCCTTTGCAGGGTTATGGTGACTTCGACACCGCGATGGTCTTCTCCGGCGTCGAACGTGTCGTTGACGATCTGGCGGACGGGGCAGTGGCCGCAAGAAGAACCGTAACCGCAGCCCCCGGGATCGTCCAGAGCATGAACGCAACGAATCGCGTTGCCGAACGCGAGCCCCTCGGTGTCTCTGGCCGGACCGCCCAGGACTTCTTCGGATGCCCGATTCATCCTGTGCACGCGCCGATCCCGGTCCAGGAGGAGCATGGCGACCGGTGCGTTCTGAAAGATGGCGGTCAGGGTGGCCTCGCCGGCCCGAATCGCCTGCTGGGCCAGTTCGGCCTCACTCAGCCGCAAGACCTCGTCGTTCTGTTGCCCGCCGTCTGAATCTGGAGATGGCATTCGTAATACTCACACCCGTGAAGTAGAGTGGGCGGGTTTTGTATTCCACGCCATCCCGCCCATCCGCATGATTTGCCCAGGTCTGTCAATCGCACACTGGCTTCAGTCTACGGGTAGAGGATCGCATATCACCGCCCGTTCTGCAAGCCTTCCCCATGGCGTGGAACAGTCAATTCGCTTACCGTCAGGCGAACGAGTTCACCGTTTTGGTAGAGATCAACGGCATGCGGCTCCCGTGGCCTCTGATGACGCACCTGGACGCCCGCCGGGATGGGCATCGCTGCCGGTCAACTCGACCTTTTCCCGGGTGATGTCAAGCACTCTACGCTCGCCGCTCATTACATCAGCTTGCCACCATCCGGGCCTTGCGGGCACGGCTGCGGACGATTGACACGACCATCGTGCTTGGCTTATGCTATTTAAGGGGCAATCGTGCAGTTCGGCGTGGAGCAATCCCCATCTGACGCGGGGCGTGAAGGCCGCACTGAAGAGTCGGCGAAAGTCGCTGGGCCAGTTCACACGCTTTACACGAAAGGACTTGACCATGTCCCGTGCGTTCGTTCCCACGCTTGTCACGACGATGCTCATCGGTACCGTCGCTGCTCTGGCCGCGCCGAAGGTGCCTGGGGCGGATCCCGCATGGTACTCTCGCCAGGACACTTGGCAGGAAACCGTACGCCAGTCGCGCGAGGCGATTATCCGCCATATCGATAAATCGCCGGGCGTGATCCTGCCGGGCGCACCGGAAGACGTGTGGTTCGGTGCATGGCAATCGATCGGGCCATTCCCCGCGCCCTCGGGCAAAGACGGCTTCGACTACGCCTTTGGCCCGGAAAAGGAACTGGGAAAGGAAGTCGACTTCACGAAGAAATACGACAACATAGGATGGAAGCACGAGACACGCCCCGACGGGCAGTGGCACGCCGACATCAATCTGCCCGACCACTGTTCGATGTATCTCTGCCGCACGCTCCGCGCCCAGAAGGCGGTTAAAATCACTGTGTATGTCGGCTGCGACGATCGGGCCAAGGTGTGGCTCAACGGCCAACTTATTCATGCCCTTTCCGCCGTTTCCCGCGATGCGGCGGTCCAGCTCCCGTTGAAGTCGGGCGATAATCGCCTGTTGGTAAAGTACCACAATAACACCGGCGGGAAAGGGTACTCTTTCTCGCTGACCAAAGGCAGCAAGAATAATGCGTCCAAGGATACCAGCCCGACGGGGATTCTCTGGGGACTCGTCAAGCGGGACTTCCGCGACGTGGCCGACCAGCGCCGAATCCAATGGGAACGCGAAGACAACATCTGGAACGCCGACTGGCGAGCCGCCGACTTCCGCGAACTGGCCAACCGCTATGCGACGATGACTCGACCACTGGAATCGCTCGACGCCAAGGCCCGCCAGTTGGCCGGCAACGCGCGAGACGAACGCAGTCTGGCCGCGGTCCGCGAGATCTATTACGGCTCGCGCGCCATGGAGGAAGCGGTCGAGACGGCCGGCGGCCTCGCCCTCGCACCGCTGAAGCTCGCGATCGACGACCTGACGGAAACGTTTGGTGCCCGGTACCCCGACGGCAAGAAGTATCGCGACCGACTCGCGCAGATCGAGAAGCTCCGCGACGCCGGCCTGGCCGGAGGCGCCGCCGGGATGGACAAGCTCACTCGCGTCGGCGACGAGTACGCGGCGCTCCAGCGCGAGGCCCTGCTGGCCAATCCGCTATTGGACTTTGACCGACTGCTGCTGATCAAGCGGCGAGGCAATCTGGGCATGCCGCAGAACTGGCAGGGGAACTGCGTGATGCGCGGCGGGTACGACAACGAGATCGCCGTCCTCTCGCCCGTGCGGCCCGACGGCGAACTGACGACGCTTTTCCGCCCGGAGACACACGTCTTCGTCGGCGACGTCGATCTGCATTGGGACGCCCAGCGGATGCTCTTCTCCATGCCGGCCGAGAACAAGCGATATGAGGTCTTCGAGATCGGCACGGACGGCACCGGCCTGCGGCAAGTGACCCCCAGCGAGCCGGACATCGACAACTACGACGCCTGCTACCTGCCCAGCGAGAAGATCATCTACGGATCGACCAGCGTTTTCCAGGGCGTGCCGTGCGTGGGCGGTGGGAACCAGGTCGCCAACCTCCACATCATCAACCCGGACGGGACCGGCATTCGACGGCTCTGCTTCGATCAGGACCACAACTGGTGTCCCTCCGTGATGAATGACGGCCGCGTGATCTTTCCGCGTTGGGAGTATAGCGACACGCCGCACTACTTCACCCGTGTAATGATGCAGATGCACCCGGACGGCACGAACCAGATCGCTCTTTACGGCAGCAACTCGTATTGGCCCAACTCGACGTTCTACCCTCGATCGATTCCCGGTCATCCGTCGAAGTTTGTCGCCGTCATTTCCGGCCATCACGGTGTACCGCGGATGGGTGAACTCATTATTTTCGATCCGGCGATCGGCCAGCACGAGGGCGACGGAGTCGTGCAGCGGATACCCGGTTACGGCCAGAAAGTCGAGCCGATCATTCGCGACCAGTTGGTTAACGACTCGTGGCCGCGGTTCTTGCATCCGATGCCGCTGAGCGAGAAGTACTTCCTCACCGCCTGTCAACTCGACAAAGACTCGCCCTGGGGTATCTATCTGGTCGACGTGTTCGACAACATCGTCCCGATCTGCGTCGAGCCGGGCGTCGCGATGCTCGAACCCGTGCCGTTGCGCAAGACCAAACGGCCGCCGGTCATCCCCGACCGAGTCGACACGAAACGAAAAGACGCCATCGTGAGCCTCTCGGACATCTACGTCGGCGACGGCCTGAAAGGTGTTCCTCGCGGTACCGTGAAGAAGCTGCGGCTCTTCGCATTCGACTACGGCTACCAAGGGCTGGCGAACCACACGTACATCGGCATGGAAGGCCCCTGGGACGTGCATCGCATCCTGGGCGAGGTCGACATGGAATCGGACGGCTCATCCATGTTCCGCGTCCCAGCCAATACGCCGATTGCCGTGCAACCGCTGGACAAGGACGGCAAGGCCTTGCAATTGATGCGGAGTTGGTTCGTCGCCATGCCGGGCGAAAACCTCTCCTGCGTCGGCTGCCACGAGAATCTCAACGACACGCCGCCCATTTATAATACGCTCGCCACGAAAAAAGCACCACAAGACATCAAACCCTGGTTCGGTCCGGCACGCGGATTCAGCTTCGACCGCGAAGTGCAACCCGTTCTTGATCGGTACTGTGTCGGCTGTCATAACGACAAGCCGCGCGACGGGAAGCAGCTTGTCGATCTGCGGCAGGATAACGTGCAGACGTTCTCTCGGGCCTACAAGGCGCTCCAGAATCACGTCCGTCGGCCGGGTCCGGAAAGCGACTACCACATGTTCCCGGCCGCCGAGTATTACGCCGACACCAGCCCGTTGATCCAGATGCTGTACAAGGGCCATCACGGCGTCCAACCGGACCGCGAGGCGTATGAGCGACTCTACGCATGGATCGATCTGAACGTGCCGTACTACGGCACCTGGGGCGAGTTCCGCGAGATTCCCCGTGGGCAACGTGAGCGACGGGCCGAACTGCGCCTGATGTATGCCGGCATCGACGAAGACTACGAAGACATCTCGCAGGTATCGACGGCGCCGATCCAGCCGATCATCCCCAAGTCGCCCCCGGTGCCGAAGACGGTCAACATCGAATGCCCCCAGTGGCCGTTCGACGACACCGAGGCACGCCGCCGCCAGGGCGAAGACCCCCAGCGGACGATTACGCTCGGAACGATCGACGACCAGCCGATCCAAATCACGTTGGTCCGCATCCCCGCCGGCGAATTCGTCATGGGCGACGACGCCGGCCGGGCCGACGAACAACCGCGGTGCCGCATGCGGGTCGAACGGCCGTTCTGGATCTCCCAGACCGTCATCACCAACCAGCAGTTCAGCCTGTTCGACGCCGAACACGACAGCCGTTATCTCGATCGACGCGGCAAGGATCATAACAACCGCGGCACGCCGCTGAACGGGCCGACGCAGCCGGTGATCCGCGTCTCTTGGGATCGGGCGATGGCGTTCTGCAAATGGCTCTCCAGCCAGGCCGGCCGAACCTACGCGCTGCCGACGGAGGCCCAGTGGGAGTTCGCATGCCGTGCGGGCGCCTCACCCGAGCAGGGCGGCGCGGGCCGCGTCTGGGGCGTTGACCTCCCTTCGAACATTGCGGAGTGGACCCGCACGACGTACCGCCCGTACCCTTACGTTTCCGGCGACGGTCGCGACGACGGCGCGCGGCAGTTCCGCAAGGTCGTTCGCGGCGCGAAGGGCATCAACGTCAGCGAAACGGTCCGCGACACATATCGCCTCAGTTATCACTGGTGGCAGGGCGTCTGGGACGTCGGTTTCCGCGTCGTCTGCGAAGACGAAGAGCCGGCGTCGGAAGTCGTGATGGCTATGGAGTAGGTCGCAGGACAAGTTCTTAACCTGTCTGGACAGGAGTCCGAAAATGGGGACTGGCTCCGTCGAGAGCTTGGTTTTGAAGTGGTTGGGCCGTTTGCCGACGGTGCCTGTCCCCTTTTTCGGACGCTTACCGGGAAAAATCGCCTGATGATCTAGGGGAACCAACGCCATGGAAAACTATCTGACACGACGTGGATTTGTCCAAGCCGCAACGGCAGGTTCCGCCGCACTGACCTGGCTGGGCGCCCGCCGAGCACCGACGGTGTTCGCCGCCGAGGCCGACAAACCGGCCCTGCTCGGAGGCACGCCCGTGCATAAGGGCGGCTGGCCCAAATGGCCCCAGTGGCGCGAGTCATGGGAGCCTGATGTCCTCGAGGTGTTGCGCAGCGGACGATGGTGCTGTGCCGGCGGCGGCGGGCGGGTGGCCGATTTTGAGACGGCCTACGCGAACTTGCTCGGCGCCAAGCGCTGCATGGCCACGACCAGCGGCAGCACCGCGTTGATCACCAGCATGCACGTCATGGGCGTGGATGCCGGCGACGAGGTGATCACCTCCCCCTACACGTTCATCGCAACGTATAACACGATCCTGACCCACAAAGCCCTGCCGGTGTTCGCCGACACGGATCCGGCCACGCTGACGATGGACCCGGCTTCCATCGAGAGTCGGATTACCGAACGTACCCGCGCAATCGTGCCGGTGCATATCTACGGCATGTCTTGCGACATGGACCCGATCAACGCGATCGCCAAGAAACACGACCTTGCCGTCGTTGAGGACGCCTGCCAGGCGTGGCTGGCCGAATACAAAGGCCGCAAGTGCGGTACGCTAGGTGATCTGGGCTGCTTCAGTTTTCAGAACTCCAAGCATATTCCCGTCGGCGATGGCGGCGCCGTCACCGGTAACAGCGATGAACTCGTGGACCGCTGCCAGGCCTACCACAACTGCGGCCGCGCCTTCGGGACATTCAAGGGCAGCGGCTGCTTCAGCCGCGGCGCTAACTACCGGATGAACCACTATCAGGCCGCCATGCTCCTACCGCAGTTCGACAAGCTGGTGACGGAGACCAAGCGTCGGCAAGAAAACGCCGATTATCTGACGGCCGGCCTGAAAGAGATTCCCGGCATCCAGCCGGTACGTTTGCCGGAAAACAGCCGGGCGGTTTGGCATCTCTACGCGCTGCGATACGACGCCGCGCAGTTCAACGGCCTGCCGCGCGACAAGTTCATCAAGGCCCTCCGCGCCGAAGGCATCCCCGGCAGCGGCGGCTATCACGAACAGTATAACGACGGCCTGCTCGACGAGGCGATCAACTCGCGCGGATTTAAGCGACTGTTCACCGCCGAGCGGCTGAAAGCCTATCGCGACAGCTTCCAGGAACTCAAAGGCAACAAGCAGGTCTGTGAGACGACCGTCGGGTTCTTTCAGACTCTGCTGCTGGCCGACCGCAGCGACATGGATCACGTCATCGAAGCGATCCGGAAGATTCACGCCCACAGCGCCGCGCTGGTGGGGTGATCAGGGATCCAATCGGCCTTGTTGACCAACCCGTCCCTGCAAGAGAGGATTTGACAGGAGGCCGATCCAAGCCGTGGAACAGAAAGCCAGTAAGGGAGGAAACCTGAATGACAGCTCCCAGTAAGATCTCGCGGCGCCGGCTGCTGCGGCGGGCGCTGGGGGCGGGAATCAGTTTGCCGCTGTTCATTTCCTGCCATAAGCCACCCATTCCAGACACGTATCAGGTGAATGAAACGCCGCCCGAAGAGCAGCCCAAGCCGGGCCCCAACGACGAGATCGGCGTGGGGATCATCGGCTGCGGGCGGCGCAACGGTCAACTGGCCATCGGAAAGGGCGGGCAGGGGAGGCTGCCCGACTATGCCCGCATCGTGGCGGTTGCCGATGTCAACAAGAAACGGGCGGGCCAATGGGCGGCCAAGTACGAGTGCCCGGCCTTTCAGGATTACCGAAAACTCCTCGACTGCAAGCAAGTGGACGTCGTCATCTACGCCACCCCGGAGCATTGGCACTATTTGCCTTGCATCCACGCCTGCCAGGCCGGCAAGGACATCTACGGCGAACAGCCGCTCTCGCACACGATCCGCGAGGGTCGAGTCATGGCCGACGCGGTCCGCAAATACGAACGCGTGTTTCAGACCGGGGAGCAGCAGCGATCCCACCCCATGACGCGCAAGGCCGTGGAACTGATCCTCAACGGTCGCGTCGGCAAGGTGCAGTCGGTCATCGGTTACAACTATCCCAGCCCCTATGAGTGCGACTTCCCCGCCCAGCCGATCCCCGAGTGGCTGGATTGGGACCGGTGGTGCGGGCCGAACGAAGTCGTGCCCTATAACACGGATCTCTACCTGCCGCGTGTGCCCTATCGCCGGGAGAAGTACCCGGCTCAGCCGGCGGAAAAATATGCAATCGGCCCGGGCTGGATGTCGTTTAGGCCCTATTCAGGAGGCGAACTGGCCAACTGGGGTTGTCACGGACTGAGCATGGTCCAGTGGGCGCTGGGGATGGACAACAGCGGTCCGGTCGAGGTTTGGGTCGACCCGGCCGAGAAGCTCCAGGAGGTGGTCTACCGCGACCCGGAAACTCGTGATCGCGGCGATAACATCGCCAGCAGGCCGATCATCAACTACAAGTACGCCAACGGTGTCGTGCTGACACTCAGCGGAACCGAGAGCCGGCTGGGCGGCGGCGCGACTTTTATTGGAGACAAGGGCAAGATCACCATCTTTCGCGAGGGGTACGAGTGCGATCCGGAGGGCCTCGACGAAGACCCACTTCCGGCGGGCGCGATTCGCGTCTACCGCAACGACCACCACATGGGCAACTTCTTCCGGTGCGTGCGCTCGCGCAAAGACCCGATCATGAACGTGGAAAACGCGCATCGCGTGGCCACCTTGTGCCATCTGGGCAACATCGCCCGCTGGCTTGGACGCTCTCTCGAGTGGGATCCGAAGGAAGAGGTCTTCCCCGGAGACGATGAGGCGAACGCGTATCTCGATTGCCTGAAACGCAAGGGCTACGAACTGCCCGATATAGTGTAGGAAGTCCGAAACATGAGATACGAAACAGACGCCAAATCCGAAGGATCGAACACTCCCAACAGGAGCAAACTGATGGCATGGCAATCAATGGCAGCCATCGTGATGGCCTGCTGCTTGGCAATGCTGGCCGACTGCCTGGACGCGGAGGAGACGGCCAAACCGTCGGTCCGTTACCTTCCCCTTGATGCCCCGGCAGGCATGTCGCGGGCAGTGGTTGTCCAGGGGCTTCCGCTGGTATATACGCGCCAACTCTTGCCGCTGGACGGTGAGGGGAAACTCGTGGGCGAGGGTTCGGCCGACAAGCAGATCGAACAGGTCCTGGACAATCTGGAGGCGGTGCTGGACGCTGCTGGCTCGGGCCGTGACAAGCTGGTTCGGCTGAACGTTTATGCCCTCTCGCACCGGACGGACCGCCGCGTGCGCGAGCTGTTGAGCAAGCGTCTGGACCCCACCGTCCGTCCGGCGATCACCACGGTCCTGACGCCACTGCCCCATCGCAAGGCCGTGGTGGCTGTCGATGCGGTTGCGGTGGCCGCCGCGGCCAACCTGCGATCGGTGCCCGGCCCGGCCGTGGCCCTCGAGCGATGCGAAGCCGTGGCCGGCGACAAGGACTGCGCCGATGTCGCGGTGATGCCGCGCGGCGGCGTGGTGTATTTGTCCGGTCAACCGGAAAAAGGCGGACTCGCCGTGTCGGCCGTCACCAAGTCGCTATCCACGCTGTTGAAGACACTAGGGCAATTGAAGCTCTCGCCGGCGGACGTTGTGCAGGTGAAGGTGTTTTTGATGCCGGCCTCGTCGGCCGACGAGGCCCTGCGCGAGATAAAAAGTCTCTTTCCGGGCCAGCTCACTCCGCCGGTGGTCTTCGTGGAGTGGATCGCCTCGGCGCCGGTCGAGATCGAGCTTGTTGCCCAGTTGCCGCTGGCGGACAAACCGGCCGAGACCATCCAGTACTACAACCCGCCCGAGGTGAAGCCCTCGCCTACCTTCAGCCGCGCGGCGCTGGTCCGCACCGAACGGCAAGTCTACATCTCCGGTCTGTCGGCGCGTGCCGCGAGCGACGGCGAGGCCCAGGTCCGCGACGTGTTCGCCCAGTTGACGCGGATCCTCTCCGACACGGGCGGCGACCTGCGTCATCTGGCCAAGGCCACGTATTACGTATCCGACGACGATGCGAGTACCATGCTCAACAAGTTGCGAGGGGAATTCTACGATCCGGAGCGTCCGCCGGCTGCGTCGAAGGTCACGGTGCATGGTGTGGGGAAGTCGAACCGCACGCTGACGATGGATATGATCGCCGTCGGCAGCGGGCGATAGAAGCAGGTGGGTCGATTCTTGGAAGATCTCTCGCTGATTGATGGAAGAACGCGAAAGGCCAAAAACGCCGTCTGGAAGAGATCATTACGGCTAGTGAAGCATGCACAAGGTCCCGACAAGCCTCAACCGTGCGCTGGCCGAATGGTTTCGACAACCTCGCAATCGTCAGCAGCAAGACCCTGACAGTCACCGGTCGAGGGTACAACGGAGTCCCTGCGGGACACTCGTACGTTGGCGGGTGGACCGCGCAGAATTGCACTGGTCTGTACCATGAGGATCTCGATGGCGATGGTAGGAAGGAAGTGGCAACGGCGATCAACGGGACCTGGAATCGAGTGACGGTCTATTCGGAGGAGGGAAACAGCCGTGTCTACCTGATGCGCTTGGCACGAACCGCCATCATACACGAAGCATCCGTCCAAGTTGCCGCTGCATCTCCAGTTTCAAGGCGACGTCAGGAACCCAGAGAAGAGGCTGCCCGTAGTCTCCCTGCCACAGCCCGACCATCCAGTTGCCAGCAACGTCGCTATATGCGACAATGCCGACAAAGCCATTGGTCGATAACTACACAGCCACTACCCCAACGTCGCTAAATCCAAACCACCAAGATTCCAGTTCACGGTGAACCATTACAAGAATGGTGATCGCTTGGAAGTCGTGATTCGG
>Ga0180431_10007830_pt1 | contig 12365 bp, 19 predicted proteins | sample SS_ome_11_FD_132459 | JGI IMG/M metagenome (GOLD analysis project Ga0180431, IMG submission 132459) | Hypersaline lake sediment archaeal communities from the Salton Sea, California, USA - SS_1_MS_1 metaG | ecosystem: Environmental > Aquatic > Non-marine Saline and Alkaline > Hypersaline >... | reverse complement strand
GATCAGAGGGTCAGATCGTGGTATTGGGGCTCGGGCAGCGAGATCCATCTCAACCACCGCGCCGGAGACGTCTTGGGCGCGGAGAGAGGTTCCGGAGGCACTTGACACCGTCCTAGGGTGATGTATAATGCTCACACTAATTCACCTTATACCACTCATGATGATAGAACCGGAGCCCTGTGCACCCACTACTGATTGCCCCACTCTGGTGCTGCTCTTCCGCCCTCGCGGCAGGCCCTTCCTCGATCACAGCGGCCGCGCCACCTCTTTCGTCTCCGTACTGTGTAGGTGCTTCCTGAGTACTATAGATCGAAACCACCCATCTTCTTTGCTCAGGGGATGCGCCGCCTGTGCTACGATATCGAGAAGCCAATTCGTCGAGGGCACGACGGCACCGAGGAGAGTGCTCGGTCTATGACCGGCGAGATGCGCGTTAACAGCCTCGCTTGCTGGCTGTTTCCACCAAAGTATAGCTATCGTCCTCACAGAGCTCCAGTTCTTCCCGGCGCAATTCAACTCCGCCAGAGTCAGTTTTCGCAGCACAAGACGGCATTCCTCAAACCGGATTCTGCCTTGAAAGACGGCTTCCAAGACAGTCTTTTGGGGCACAACTTGACAGTTGTCGCGCATTCTGTCGCGGTCCTAATCAATTGCGACCCGTTGGGTCAAGCGATAGGCTGCTGGATCCAAGGCTACGGCTCACTGCAGGGCCACTTTTTCCGCTCCTCCTCATCAGTGTCTCCCAGACACCGACCGGACTCGAGATCGACTTCTCGGCTCATCCACCCGGGATCCGGTATCAATCTGTTGGCTGATGCACCAATTGCCCTGCAAGACGAACGTGGTATACTTACATCGTCCGTATTAGCTGTGTGAGGAGGTAATGATGGGACGTAAGATCTTCCGAACCGGGAACAGCGCTGTGATCTCAATCCCCCCAGAGGCATTGCAGGCTCTCGGGCTGGAGCTGGGCGATGAGGTGACAGTCACGGTCGATACAGAGCGCGAGCGCATTGTCGTCACGCCAGCTACTCTGCCGGGCATGCGGCCTGGCTTCCTCGACCGCGTAGATCGGTTCATTGAGAGATATCAACCGGCGTTGGAGGCTTTGGCAGAGGAGTAGCAGGTGGAGTATCTCACCTTCGAAGAAGTATACCTACTGCACGAGCGACTGATCCAGCTGACGGGAGGCAGCAGCGGACTGCGCGATTCGGGCCTGCTGGAGTTGGCAGTCGCGCGCCCACAGGCCTCCTTCGACCAAGAAGAACTGTACCCGGATCTGTGGACCAAGGCCGCTGCACTGATGCACTCGCTGATCAAGAACCATCCCTTCGTGGATGGCAACAAGCGCACGGCAGTCACAGCCACAGCCATCTTCCTAGAGCTCAACCAGCATCGCCTCGCTGCCAGCAATGACGAAGTGCTCCGTTTTGCGGTGCAGACGGCCCGAGAACAGGTAGAACTGGAGGAGATAGTGGCTTGGCTGAAGGCACACTCTTCAAAGACGTGAATGAGATGCCCTTCGACTCCGCCGTCTTCTGGCTCAGTCTCAAACAGAATCAACTAAGACAGTGTCGCCTTGAGAAGACAGACACAGCCTTGCTTGAGCGGGACGGGATCAAACTCGGTCCCGCACGACGCAAGTACTCAGACCATTCGATTGTAGACTGACGACGCGGAAGACTGGCAGTTTGCCAACAACAAGCCGTGCCCAGCCCCCATCACCCCCCCCCAGGCTGCGCCTTGATGGAATAGTCCACACGGGCGATCCTGCCCATCAATCGATTTCGAGCACTCGCCTCTCCGGGGTATTATCAAATGATGTGGACGGGCGCGAGGGGGGCTGCCTGCGCGCGAAGAGCTCATTGAGGCCCAACTCGGCATCCTGCGCTGTCTCCGGGTCGACATCATTTTCATCCAGGGCAACGAGATGAGACATTGACCCGACGCCAGTTTGACTCGGTAGGCAGTAGTAGCTTCAATGCCATCGCCAAGCCGGCCTTTCGCGAGGTAGCGCCCTTTGTCTGCCTCGTTCGGGCTTTGACCGTCGCAACGCCAATTCGATCGGACTGGTTGTTCGCAGGCGGATCCAGTGTTCGGCAGGGAAATCAAAGACCGTGAACAACTGATCCTGCCCCCCCACGGTCAGCACCTCACCGGCCTTTGCATAGCATGCTCCATACACCTCGGAGAAAAGGTCTATGTCGTGCAGAGCACTCCCGCCGTCGGGAGTCTAGATGATCTCGCGCAGCATGCCTTTCGCTCACGGTTGTAGGCCCTTCGGAAGGTTGTGCAGGACGTTGGCCGGTGTGTCAACTGACAACTAGAAGTGCCCGTGATCTGCGTGACCCCGGATCGCCCCGGGGCCGTGTTGACTCCGTGCAGCTGAACGTGTGACCGACGAGATGTCCTCTCGGGCGATTCTGACGAGCGCGCGAGGCGTCTGAGGCTGAGGCCAGACCGTAGAGGTCACAAGTCCGGAGATCGGACCCGATTGTCAACGCAGATCTAGTGTACGCACGAGCAACCCGCAAGAAAATGCATTACTCCATTCCTCGAGCCGGTAGCTCTGCTCAGCCACAAAGCGTTCTCCGTCAAGCACATATCTGGAAACAATTTCCAGATGATTGCGTGTAGCGCCCCCGCCGTAATGACCGAGCCGGTGATTACGTGCGAGATGCGAGATTGTTGCTGAAGAGAAGCTCTAAGATGCTTCAGAGGGTCCCCTGTGCCGGTGAAGTTCACAAGAGTGGCAAGCCCATCGAACTCGCCTAGGAAACACACGATGGATCGGCCCAGAGTCTGTGCTAACTACCCCCCTGCGGCGACCAAGCTCACGAATAGGGGTGCCTGCCGTGCGAGCAACCATAGATACTTCGGCTGCGCCTGTCTCCAATAGTCGATCGCCAATGGGGTAGTGGTCGATAGGGCCCTTTCCCTCGGACAAGATCCAGTAGTAGGTGAGCCCCACGTACCGGTCGTGAAAGGGTCCGGTGCGCTACAGTTCCCCTCCACGTTGACGTACACCGAGGGGAACGTCGCTCTGCGCCAGAAGAAGGTGGACGACTCTCGCCTGGGCCAGCAGCCACCCAGAAGGTCCTCTGTCACCTTCACCAGCACCGAAGAGTCGTAAGCCAGTTGCTGAAGCGCTTGCGCAAGTAGGAAGGGTAAACTGTTCTCATCTCTCGCTCGTCAATTAAGTCGGATGCCTTATAAGTCAAGTGCCCTAATCCCAGCGCAAAGCAAGACATGGGCAAGCATTGCGCGGGCCGCTCCACATGCCTCTGCCTACGCACTCGCTACCGGCTCTCACATCCAAGCCTGCATCACTTGCAAGCACCTCCTCCATCCTCGCCCTTCGCCGCGTGCGGGCAACGCTGCGCCGCTCAACAGCATCTGCTGCGCATTGTATAGTGTCCCGCACAGCACTATGCACTCGCCTTCCAAGAGCAGCCCAAGAACCCTGTGTCCAACGAGCAAGGTAGGGACCTCTGCGGCGTGTTGCTTTGAGTTCCTAAACCCACAGAATCCCCTCAAAGACGAGCTGGCGCTGGGACCGGATATGGTCGCAGGTCTGCTATGACGGGAGCTCGTATAGTAGTCACACATGGAGCTCCAAGCCGCCACCGACAAAGACGCCCGTCGCTCCGCGGAGCTCACCAGAAGGCTGGGCCTGCGCCCTCGATATCCACTTCCCGTGGCAGCTCGCGGCGCTGGCTGCGCCGATCAGAGTGAGCCTCTGACAACGAGAGGCTCGAGCCGAACGAAGAGCCTGACGCAGCGCGAGCCACCGCGGCCACCGCGCTGGAGGCAGTCTGGACGTGGAGAAAGGTGCACAAGGCACTTGACACCGTCTGAGGGTGGTGTATAATGCTCACAATAAGTAAGCTTATGCCACTCATCGTGACGCAAACCGATTCCTCTGCGTCGACTGCCGACCTCCCTACTTTGGTGCCACTCTCCCACTCTCGTGTGACGCCTTCCCTCGGTCAGAGCGACCGCGGCAGCTCCAGAGCAACCCATAACTCACCCAGACGGGTGCAGGATCGTCGATGTACGTCCAGTGGCAGTATTGATGACTTCACTGCAAGAACTCCCCTCTGGCAACTCGTCAAAGAGGATAGGCTAGGCGCAAATGGATCCTGCACACTTATTAGACACACCTTGACGGGATGCACGATGGAATCATATGCCACGAGTCCAAAATGCCCTCCAAGATGCCGGAGGCTGACTCAGTTTTTCCAAATCGACCTTGTTTCAGTGGAGTCATACCAGGCTTTCCCACCCACGCAAAAAGCCGCCCTATTTGGACAGCCCCTCTGGCGGCGGTCGAGGAAACCACCAATCTAGTCAGCTCCAATAGCTCATATCGCTGTCAAAGAATCCGGCCGCAGGATCGAGCAGAGCGACCGTTAGCTGTTCGCCTCGAAAGGCCTAGTTCCAGTCAGCCAAGCGCCGCTCAGAGTACTCGTCCTGCAGAATCCATCATCAGCCCTACAATGTGCTCCTCTGCTACGAGAGTACATCCTTCAATAAGTCAGCCAGGTTCAGCAAACCCTGTCCAGTCTTGAAGTCAGGTATGGCATGCCGTTCAAGTAGCTCGCTGCCTGCGTGCAAGAATTCTGCGTCCTGATGGTGGAAGCGGATCTCTCCCCCGAATAACAGAAGGTACTGGGTCAAGCCATAATGCAAGAAGATGATGATTGGCTGGACGGGAAGGTCAGCGGGGAGATGCTGGAGAGCTGGCTGGGGATTCGCCAGAAGGTTTTTAGCTTGACGTCGATGTCGGCGGTTCTGGGCAGGCTAGTGGCTCTTCTTCGGGCACTCCTATGACCTTACTGAACAGACTGACGCAACGCGTCGAGAGCATTCGGCGCTCGAATTGACCTTCTGCGCTAACGAGCTAAGGCTACTTCCCAGCCTGCCCTCCGCACTCTAGAACGGGAATGTACCCCGCGATGATCACAAGCTCCTTGGTCCTCAGGTTCAAGTATGGTACAATCATGCGACAACGGTCCTCGAGAGACCCGAGCCCAGAGGGAGGTAGGAACGATGAGCGTGGACCTGCAGGAGCAAACTCGAAAGCTGCTAGAAGAACCCCTGCTTGGCGAGCAAGACCTCGATGCAAAGATCCGACGCTTGTTGGAAGCAGAGTATATGCGTCGACTGGTACAATATCGCCGCGTGGACCGGAACCTGCGCCAGAAATACGGCACAACCTTCGCGGACTTCATCGCCAACCGCGTGGTTCGACAAGAAGGCTACACGTGGGAAGCGGAGACCGACGCGATGGACTGGGAGACCGCCGTGGATGGCATCGAGACCATGAGGCGCAAACTGCAGGAACTCCAACGTGTACAGCAGGACTGACCTCCACCTCGAGGCTCGAGAAGCGCTAGACTTGGTGTGGTTTGTCCGATCATTAGAGGAGATGGAGCGCACCGACCTCACGCTCTCACTCCGGCTGACTATTCGCCCCGAGCTGTTCGTACAAGCGTTCCTGGGCGACCGGTCAGGCTCTCTGTACTTCGCGCTGGTTGAGGGTAGACGCCGAATCTTTGGGATAGATCGCGAAGGCGGTGAGTGGCATCTGCACCCGTTCGATTCGCCAGACGAGCACGAGCATCTGTCGCAGGGGCTCGGCCCGAAACCGCTATTGTCGTTTCTGGCGAAGGTGGAGGATCTCCTGCTGCAACACGAGTTGCTGTAGGACAGGGCAATTCCTGGCGGCGCTCGTGAAGCGCTTCATGAAATCCTCCGCCTGGAAACCCCGCGGCAATGGTCGGACAAAGCGATTGAGCGCACAGCGCCTTGTCTCTTTGGTCTCTTCAGCCTGGTCGTATTGATGGCCAAGGTATTGCATCCTCAAACACTTCCGATTTGACAAGCAAGTTGGTATCTCAAGAAGGAAGCCACCTCGATGTTTGAGGGGTTGAGTGAGTCCCTTATTCGATGCCGATTCCTCGTTCCCTGGCCCAGAGAGCCGCCTTCACGCGCGAGCTCACCTCCAGCTTCCCATAGATCTTGCTCGCATAGTTGCGCACCGTCTGCTCCTCCAGACAGAGCTCCTCGCCAATCTCGCGATTCTCGCAGCCCTGGCCAATGAGAGCCAACACTTCCCGCTCCCGGTCGGTCAAAGGAGACTCCTCCACTTTCAGCTGCGCCAGTTTCTCGACCACTGGCCCGCTGAGTCACGTCCATCCCGCCACCACCGCCCAGATTGCCCGCACCACCGTCTCCTCGGTCTCATCCTTGAGAACGCAAGCTACACCACAGGCTGCCAACCCTCGCACCTAAGCGTCGTCGTAGGCCATCAACATCACGCCCTTCACGTCGGGGCAGTTTTCCGGTAAGTAGGCCTGCGTCTCGGACGGCGACGGCTCGGGCATGTTCAGATTCAGCAGTAGCATGTAGGGCTGCATCTCAAGGCCCGTGCGGTGAGCCTGACTTCCGCCCACGGCTTCGCCCATCACGTCCTCGGCAGGGACCAGCGTGTTGCGGATACCCCTCCGGACCAACGTGTCATAGGCCACTTTGTTTGGTGAATGCAATCGTTTGCGTAGGCAGATTGTATGAGCATTGGGCCAGATTGTGCCCGCAGCCAACGGAGCGATAGTGACTAGAGGGGGTTCATTCTGCGGTCCATGCAAAGTGGCCAAAACCGTTCCGAACACCCTGGCCGTCAACACCCATGCGTGGCCGGCTGAGTCCAGCCCTATGAGATAGAGCGTGCGTCAGCTTGCAGGGGTCTTCGCCGAGGGGTGTGAATGCGACGCCGCGGGCCCACACTAGCGGGCCGAAGTATGTGGGTCTCACCAGGCGCCCCGCGTGGCCGGCCCGCAGCAAGCCGACTCCCAGCGCAATGAACGGCTGGACATTCCCGCACGAGCCGTAGGTTAGAACTACGATACGCTTCGTGGGCGAGTTGAATCGCGCCACATGTGCCTCGCTGCGCACGACCCTCGTGAGGACGCGGTTGCTCAGTGGCCTCGAATGCGCATCAGGCTAGCAGCCGATCTGGAGTGTCGGGTGGCCTTTCGGCCATCGAATCCTCCCGATTTTGCTACCGGTCTCGGACTCGTACAGCTTACTCAGGCCGTTTTGCTCTGGCTGCAGCCACGTGGATGTCCTTCCCGATAGCTGTCCATTGATTGTGCCGGCACGGGTGGAGCGATTCGCTAGCCTCTCACCCTCGACGAAACCCCCTGAGCGCACCAGCAAGGTTGTTTAGAGCGGTCAGAACCGTCTCTCTTGGACAACCTATTGTCATTCTGGCGAACCCTGCGCCTTCTCTCCCAAACCAGTAGCCCGGGGCAACTGCAATCTGGGCTTCTTGTGCCAAGAATCTCTCCAGTTCTTTGGCCCCCAGACCAAGATCCCTGAAGTCAAGCCAGACCAAGAACGTCCCCTCCGGTTCAATCAGCGAGACACCAGGGCTGTTCCGCTGCAAGTGCTCCCTGACCAGTTCAACGTTGCCTCGGATATGAACCAGCAGCTGGTCCAGCCATTCGGCCCCATCGCTGTAGGCGGCTTCCACCGCTACCGAGGCAAACACGTTCACCCTGTTGATCTTGTAGCGATGAGCAAACCCACGGAACCTTTGGCGGTGTTCTTCGTTGGGGATGATCGCCATAGCATCAACCATTCCCGAAATGTTAAACGTCTTTCCTGCTGATATGCAGGCGGCTGCGTCTTGCGCAGCCGCTTCAGAGACGTCCAGATAGGGCACATACTGATGAGGGGGGAAAGAGAAATCACCATGGATCTCGTCTGATATGACAAAGACATCGTTGCGTTCACATATCTCAGCCACCTTCTCTAGCTCTACCCTCGTCCAGACCCTGCCAACGGGGTTGTGCGGGTTGCATAGGATCAATACCTTGTTGTTTGGATCAGATGCCTTGTCTTCCAGATCATCAAAGTCAATTCGGTACTGTCTATCCGCCAAGTTGAGGGGGTTCTTGACGATTCTTCTGTTGTTGCTTCTTATGACTTCTCGGAACTCAAAGAAGACGGGCGGCTGAAGAATCACGCCATCTCCCTCCCTTGAATGCTGGTTGATCAAGACGGAGACGGCGTTCAAGATGGATGGGCATGCTTCGATTTGCTCCTGAGCAATCCTCCACCCATGTCTTCTTCGATACCAAGTGCGAAGAGCCTCGAAATAGCTCTCTGATCTGAACTCATAGCCGTAGATACCGTGCGCGACCCGTTGATGCAATTGCTCGATGACGGTGGGAGGCGCTTTCAGATCCATGTCGGCTACCGACATAGGAATCGCTTCTTCGTTTCCGAAATACTCTGAAAGGAATGCTGCGCTCCACTTGAGACTGGGATAATCAGTCCGATCGATGCATACGTCAAAACCCATAGCTCTGCGCTCCTACTGATTAGGCTCTTCGTGAATCACTTTGCTCGATCAGCCTGTGCCGCCTGTCCTGACCGAAGAGTCCATCCATCCCAGCGGTTGACCACGAAGAGCAAGGAGGGGGCCCGGCACAAAGCCTCTGCCTCACCTGTCCTGGCTGAAAAGTCCATCCGTCGCAGCGGCTAACCACGGAGAGCGCAGGTTCGAGTGTCATAGGGCGTTCTTGGTGAAAAAGCCAAAGAGCTCAGCTCTCCTGCTCAGCGGCATCGGTGGAGCGGCCCTCGGCATCCTCGGAGATGCTCACCTCAGACATCGCCTGCAGGAGCTCCCGCAGGGAGACGAAACAAACACTCAAGAGGAGCGGATTGTCGCCGGGCGGTCCCTCCCGGTCGGCGACCGCCAGGGCGCTCTCGGCCCAGTGAGCTGCCTCCTCCTCTCCGGCGTCCATCAGAGAGCGGCGGTAGTCCCGCAGCTCCTTCACCAGCCGACGTAGTCGCTCCGGGGTGAAGATGGCAGGGCTCATCTCGCTCGTCAGCTCCCTGATCACGTCTCTGACTGCCCCGACATCCTCAGGATCTGGCTCCGCTCCCGGCTCAAGCAGCCCAAGCTCTGAGACGAGCATCGGCAAACGCTCAGCGAGTCGTGCTACCCACGGTCTGAGCTCCTCAAGGGAGAGAAGCAGGTCGTCGGCGTCCTCCCGCTCCAGAAGCCTTAGCGCGTGCCTCTCTTGCCGTCTCATGAACTCTTGGGCCTGGCGCTGGAGTAGTGGATCTTGATCGATGAAACGCTCTATACGAGCCCTCTTACTTGGGTCGCGTCCCAACTCCTCTGCGAGCGCCCCGAATTCGCTAGCTGTGGAGGCGCGTAGCCTCTCGACGTCGATCCCCACCTCTTCGGCGACAGACTGCTGCTCGCGCTCGATCTCTTGCGCCCAAGCCTGCATGGCACGCTCAACCATGACAAACATGAAAGCATTCCCGCTCTCAGGCGACTCTATGAGGCGCTGGGCGGACTGCTGGATCAGCCAGGCGTCCTGATAGCGACCCCCGGCGACGATGTCGGGCAATGTAATGAGCAGACGCTCGGCCACGTAGGTCCGACGCTCCTCATCACCTGCCAGATGGATGGAAGCGTCCAATAGAACATCCATATCCTCATCGTCAAGCCCGTAGGGTCCCGGCACGGGATAGCCGACAACCTCGAAAGCTTGGTGGAGTTCATCGACACTGATCCGTAGGTCGGCAAAGCGGTCCTCGGAGAAGAGCTCCGTGGCCCGCCTCATCGGCTGAGACGGATCCTTCCCAAAAGTCTTAGCGCCTTCCCAGTGGGCCTCCAAGTCCTCCATTGCCGCTTCGATCTCGTTCCGCAGGGCGAAGAAGCGTGCCATATGCTCGATTTCCTCTGCCTGCTTCTCCAACTCCCGCGCCTCGTCACCGGGCACGTTCCTCAGCTCGCGGCTCAGCGGGTGCACCTCCCGGAGCAAGCTGCCCACATCCAGCTGCGGGGCAGGGACCGGCGATGCCTTAGCTCTCCGTCGGCGCTGCTGGTCCCTGCGCAGGCAGCAGTATTTGTACTTCTTCCCGCTGCCGCACGGGCAGGGGTCGTTTCTTCCTACGTCGTTTCGGGTCACAGGACCTCCACACCATCCACTTCCCGGACAGATCTCGTCGCCAGGGCTCGCCCGATGGGCTGACCTAGTCGCTAACTGGTACGGACTATCTCTCATTCTAAGTCCAGTTCTAGATCGTGTCAACGCGTGATAGCAGTGACTGTATCAATTTGCAAGAAATTCGCGTTAAGATGAAGGGGCGAGAGACAATCGACGAGACAGAAGGACGGTCGATGCGTCCGCGAGTGAACACTCCCCAGCTAGATCCGACCGCGATGGAATCCCGAGAGGTGTGCCCCTACGATGGTTGTGACGGAGCGTATTTCACGCCCTACGAGCAGCATTGTCAGAAGCCACTGCGCAATCCTGTCATAGGCTACTTTCTATGGTCGAAACAGGGCCGATCTCGGACAGAGTGAGTGGAGACTCTGCGGGGCAGGGGTGAGTGCGGAGGGAGTGGTTGAAGGGCTGGTGACGGTGGGTACATCAAGCATCACCTACGGGTGGTAGGCTTCCAAGCCTCCCTCTTCAGCGACAGCTTCATCGGCGGCGTCTACGATCACACCAAGGGCGTGAGCCGCTGCGCTTCCAAGCCCGCCGCATCAACAATGTCTGTCGCAGTGCCCTGCTGCTCGGCGCATCTGAGGGCAAAAAGATCCTCGATGAGACCGATCTCAAACGCGTCATTCTCGATCTGGAAGGCCCGTCTAGCTGATGCCTCGTTCCCGCCAGGGGGCCGTGCGGCCCCCTTTCTTGCTCTTCAGCCTACTCACTCAGTTCGGCCAATCAGCCTTCAAAAACCCTGGCCGATGACACCAACGGTGGTCGTCTTCCAGGAGAACCCGGATCCTTTCTGAGGTGTCAGCCTGCCTCACCTCAGCCCTCGTACAGCGAAACCCGTCGATCGATTGTTCCAGACCCTAACTCGTGGTAGAATTCTCGGGGAGGTGAGTGTGATGCGACTTGTCAAATTGAAGACCAATGTCACAGCGGAGCGCACAGTGACGCTTGAGGTGCCGGAAGATGTCCCGACCGGTCCGACGGAGATCATTGTGGTTTTTGCTCCCCCGGAATCGAGCCCAAGGGCTGGCAGCACGCTGGGCGATCTACAAGCATCTGAGTTTTTTGGGATGTGGCGCGAGCGAGATGATATAGTCGACAGCCCCGACTTTGCTCGCGCTCTCCGTGAGCGAACTTGGAAGCGTTCCGAGCCGTGATACTTCTCGATGCGGACGTCCTGATTGATTGATTACGCGGTTTGCCTTCGGTCGGCCGGTGGCTGCGTGGGTCGTCAGAGCTAACGTTTGGGATACCCGGGATTGTGGCGATGGAGTTGGTGGTCGGATGTCGTGACAAGACCGATCTGACACGAGTGGAAGCATTCATCGATCGTTTCAGGGTCATATGGCCCGAGGCCGACGAATTTGAGCGTGCCTTCCACCTATTGGTGACTCATCGCCTTGAGTTTGGTGTCGGGGCTCCAGACTGTATCATCGCTGCTATGGCGTTGGAACGGGATATTCCGCTCTATACCTTCAACGTCAAGCATTATCGAGGATTCACCGGTCTTGAGGTGATGAAGCCGTATGTGAGGTGACCTACCCTCAGTGCAGCGATCTGCGTCTGCCACGATGATTGACGTTCCCACCTCGGCGTCGCCCATCTGCGGTTTCACCACCCTCATCCACCAGCAGAACGCCTCACGATCCTTCCTCTGGCTTGGGTGATGTGTCGTTGTACGCAGTCAACTACCCCACCGCAAGCGGTGGGGCTTGTCCGTGGACTCAGCCGCAGTTGGTGAGTGCTCGCCAGGCGAGTAGTCACCCTTTGGCGTCAGCGTCCCAGATTTGAGGGCTAGTTGACAGGGTAGCCCAACCCCAGAGGACTTTTGCCTCTGAGTACAGTAGTTGAGGCCGATGTTCTTGGCGGCATTGTAATCGGCATCGACCGAGTAACCACAAGACTGACATACGAATTGACGCCCGTGCCGATTAGAGGACTGCGTATGCCCACAGCAAGAGCACTTCTGAGAGGTGTAACGAGCGTCTTGATAGGCTACTTGGATACCGACTTCTGCCGCCTTGTACGTCACAAACGCTTGGAGTTTGCGGAAGGCCCAAGTGTGCATTTGCCGCTGAGTGCGATGATTGCTATTCTGCATCCTGTCGCGGATATGGTCAAGTTGTTCGAATACGATGGCATCTACATCATGGTCAAGCGCCTCTTGGACGATGACTTTCGACACGCGGTGGATATAGTCTTCGCCGAAGCGGTTTTCTCGTCGTTTCAGGCGTTTGAGGACACGCCTTGCGCCACGAGTGCCTTTTTCCTGAAGACCGCGCTTGGTGCGAAAGCAACCGTTGCGCTTCCAATTGTAGAAACCAGCGT
>Ga0180431_10007829_pt1 | contig 12366 bp, 11 predicted proteins | sample SS_ome_11_FD_132459 | JGI IMG/M metagenome (GOLD analysis project Ga0180431, IMG submission 132459) | Hypersaline lake sediment archaeal communities from the Salton Sea, California, USA - SS_1_MS_1 metaG | ecosystem: Environmental > Aquatic > Non-marine Saline and Alkaline > Hypersaline >... | reverse complement strand
CGCTTCCCCGCGGGCGATCACGGCACGGCACTCCGCGAACCGCAGCGCGTTGGCCAACTCGAACTCGTTCAGCACGGTGACGGTCACCGGGCTGAACGAGTTCGAGTTGGCCAACGCGCTGCGGTTCGCGGAGTGCCGTGCCGTGATCGCCCGCGGGGAAGCGGCCCTGTTCTGGGCCCAGTTTGAAGCCGACCGAGCCGCGGGCAGGCTTGTGAGGCCGGTGTGCAACCTGCGGGAGGTGGTCGATGAGGCGAAGCGACTCTCCGCCACCCACACGCTGTCGGGAGGGCACCGCGGGTTCGATATCCTGCATGTGGCCGCCGCTCACGAGCATGGCGCCGCCCGGTTCCTTACCTTCGACGGCAACCAGAAAGAACTGGCCTTGGCCGAGGGATTGGCCGTGCCGCTGTGAGTCCGCCACCCGGCGACCCGGACTTTCGTCGTCTCATGGCATTTCAAAGATGCTGCAAGGGAATTGCCTTTTCTGGGTGGTTTGACAGCTGGTGACGGGGCCCTTCTCGGGCAGCGCCCCGAAGGGCGCGGCGGGGTGGCGGGGGAAGACGCAACGCGGAACAGACGGGGAAGCAGGGGGATGCTGCGGACCTCGTGAGAGTTCCGGTTGAGGGCGAGTCGCGGGCGGGGGACGGCGTGGGCGCGGGGTGGGCGCCCGCCACCGAACCCCTCCCGCCCGCTGATCTCCTCAACGCTCATAACTCCACGCCCCGTGAGGAACTCATTATCATGCCCGTCCGGCCCCGGGGGACATCCCCCGGGACCGACTCTTCTGGAACCAGTTTTCCGGTGCGAAGATCAGATGCCCAGAGATGATAGAAGATGCCGGTTTTCCCGGTATTTTCAGGCGCAATCCGCAGCCGAACGACCGAGATGAAGCGTAGTCCACAAAGCATGGTGTTGAAATTATGGTGTCTCCCGGCGTGTTTGCTGACCGCCTTTCTATTCCCGGTCGCAGGTGAAACCGCTGCCGGGGACCGTGCCGCCACGCCACCGTTGGCGGCGGATCGTATGTTCAGCGATCACATGATCCTGCAGCGCGGCATGCCGGCGCCCGTATGGGGCACGGCCGCGCCGGGCGAGACGGTTGTGGTTTCCATCCGCAATCAGCGCAAGCAGGCAAAGGCCGGAACCGACGGGAAATGGATGGTCAAACTGGATCCGCTCAAGACGGGAGCCCCCGCCGCGCTGAAGATCAGCGGCGTCGGAGATGGGGCGATCACGTTTACCAACGTCCTGGTGGGTGAAGTCTGGATCGGTAGCGGACAGTCGAACATGGCGGGCAACACCTCCGGATATCGCCGGCAGGACGAGGCCCTGGACGCGTGGGCGAACGATGCGACCCATATGCCCTTGCGCTTCTATGACAGGCACAATGGCGTCTGGCGGAGGCCTTCCGAGCCGCAGTTCGGACGGTCTTCCGCACTGGGCTTCGCGTTTATCTACTCCCTGTCGAAGGAACTCGGTGTCCCCGTCGGGATGATGGTGTTTGCCTATGGGGGGCGGCCGTCGGGGGAATGGATCACGCCCGGAATGGCCGCCGCCAGCGCGGATCCGGTGCTGCGGAAACTGGTCGAGCCCGGAGCGGAGGCGCCGCCGCCGGGTGGCGGTCAAGCCGGCAAGCGCAAGTTCCTGACCCGTGAAACCATGGGCGTGCACTACCGAAACGGAATCAGCAAGTTCCGGCCCTACGCCATTCGGGGCGTGCTGTGGGACCAGGGCGAAGGCGGCACGAACCTCGAGGGAGTGGATCAGTTCACCGCGATGTCGGCGCTGATCGCCGGCTGGCGCAAGGATTGGGGCAATGACGATTTGCCGTTTCTGCACATGCAGAAACCCAGTGGCGGAGGGTGCGCATGGGACCCGGCCAACCCGGTGAACCGCGGGGCGCGCGAGCTTACCCCGCAACCGACCGGACCGTCGCGGATGAAGCCCGATAGAATGTTCTATAGACTCAACCACATCCGAATGGGGACCATCCCCAATGCACCGCTGGTCACGACGGTCGACCTCGCGAGGGGCGTGCATCCCCCGACAAAGTCCGCATACGGCGCACGCGCCGTCCGCGTTGCGCTCGGCACGGTGTACGGCCGCGACGTGGAAACCTGCGGTCCGGTGTACCGGTCGCACACCGTCGAGGGCGGCCGGATCCGCGTCACATTCGATCACGTGGGCAAGGGGCTGGCGTTCCGGCACAGTGAAAAACTGCAAGGATTCGAGATCGCCGGCTCCGACGGCGCGTGGCGCTGGGCGGAGGCGACGATCGATGGCGCCACCGTCGTCGTGCACCACGCGGACATTCCGTCCCCGACGCAGGTGCGCTACGCCTACTGGCCGGAACCGAGCTATGCCAACCTGTTCAACAAGGACGGTTTGCCTGCACTGACGTTCACGACCGAGCGACTGCCAAGACCCACTACGCCGTCGCGCGGCCGATAGGAGGAGACAAGCGATCATGAGCAGAAATCAATTCACTCGCCGCACGTTTTTGTGAACTTCCGTTGCGGCCGGGACCGGCGGTTGCATGCCGAGTGTCCTTGCCGCGTCGCTGTCCAACACGAATTCCGAATGGGCCTTGGGACCGTTCGCCAAGAACGAGGAACCGATCATGTGATCGGGTTGGCAACATGCTCGATGTCAGCTTTTCCCGCCTGATCGACTACTGCGCGGAACGATACGACACCAGCGCGGTGATGCGTTATGTCGAATCGATCCCGGACGCGCGCCTGTTCACTTCGGCGGCCCGGGGATATGCGCGGACCACGCCGTTGGTGGACGTGGGCCCCAATTTCAGGGCCGTCGCGACTTGGACCGATGACCGGAAGCCCCGCAAACCCGTTCCGTCCGGTGGCAGCACGCTCGTCTTGCTCCTCATGGGTTCGGCGGGGCTGGCCGGAATGAGGCGGCTGCAACTGAATTGACTGAGAGGAGATTGCCTTCCTCGTTAGTCAAGGCGCCGCCCGCAGGCCGGGGTGAGCGGGGCTCCGCCTCGGGCTCTTCGTGGACGGCCGTATTCAGACTGGCGCCGGCCGCCCGCCAGCCTCTCCCCGCTCATCGGCCCGACCATTGGCAGATCCTGTGGTGGACGCCTGGCACTCCCTCGTCTTTACTCCTGACCGATGGCGGGGAGTGAGCCACAGCAGTTCCGGCCAGGCCCACAGGGATCCAATTCAGGCGGGATCCCCCGGATCACCATGCGCTCCTCTCCGGAGGACAAGATTGCCCTCTTCCGGTCACTCTTTCGCGGGCGCACGGATGTCTATCCCCTCCGATTCGAGAGCCGGCGCACCGGACGCTCCGGCTATCAACCCTCCTGTGCCAACGAATGGGTACGAGGCGTTTGCGAGAAGCCGCGGGTCAAGTGCTTCGATTGCCCCAGCCGCCGATTCCTGGCAGTCACCGACGACACGGTGCACTGGCATCTGACCGGGAAGAACGGCTCCGGCCACGACTTCGTCATGGGCGTCTACCCCATGCTGTTGGACGAGACCTGCCACCTTCTCGCGGTGGACTTCGACCGGGAAAGTTGGCAGGACGATGCCCTTGCCTTTGCCGGGACCTGTCAGCAACACGATTTGCCCTTCACCCTCGAACGATCCCGCTCGGGAAACGGGGCGCATGTCTGGTTCTTCTTCGGGGAGGCCGTCCCGGCCGTCATCGCGCGGCAGTTGGGATCGTTCCTGCTCACCGAGACGATGGAGCGGCATCCCGACCTCGGGCTCCGCTCCTACGATCGGCTCTTTCCCAATCAGGACACCCTCCCGAAGGGCGGCTTTGGCAATCTGATCGCGCTCCCTCTCCAGGGACGGGCGAGGGAACGCGGCAACAGCGTCTTCGTTGATGAAGAACTCAGGCCGTGGCCCGACCAATGGGCCTTCCTGAGTCGTGTCGCGAGAATCTCTCCACACCGGGCGGCAGCCTGTGCAGTGGAAGCAACCCGCCGAGGACGGGTCGTCGGAGTTCGCCTCGTATCAGCGGATGAGGACGATCCCCAGCCATGGAGGGCTCCACCATCACGTCGGCGACGCGATCCACCGATCGATGAACCCCTCCCCAAACAACTCGACATCGTTCTGGCGGATCAAATCTACATCGCAAAGCCGGATCTCCCCGCTCCCCTGAGGAACCGGATCATCCGCCTCGCCGCCTTTCAGAATCCGGAATTCTACCGCGCCCAGGCCATGCGGCTCCCAACCTACGACAAGTCCCGAGTCATCGCCTGCGCCGAAGATTACTCTCATCACATCGGGCTCCCGCGGGGGTGCCTCGAGGATCTCCGTGCGCTATGCAAGGACCACAAGATTCGTCTCCGCATCCGGGACGAACGGTTTGGAGGACAACCCTTCGAGATCACGTTTCAAGGTTCCCTGCGACCCGACCAGCAAACCGCCGCCGAGGCCTTGTTGAAGCACGACATCGGCGTGCTCGCCGCCACCACCGCCTTCGGAAAAACCGTCCTGGCAGCATGGATGATCGCGCAACGCGGAGTGAACACCCTCGTGCTGGTCCACCGCCAGCAACTCCTCGAGCAGTGGGTGGAGCGTCTCTCTCAATTCCTCGGCATCGCCCCGAAGGAGATCGGTCGACTCGGAGGTGGCCGCAAGAAGCTGACAGGCTCCCTGGATGTCGCCATCATTCAAAGCCTCGTCCGGAAGGGGACCGTCGATGACCGCATGGCGGACTACGGTCATCTCATCGTCGACGAATGCCACCATCTTTCGGCACACAGTTTCGAACTGGCCGCCCGGCGGGCCAAGGCGAAGTTCGTGCTTGGACTATCGGCCACCGTCACCCGGAAAGACGGCCACCACCCCATCATCTTCATGCAATGCGGGCCCGTCCGACACCGTGTCGATGCGAAAGAGCAGGCGACCACGCGCCCCTTCAGCCACCAGGTTATGGTGCGCCCAACCGGGTTTCGATCCGCCGCTTCACCCGATCCAGATCAACGTCTCGAGTTCCAGCGGCTCTGCGACGAACTCATCTCCAGCGAGAGGCGCAACAAGCTCATCTGTGCAGACGTCCTCTCGGTTGTCTCCGACGGACGATTCCCACTCGTTCTCACGGAACGCACTCAGCACTTGGAAACGCTGGCCGATCTTCTCGGGCCTCAGGTCGATCACCTTGTCACCCTGCGGGGCGGGATGGGGCGAAAAGCACTCGCCACGGCCCTGGACCACCTCAAGGACTCCCCCGGCGATGAATCACGAGTGGTGATCGCCACCGGCCGATTTGTCGGCGAGGGCTTTGACGATGCCCGCCTCGACACCCTCTTCCTCACTCTCCCGGTTTCATGGCGCGGCACCATCGCCCAATACGTCGGGCGTCTCCATCGCCTTCATCACGACAAGAAAGAGGTCCGCGTCTTCGACTACGCCGATCTCGACGTCCCAATGCTCTCGCGCATGTTCGACCGGCGCTGCCAGGGGTACGAAGCGGTCGGATACACAATCTTGCTTCCCGCCAGCGCCCTCCCTGGCTGGCCTGTCGAAGTCCCACTGCCCATCGATCCGGAGTGGAAACGAGATTACACTGCGAGTGTCCAACGCCTCCTCCGTGACGGAGTTGATATCCCGTTGGCCCAACTCTTCCTGCATGCGACCGAACGCCCTGCTCCGAACGCAGAAGGTGTCGGTCGGGCCCGCAGCGCCTCAGAGGCCTTTCTGTTCCGTAGGCTCGAGGGATTGCCGGAGACAAAGGGCCGTTTTGAACTCAATGCCCGCCTTCCGATCCCGTTCGGGGATTCCAGTCGCATGGAGGTCGATTTCCTCGACAAAGATTTCAACCTCGTCCTCGAGCTCGACGGCCCCCAACACCTCGCCGATCCCGAAGCCTATCGCCGCGATCGTCGAAAGGACGCCCTGCTTCAGGAGCACGGATATTTCGTCCTGCGCTTCCTGGCCCAGGACATCGCCCTTCACCTCGATGAGATTCTCAATCGAATCAACCGCTCTCTCTACCACCTTTCACGCCAGACGCCCCCCTCCCGCGAGGAGCGACGTTGCTGACCATGCAATCGCCGGACAGTCAGCTTCGACCCTTCCGCCGCAACTGGGACAACTCTTCAAGCAGCGGCATCCAGTATTCCCGATCTTTGGCCCGCTCCTGATCCTCTTCCGCTCGGAGAGTTCGACCGATGGATTCGGTGTCTTCGGACCTGACCGCGGCCGCCACGGCGGGACGTGTCCCGGACATCCGCTGCGCGCGCTCCGGGCAACCCTCCGCGACTTCCTTGAGCAGTTCCGGACTGCGGAGCTCATGCAGCCAGAAATCGATCTGCTCGGACGAGGGATCTGCTCGCTCACTGAAGTAGTGCGCCTCCAGGAGTCTCCGGATCATCGGCCAGTCCTTGTCCCGCTGGGTCTTTTTCGCACAGACGAGGTCCGGCAAAGCCATCACATCGACCACCAAGCCATCTGGCAGTTCCAAGGTCGAACGGCGCTTCCAGAGTTTCTCGAATGATTCCACTCCGCGCATCTTGGCGATGAGAACGATGCGCATCCCCTTGGCCTCGGGATGCTGGCAGCGAAAGTGGATGGCATGGCCACGGCTCAGGTAGTCCACTTCGTACGGAGGCACCGCGATGCACTCGGCCTGCAGCTCTGCCAAGGCGCGGTCCAACCGATCGAGATTCTCCGGGTCCACCCATACCGCATAATCCGCATCGCGGCTAAACTCCGCTGCGCCGTACAAGACGCACGCCTGCCCCCCCATCAGGAGAGCCTGCACCTCGTTCTCGCGAATCGAAGAAAGGACTTTGCGTATCGGGATCGGGATCAAGGGAACCACCCGACTCTAGGAACCATTGCCAGAGACGGCAAGTCTCCGCCCAGCGCTCGGAGGGACTCAGACGATACCACTCGGCCCACTCTGACCCCGCAACTGTCTCCGCCTCGATCACGGCCGAACTCTACCACTCGTTCAAGTCGCCTGCACCCCTCTATCCGCCCCCTCCATCCGCATCGCAATGCATGACAAGATTTCGTCTGAACGTGCCCACTCCTGCCTCAGCCGCCGCAAACCGGCATTCTCCCGGCGACTCAATCCGGGACGGATCAGAGGACAGGGGTCAGTCAACGTTTTTCGCTTTTCTGATGGGTGGGGGCAATTTTCCCTGTTCCCATGCCCCGGCAGGTTCGCATTGAGCAAGGAGACTGGCGCCAGCGTGCGATTGGCCGGGCCGCGCGTCGCAGGACGGTGATGCCGGTGACCTGGATCGCGCCGATCCTTGAGATGGGCGATCCGAAGCGGGCGGGGAAGCTCATCCGGAACGATCCGGATGCGCGGTGGGGACCGGAGTGGAGACGGGCGAAGCGCTTGTTGGGGGAACTCGGGCAGGAAGCGAAAAACGTTGGCTGACCCTATTCTTCGGTGCATGGTCGCGCCGTGGATCTTCTCATCGAGGTGCAGCTGGATGTCGGAGATGTGTTTTCGATTCATCATTTGTCCCGTAGCGCCCTTTCAACGGTTCGATTTCCGCTGCTCGAACGTCAGGCGCCAGTTCACTGTGCCGGTCTTCCTGGGAACGACGCGGACCGTGGCTATATTCTTCCGGTTCTCCATCTCCGCATTCAGGCCGTTCACCCGGGCGGTTGCGAGCCGGAAACCGTCCGGCACATGGATGGTCAGGACGTAGGGGTCTTCGACAACGACCTTGCTTGCCCCGCTGAGCGTCTTGCTGTCGCCGGCCCACTTCACGCCGGACAGACTCACGCCGCCCTGTGAGATGTGCCGCGTGGTCGAAAGTATCCATGGGTGGGGGCGTGCTTCGCGGATCACGAAGAGCTGGACGCCGTGATCCGCATCCTGCGCGGGCACGGTGAACGCTCCCTTGAACCTGCCCGTGAAGGTCTGTTCCCAGAATTCGAATACAAGATACTCCCGATCCGGGTAGAGCCCCAGATCGGCGAAGCGGACTTCCTCTTCCGGCATGGCGGCCCGTTTCCATTTCAGGTCCTTTCGCCTCCAGCTATAACTTCCCAGGACCGACCAGTGATCGAAAGGCCGGTCGATTTCCATGAGCCACCAGCGGGCTTCGCCGCCGCCCCAGCGGGCATGGTTTCGGAAATGCCAACCGGAATACTTGGGCGTATGGTCGTACAATTGCCCGGGAACCGTGAAAAGGACGGGAGAGCTGCGCCTGGCGCCTTCCAGGTTGTTGTCGTCCTTGTACACCTCCGCCTTGTCGCTAAGGAGGAGGACCCCCCGGCCATGGAGGTAAGGCTTGGGCGGAGGATCGAGTCCAGCGGCGCGGCATCCGCGGCGAACGTCTTCATGACGCTGTATTCCTTCCTCCCCACCGGCAAGACGTCACAGTGATCGGGGTCGTTCCGCCATACGACGCCCTCCCAGGAATTGAAGCCCTGAAACGACGCCACCCGAAAGCCGTCCGTCGAGAGCCGGCAGCCGTCGGCCACTCCAATCTGTTCCGGCAGGACGCCCCAGCAAGTCAAGACGTAGATGTCGCGTCCCAACTCCTCGCGAGCGGCTTCGTAGAACCTGCGCAGCGCCGCCTGTTCGGTCGAGCCGGTCTTCTCGAGATAGGCCGGGCACTTGCGGTATCCCCAGTCCACCAGATCTCCCGCCCCGTCGATCTTGACGCAGGTGAATCCCAGCTTCCTGAGCCCCCGGTAGGTGGGACGCACCAGCCGTTCAAGGGCGTCCTTGTTGGTCGTATCCAGCGCATACCACCCGCGGTTGGTGAACATCTTTCCGTCCGCGTCATGGATGAACCATTCGGGATGTTCCTTCGCCGCCTTCTGCACCACGGGATCGCCCCGTTTGAAGAAGCAGAAGACCCAGATTCCCGGCTCCATGCCGGTTTCCTTGATCCTTTTGACGGCGTACTGCGGGCCGCCCGGGAACTTTTCGTTCCAATTCAACCATCCTTGCGGACTGCCGCCTCCGCTCTGGTAGGCGTCGTCGAACTGAAAATAGCGATATCCGTAGTCGGGAAGGTTCTTCTCCTTGAAGACGTCCAATACCGAGTCCATTGCTTCCTGGTTCAGCCCTGCCTTGTAGGCCCACCAGGTGCAGTACCCCGAGACGCTTCCTTTCCAAACCTTGCAGGTCCACGGCGTGAAGTACTGCAGGCCCTTGTGTTTCTGGTAGAACCGGGGACGAAAGGTCAGTTCAAGCGTTTGCTTTCCCGTTTGGCCTGCTGTCTCCCAGTGCATGCTTGCAGCGGAGGACGGGGTGGAACGGCTCTCCCACGCAAAACGGATCTCTTGCGCGCCGACCCGTGCGGGTTGGATGCGGGTCCGGCCGTCCCCCGGGCCGATGAGAACCCAATCCCAATGACGGTCGTAAACGTGGCGTCAAGGATCACCTTGCCGTGATAGCGCAAGACCAGCTTTCCCTTGCCGGCGTCCCATGCCATTTCGGCTGGCGCATTCGGGGGCGGCTGCACCGCCTGCGACACGTTTGCCGCGACGGCGAGGATTGCAGTGATGGTTGGTAGTGTTGTCTTCATGTTTTCGCTTCTGTTTCAGACGGAAACTGCTCGTTCCCGGGTTTCGATACGGATTCGGGGCCGCGCTTCCTGCCCCTCGGCGCCGGTGGCCTGTTCACCGAGCCGGGAGCCGCAGGTGATCAGGGCGAAGGCTCCGAGCAGGGTGGCGAGGCCGGCGAGCAGGGTGAGGATGGTCGGGCGGCGGCAGGCGTTCCATTCCTTGAACGCGAGCCCGACCCCGAAACTGAAGAAGATGAGCATCGCCATGTGGATGCCCCAGCTGATGAAGCCGAAGTTCCCCATGCGAGCGTGTCCCTGTTCGTAGAGGACGAACTGGCCGAACCAGAGCACTCCGGCGAGGATCACGAGTGTCAGACCCTTCCGCATGTCGAAGGCCGGGCCGGCGGTGGTGCGGGCCGTCGCCGTCCCGAGTTCGCCCTCCTTCATGAACCCGGCCCGGCCGCAGACCGCCACGCCGACGATCGAGACGATGAAGCCGGTGAGCACCAGCGAGCCGCCGGGCTTCTGGAAGTCGCTGACCAGGGTGCCGTTCAGGATCGCCGGCACGACGGTTCCGACCACCGCCGAGATGCCAATCGCGATGGCGTAGGTCAGCGAGAAGCCGATGTAGCGGATGGCCACCGCGAAGGCCATGCCCCCGAATCCGTAGGCGGCGCCAAGCAGGGTGATCTTGAGCAGGGCGCCGGCCGGGCAGGAGAGCAGCACCGACGGCAGGTCCGGCGTCGTGATGGCGGCCACCGCGAGCGGCATCACGAACCACGCCACCACGCAGACCGTGATCCAGTAGCTCTGCCAGGACCACTTCGGGGTCCCCACTTCTGCGAGACGTAGCAGCAGGCCGCCGAGAGGCCGCCGACGGCGTGGAGGGCGATGCCCGCGAAGACGGTGGATTCCACGGAAACGGGGTCAGTCAAGGTTTTCGAACATTGCCGGCATGGCCGTCCAAGCGGCGGCCTCCATTCAATCCTGGTGGAAGACCTCCTCCATCTTCGCCCACCATTCGCCCTCGGCGCGGTCGGGCAACGGCGCCTGGCAGGGCTTGCAGACGTCCCACCAGCGCTGGGTCTCGGGGTCGGCCGCCATTTTCGCGGCGTCGGCGGCGAAGTCCTCGCCCAAATATTCGAAGTAGCTGAACAGGTAGTGCCTCCCATCCGGCAGTTTTCGCAGGTAGATCGAGTAGTTGCGGATGTTGCACTGCGTGATCATGTCCGCCACGCCGGGCCAGACGGCGGCGTGGAGTTCCTTGTATTCTTCGACTTTGTCGGGGCGGAGTTCGATGATCGATCCGTAGCGTTTCATGGTGCGGGGCGTGGCATTGTGGTTGGGGTTCAGGCGGATCCGGGCGAAACTTCGCGGGCGAACTCGCCGAGATCGAGCGGATAGACGCCGTGCTCGCGGGCGAACCGGATGACGAGGTCGTAGGTGGCGGGGTCGACGTTGCCGGGCATGGAGTGGTCGGACTGGAGGATGTATCCCCCTCCCTTGCCGGCGTTGAGGCGGGTGAGGACCAGCTCGCGGGTCAGCCCGGGGTCGTTCTTCTCGAGCACCTGGACGTCGAGGTTCCCGTTGAAAGCCAGCCGGGAGCCGTGGCTGCGCTTGAACTCGAGCACGTCCATGTTGGCCTTCATCTCGAGCGGGTTGAGGCCGTCGATGCCGCCGTCGATCAGGTCGTCGATCGGCTCGGAGTAGCGCCGCGGATCGTAGGGGTCGTCGAACTCGAGCGCCTCGATCGCTTCCCACGACGCGTGTTCGAACTGCGCGAAGTGGGGCATCGGCAGGGTCCTGAGCCGCTCGTTGGTGGCCCCAAAGCCGGTCTTGACCAGCTTGCGCCGGTCGTTGTCCTCGAGCACCTCGATGCCGGTGACGTGCGGGTCCATGTTGGCGGTCAGGACGACCATATCGAGGTCCCAGTGGCGGTAGGGGTCGAAGTCGTCGCCCACGTCCAGCTCGCGCTTGCAGCGGCGGACGAAATTGGTCCAGAAGAACTCGCCGACCGGCACCCGGTCGGGCTGCTCGTGGTTGAGCGTCCTGGTGACGCGGTCGATCTTCTCTCGGGCAACGGACATGGCGGGTGGTCAGTTTGCTGGAAGGAGAACTGAAAGGAAACTGGTTTCCGTCCTGATATGGGGCGATCGCCAAGGCCCTGGACGCCGTGGCTACCGACCCGATGCTGCCGGGCAGCAAGGCTCGCGGTGATTTCCTGCCCAGCTGCCGCTTCTGCCGGGTCGAACATCACGACATCGTCTGCCGCCGGGGCGAGCACGGAATCGAGGTGGGGAGGATCCTCCACGAGCGCATGAACTTCGAGATGCAAGGACACCGACGGGCGTGAACTGTCGGTGTTCCATACATTCGCAACGGGTTCGATTACGGGTTGATCCCATTGATTATCAGTGGTTTGCAATGGTCTCGCGCCACCGGAAGCCTCCCGGAACGTCGAAAAAACTTACGCCGCCGCCCCAGTGGCGATGGCCGGAAACCAGATCCATGACTCTTAATGCGCTCAATGTAAAAGAGTTGCGGGTATTGTGAATAACTATGGCACGGCTCGTGCTGGTGTCATGGTCCTCAGGGCGGGGTTGCAAGGGAAGACGAATCTTCCTGACCCTGCCATGATCGTCGTCCCACATCACCAATTGCCATGAAAACAATGACCACCACAACGGTCTTGGCTGGCTTCCTTGCCTTCTCAACCTCGGTGTTTGCGTTGCCGATTTCCTTCAACCTCCACAAGCGAGGCGGCGAGGATCCGTTCGGGCATTCCTACAGTGTCGCGATCGACGACGACGAGTGGGAATTCGAGATGGGCGGCGACTTCAACAGCAGACTGCCTGCGACCGACTTTCACATCGTGTTCAGTCAGCGGGTCGACGAGTATGAGG
>Ga0180431_10007827_pt1 | contig 12367 bp, 13 predicted proteins | sample SS_ome_11_FD_132459 | JGI IMG/M metagenome (GOLD analysis project Ga0180431, IMG submission 132459) | Hypersaline lake sediment archaeal communities from the Salton Sea, California, USA - SS_1_MS_1 metaG | ecosystem: Environmental > Aquatic > Non-marine Saline and Alkaline > Hypersaline >... | reverse complement strand
TCGGGCGAGGTCTACTACCGCTCGCCCGGCACCTTCGTGGAATACTACAAGAACGCCGAGTCGACCGCCTCGACCAAGGATGCCGAGGGCTGGGTGGCGACCGGCGACGCGGGCTTCTTCGAGCCCGACACCGGGCATCTGCGGATCATCGACCGGGCCAAGGACGTCGGCAAGATGGCCGACGGCCGGCTGTTCGCGCCGAAATACGTGGAAAACAAGCTCAAGTTCTTCCCCAACATCCTCGAGGCCGTCGTCTTCGGTGCGAACCGCGACCGCTGCACCGCCTTCGTCAACATCGACCTGACGGCGGTGGGCAACTGGGCGGAACGCAACAACATCGCCTATTCCAGCTACCAGGAACTGGCCGGGCATCCGAAGGTCTACGACATGATCCGGGGCCACGTGGAAGAGGTGAATCGCTCGGTCGCCGATGACCCGATGCTGTCGGGCTGCCAGGTCCACCGCTTCCTGATCCTGCACAAGGAGCTGGACGCCGACGACGGCGAGATGACGCGGACCCGCAAGGTGCGCCGCAACGTGATCGGCGAGAAGTTCGCCGACCTGATCGGCGCGCTCTACGACGGGTCCGACAGCATCTATACCGAGACCGAGGTGACCTACGAGGACGGCCGCAAGGGCAAGATCAGGGCGACGCTCAGGATCGAGGACGCGGCGGTCGTCGAGCCGGCCGGGCAGAGGATGGCGGCGGAATGAACGAGATGACCACCGAAGGCTACACCACCGCCGACGGCCGCAAGATCGGCGGCGTGCTGATGGAGATGAAGAACATCACCCTGCGCTTCGGCGGCGTGGTGGCGATCAAGGACATCAGCTTCGACATCCGCGAGGGCGAGATCCGCGCGATCATCGGCCCGAACGGCGCCGGCAAATCCTCGATGCTGAACGTGATCTCGGGCTTTTACGTCCCGCAGGAGGGCGAGGTCTGGTTCCGCGGCTACCGGCGCGGGCCGATGAAGCCCTACCAGGTCGCCCGCCTCGGCATCGCCCGGACCTTCCAGAACATCGCCCTGTTCGAGGGGATGAGCGTGCTCGACAACATCATGACCGGGCGGCTGAACCACATGAAATCGGGGATGCTGGCGCAGGCGCTGTGGTGGGGCAAGGCCGAGCGCGAGGAAAGCGAGAACCGCGAGCAGGTCGAGAAGATCATCGACTTCCTCGAGATCCAGAACATCCGCAAGACGCCGGTGGGCCGCCTGCCCTACGGGCTGAAGAAGCGTGTCGAACTGGCCCGCGCGCTGGCGGCAGAGCCGCGGCTTTTGCTTCTCGACGAACCGATGGCGGGCATGAACGTGGAGGAGAAGGAGGACATGAGCCGCTTCATCCTCGACGTGAACGACGAATTCGGCACCACCATCGCGCTGATCGAACACGACATGGGCGTGGTCATGGACCTGTCGGACCGGGTCGTGGTGATGGATTACGGCAAGAAGATCGGCGACGGCACGCCCGACGAGGTGCGGAGCAACCAGGACGTGATCGACGCCTATCTGGGCGTGGCCCATGACTGACCGGGCGACAAGGGGGGACAGCTGAGATGCCGACCGAAATCCTCTACGGTATCGAGGTGGCGCTGAACGGGCTGATGGCCGGGGTGCTGTACGCGCTCGTCGCGCTGGGCTTCGTGCTGATCTTCAAGGCCAGCGGCATCTTCAACTACAGCCAGGGCGTGATGGCCCTGTTCGCGGCGCTGACGCTGGTCGGGATCATGGAAGGCCAGGTGCCCTTCGCGCATCTGATCAACGCCACCTTCGGAACCGAGATCCACCATTTCGGCTGGGAGGTGCCGGCGCTGCTTGCCATCGCGCTGACGACGGTGGTGATGGTCGGCTTCGCCTGGCTGGTGCAGCAGTTCATCTTCCGCCACCTCGTCGGACAGGAACCGATCATCCTGTTCATGGCCACGATCGGGCTGGCCTACTTCCTCGAAGGCGTGGGCGACCTGATGTGGGGGTCCGACATCAAGACGCTGGACGTCGGGCTGCCGCAGGGCGCCTCGTTCTGGATCGAGGAGCAGACGGCCGTGCTGGGCGGCGAGGATTTCTACGGCTTCTTCATCGACCGGCTCGACGTGGTCGCGGCGGTGGTCGCGGCGGTGCTGGTGGCCGGGCTGGTGATCTTCTCGCAATACACCAAGCAGGGCCGGGCGATGCGCGCGGTGGCCGACGATCACCAGGCGGCGCTGTCGGTGGGCATCTCGCTCAACTTCATCTGGGTTCTGGTCTGGTCGCTGGCCGGCTTCGTGGCGCTGGTCGCCGGGATCATGTGGGGCGCGAAATCGGGGGTGCAGTTCTCGCTGTCGCTGATCGCGCTCAAGGCGCTGCCGGTCCTGATGCTGGGCGGGTTCACCTCGATCCCCGGCGCGATCGTCGGCGGGCTGATCATCGGCGTCGGCGAGAAGCTTTTCGAATTCCTGATCGGGCCGATGGTCGGCGGCGCGACCGAGAACTGGTTCGCCTATGTGCTGGCGCTGATCTTCCTCGTGTTCCGGCCGCAGGGCCTGTTCGGCGAGAAGATCATCGAGAGGGTCTGACGGGATGGCCAAGCTGATCGCGATCCTGAACGTCATCGCCTGGTCGGGCTTCTGGGCCTTCGGCTATCTCGCGCTCGCCTCGGGCGGCGAGGAGGGCGGCAACACCGTCGTCGCGCTGGTCCTTGCGGCGCTGGGCGCCGGGGCGGGGCTTCTGTGCTGGTTCTGGCTGGTCCGCCATTCCGAGGCGACGGGCTACGCCAAGCCCGCGAACCGGGCCGTGATTGCCGAAGACAACGAGGAGGCGGTCTGATGTTCTACCGCGAGGCCGGCGATTTCAAGACGTCCTACCGGGACGACAGCCAGACCTTCCCGATCAGCTTCGACCGCTGGCGCTATTACGTGGTGCTGATCGTCGCCTTCGGCGTGATCCCGTTCCTGATCAACGACTACTGGGCCAACGCGCTGCTGGTGCCGTTCCTGATCTACGCGATCGCGGCGATCGGGCTGAACATCCTGACCGGCTACTGCGGCCAGGTCAGCCTTGGCACCGGCGGATTCATGGCGGTGGGGGCCTATGCCTGCTACAAGCTCATGACCGCCTTTCCCGATGTGTCGATCCTGATCCACGTGCTGCTCGCGGGCGGGGTGACGGCGCTGGTCGGCGTGCTGTTCGGCCTGCCGTCGCTCAGGATCAAGGGCTTCTACCTCGCCGTCGCGACGCTGGCGGCGCAGTTCTTCCTCGTCTGGCTCTTCAACAAGGTGCCGTGGTTCTACAACTACTCCGCCTCCGGCCAGATCAGCGCGCCGGAACGCACCTTCCTTGGCCATGCGGTGACGGGGCCGGAAACCACGGCGCCGGCGAAATACCTGTTCTGCCTCGTGATCCTCGTGGTGCTGGCCTGGCTGGCGCGGAACCTGACCCGGGGGTCGATCGGGCGGAAATGGATGGCGATCCGCGACATGGACATCGCCGCCGAGATCATCGGGGTGAACCCGCTGACCGCCAAGCTGTCGGCCTTCGCGGTGTCGTCGTTCTTCGTGGGCGTCTCCGGCGCGCTGTTCTTCGCGGTCTACCTTGGCGCGGTCGAGGTCGGCGAGGCCTTCGGCATCCAGAAATCGTTCCTGGTGCTGTTCATGATCATCATCGGCGGGCTCGGATCGATCTTCGGCAGTTTCGCCGGGGCGGCGTTCCTGGTGCTGCTGCCGGTGGTGCTGAAGGTGATCGGCGTCGACCTGCTGGGCTGGCCCACGGATATCGTGGCCCATATCCAGCTTGTCATCATCGGCGCGCTGATCGTGTTGTTCCTGATCCTGGAACCGCACGGGCTGGCGCAATTGTGGCGCGTCGCGAAAGAGAAACTGAGACTCTGGCCCTTCCCCTACTAGGGCGGGCCGAGCCCGCGCGCCGGCCGGCCCCGGCGGCACGCGGCGACAGGAACCGGACATCGGACGAACCAAGGGAGGATTACCGATGAAGATGATGAAACTGGCTGCACTGGCGCTGGCCGGCGCCGTGGCCTCCGGCCCGGCGGTCGCCGAACTGGTGATCCCGGACCTGAGCTACCGCACCGGCCCCTATGCCGCGGGCGGGATCCCGTTCTCGGACGGCTACCAGGACTATTTCGCGCTGCTCAACGCGCGGGACGGCGGCATCGGCGGCGTGCCGATCCGGCTGATCGAATGCGAGACGGGCTACAACACCGAAAAGGGTGTGGAATGCTACGAATCGACCAAGGGCGAGGGCGCGCTGGTCTACCAGCCGCTGTCGACCGGGATCACCTATCAGCTGATCCCCAAGGCGATGGCCGATGGCATCCCGCTGCACACCATGGGCTATGGCCGGACCTCGGCGGCGAACGGCAAGGTGTTCGAATGGGTGTTCAACTACCCGGCGAATTACTGGAACGCCGCCTCCGTCGCCGTGAACTACCTGCTGGACGAGAACGGCGGCGACCTGTCGGGCAAGAAGCTCGCGCTGGTCTACCACAACTCCGCCTACGGCAAGGAGCCGATCCGCACGCTCGAGGAGCTTTCGGGCAAGCACGGGTTCGAACTCACGACCATCGCCGTCGACCACCCCGGCCAGGAACAGAAGAGCCAGTGGCTGCAGATCCGCCGCGAGCGGCCCGACTATGTCGTGATGTGGGGCTGGGGCGTGATGAACCAGGTCGCGGTTCAGGAAGCCGCCAACATCCGGTTCCCGATGGAGAACTTCATCGGCAACTGGTGGGCGGGCGCCGAGCATGACGTGACCCCGGCGGGCATGGCCGCCGACGGTTACAAGGCGCTGAACATGAACCGGATCAACCCGGACATGCCGGTCTTCGACGAGATCCGCACCCATGTGCACGAGGCCGGCAACGCCGCCGGCGACGGCTCCAACGTCGGTTCGGTGCTCTACACTCGCGGCATGTATGCCGCGATCCTGGCCGCCGAGGCGATCCGCATCGCGCAGGAGATGCACGGCGAGGCCGACATCACCCCGGCGATGATGCGCGACGGCATGGAAGCGCTGGCGATGACCGAGGCGCGGATGGCCGAACTGGGCGCGCCGGGCATCGGGCCGGAGTTTTCCGTCTCCTGCGAGAACCACGGCGGTTCGGGCATGGGCATCGTGCAGCAGTGGAACGCCGCGGACGGCAAGTGGGTCGCGCTGACCGACTACATCGAAAGCGATGCGTCGGTGATCGCCCCGCTGGTCGAGGAAGACTCGATGGCCTTCGCCGCCGAGGCCGGCGTGGACATGCGCTGCAACTGATCGAAACCCGCGGGGGCCGGGCCGCCCGGCCCCCGCAGCATCCGAATTTCGAGGCCCGCCATGCTGGACGCCGCACAGACGCCCGAGACCCAGACCGAGACGCTTCTTGAGGTCAACAACATCGAGGTGATCTACAACCACGTGATCCTCGTGCTGAAGGGCGTGAGCCTGAAGGTGCCCAAGGGCGGGATCATCGCGCTGCTGGGCGGCAACGGCGCGGGCAAGACCACCACGCTCAAGGCGATCTCGAACCTCCTGCATTCGGAACGCGGCGAGGTCACCAAGGGCACGATCACCTATCGCGGCCGCCATATCGAGGAGCTCACGCCGAACGATCTGGTCAAGACCGGCGTGATCCAGGTGATGGAGGGGCGGCACTGTTTCGAACACCTGACCGTCGAGGAAAACCTGCTGACCGGCGCCTATACCCGCGGCGACGGCAGCGCCGCGGTCGCCCGCGATCTCGACATGGTCTACGAATATTTCCCGCGGCTGAAGGACCGCCGCAAGAGCCAGGCGGGCTACACGTCGGGCGGCGAACAGCAGATGACGGCGATCGGCCGGGCGCTGATGAGCCGGCCCGAGACGATCCTGCTGGACGAGCCGTCGATGGGACTGGCCCCGCAGCTTGTCGAACAGATCTTCGACATCGTGCGCCGGCTGAACGAGGAACAGGGGGTCACGTTCCTTCTGGCCGAGCAGAACACCAACGTCGCGCTGCGCTTCGCGCATTACGGCTACATCCTGGAGTCGGGCCGCGTGGTGATGGACGGGCCCGCGAAGGATCTTCGCGAGAACCCCGACGTGAAGGAATTCTACCTCGGCATGTCGGAAGAGGGGCGCAAGAGCTTCCGCGACGTGCGTTCCTACCGCCGCCGCAAGCGCTGGCTTTCGTGATGAGGGATATTCCGGTGAGCTACTTCGACGATCTCGAAACCCGCAGCGCCGACCGCCGCGCCGCCGACCTGGCCGAGGCGCTGCCGCGCCAGGTCGCGCGCGCCATCGATCGCGCGCCGGCGATCGCCGGACACCTGCGCGACGTGGATGCCGCGCGGGTGACCGATGCGGCGGCGCTGGCCAAGCTGCCGGTGATCCGCAAGTCGGAACTGGGCCGCGCGCAGGCCGACCTGCCGCCCTTCGGCGGGTTCACGACCGTCGCGCCGGCCGAGTTCGAGCATGTGTTCCAAAGCCCCGGGCCGATCTACGAACCCGGCCGCGTGTCGGGCGACTGGTGGCGCACCGGGCGGTTCCTGCACGCGGCGGGGATCGGCCGCGGCGACATCGTGCACAACTGCTTCGGCTACCATCTGACGCCGGCGGGGATGATCTTCGAATCCGGCTGCCGGGCCGTCGGCGCGGCGGTGCTGCCCGCCGGGACCGGGCAGACCGAACTTCAGGTCCGCGCCGCGGCGGATATCGGCACCACCGCCTATGCCGGCACGCCCGACTATCTCAAGGTGATCCTCGACAAGGCCGAAGAACTGGGCATGACGCTGAAGATCACCCGCGCGGCGGTGGGCGGCGGGGCGCTTTTCCCGTCGCTGCGCGCCGAATACCGCGACCGCGGCATCCTGTGCCTGCAGTGCTACGCGACCGCCGATCTGGGCAACATCGCCTATGAAAGCCCGGCGATGGAGGGGATGATCGTCGACGAGGGCGTGATCGTGGAGATCGTGCGCCCCGGCACCGGCGATCCGGTGCCCGACGGCGAGGTCGGCGAGGTCGTGGTGACCACGCTGAACCCCGACTACCCGCTGATCCGCTTCGCCACCGGCGACCTGTCGGCGGTGATGCCGGGGCACAGCCCCTGCGGACGCACGAACCTGCGGATCAAGGGCTGGATGGGGCGCGCCGACCAGACCACCAAGATCAAGGGCATGTTCGTGCGCCCCGAGCAGGTGGCCGACCTGGTTGCCCGCCACCCCGAGGTCGCCCGCGCGCGCGTCGTCGCCGGGCGCGAGGGCGAGATGGACGTGATGACCGTCAAGGTCGAGGCCGAGGGCGGCGACATGGCGGCGCTGGAGGCCTCGGTCCAGACGGTGCTGAAACTCAAGGGCACCGTGGAAATCGTGGCGCCGGGCAGCCTGCCCAACGACGGCAAGGTGATCGAGGATACCCGCAGCTACGGCTAGGGCGCGCCGTGGTGGCGGGTCAGATGCGTCTCGATCCGCTCGATCTCGCGCGACAGCGCGCCGACCTGGCGTTCCAGCACCTCGACATGGTGGCGCAGCCCCTCGATCCGCTCGGCCTGGTGGTGCAGCATCGCGCCTGCGTCATGCAGGTCGGTCACGCCCAGCACGGCCCCGCACTTGCTGCAGGCCACCGCGCCCAGCCTGCGGGGGGCGCCGTAGGGTTCCAGCACGATCATCTTCGTGCCGGTCGCGCCGCAGATACCGCATTTGGCCACCATTGCCCGCTCCCTGAAATGCCCGGCCGGAAAGACTGCGGCAAGTCTGGCGGAAACCGGTCAACAGGAGATTGACGCGGCCGAACGGAAAGGGCCGCGCCGGATGCCCCGGCGCGGCCCTTTTCATCGTCTCGCGGTGGGTTCAGCCCTGCCGGGCCTTGAACCGCCGCTGCGTCTTGTTGATCACGTAAACGCGGCCCTTGCGGCGCACGATCTGGCAATCGCGGTGACGCTGCTTGAGCGAGCGGAGCGAGTTGCGGACCTTCATCGGCCATCCCCTGGTCGCGGCGCGCGTGCGCCTGGTGCAAAAACGATGCCCCCGCGAACGGGGGCGGTGATGGTGGGCGCGACTGGGATCGAACCAGTGACCACTACGATGTCAACGTAGTGCTCTACCGCTGAGCTACGCGCCCCGAACCGTCCTCGTTCCGCCTTGCCAACAGCCGCGGCCGCGGGCGGAACCGCGTCGGCCCGGCGGTCTATAAAAGGAGTCGGCCGCCCTTTCAAGGGGTTTCGGCGGCGCCGGAAATGTCGCTATAGTCCGGCCCACGGGGGTAATGAATGTCCGACGCGCCCTATCGCCTGATCCGGCCGGCGACGCGGTTGACCAGCGTCGTTTTCGCCTCGCCGCACAGCGGCCGGGCCTATCCCGCGAGCTTTCTCGCGCGGTCGGTGCTGGACAAGCGCACGATCCGCACCTCCGAGGATGCCTTCGTCGACGAGTTGCTGCGCGCCGCGCCGCTGGCCGGCGCGCCGCTGCTGGCGGCGACCGCGCCGCGCGCCTATCTCGATCTCAACCGGGCCGCCGATGAACTCGATCCGGCGCTGATCGAGAACGTGCGGCTGGCCGCCCACAATCCGCGGATCAACTCGGGCCTCGGGGTGATCCCGCGCGTGGTCGCCGGCGGCCGCGCGATCTACCGCGGCAAGCTGACGCTGGCCGAGGCGATGGAACGGATCGACGCGGTCTGGCGGCCCTATCACGAGCGGCTGGCGGCGCTGCTTGGCGAAAGCCAGGCGCTGTTCGGCGAGGCGATCCTGATCGACGTGCATTCGATGCCGCGCGAGGCGATCGACTCGATGGGCGGGCGCGGGCGGCGGCGGCCCGAGATCGTGCTGGGCGACCGGTTCGGCGTCACCGCCGCGCCGGGGATCATGGACCGGATCGAGGCCGCCTTTGCCGACGAGGGCCTGAGCGTCGTGCGCAACACGCCCTTCGCGGGGGCCTATGTCGCCCAGACCTACGGCCGCCCGGCGGCCAGCCGCCACGCGATCCAGGTGGAGATCGACCGGTCGCTCTACATGAACGAGGCCGAAATCCGCCCCCATGCCGGTTTCGCGCCGTTCTGCCGGCTGATGGACCGGGTGATCGGGCGGATCGCCGAGATCGGCCGGCCGGAGATCGGGCGGCCCGAGATCGGCCTCGCGGCGGAATAGCCCGTCGTCAGCGCAGCGACCGGCCCTTGACGATCGCATCGGGGCCGAACCTTGCGCGGATCCGGTCGGTCGCGCGCTCGGCCTCGGCCCTGAGCGCGGCGCCCGGATCGAGCAGGTCGGCGGTGCGATCGGCCGCCGCCGCCGGCGCCAGATCCGACAGGCCGATCCCGATCAGCCGGAACGGCCCCGGTTCGGTCACCTGCGCCAGCAGTGCCTGGCCCGCCCGCCACAGCCGGTCGGCCATCTGCGTCGGCTCGCGCAGCGACTGGCGGCGGGTCAGCAGGCTGAAATCTTGCCGCCTGAGTTTCAGCGTCACCGTCCGGCCGGCCATCTCGCGCGCCTTGGCCCGGTCCGCCACCTTCTCGGCCAGCCGCCACAGGTGCCCCTCCAGCCGGTCGCGCGCGGCGATGTCGGTGTCGAAGGTGGTTTCGTTGCTGATCGACTTCACGGGATCATGCGCGCTGACGCGGCGATTGTCCTCGCCGCGGGCCAGATGCCACAGCCGGTCGCCCATCGCGCCGAACCGGGCGCCAAGATCCTTGCGGCCCCAGCGCAAAAGGTCGTCGATCCGGGCGATCCCCGCGGCCTCCAGCTCTGCCTGCATGGCCGCGCCGACACCCCAGATCAGCCCCACCGGCTTGCCGGCGAGAAACGCCGCGGTTTCCGCCCGACCGATCACCGAGAAGCCGCGCGGCTTGTCGAGGTCGGAGGCGATCTTGGCGAGGAACTTGTTGTGCGACAGCCCGACCGAGGCGGTGACGCCGATCTTGGCCTCGATCTCGCGGATCAGCGCGGCCAGCAGCACGGCCGGCGGCGCGCCGTGCAGCCGCTCGGTGCCGGTGAGATCGAGGAACGCCTCGTCGAGCGACAGCGGCTCCACCGCCGGGGTCAGCGCCTCCATCTTCGCGCGGATCAGGCGCGAGACCTCGGCGTAGCGGTCCCCGCGCGGCCGGATCACCACCGCGTCGGGGCACAGCTTCAGCGCCGTGAACATCGGCATCGCCGAGCGTACCCCGCGAATCCGCGCGATGTAGCAACAGGTCGATACCACGCCGCGATGCCCGCCGCCGACGATCACCGCGCGGTCGCGCAGCGCGGGATCGTCGCGCTTTTCCACCGCGGCATAGAAGGCGTCGCAATCGACATGGGCGATCGACAGCCCGTCAAGCTCGGGATGCGCCAGCACCCGGGGCGACCGGCAGGCCGGGCAGCGCGGGCCGGTGTCGAATCGGGTCAGGCAGTCGCGGCACAGGGCGGGCATGGCGCGGGAATGCTAGCACCGGCGCGCGGCGGCGGCGACGGTCACCATTCGTTTTCCCTGCCGTGTCAACAGGGCTTTTCAGCCGTGCCGGGGGCTGGCACTGTGCCCGCGGTCTTGGTTTTCCGGAGGTCGGGTCTTGGATCCATCGTTTCTGACGGGCGGCAATGCCGTTCTGCTGGCGCTCGCCATCTTCGTCATCCTGTGCATCCTTCTGGGTGTCAGGATCGTTCCGCAATCCGAAAAGCACGTGGTCGAACGGTTCGGGCGGCTGCGCGCGGTGCTGGGGCCGGGGATCAACCTGATCGTGCCGTTCCTGGATCGCGTGGCGCACAAGGTCAGCGTTCTGGAACGCCAGTTGCCGAATGCCGAGCAGGACGCGATCACCTCGGACAACGTTCTGGTGAAGGTGGAAACCAGCGTCTTCTACCGCGTGACCGAGCCCGAACGCACGGTCTACCGGATCCGCGACATCGACGGCGCGATAGCCACGACGGTGGCCGGCATCGTGCGCTCCGAGATCGGCAAGCTGGAGCTTGACCAGGTGCAATCGAACCGGGCCGAGCTGATCCAGCTGGTGCGCGAGGCGGTGGCGCTGATGGTCGACGACTGGGGCGTGGAGGTGACGCGGGCCGAGATCCTCGATGTCAATCTCGACGAGGCGACGCGGGCGGCGATGTTGCAGCAGCTCAATGCCGAACGCGCCCGCCGCGCCCAGGTGACCGAGGCGGAGGGCCAGAAGCGGGCGGTGGAACTCAATGCCGATGCCGAGCTCTACGCGGCCGAGCAGGAGGCCAAGGCGCGGCGCGTGCTGGCTGATGCCGAGGCCTATGCGACCGGCGTGATCGCCGAGGCGATCCGCGACAACGGGCTGGAGGCCGCGCAATACCAGGTCGCGCTGAAACAGGTCGAGGCGCTGACCGCGGTGGGCCAGGGCCAGGGCAAGCAGGTCGTCGTCGTGCCGGCGCAGGCGCTCGACGCCTTCGGCGACGCGTTCAAGATGCTCAAGGGGCAGGGATGATGGAGGTCTGGGCGATCTGGTGGGTCTGGCTGGTCGCCGCGGCCGCGCTGGCGATCCTTGAACTGATCCTGCCGAGTTTCATGGCGCTGGGCTTCGGTCTCGGCGCGGCGCTCGTCGGCGTGCTTGTCGGCTTCGGTGTGCTGGGGGACAACCTCGCGGTGATGATCCTTGTCTTCGCGCTGGGCTCTCTCGGCGCCTGGATCGGGTTGCGGCGCTGGGCCGGGATCCGCAAGGGCCAGGTGAAGGTCTGGGACCGGGACATCAACGAGAACTGAGGCCGGTGGGCGCGCGGCGGCCGGTGCGGCGGGGGCTTCGCGCCCCCGCACCCCCGCGGGATATTTGAAGGCCAAAATTCCGCCTGCCGTGTCCGGCGCCGTCAGGCCGCGGCGAGGTCGTCCAGGATCGCCCGAGCCGCCGCCGCCGGGTCCGGCGCGGCCCAGACCGGGCGGCCGACGACGATGTGATCGGCCCCGGCCCGGATCGCCGCCGCCGGGGTGGCGATGCGTTTCTGATCAGCCGCCGCCGCGCCGGCGGGGCGGACGCCGGGGGTGACGATCAGCCGGCCCGCCGCCTCGGGCAGGGCGCGGATCGCGGCGGCCTCGCGCGGCGAGGCGATGACCCCGTCGGCCCCGGCGGCAAGGGCGCGGGCGGCGCGTTCGCGGGTGATTTCGGCCACGTCGCCCGGCACGATCATGTTGGCGTCGAGATCGGCCCGGTCGAGCGAGGTCAGCACCGTGACCGCGAGGATTTTCATGCCCGATCCGGCGGCGCCCCCGGCGGCGGCGCGCACCACCTGCGGATCGCCGTGCACGGTGAGGAAATCGAGATCGAACCGGGCGAGGCCGCGCACCGCCGCCTCCACCGTCGCGCCGATGTCGAAAAGCTTCATGTCGAGGAAGACGCGCTTGCCGCGGTCGTCCTTGAGTTCGCGGGCCAGCGCGAGGCCGCCGGTGGTCAGCATCCCCAGCCCGATCTTGTAGAACCCGACCGCC
>Ga0180431_10007826_pt1 | contig 12367 bp, 13 predicted proteins | sample SS_ome_11_FD_132459 | JGI IMG/M metagenome (GOLD analysis project Ga0180431, IMG submission 132459) | Hypersaline lake sediment archaeal communities from the Salton Sea, California, USA - SS_1_MS_1 metaG | ecosystem: Environmental > Aquatic > Non-marine Saline and Alkaline > Hypersaline >... | reverse complement strand
TTGAGGAAGAGGAGGGAGGCGAGGTGACAGGGGGACAAGGTGACAAGGTGACAAGGAGACAGGGGGGCGGTCGGCGAGCTCTGGATGTGCGGGCCAGGGTATGACCGTCCGCCGCTGAGGTGCCCCTAATCCATACTTCCTACTGCCTACTCCCTCCCCTGCCCCCGACGAACAGGCGATGCCGCCATCCGTTTATCCGTTGTCCACCATCCGTTGACCAGGTCTCCCCTCCACTCCCTCCGTTTCTTTCTCCATCCGTTGTAGTAGTACTCGCAGCGTGGCGCTTTGACTTGTAGGCAACTTCGGCGTATAGTATGGGCACATCCCGATCCACAGCGCCAGGAGGAGGGCGACACAATGAACTCGAATCTCGCAAAGCCGGTACTATGTATAGTGCTCGCGCTCTCGCTGAGCGGCTGCGTCGTCACCAGAGACAGCCCCGCGCCGGGGTGCGTCGAGTCGATCGGGTTCCCGATGGCCGGCGGGTGCTTTGGCAAGACGGCGATCCTGGACCTGGCGGTCGAGCCGGAGATCGAGTGCCTGGACGTCGAGGTGAACAACTGCAACGGGGGCGTGCTGGAGGTGCGGAACGGTTGCGACGGGACGCTGGTCCTCGGCGGGGTGGAGATTTCCCCGTCGGATTATGTGGGCCTGGACGTGGTCGAAGAGGGTGGGGCGTACGGGCTGGTTGAGGTCAGCAGCAACTTTTCCGATCACGTTCCCGAGGCGGACAGAGAGATAGAGATTGTGGGTACGTTAGGCGAGCGAGAGATCAAGCTGGCCTTTACCAAGACGGCCAAATTGTGCGAGTGACGCGGACGTCCAGAGGAAGAACCTATTTACAAGGAGGAACGGCTGGTGGAGGTAAAGATCGTCGATTTCACGATTTTCGCCAAGCGCAGGGCCGAGCGTGAGCTGACCCGGCTCGTCAACGAGGGGTGGCGCATCGTCGCTGCCGGTGGCAGCGGTTCGTTTCCCGGCTACATCGTCGTGTTGCAGCGGGGGGACCGGGCGCGCCAGGGCATAGAGAGCTGGCCCGCTGGTCCGGTGGGAGGGTGATCGGGTGCCTGTAGATAGCTTTAAATTCCTGCCGCGCATCATCGCCGCCTTCTACCAGATGACCGACCGCCAGCCAGAGCTCCCCATCCCCTGGATACGCCTGCCGCGCCCGCTGGCCGAATGCAAGTTTGGGCTGGTGACGTCCAGGGGACTGTATCACCAGGGTGTCGAGCCGCCGTTCGACCTGGAGCGGGAGCGGCAGGAGCCCACGTGGGGCGACCCTACGTACCGCACGCTGCCCGCCGATATCCGGCAGGCGGAGGTGGGGGCCAGCCACCTGCACATCAACACGCGGGACGTGTTGGAGGATGTGGACATCCTGCTGCCCATCCACCGCTTCCAGGAACTGGCCGCCGGGGGGCGCGTGGGCGGGCTGGCGAGCCGGGCCTATTCCTTCATGGGCTACCAGGGCTATCCGGCGGATACGAGCGCCTGGCAGGAAATCTATGGCCCCCGGGTGGCCGCGGAGCTCGCAGCCGAGGGGGTGGACTGCGTGTTGCTCACCACGGCCTGACCGGACTGCGCGGTCAACGTGCCCGTGTTGGCACGTACGCTGGAGGCCGCCGGCCTCTCCACGGTGCTGGTGACGAACATGCCGTTCTGGGCGGAGCGGGTGGGCGTGCCGCGCACGCTGGCGCTCGAGTTTCCCTTTGGCCATCTGCTGGGCCAGCCCCACGACGCGGTGCAGCAACTGCGCGTGATCGACCAGGCGCTGGAGGTGCTGGAGACGGCGCAGGCCCCGGGCGCGATCGTCCACTCGCCAGAGATCTGGCCCGTGCCTCGGAAAGAGGCGATGGAGGATTGGCAGCCACAGGAGCCATCGCCGGTGATGGAGGTGTTGGCACCGCGCGTTTTGGAGATGATGCGACAGAGCCGGCGACGTCAGAAACCAGGGTTTTAGGCGTCTCTCAAGCGAACGGGTCCTAATTGGCGAGGCTTGTCATAGACTAGCGTGGTTCCTTTGGCGAAAAAACCTGGTTTCTTTGCCCCGCAAGGTGGAACCGCACTCAAGAGGATGACCATAGGAGGGATCGAGACGTGAAAACTGGCAAGGCGAAGAACATGTTGCTCGGCGCGGCGGCCTCCACGGTCGCCTGTGTGCTCCAGATCGTCGGCCTGGTGCGGTACATCGGCCGGCTGCCCGACGACTGGCTGGGAATCGCGCTCTACACTGTGTCAGCGATCGCGTTTGCGGTGGGCGCGCTCGGGTTCTATGTAAGATTTAGGCGGGAGGGAGGAGATGGGACAGGGTGACGACGCAGCCAGGCAAGCGGCGGACGCGGCCCCGCTGCCCGTGGACCAGGAGAGGGCCGACCTGGATCAGGTGGTCCGACTGGCTGTGGCGGACCGCGCGATCTTGCAGCGGGTCCTGAGGGGCCTCGTATCGAAGGATGAGAAGGTCCGGCACAACTGCTACCAAGTGCTCGCCGAGATCGCAGAGAGCCAGCCCCGGGTTCTGGACCCGGCGTGGGATACCCTCGTCGCCCTCCTGGATAGCCGCAACGCCTTCCATCGGGCCACGGGGGTGAGTCTGATCGCCATCCTGGCGGGCGCCGATCCGGAAGGCAGGTTCGAGCGCATCTTTGACCGCTATTTTGACCTGCTGGGCGATGACAAGGTGATGGTCGCCCGATACCTGGCCCGGAGCGCTGGCAGGGTCGCGCGCGCCAAGCCCCACCTGCAAGCGCGCATCGTCGACCGCCTCCTGGGCATCGACCAGATCCAGCACAAGCACAAGGATCTGATCAAGGCGGATGTCATCGCGTCCTTTGCTGAGTTCTTTGAGGGATCGCCCGACCAGGAAAGGATGCGCGCCTTCGTCAAGCGGCAGGTGGATTCCAGCAGCCCCAAGACCTGGAAGGCGGCCCGGCAGTTCCTCGATAGATTCGGCGGATGAGCGGGAGCAGCGAATGGAATTCGCCGTCTGAAGCTGAAAAGGCCCCTCAGGGCCTGGTGCGGCTTAGTGCCTGAGGGCACTTGTCAGCTTGAGCCGGGGATTTCAAATCCCTGGTTTGGGCTCAGGAGAGCCATAACCATGCAACGAAACGACTATACCCTCTTTTCCGAAGGCAAGATCGGCGACCTGACGATCTCCAACCGGTTGGTTCGATCCGCCACGTGGGATCCTTCCATCATACACAGCCGTCAGATGTCCGGCGAGGTGCTCGATCTCTACCGGGAGCTGGCGCTGGGCGGCGTGGGCCTGATCATCACCGGTGGATTTCCCGTCCTGGAGCAAGAGATGCTGGGGGAGGGAACGTGCGCCTACGACGACGTCGCGATCGAGGGGCTCGGCAGGCTGGCCGAGGTGGTCCACCGCGCAGGCACCAGCTGCCCGGTCGTGGCCCAGCTCGAGGTCAGCCTTCTGGGCGCTGGTCCCTCCGCCATCCCCTCTCCGTACATGGAGGAGCTGATCCGGCCGCTGTCCAGGGAGGAGATTTGTAAGACCATCGATTGCTTCGTCCAGGCCATCGTCCGCATGCAGGAGCACGGTTTCGATGGCGTCCAGCTTCACGCCGCCCACGGTGGGCTCCTGAGCTGCTTTCTCTCCCCCTACACCAACCGCCGCGACGACGGGTACGGCGGTTCCGTGGCGAACCGGGTCCAGATCGTGGCGGAGATCGTCTCCCGGGCCAGGGAGCGGGTCGGCCGCTTTCCGATCCTGATCAAGATGAACGCGACCGACTACCTGGAGGGGGGTGTCGAGATCGACACCTTTCCCGAGCTGGCCAGAGAGATCGAGCGCGTGGGCATCGACGCGATCGAGGTCAGCGGCGGTATGTGGGATTGCCTGGCCCGGCCCGAGGAGGCGCTTGGCTTCCGCCCCGTGCCGGCCCCCGAATCCCACACCCGCATCCACAGCCCGGCGAAACAGTCCTATTTCCTGAGATACGCCGAGCGGCTGGATCTGGACGTGCCCGTGATCCTCGTCGGCGGCAACCGGGAGGTCGAGCGGCTGGAGGAGATCGTGCGCCAGGGCGCGGTGGATTTCATCGCGCTGTGCCGCCCGCTGTTGAGCGAGCCCGACCTGCCCAATCGCTGGCGGGAGGGCCGCGGCGCTAGTACGACCGATTGCATCTCGTGCAACTCGTGCATCCACGATATGTACGTCCATCCTGGCCGGTCAGAGCCGGGTCTGGTCACATGTATCTATAAGCAGGATAAAGAGCGGCACAGGGTGGCCCAGGAATGGCTCGCCTCCTGGGTGGAGAAGAACGTCTTGGAGTGATATGAAGAAAACCATTGCACCGATCGGCCTCACGCTTTTCCTGATCTGTCTCCTGGGCGGCTGTGCGCGCCTCCAGGGAGCGCCCGCTGCCCCCGCGCCTGGTGATATTCGGGTTCGGCCTGCCGACGGCATGGAGATGGTCTACGTGCCGGGCGGCACCTTTCAGATGGGCAGCGAGGAGGGGGACCAGGACGCTGGCAGCGACGAGTTCCCCCGGCACGCCGTCACGCTGGATGGGTTCTGGATCGACCGCACCGAGGTGAGCAACGGTCAGTACGCGGCCTTTTTGAACGAGCTGGGCAACCAGGAGGAGCGCGGATCCCCCTGGCTGGAACTGGGGGCCGGCTATTGCCAGATTGAGCAGGTGGGGGAAGAGTACCGCTCTCGGGCCACGTCCGCCGACCGGGCCGTCGTCATGGTCTCCTGGGATGGGGCGGATGCCTACTGCCGCTGGGCCGGGGGGCGGCTGCCGACGGAGGCGGAGTGGGAGTACGCCGCGCGCGGCCCGGAGGGAAACGTCTATCCCTGGGGCAATGATCCACCCACCTGCGAGCGGGCGCGGTTCTTTGGGTGCGCGAGTTGCGCCCACGATGTGGGCGTCCATCCCGATGGTGGTAGTTGGTGCGGGGCGCAGGATCTGGCCGGCAACGTGTGGGAATGGGTGGCCGATTGGTACGGGACCTACCCCGCTGGGCCGCAGGAGAACCCTGCTGGCCCTTCCTCTGGGGAGGATCGGGTCATGCGTGGGGGCGGCTGGCACGCCAGCCAGCGGGAGGTCCGCGGGGCCTGCCGCTTGGACGCTAAGCCGGTCGCCCACGTCGGCTGCCTCGGGTTTCGGTGTGCTTCAGGGGTGGAAGAGGATGGATGAACAGGGTCTCGGCCAGGCGAAACTGCTTCGGCGCCTGGAGGAGCGCGGGTACCGCGGGCGCGTCGTCGCGATCCACCGCCTGCGCGACCTGCAGGAGGAAATCGAATCCCGCCACCGGGCGGACCTCTTTGACGAGAGGTTCTACCGCCAGCGCCTCGCCGGGTTCACGTTCGAGCCGCCCAAGGGCCTCCCGGAGGTCCGATCCCTGATCGTCGTCGCGGCACCCCAGCCCCAGGTCCGCTTCACCTTCACCTGGGATGAGGAGCGGGTGGGGCTTGTCGTGCCGCCCACGTACCTGCACTGGCAGGAGACCGATGGGCAGATTGAGGATCTTTTGGCGCGGGTCCTGGCGCCGGCGGGTTACCAGGTGGCCCAGATCGCGCTCCCGAAAAAGCTCCTGGCCGTGCGCAGTGGGTTGACCGCGTACGGCAGGAACAATGTCACGTACGTCCCCGGGATGGGGAGCTTTTACCGGCTGGCGGCCTTTGCCTCCGATCTCCCCTGCCCGGCGGATGGCTGGCAGGAGGCCGCGATGATGGAGCGCTGCCAAACGTGCCGGGCCTGCCTCCATAACTGCCCCACCGGGGCGATCACCGCCGAGCGCTTCCTGCTCCACGCCGAGCGGTGTATCACGTTTCACAACGAGGAGCCCGGCGACGTGCCGTTCCCGGCCTGGATGGACCCTGCGTGGCACAACTGCCTGGTGGGCTGCCTCCACTGCCAGTCCGTCTGCCCCGAGAATAAAGATGTGCTGGCGTCGGTTGAGGACGGTGCCGAATTCACGGCAGAGGAGACCGCGCTCCTTCTGGATGGGGTCTCCCTGGACCGTCTCCCCGCCGCGATGGCGGAAAAGCTCCAGCGCTGGGATCTGGTCGACCTGCTCGACGTGCTCCCCCGGAACTTGCAAGTTCTACTTTAGGTGCCTGGCACCTTGAAGGAGCTCTGATGCGATCCAACAGCCAGAAACCCAATAGAGGACGGATGCTCCGCCGCCCGCACCGGTTCGTTCAGGCGATCCTCGCCGGCCTGGCCGTCGCCGCCGTAATCTCCCTCATGCAGGGGGCCGGCCTGTTCACGTCGCTGCGGTTCACCGTCACCAACTACCTCTACAACCCCAGGGGCGATCCCGGCGACGACGTCGTCATCGTCGCCATCGACGAGCGCAGCCAGCAGGTGCTGGGGGATTGGCCCTGGACGTTTGACCCCTACGTGCAATTGATGGAGCGGCTCGGTGGCGCGGGCGCTGTTGGGCTCGACGTGCTCCTGCCCGATCCCGGCCCCGAGGGCAACCCCGCCACGGAGAACCTCCAGGAGGCGGTCTGGCGGGCCGGCAACGTCATCCTGCCGCTGGCGGGGCCGCTGCACGCTCCGGTCGAGCCTGCCGGTGATCCATTACTCTTTAAAAAGGGCCATTCTGATGGCACGCTATCAGCCCTTAAAGAGGGCCATTCTGATGGCACGCTGTATTGGGTGGGGGCGGACGAGACGCTCCTGCCTTTTCCAGCTCTGGTCGAGGCCGCCGTCGCTGCCGGGTCGGTCGAGGTCGTCCTGGATAGCGACGCCACGCTGCGCCGCGTGCCCCTGCTGGTCGAGGTGCGCGCAGGGGATGGCGAGGGCCAGGCGAGTGGGGCGGCCAGGACGTGGGAGGCGCTGGCCCTGCAGGTCCTGCGCGTGCGCCTGGGGCTGGGGCCTGCCCCCGCCTCGCTAGTGGGTGATCGCGTCGTCATCGGCGACGAGACCGAGATCGTGTACGAGGTGCGCACCGACGCCCACGGCGCTATGCTCGTCAACTTTGTGGGGCGGCCGGGCACTTTTCCCGCCTATTCGTTCGTCGACGTGATCGAGGACCGGGTCGACCCCGCCGCGTTCGAGGACAGGATCGTGTTGGTCGGCATGATGAACGCGCTGGTCGAGATGGACCTGCACCGCACGCCGGTGGCGGCCCGGCGCATGTCGGGGGTCGAGTTCCAGGCCAACGTGATCCATACGTTGCTCAACCACCGCCCGCTCGTGCCGCAGAGCCAGGCCGGGACGATTGTGACGATCGTCGCGCTGGCGCTGGCCTCGGCGCTCATCCTCTCCCAGTTTGGCGCTTTCCTGGGCGCTGTCTTTACCCTGCTCCTGGCTGCGGGCTACTTTATCCTCACCAGCCTCCAGTTCAACGCCGGGCGCTTGCCCGACGTGCTGTTTCCCTACGCGGCCATCCTGGTCACGTACGGCGCGGTGATGGCCACCCGCTTTGCCCGCGAGCGGGTCGAGCGCCGCCAGGTGAGCGACGTCTTTGGCCGCTTTGTGTCGCCCGAGGTGCGCGACGCGATCGTGAACGTCGCGCTGCGGGACCCGGACCTGGTGCAGCCAGGCGGGCGGCAGATGGAGATCAGCGTCCTATTTGCCGATATCCGGGGCTTCACCGCCATGTCGGAGAAACTGCCGCCGTCGGACGTGGTCGAGGTGCTCAACCAGTACCTGGACAGCATGGAGGAGGAGGTGTTCAAGCAGCGGGGTACGCTCGACAAATACACCGGCGATGGCATGATGGTCATCTTTGGCGCGCCGCTCGAGCAGCCCGACCATGCTGAGCGCGCGGTGCGGGCCGCGCTGGGCATGCAGCGCGCCGCCGCCGGGGTCAGCCGCCGGCTCGCCGACGTGCAGCGGGAGATGGCATACGGCATCGGCATCGCCACCGGCCCGGCCGTCGTTGGCCACATTGGCTCCCGGCGGCGGCTGGACTATACCGCCATCGGCGACACGGTCAACCTGGCCGCCCGGCTGGAGGGCGGCGCGCCCCCGGCCACGATCCTCGTCAACCGCGCCACGTACGAGGCCGTTCGCGACGTCGCCGAGGTCGAGGAGTTGGAGCCGGTGGCCCTCAAAGGCAAATCCGAACCTGTCCCCGTCTACAAGGTGGTGGGGTTGCGGGAAGATGCCGAATCCTAGTCCCGGCAGGCCAGCGCCAGGAGCGGGATTTACCACGTGCGGGGTTCAGTGCATGCGCCCCGTGCTCGGGGGAAGGTGATCTTCGAGCGGCTCCATCTCGCCGCTCATTGTCGCGGCCAGATCTGCTCCATTGTAAAGTCGACCCAGTAGAGGTCGGTGGTGTTGGGTATTCTGTCGAGGAGCTCCTGGCCAATGTCCTTGGGCGGGTCGGAGAGGGTGCCCTTTGTCACCCACTCCCCGTCTACCGTCTACCGTCTACCCTTCCTCCGATTTGGAGTTTGGAATTTGGAATTTGGGGTTTGTACTCCCGCGCCGCCTCCAACAACGCGTCGACGTTCTCCGCCGGCGTGCCCGGCGACACGCCGCCGCCGAACGAGAGGATCATCCCCCCTCCCGGAGCTCCCTTGGCCAGGCATTCCCGCGCCCAGCGTGTCACGTCGGCCGGGGTCCCGCGCACTCCCACGTCCAGCGGGGGGACGTTGCCCATCAGCGCCACCCGGTGGCCCATCCGGGCCTTGACCGCGCCGATGTCCATCTCGTGGCTAAAGTTGAAAACGTCGAAATTGGCCTCGGCCAGGCTCTCCAGCAGGTGTGGGCAGGGGGTGTCGTTGTGGTAGACCCGGATCAGGCCCTCGAACTCGTCGAATATGCGGCGCAGGTGGGGATGGATCATCTCCTCGTAGCACCGCGGCGACACCATCCCCACGATGTCGTCGAGCAGCATGATGCCTTCCGGCTCGCGCAGCGCGTCCAGTTGGGCGTGCAGCCAGCGGATGATCGTCGTCGTCATCGCGTCCAGGATCCTGGATACCTGTCCGGGTTCGCTGGCGAGTCCCATCATCAGCTCCGTCACGCCCACCAGCCACGAGGCCAGCGTCAGTGGCCCGCGGGCGCACACCATGCGGATGCCCAGTCCCTCGGCCCGGAGCCGCTCGTCCATCACCTCGTAGAGACGGAGCACCAGCGGCATCAGGCCGTCCTGGTGCGGGTTGGCTGGTTTCACGCCCGCCCAGGCGGCCAGGTCGGTCACCAGCGGCTCGATGGAAGGAGGGCTGTCAGGATAAAAGTGCAGCTTGACGCCAAAGGCGGAGGGCTCGGCCGCCATCCCGTATTCCACCCAAAAGCCCGGCAGCCACACCGCGCCCGGGAAGCGCTCCCGCAGCCCCAGGTTGATCTCGAGCCACTTTTCCGGGAACAGAAAGTAGTCCCGCGTGTCGATGCCCGCATAGCCCGGCAGCCACGGGCTATCGACGATCAGCCCGACGGGCACCCGCTCCGGTTCGCCCAGACGCGCTGCCTGCTTGAAAAGCTCCCAGGGTGTGGGCATTTGCACTTTCTCCGTTCGCCTGCGATTGAGAAACCAGGTTTTTTCTGGAAAACCTGGTTTCTTCTTCCACTACCGGCTATCCTGACCTACGAGGTGAGCGTTTGCGGACGAGAAAGAAACCGGGTTACCCGGAAAGAACCCGGTTTCTTCTGGAAAACCTGGTTTCTTCTTCCGCTACCGGCCGTTCCCTATCTACGAGGTGAGCGTTTGCGGACAAGAAAGAAACCGGGTTATTCGGAAAGAACCCGGTTTCTTACCTACCGAAACCGGCTCTCGGACTGCCACATGTCCGGATTCGGCCCCAGGATGCGCTTGATCTCCTCCGTCGCCTGAGTTAACCCGTCCAGCGCTTCGGGGGCCAGCTCCAGATCGGCCGCCTGGGCCGTCTGCTCGATCTGTTCCGGCCTGCGCGCCCCGGCCAGCACCGCGGTCACCCCCCGCTGGTGCAGCAGCCAGGCCAGCGAGACCTGCGCCATCGGCTGCCCCATCTCTTTGCAGACGTGGCGGATTCTCTCGATGGCTGCGAACGTCTCCGCCTCGCAGCCCGGTTCGCCGTGGCGGGCCTGGGGCCGCTCCCCGGAAAAGAATCGCATGCGCGCCCTGCCCTCCGGGACCTCGTCCGGGGAACCGTATTTTCCGGTCAGCAGCCCCTGGGCCAACGGGCTGTATGGCAGGATCCCCATACCGGCATCCACGCACCGCTCCTCGATCTCGTATTCGATCGCCCGCCACAGCAGGCTGTACGGCACCTGGTTCGTCTCGACCCGGCCGATCTCTGCCAGGTCGGCGAGATCTCCCACGCCAAAGTTGCACACGCCGATGGCCCGCACCTTGCCCTGCTCGCGCAGCCGCTCCAGCGCCTCCATCGTCTCGTCCAGCGGGATCGTGCGGCTGGGCCAGTGGATCTGGTACAGGTCGATATAGTCGGTCTGGAGCAGCCGCAGGCTGCGCTCGCACGCCCGCTGCACGTCGTCCCCGGATAGGTGGCGGCGGCTCACCTTGGTGGCGATCACCGCCTCGTACCGCCGGCCCGCCAGCGCCCGGCCCAGCACCGCCTCCGAAGCGCCGTCACCGTACCCCTCCGCCGTGTCGAAGAAATTCACGCCCGCGTCCAGCGCTGCCGCGACGGTGGCGATCGACTCAGCCTCGTCCTGCGGCCCCCACACGCGTCCGCCGGCAAAGGCCCAGCAGCCCAGCGCTACCATAGAGACTGTGATGTCGGTCTGGCCAAGTGTAGAGTACTTCATTCCACCCCCTGTATGTCCAATACGACCTTGATCGTGCTCGGGTCCTCCCCGTCCACCTTCTCGAACGCGGCCCCGATGTCTCGCAGTGGCATCCGGTCGGTGATCAGCAGGTCCGGGTGCACGAGCCCCTTGGCCATCAGCCGCAGGGCGCGCGGGAACTCGCCCAGCGTCACGCGCGAACCGATGATCTTGGCCTCCTTGAGCACCAGCGTCTTGAAATGCACGGCCGAAAGCTGCTCGCCCAGCCCCGCCGTGACGATTCGCCCGCCGTTGCGGATCATGTGGACCGCCTGCGCCAGCGGTGCTTGCTGGCCCTCGACGACGTGATAGTGGCCGACCGCCTCGATCGCGCAGTCCACGCCGGCGCCTTGGGTTATCTCTATCACCCGTTCGATCGGGTCCTCTGCGGTGACGTCGATCGTGGTATCCGCCCCCAGCTTGCGGGCCGTTTCCAGACGGAAGGGCTGCATGTCCGTCACGATCGTCGTCGCCGGGCTGGCGCTGTGGCACAGCACGTCGAGGATCGAGAGCCCCAGCCTGCCAGCCCCCAGGATCGCCACCGTCTCTCCCGGCTGCACCTGCCCGCGCTGTAGGATGTGGTGGCCCAGGCCGTACATCTCGACCATCGGCGCGTGCGCCAGCGGGATCTCGTCGGGCAGCGGATACACGTGGCTGACCGGCGCGGCGACGTACTGCCCGAACCCGCCATCCAGATCCACCCCCAGCAGTTTCAGCGTGCGGCAGGCGTTCAGGTGCCCCGAGAGGCACGCCGGGCAACTGTGGCATGAGACGATCGGGTCCACGACGACCCGGTCGCCCGCTCTGAACCCCTGGACGTCCTTGCCCGCCTCCTCGACGGTTCCCCCGAACTCGTGTCCCAGGATGGCGGGGAACTTTACCCGGGCGTGAAACTCGCCCCGGTAGATGTGCAGATCGGTGCCGCAGATGCCCGTGGTGTTGGGCGCGACCAACACCTCGTCCGGCCCGACCTGCGGGTCGGGCGCTTTGCCCAGGCGGATGTCTCGATCGTTGTACAAAATGCCAGCTTTCACTCATGCTCCTTTCGTCACGACCCAGGCTCCGTCATTTCGAGCGAGCGAAGCGAGTCGAGAAATCTCTCTATGGCTCGACGATATACAAGTTCACCCGCCCGCCGTGGTCCGAAGCGTACAGGATGCGGCTGCCGTCCCAGCTCCACGTCGGGTGGCAGTGGCTGGTCTGCGTGTGCCACGAGGTCCCGTGGTTGCACAGCACCTCCAGCCTGGCCTCCTGCCCGGAGATGTCGATCAGCACCAGGTCGTCCACGTCATCGCCGACCAGGATGGTGTTGTCCGGGTTGGCGTGGTAGTGATTGCAATAGTAGGGCATGTCGATGCGCTTGACCACGTTTCCGTCCCGGTCGGCCAGCCCGACAAAGGGGATCATCTCGCTCTGCTTGACCGCCACGTGCGTCGCCACCGCCTGGGTGCGCTCGGACGTGATCGTGCCGTCGTGGCCCGGGCCCCGGTCGTCGAAAAAGATATAGCCGTCCTGCGTCCAGAACTCGTGCCCCACCGAGTCCTGCTCCCCCTGGCGGAAGCAGGGCCGCGGCTCGCGCGACACAAAGTCGAGCAGCCAGATGCGCTGGGTGACCAGGTGCCACGGTCCTTCGTGGCAGTAGGTTGCCAGCGTGCTGTCGTCCGGGCAGAACTGGAAATGGC
>Ga0180431_10007821_pt1 | contig 12369 bp, 8 predicted proteins | sample SS_ome_11_FD_132459 | JGI IMG/M metagenome (GOLD analysis project Ga0180431, IMG submission 132459) | Hypersaline lake sediment archaeal communities from the Salton Sea, California, USA - SS_1_MS_1 metaG | ecosystem: Environmental > Aquatic > Non-marine Saline and Alkaline > Hypersaline >... | reverse complement strand
TCTTATCATGGATATATATTCAAAAAAGATAAATATGTGATTTTTTGAATGATGGTCTGTAGCTTACAACAAGAACCTCCTGTTGCGTTTGAACACATCTTCCGATACGTCCTGTTGTTGGCGAGCGTCGGGCCCTATAGGCACGTGTTTAGGACGACGCAGTCCAACGAAGTTTGTGGAGAATGCATCCCGATTATCGTCCGCGACCGTAGTAAAGTGTGCGCCAGTGTAGAAGCGACTAATATCGCGCACGTATTGTCTGTGGTTAGACTTCACGGATGGATCCAGTTCGGTATCATGGAGATAGTCCACGAAGTTACGTTCGGGGAATCCGCCATATCCGGATCCGGCCACGGCAAAGCCGCCTCGGCCTCCTACTTCATAGTCCATGTTGGCCATGGTGCCGTAATCTGAAAATCCGACATCACGAACGTATGGATCGGAATATCCGGAGTATCCTTGCAGAGTGCTGCTGCAAGTACCGTTGACATCAAGACATCCCATTGTGTTTGTGTTGTAAGGGTGATCCTGATGAGAATTCAAGTGGTCCAGAAGAGGACTGCTACCGGCGTGTGCAGGATAGAGTTCTTCTTTGTCCCTCATGTCTTCCCCGAAGATTTTTCGCAGCGGGGCCAAAATAGAGTCAACAGTCTTGCCGGCGAAGTGGACTGCTACAAGAATAATCAACAAAACAATAATCGCCGCAACCCAAATGCCCTCCATGTTATATTAGATAAGAAAAGAAAATTTTCCAGTAAATACAATTTCCGAGGAAATATTACCATTTCTACATTCTTTCTATTTTGCAAACGAAAAGACCTACTATTCGCCTACCACTAATATCTCAAGCATTGCGCATATATAACCGCCTAACGTGGCTCGGCATTCCACATCATAGACTTCGCTAGTAGCAAAATTGGCTCGAAAAATAACCCCCAACCTGTTGGATTGTGGTACTTAAGATTCATTTAACATTGTTTTAAGCGTCTTGATGACTTCCGAGAAGTCGTTTTTTTCAAATGAAGCCATAGGATATCTAGACTCAATAATATTTGTATCTTGTGATTTCACAATGAGCATTTCTTTTGGCAATTTTCCGTCTATCCCCAAACAAGAGAAATACCCATCATAAGTAAACATTTTTGACGATCCGGTAGAAACAACAATCAATGGAACAATGAAAGCTGATTTATCTATATTATTCACTTCCATAAAATCCCATAATGTGGAGGCAATACCTGACTTGAATAGTGTTGTTTGCAAGGCCTCTGCGGCGGAGATATCATCCGGGTAGTATAGTATTAGTATAGGTCTGTCCATTTCCGCAATTGCGTTGTATTGAAAAAATAGAATCAAATTTACCATCTGCGGACTCGTCCCGTGAGGAATGCTGAGAAGTCTTTCATCATGTCTCGCTTCTCATGTCTAGGCGGTGCGTAAGTACCTCCAGATATTTCTTTGTATTCCTGAGCAGCTTTGGCTGCATTCAGTAACATCTGTTGATATCTGTACCTGCTGACTATCTTGATATATAATAGATCTATCTTCTCGAGAGTCTCCATTTCTTTCGGAGTTAACCCAATTACATTGGCATGATCAAGAGTGTCAAAGTTAAGATTGGGATCTTCTTCAGTCAGTTCGGTTTCATTTTCTAAGTTGATATGCTCAACCTCAACCGCAACCCACTGACGAATCTTGTCACAAGTCTGCTGGTATCCGGTTAGCAGTATTCCCAATTCTTCCTTCAGAGGAATCTCTTCTTGATCCTTAAAGACTAGAAGTTGTTTGAATATAGGACTATCGGGATTATCAATCCTGTACATTTTTGCAATAATATGGGGATTACCTTTGAATTCTGGCGGGGGTTGCTTGTTAGCCCATTTCTTGCCATCCGTTTTAGCTTTCTTTAAGATTTCCTTTTCTAGCTCCATTCTCCATGCTAGACCTTCCAGCTCCGAACCTGTGATTACCACATTAGTCTTATCCAATACCAAGTGGTTGGAAGTCTGTGTTTTGACTTTTTGCTTCAATTTAGAATTAACCTTATTGAAGATATTCTTGTATGCGGTTGTTGAGCATACAATATTCGTGGCATATTTGGAGTTATACAATCTAGTCAGGAACTTTTTGGCTAGTTTAATAGCTTTCTCATCAGCTTCCTCATCATCCACATCAGCAACCTCAAAGTCAGGATGATATACTATGAATCGAGAGAACATACCAATGACTTCTCCCGTCATGTAATAGTCCATATTGATCTCGTATCCTTGATCCAATGCTTCGGGATATTCCATCATATCAGACACTTTGTAGGTCTTGCGGCGACCTCGCAGATCATAATCACCCCCCGATGGGGGTTTAACTATGATGTAATCGAATCGGTCTCCCAACTCCGTATGAAGCTTCCCAGATTTCTCCATTCTATCTATGAACCCCAACACAGTTACGTTACCTGGCTTACCCTGATCAGGCTTTTTCCATCGAGCCCGTTTTATAAACATCTTGGGATCCCATTTACGGCTCATAATATTTTCGAATTTGCTAAGCACTGTTCGCATAACTGATTGTTCTGTCTCAATGCAGAATAGTTCTTGTAGCAGTTCATATGAGACCTGCTTTACAAACTCCGACGCCCCTCTCTTCTTTATCTCTAATCCTCGCATGAATAGAGCCTTTTTGAACTCTTGCCAAGTTGTACCTGGCATACACGCACTGAGATTCACTTCATCCTCATGTGGAATGCCAGTGTATTTCTTTTTGCCACAGAACAGTACTGGGTACAACACTTCTTCATATGCTACTTTCAGAAATGGACCTCCACTATCTTTTTTAAGCATAGCATTGACTTCGTTCTTGATTTCGTCCATGTAGTCCATAGTGAGGTAGATCATTTCTTCCCAATACTTCTTCTTGGTGATCTTCCCCTCTAGGTATTGCTGATCAATGTCTTTAAAGATAGCATCTGGTGCGCTCACATAGACAGAATCAGTATCCCCATAATGTACGAAACAGTCACGCTCACGTACAAATTTGTCGACTTGCTTGATATTACGCTGGCCAGCACTAGTAATGCCGCCCGCAACAAGCAACATGAAGAAGGCCGAGATTTGATTACCAGCCTCTCCATAGAAAGTATTCATGAATACCTTCTTAGCCAGTTGTTTGGAATTCTTATCGGAATGTTGAAAATCCACCTCATCAAAGACCTCATCAAATGACTTGTCTGTTTGAGTCTCTAGATATTCAGAGATCTGATTATACCTCCAAACATCGCGAGACTTCTTATCAATAAGCCTCTTACGAGCCCCGGCCGCTTTCATATCTTCAACTTCCTTTTCCGCGACGGCTTTGGCAGCTCTAGCATTTGTTGCTAAATCTGTCACTTCCAATCCATGATATTTCTCCATGAACTCTTTGATTTGGCCAAACTTAAACATGATCTTCTTGAAAGCAGATCGGTCATCGAATAGCTTCTTCAATATGGTTGGGTATAGACCCATTTGTTTAGGATCATTATGGTGCTTGACCGACCAACCTTTCGCAGTTCTATCTTCTGCTATTTTAGCTTTGGAGTCAATCCAGTGTTGATAGATAAACTCTATCTCGTTCAATTCTTTAGGATCAAACATAGCCGCCTGTTTTGGATCTGTAATGATCTTTTCAGGTGAATAGTTGTTGGCCATACATTCACTGGGATACAGCGAACTGAAATCTAGACCAACCACAGGTCTATTATGTGTTTTACTCTCAGCAGCCCCGCACACTGTTGGATCTCCGGCCACAAATCGAGCATATATTTCTTGCTCAGACATGGCCAAGATTTCCTCATATAACCGCAGATCTGTACCAGGAGCTTGTGCTTGGGCTTCTTCACTTAGTTGTTGTTTTATTTGCACTTGCACTGTGTCTCGCTGGATGCCTTTTTTGGGCTTAAATACCCATGCTCCAGGATAGTTCTGGGCTATTTTACTACTAGCCCCTTTGGTAGAGAAGAGGATATTCCATTCTGGCTCACATCCAGTGCTCATCACCAAATTGCGGACTTTCATACCATTAGCGCGAACAAAGCCATCATACATACTAGTATATGACATACTAGCCATAGCTCTCTTATCACCAATTACGGATCGTTTGAGACACAGCAATTGACATTTATGAGCATCCGCAACACAATAACTGCGAACTTTCTCACAGTCATTTAGCACTTTCAATAGATAGGGGCGACTGCGTAATCGCACTGCCTTATCATTAGTATCAGTCTCACAGAGATCCGGATCATCTAACACTTTGGCACATAAAGATGGCCATGTTCTTACGCTATAGCGCTCTTGCATATGATCCACAGCTTCGACAATGTCGTTCATGCGTTTATAAGGCATGTCTTCTTTGGAATCTAGCTTATTGCAGGCCAGGAAGAAATTTAGACTTTTATACTCCGCGGCAGGATATAGCTTCTGAAACTCAGCCTGAGTATCATAGGCTATTATACCGGGTACATTAAGCATGCTGCGTTTGACAGACACTTCGGCAGAGACTTTTACGTTTTCCTCGCGAGGTTGTTTGCCATAAATCCACTTGTCCGTGTTTTCGTTAAGTGGAACACAGCCCATGTGAGATTTAACTACAGACATTAATTTGTAGTGATTGGCCCGATGTAGGAATAACGGCCAATCATAACCACCATCATTGAATCCGGTGATGAATGAGGGCTGCATATTCTTCATAACTGTGCAAACTGCCATAATGATTTCCTGCTCATTCTTGCAATAAATAGTAGTCGTATCGTGCGACGAGGGACATGGTAAGCTAGTTACGCATACTTTGTGAAAGGGCTTGGAATCATAATGCCAATGGAATGTCATACATACCATAAACATACGATCTTTGCCAACTCGATCAGTATGAACCTTGCCATCCCTATGTTCTTCGGGAACATAGGTCTCAATATCCCAAGTACACACAACAGTCTTATCACGCAAATTAGAATTCTTGGCTTTTATACCACTAATAGGCATGCGAAACACGTGCTTAGTATTGGATAATTTACCACTGCGATCGACTCTATAATCCCGAAGTGCATTCCAACCGCCCATATTGAATTTTTCTTCCCTAGCAACTTTACGGTAATAACAACTCATGTCATCGGAGGCTAGTTCCAGTTTCCCAAAGGAATGCTGGATGCGTCCATCTCTTCGAGGATCGGGATCCAGATACGTTTGAGCTTTCTTACGCTTGTAATTGGTATTGAAAGATAGCCGGATATAGTCAACCGGCTTCTCATGAAGCCCTTTGAAAGGAAATCCTTGTATGATACGCGCTTCTCGTGGAGCCATGTCATCTTTGCGATTTTCACGCTGCAAACTTGTCTGCAAAGCATCGCGAAACTCGCGACTGTTTCGCCCTTTCGGCACTCTAACATCGAAGTATACATGCGGATCCTCCAACACAACTGTAGCCTTGGTTCCATCCCGAAGAGTGCCAAACAAATAATTGACATATTTGAATTCTTTGCCCACGGAAATATGGTTTTCCATAGTGTCATTGGGCATGAAATCCAGTGTTTCTCTTGATGAAATAGCATTTTCTACTCGCCGCACCTCGGCGGGATCTAGAAACTGCTCTAGCTTGGGGCAAAACGCTTCCAAGCCAAAAGATGAACCAAATACAATTGTATTTTTGGCAGACATTTTGCTTTTTATATTTTCAATATTCTTAATGAAAAAATGATTATTTTAGTCCGATAAACTGGATTTTATCAAAGCTATCATGAACGAAGATACTAAAAGCGCCCTTGGGCTTATTCCTTCTCAATGGGATCTAGTTGATTATAATGGCGAAATTCCATTTATGTGGCTTGCTGGATGGGTAATCAAACAATAGTAATTAAGTTGCTAGAAATTGGTGAGGATCCTCGTATAATATCTAAAAGAGGAAAAACTGCATACATGGGACCATTCAATTTGAACACACCAACATTATTAATATATTAGAACTGAACGGGGTGGTCACAAAGCTTGATTTCCACAATAAAGAAAATTGTATTAATCAACACACTTGACCAACATCAATTTATATCATAATCCTTTTATATCTAACCAAGCTAAAATATCTAGATGCTCGCTTTTGTATGTCCAATGATTGGTAGCAGTATCCTCGGGGAGGATATATTTTACCGTCCAAATAGTGATCTTTGATGTCCGAAGATTGGAGAGTAGTTAATACTCATGCCACAATATGTAGTTGGGTGTATAGCATAATTAACAGGCTGATAAACACCCGCCTCAACGGCCTCACGCAGAAGCCATGCAAAGCAGTCCCAGAACTTCTCCCCGTGCCCAAACACATCATTGCAAACATGAGCTAGCTCGTGTACTACCACAAACATAATCAGGTTCATATCATGGAAACGAGATCCGGGAGCTTTTTCGCGCAGACAAATAGCTATTTTACGACCCTTGCCTTCTGTGTATGAAGTGTACTCCTCAGCGTTGTGAGGTGAATTCTCAACTAAATTCTCCCCATCATAACGACTAACCAGATATTCAACACGCTCGATTTCTAAATTACTATCTTGCTGAAAAGGCAAGATATCAATGTGATTGTTCTTCTCCCTGTTCATATCTACCGCCCCGCGACCTGGAGCAAGATATTTGTCCTTCAAGTGCTTTATCAACACATGTACTTTATGATTAATATGAGCCAGAATATGCGCCGCATCAGCATAATCGTGATGGGCTCTATGAACGTGATAGTGATTACCATCCCATCCTTGTGTTGGATGGATATTATTAATGCCAAACGGATCTGGCGGCATCATCCAAAAGATAAAAACCGCTAATAGCACCACTAGTGTTGATGCTACCAATGCATTATTCATTTTCTTATACTTCCTCCAGGATATTGTCTTTTTTTGAGAAAAACATTACTGATCATTTTTAAACACTAACTTATACTCAATATATCCAAGATGGAGAACTACTTTATCAAGAACCCTCTTAAAATCTCCATTGGTATAAATACATATGTATTACTAGGAGACGGGGCCCCGGGGCCGAAAGCATCCCCTGCGGAGTTAAAAAAGTTCTATGGTCCCAAATATGCTCAGAAACTTCTCCTCAAATCCGAAAATCGGAGCATTTCCGGGGGTGCTGATGAAGATGAGTTGGCGGAGTTAGAAGAGGAACTAGCCCTTGAAGATATTGAGGACATAGACATCTTTGATGCTCCCGAAGACAAAGATCTTCCGCCCGAGGAAGAGATAATAGAACCTCTTCCAATGGAGAGAACGGTTGTATACACCAGTGATATATATGTACACCCAGAGGATCGCATTAGCGAGTTCAAGCTGAAATTATCGGTATTGCTAAAAATTCCACATTTTAGACAACATGTCTATATTTTGCACAACCGCAAGACGATCCCATTAAGCTATCGTATTTACTTGGATACTTTACAAACTATTGATATTCGAAAAATCGAGGGTGAAGAGGTCCTTGGGATACCCGTAGACCAGAACTTTTATAATATGCGTTCGCTGTTGCGCATTGAAGCGTATGATCACTTCCAGACCATGGGGGAGTTATACCAGAAGACTGGTCAAACCACTCTATATGTGGAAGATTTGGACACATATATAAGTCCACAACGCACTGCTATAGAACAAGCAGCTAAAACCGATGAGTACCGGACGTCCCTCTTATATTATGGGTTTGTAGTAAAGTATTGGCCTATGTTGACTCCGGAGACGTGGGTGGCTTATTTAATCGGTAATCTGAAAGCTAACTACCCTCTATTGGATCCCTCCCCAGCTTCTTTAACAACTAGGTTTAAATCTGAAAGTGGGATTATCAATGAAGTCTACAGGGGAAAAGGATTTCCAGAAGAGCTCAAAAAGACCAGTATTGCTCTCTTGAGTTTAACAATAACTGTGGATAAATTCCGGACTTTTGTGAGACCGTCAGTCCTGGGTGGCGAAATGCGTGTGAATGTACGAAACATATTCGATCTATTGCCTCTTGGTGAAGGTATCGTTGCTATCAAGGCACGATTGCGGCATGAAAACAATGACTTCACGTTGACCAAAATAAGTTATGGCCCCTATCACTACAAAGTGAAAAGCATCCGCATGAATTACTACAATACCGTGGCAGTGGTTCTAAGAGAAGAAATTAATGATTATGAATTGCTACTGATTGCCATGTTTTTCGATAATGGCAAATACATCATTCGCACTAGTTTTCCGGAAACTATGCATGTTGACTTCTCGCGAGCATTCAAGATAATACAGAGCCGGGTTAATAAACTTGTATCTAGACTAAATGGTATGGGTAGGCAAATCTTTGATGCAACTGATCGACTTAATGACATGACTCCTTACAATAGTGAGTTTACAGAGTTAACCATGAACTTCTTCTGGCATCAACTCATGACCGAATCCGTATTTGATAAACTGATGACCTTGGTGAGATTGTATTATAAAGCGAGTATATTTAAAGATAAGCCTGGTAACCCGCGCGAATTTTACTTCTATAAAGGCATCACTAAGTTTGATATCCGGAGATTAGAACGCAATTTAGACGTGCCCAATTATTACATGCATTTATCGGATCCACGAATCCGCCAAAGGTGGGCAAGTATGTTTGAGACCGGTCGTTTGATTGAAGTAGCTCATAGATCCTCCGATGTACGTTTCCGCATTGAGAACATTCGTGAATCCGAGTTCAAATATTTACATCAATATTTGTTGGAACTAATCCATCGTCTAACTAACGAAGTCAACGGTAAGTTCGTTCCCGCCACCGCTGAATTAAAGCCCACTAAGAACCGATTGCGGCGCTTAAAGGAGAAAGATCCCAATTTGTACAATTTCAAACAATATGGTAGCTCAATTGTGTACTCGCGGATTTGTCAAAAACCCAATCAACCCCTGGTTTATTCCGAAGCTGAAGCATCGTTGCTGCCGCCAAAGATTCGCAAGTCACTAGTCAAATATTGGAACTTTACCACCCAATCGCCTATGATGTACTATTGCCCGGATCCCAAATACCCCTATCTGCGGTTTTTGACCGGATTTCACCCCAAGAATTACTGTATTCCCTGCTGTAAAAAGACACCTGTAACTAGCGAGCAGACTAAAAAGACGCAGATTTACAAAGTTTGCATGGAAAATCACATATATTCCGAGGAAGAGCTTGCTTCGAGAATATCGAGGTATATTATGGGCTATGGTAAAGATGTTGAAATAGATCGTCTGGGGTATCCTCCAATTAGTTTAACTCAGTTTTTGATAAACAATACACAGTTGGGCGCACAAGCCACTGATGAATTGCGGTCGCCTAATTACTACATAGTTGGAGTCCCGCAAAACTTGCCTAATAGCAACAACATGGGCAGCTTGTTTTGCATAGCTCAAGCATTAGATAAAACCCCAGAGGAAGTTTCGGAGGATTTTGTCGAATACTTAAATGAAAATCCCACTATATTTGCGGATTCTCGTGAGGATGTATTGCAAATTCTATCACCGGAGACAATGATGTTAATTCCGGAAGATATCAACTCTATTCTGATGGAACTGTGCTATAATGTATATAAGGTCCGTCCCTTGGTAATATATGATTCAAGTCCCCGCTCGGAAGGCACCAGCTCCAGCGAACAGGATGAAACGCTTGAAATAGAACTTGGGCGGCGGGTTGTGTATGTAGATGACGTGATACCAGAACAATTCGCACCGGAACAGCAATTTATTATACTAGTTAAACGTAATGACCGCACAATAGAAGGAGATCATAACTACTATCCATTGCAGATTGTGACTCCGCGGGACTTCTTCCGGAATATGACCATTATGCAAAAAACCTTCACGAACAAAGACGATTTAGTTATTGTTCTGCGATCGGTTGTATCTAGTCTGATTCAAAAACCGACCACATATGGGCAGATTGATTTGAAGATAATGGAAGAATTTTTGGGGGATCGCATTACAGAACGATACCTCAATTTGAACAACTTGTGTTATGGTATAATGGTCGATGATATATTTCTCCCTGTCAGTTACTCAGTTTCGTCGGCGGGAGTGCGTAAACCCTTTTATCGCCGTGATCACAAACTTCCACACTCCAAACTCATGAGTTTAGCGAAGGAGTACAATAAGTTCATTAGGAGCAAATCGATCAAAATGGGGTTGCGAACCCCGGATGGGACAGTTATTCCATACTATCCACTGATCAAACCGGAAGTATACCTGCAACTCCAGGAAGAAGGAACTTCTTCTGCAAAAATAATTGGTTTTGTTAGTTCTGGTTTATATTACTACTTCGATGATATGAAAACCGCTCCGAAAGGATCCTCCGTCAAAATATTAAAGCACGATCCGGATGATATAAATAAAGCATTGATGGAACGCCCGGCACCTTCAGATACACGCACAAAAAACATCAATGAATCACTGTATAACGTTTATATATACGACTTGTTGGTTAATGCGTTTATCAATCAATTAGATATGCAACGCAATACTTCCCTGCGAACAAAACTCAAGCCGCTGATTAGTGCCAACAAAATGAACGAGGTATCCAAACTAGTGGACGATGTAGATTTCAAAAAGATACAATCTCAACTAGAAATGTATGGCAAAAAGGAGTTCTTCAACAAGTTTAATAAAGTGAGTTACCGATTTGATCGGGCTATGTTACTTGAACTGAGCGAATTACCAAAAAAAGACTTAGTTAAGCGTTTGCAGAAAATGACTAAGTTTGTGCGCTCATCTGGTAATATTCCGGAAATTACCAATCAACTACAATTGAAACAATTGGTTATTCCGCCCAAGCAGCTGGGAAAGATGATTGAATTACTCGCGGACGACTTGCGCAACCCGCTCAAACGAAACTACTTCTTATTAAATATCTTCAATCGCACTCTAGTTAACTACTATCGATTTCGACCGGAAGGGGATATTTATATATCTTTGTAACCCTTTTACACTGCACTTGTAGTTTTAAAGTTTTGAAAATTAAAAATCATAAAACTCCGTTATATCAATATGACCACTTGTGTGAGTGTTAAAGTTGCGCAGTTACGAAAACGCGGAATTCAAAACTTTGCGGAATGGAATGCCCTACCTAATACTGTTTACATAGGTCGCAATATGAGCTTCTACGTAACTGGTGCTACTGCATCTAAGTGGGCTAATCCCTTTTCAGTCAAGAAATATGGTCGTGAAGAGGGTTTGAAAAAATATAAAGAGTATCTTCGAGCAAATGAAGAACTTATGTCGCAATTAGAGGAATTACGTGGAAAGGAGCTTGGTTGTTGGTGTAAACCTGATTCCTGCCATGGCGATGTCCTAATTGAACTGTTGAATTAGCAAAAAATATGTTCTATATGCAAATATAGAGGAGTCAAAAGAAAAAGACTCTATATTGTTCAATGAAGTTCGCAACGGTGATTTTTACAATAATTTACCGATTTATTTGATCAATCGACCTTGGGAGAAAGACCCGCGTTGGATTGACTCCAAATCAAAAGCGGGTTACGTTACTCGGGCAACCGAAGATGCAATTAGGAACTATTGAATTAACAAAAATGATTTTTTGTATAAAAAAGACACGACCTTGTCAAGCTACTGAGTGAGTATTCCAAAACTCAAATTGCACCTACTAGCAAATAATGCAGAGTCCATGTATTTGATGACGAATGGATTCCTTGTGGATTGGGATTAGTTTCATTCGAACCTCTCAATGATAGTTCAATAGAGCTAACAAAGGCCATATGGAGGAGATTTCTACAAGTTTCTCATTGACGGAGATACGTATTACTTTGCGGCCGAAGATGGTTACAAAAATTTGAACAAGTTTCACAGGATGTTCAGAGTGATTTCCGAAAATACAACCGGAAAAATCATTAACGAATTAACTAACAAGGAGCTCAACGACGAAGAAGGTATTGAGTATCTAGGAAACAAGTTGTACTTCACCAAGAGCGAAGAGTAATTTTTTTAGAGCTTTATTTTTTGGGATATTATAGCAATGGCGGATTCAGAACCATTGGCGAAGAAGAAAGATAAAAAAGATGCATCTAATGATTTCGTCCATATCTTAGTTGATATGCTCAAAAAATTAAACTGGAAGCTGATTATAGCAATAATGCTCATATTCATCTTTATCTCCAGTGATATTTTTGTAGAAAACGTATTAAGTCGCTTCTCAGATACCGCCGATATGGGATCCCCTACAAATAAGGGAATCATTATCCAATCTATATTCATGGTTTTGGGGTACATGACTATAGACTTATTAATTCAAGCAAACGTAGTTTAGCTTGAGCAAACGTAGTTTAGCTTGAGCAAACGTAGTTTAGCTTGAGCAAACGTAG
>Ga0180431_10007820_pt1 | contig 12369 bp, 9 predicted proteins | sample SS_ome_11_FD_132459 | JGI IMG/M metagenome (GOLD analysis project Ga0180431, IMG submission 132459) | Hypersaline lake sediment archaeal communities from the Salton Sea, California, USA - SS_1_MS_1 metaG | ecosystem: Environmental > Aquatic > Non-marine Saline and Alkaline > Hypersaline >... | reverse complement strand
TTGAGCAAACGAAATGCGAGCGCTTGCACTTTGTCGATCCGGGGGCCGTAAATGTATTCACGGTCATGACTGTGGGAACAAACGAGTGGAAAGCCTGCGAGGGCCAAGTGTCGAAGCTGTGCAGACGACCGGGGGTACGAGGCATGAAGCGGGCGCAATACTACGCTCGAATCGGCGCAACACAGCATTGCTACCGCGGAGACGCGGCGTACGCGGGAATAAGACGAGGAAAGACAAAGCGCCGCATGGGCTGGAGGCCCGACGCGGTTTCGCAGGCATACGACCGTCTGGCGGCAAAAGGCAGTCTTAAGGTGGGAGATTCCGACAAGGCTCTTGCCGCCGCGCGATTGAGGTTTGAGGAGATGACGGGTCCGGCGGTGTGGCCCTTTGTGACCTCCCGTACGCACGCAAGACTACGTTTTCAACGCTACATGAACAAAGAGCACGCGCTCGGCAAGCTTGTTGAGGATTTGTGCCCGAGCGGACGCAACGACAAGACAGACGTGGTTGTGATTGGGAATTGGAACGGCAGAAACGCAGTTAAAGGCGAGTGCATGCGTTCTCCTGTGAAAACGTTGCGGCGGTGTATGGCACGCTCGAAGCGTGTAGTGGTGCTGGACGAGTTCAACACCAGCTGCAAGTGCAACGCGTGTGGCCCTGTCAAAGGTTCTGAATGCGACAAGGTGGAGCATCCGAAGCGGCAGCGTGATCTGAAGAAGAAGGCTTGGCTTAAGCGTGTCAAACTGAGAGAGGAACGAGCGGGCCGAGCGTTGTCCGAGGCTGAAAAAAAGGAGTTGCGACGCGTGGAGCGCCGAATCAATGGTATCTCGATATGTCCCCATTGCGAGAAGCGTTGGTCCCGCGACGTAAACGCGTGTTGCAATTTCTCATGCTGCTTCTACGCCATGTGCACAAAAGCGGGCAAACGCCCGCCTTACCTGGAAAGGCTGAAATATGATAGCGAGGCCGCAGGCGCTGACGTCCGCGCAGGTACGGAATCTGCACCAAAAGTTGCTCAATTAAAAGAGTGTCCCTCGGAGGAGTCTGACGCGACATCGTCTCAGCCGTCAAGGCTCTCAATGCATCAACTACGCCAAAGTTAAATCCATTGATCCGCCTCCTTCACTGCATCCACCTGCTGCGGCGTCCGGCTCGGGTACGCGCGGAGACGCAGAACAGAGCAGATGGACGCAAGCAGCAGCGCAGAGCTTTTGCCCCGCCCGCCACTCGCCGGATCCCGCCTGGCAAATCGAGCGCAGCGCGAGGCCCAGCTGCAGAACTGGCTGCTCAAGGCGACAGAGTCGCTGACGGAAACGCTGAGGTGGTCGGCAGAGCGTGGCGGGGATGACGGCACGACGACGTGCGTACTCGCCTGCGGCCCGCGCTGCGTCGGCCAGTTCAAGCAGGCCGTCTCGATGTTTGTGCGCGTGGAGGAGGCGGACGATCGCCGCGGCAAACAGAAGGGACCGGTCTGCACGCGTGAAGCGGGCAGTGGCGACGTCGCGGCACAGGAGAAGCTCACATGCTACGCCCGGAGCGAGGACGGGTGCTTTGTATGGTACGAGCCGACAAAAAAGGCCCGGGGCGGGCGCGCGCTCGCCCGTGGTTTGTAAGAGTAGTCCGCCTGCTCGGCAGCTGCAGTGTCAAACAGCAGTGAGGTAACCGGCCGTAGCCGCCGCAGTGGTAGCGAGCGCCGCGGCGTCGACCGAGGCGTTGCCGTCCTGCGCGATCCCGATCGTCTCTTGCTGCGCGGGCTGCGCGAATGTCTGCGACGTTCTGTCGAGCCTGTCTGCCGCCAGCCGCGCCTGCTCGATGGGGGACAGGTAGCGCGAAGCCATGGACTGCGCCGCGTGCGTCGCTCTCGCCATACCCTCCCTGCGCGCGAGAAGTGCGTTTAGTTCGGCGGCGCTCGCGGCGGCGCCGGCCGCCTGGAGGCGCGGATGTGCCGGGCGGGCGCTGCGGGCGTTGCCGCTCCCCCTGCCGCCGCGCGCGGCTCCGTCGCTCCGCCCGCTACGCGCGTCGCCGTCGGCAGCCGGCGCGTCGAGCTGGGCGCGGGAGCGAACGTTCGTTGGGGAGAAGGCACCCTGCTGCACCGAGGAGAAAGACACTGTCCCCTTGACGTTGAGCGCCTCCATCACGCGCAGCGCGGCGTACCTCATGTAGCGCTCCGTGCCCCACTGCGTTCCCGGCTCCACCATGGCGAGGATGCCGACCGTGTAGTTCGTCGGCCCGGTCGCGAGGACACCAGTCACCTCGGGGCCGCTGACGAGATTGGATCTGATGCCAGAGTCGGTGGCCAGCACGCGGCACATGTCGTTGAATGCCGAGACGACGGTCTCCACGCTGCCCAGGTACCCGATGCTGACCTCGATCAGCGCGCGCTGCGGGCCCTGGCTGTAGTTGGCCACCGTGGCGATGCTTCCATTCGGGATGTACATGATGCTGCCGTCGAAGCCGCGCACCGTCGTCGTGCGGACGGCGAGGGAGAGCACCGTGCCCTGCAGCGTCGTGCCGATGGCGCTCGTCAGCTGCACCGTGTCGCCGATGTTGTACTGGTTCTCCGCGAGCAGCAGCAACCCGTTGAGCACGTCCTTCAGCACCGACTGCGCGGCCAGGCCGATGACCAGCGACACGACGCCCGCGGCCGTGATGAGCGCGTTCGACTGCACCCCCATGATGCTGAGGCCGGCGACGACGGCGATGCAGATGACGATGGCCGTCGTGAAGCTGATGATCGCGTTGATCAGCGTCTTTTCCCGCACCGCGTCCGGAGTCGTCTCGGTAATGCCGTTCAGAATCGCCGGCTGCAGAGCGTGCACGAGGGCGATGTAGATCACGCTCGTGATGGACAGGATGATCAGGAGACGAACGAACGCATAAGCCCAGACGTTTTGTTTCAGCCTCTGCCAGGGCGTCGGAGAGCCTCCATCCGCATCTGAATCTCCGCCGCTTCCCGGTGCTGTAGCCGCATTTGGCGATGGAGCCAGGCCACGGGGCGCCGATTTCAAGGATTTGCTCTCCCGCGCCGCGGAGGAACCGACGACGGAGGCCGCGATGCCCATATCCTGCGCGCTGGCGGCCTTGGACGCGGCCTGCTCCGTCTTGACGGCCTCGGTGGTGCCGCCGTCCCCGGCCGCGGCGCGCCGGGAGCTGACCTGTGCGCCCGTGCTCATGCCACGCAGGCGCGGGCCGCCCAGCAGTTGCATATGGACCGCGAGCTTGACGCCTCTGCGCGGGCGAACTGAGGGAACGGCGAGCGCACGCCTCGAGCCGGCCAGCAGCCGTTGGCGTGCACTGCGGGTCGTAGCAGCGACACGATCAGCGCAGCTGCTGCACAGCGGCGGCGCGTGCGAACGCCGTCGTAGCGGGGCTCCCCGCGCGGTGACATGCGGTCAGGTGTTTCGGCCGGGGAAGCACATGCGCGTCCACAGAGCAATATCCTCGAGTGCGGGGCAGCCCGGCAGGCCGCCACGACACGCGTCGGCTTCGAGCACGGAGACCACTTGGCGTCGATCCACGACACAATGCGCTGCGCCAGTATTGCGGCCGCGTTCGCCGTGCTCTTGGGCGTAGCTCTTGCGGAGCACCGGGCTTCAGCCGGGGCGCGGGCGGCGGCGCTGGCAGCGGCAGCTACACAGGCAGCGGGGGCGAAAATCTGTCACGGGACGTCGTCACCCGCGCGATGCGTCCTTCTGCGCCACGATTATCATCAGGGAGAGCGGGGCGGCACTTCTACCGCCGAGCAGGCCATGGACGGCGCATTCAGTCCCATACCACCACGGCTGTCGATGACGGCATCACCCGAGTACCACCACGGCTCGCTGCAGCGTAGCGTCCACGGTCACGCCGCGTCCCTCGGGCTGGCGTTCGGCCTCTTCGTCCTCTGGGCCGCGCTGATCGCGACCTCTTGCGCCTCTGAGCGGGCGCAGGCGGGAGGCGAGAGCCACGCGCGGCAGCGGCGGGCGCTAGGTCTTGCGGTCGTCGCGGACGGATACGAGCTCAGCACACTGTCGCACGCGTGGTCTAAGATGGAAGCGGCGCGGGCGGAGCAGGATCCGGCCGGCGTCGATAAGGGTGCGAAGCCCACCTCCGCGGGAGCACCGCCGCCGCCGGGCTCGCAACCCGACGCCACAGGCAGGACGTCGTCGTCGCTCCATGTGCAGGTCATCGGCGACCTTGTCGGCGTGCTACGGGAGCTCCCACGCTGCGCAGCCGTCGTCATGCGAGAGGCACGGGATGGGACGGGTGAAAGGCAGACTGGAGCGTGGGGACCGTGGGGAGAGGAGGAGGCTGGGGCAGTCGGCACACGCACCGGCGACAGCGACGGAAGCGGCAGCGGCAGCAGCAGCGGCAGCAGCAGCAGTGACCTCAGCGAGACCGGATTCGACGCTGGAAGCGGCGACGAGGAGAGTAGCGACGAGAGCAGTAGCGAGTCTGAGCTTGACGGCAGCGAACGCGCCGCCCTGCCAGGGGAGGAAGCGGAACAGCACTCGCAGAGCACAGAGACTACCAGCAACAGCAGTAGTCCACAGTTGTCGCCACTCGTCAGCGGCAGCAGTGCCATCATGAGCAGCGGCGCTAGTAGTAGCAGCGGGAGCGACGACGACCTCTTACTGTCGCCTTTGTCCTCCTCCTCCTCCTCCTCCTCCTCCTCTTTATCGTCCTCGTCACCTGCACGCGCGCAAGATACTATCATATGCGAAACCGACACTGTGGAGCACGCGGTGAAGTGCGCTCGCGCATTACAGAATGCCGTCGGGCGGACCGTTGTCGTCGTCGGCCGGGACGCCGCCACGCGCTCGAAGCGCGTGTCGCAGCTCGCGGAGCGCATTGCCGCGTCGGCGTCGGCGCACTCTGGAAAGGTGTGCATCACCGTGGTCGCACCCCGCGACCGCGCAGACTGCGCGCATGCGGCCGCAACCATCGCACTCCTCCCTGCCCTCCTCGCCCTTCCCCATTACGAAGCTCACCGTGCACTGCAGGCCATCAATCCGCACGCGACGCGTGCTCAGCGCTCGCGGTTTCTTGAGCTGTGCGCGCACGTTGCCAAGATTCTCGACGGGCTCGGCGAGGACGCACCTCAATACTGCATCGCCGCGCGCTGCCCCTGATACCCTGGCGGGCAAACAGGCTCGTGCGTGCGCCCCTCGTTTGCACGAGTGCTGTGCGGCACGTCTTGCAAAAGCGATGGCACACTAGTAAGCGAGACGAGGCCGATGGAAGGACGGCCGAGCGACGCATCGCACGCCTCCGAGGTCTCGTTCGGGTGGGGAGCGTCGACGGCGGTCGTGCGCCCGCGCGAGTGCACGTTTGTGTCGCCGAGGACTGCGCGCAAAGCGGCGCGGCTGCACCTGAGCGACGAGATCGCCGCGCGCGTCGGCGGGTGCGCCCTGCTGTACGTGATGCACGATCCAGACGCGCCGACGGGATACGTGCACTGGGTCACGGTCCGCAACAACGTCGAGGGCACCGCGCCGGCGCCGGTGCCTTACGTGGGCCCCTCGCCGCCTGCCGGCGAGGTGCACACGTACAACCTGTGCGTGTTCTGCGTCCCGCTTCACGCGATCCGAGAGGCGGCCGATGCGCTGCGCAAGTGGTTCCGCGACAGGAACAAGCGCCGCGACAACTTCTCCATCAACGAGATCGTCGCGCTGCTGCCGCGCGGCACGAAACTGGCGCCGGACCTGGTGTTCAAGTTCAGGTCGGGATTTTCAGAGAGAGAAGATTCGGACGAGGTGCCAGCGGCCCGCGCCACGCGCACGCGCACCGGTGCCGGCAGCGCCACGCACGCGGAGCGATCGGGCGTCGGCCACACGCAAGGCAATGCGCAGCCGCCGCTGCAGCAGCGGCAGCGCGGCACCGACAGCAGTCTGCCTGCTCCCGCCCCCGTCCGCCCTGCAGCTTCAGCAACAGCAGCAGCAGCGGCACAAACGTCTGCCGCAGCGGCCGCACCAGCAGTACGCTCCAGCAGGCGGAAGATGACAGACAGAAACGCGGTGTCTGTCGTGCTCCGGCACTACGCTAGGCACGTCAATGCGCGTCGCGCGCTTGCGCGAGCAAACGACGGAGAAGACGCAGCCGAATAAACAACGTACCTTATCTCCGTGCGCGCCAGCGCTGTCGTCGATGCTGTGCGCACGCCTGCTTCGGACCGCTTGCCTGTGCCGCGATAGCGCCGCGTAAACGCTCGAACGAGTCAGCATTCAGACAGCTCGCCTTGGAGCACTGAAGATCTCAGCGCAGATTTCAAGGCAGGCGGTGTCGCCCGCGGGTGGTCCGTCCGCGTCTCAGTCATGCGAAAATTCGACAATGTGGAGACTGCGGTGGCGCTGCCATATGCTGCATCCAAAAACAACTGTCTCGTTTTTGATCTATTTCGTCGAGATGTCAGTCCCCATTACCGTCAGCGGCGGCTTTCTCGTCGACAACGGCACGTCGCTCCCCGTCGACCCCTTTGGCAGGGTCCGCACGTCCAACCCGCTCACCATGTCGCAGATCATGTCGAGCAACCTCGTCTCCACTGTCAATGCCAAGCAGCCGCTGGACATTACCGAGTTTACGCAAAACGGCGCTACCACCACGCAGAACTCAACTTCCAGCGTCGTGGAGCTAACGTGCGATGACACAGGTGCAAACCAGCTTGTGGTCAGGCAGACGCGCACGTACGTGCCGTACCAGCCCGGCAAGGGTAGACTCGTTTTCATGACCGGCCTGCTCGAGACTAACGGCGGCGTGACCGGCGTCACCGCGCGCATCGGCGTGTTTGACGACCAGGACGTTGCGGGAAAGCGATTCGGAGACGGCCACTTCTTCCAGCTCAGCGGCTCGACGCTGGCAGTGGTGGAGCGCTCGACGAGTAAGACTGGAAGCCAGATCGACACGGTCATCAACCAATCCAATTGGAACGGGGACAAGCTCGACGGAACCGGCCCATCCAAGTTTAACATCGACGTTTCCAAGATGCAGATCTTCTGGATGGATATGGAGTGGCTGGGAGCGGGCGCGGTTCGCTTCGGCGTCGTGGTCAACAATACGCTCATCGTCTGCCACACGATCAGCCACGCCCCCAACAAGCTGACGACCAACTACACGCGCACCGCTAAACTTCCCATTCGCTACGAGCTCAGGAACACGGGCACTACAGACTCTGCGACGATGAAGCAGAGCTGCGCGACAATCATCAGCGAAGGCGGCTTTGTGCCGCAGGGCATCCAGTTCAGCCTTCCCACGACACAGCGCTACATTTCCGGGACAGCCACCAGCACGCTAAGCTCGGTGTTTAAAATCGGGCTTACAGACGAGGGGTACGGCGTACGGGGCACGCTCTTGCCGACGCGCATCGCTGTCGTTTCCACGAGCAAAAATCCAATGTACTGGGCGTTAATTTACAGTTACAGCGTCACCGGCAACGGAACGGATGTCTCCGGCTGGGCTAAAGCCGACGCTGCTCATTCAATTGCAAAGTACAGCGCAACGTTTGGCTCATATTCCAGCAGCCCTAACGATGTGGTGATTGCGTCCGACGTTCTCGCCGAGAAATCAACCTCTGCATTCAGTGTCGATTACACGCAAAACTTTGGCGGGGTGTATCCTCTGGGCGGCAGCTATGATGGGCTGACCGACGTGTACACGATCGTGGTTCGGCGCGTGGGAAATTCCAACTCCGACTTTGTGCTCAGCGTGAGTTGGAATGAGATACAGCAGTGAGCGCAGCGGCGGTTCACCCGAGCGTGCCGTTGTAGCCGCCGAACGACATGTACCATCGACTCGCGGACGAGTTCCAGAACAGCTGGCCGCTTTGGCCCGTCCGCTGGAACGACAGCGCCGTAAGCCGGTTGCCGGCGCCGTCGACGCCGTAAACCCCCGAACCCGTGTCAAAGTTGACAGTGACCGCATTCGTCGCGTCCACGCAGATGAGCTGCAGCCACTGGCCGTCGGATGCTCCGGCGCCGAGGGTAAGCGTTACGCTCCCGCCCGACGCGTCGATAAAGGCGACGACGCGCGCAGTGTCGACCGTCGTGTCAGCGCTCGTGTACGTCCTTGGCGTGAACGCGACGCCGGCGTCGCAGGTCGCCTGACCGAGGACATCGACACTGTTCACCTCGATGCTCATTGGTGATGGAATTTTGCACACAAGATATATACTGCAGGAGAGCGTGTTGTGATCTTGTCAGCTATGCGCTCGCTCCCCCTCAACGACGGTGGCGGTCAGCGCGTAGTCCTCTTCGCGCGGGCCGTTCAGGTCCGCCTCGCTCGACCTGTCACCCGGTGGTGCGCCGCGCCGTCGTCTCGGCCCGCTGCGCCGCCGCGACTGCGCGTCGGGTCCGGACGAAGACATCCGCACGTCGGGAAGCGAGGCTCGGCGCACGTTCCCCGCGCTGACAATCTCCCTCACGGCTTCGGTGCGTCGCGCTTTTTTGCACGCGCGGCCGATGCCGAGCGCGCCGGCGACGGCGGCGACGAAAATGACCAGGTTGACAAAGTACCCCGCCGCCGTGATGCCGCCGCCCTGCTTGCGTATGGGAAAGTGCTTGCGCGTGGCGAGGTTCAGCGCCCACTGCAGCGGCGGCAGCGTCAGCAGCGCGAACATCGCGATCCCGACGACCATGACGACAACGTCGTTCTGCATGCCGGCGACCTTTCTCGTGCCCCGCGCCATCGCGCCGCGGACCCTGCCGGTGATGAGGTTCGACTCGGAAGACAGCGAGTCGCGCAGTATCGAGGCTGCCGCTTCCATGCCGGTGATGCCTGCTGGGTGGCGGTTGCCGCTCGCGTCTGGTTGATGAGAGCACGGTGTCTTTGCGACGCTGTTGCCTGTATTTGTCATACATGCGGGGCGGAGAGCATGCTTGCGGGAATGCGGCTGCGGATGCGACAGGTGCAGATTGCGGGCTCGCACGTTTGGTTTATTTCGGCGCGCAGGTCTGCTGCGTGGCAGCTTCCTCGGCCTCGCGCTTCGACTGCTCGTACGCCTCGGCACTGCGCTCGCCGGCGCTCTTCTCGACGTTGCCCGCGACCAGCTGCGCGCGCACGTCCGCCGGCACCGCTCCGCCTTTCCTGAACACCGCCGCGTAGTGCTCGACGAGGGGTCGCGGCAGCGGGGGCACCTGCTCCCCGGCGTCACGCGCGACCGCGCACCGCACGCGCCACGCCGTCTCGACCTCGGCCGGCGACAAGTCGATGTGCGCCAGGTCCACGATCGGCACGTCGACGCCCTCGCACAGCTCGTCGAACTTGGCCCGGGCGTGCCTCTGCGACTTCTTGAACGCCGCGACGGCCTGCTGCTCCTTGTCCTTGTAGTGCTCCTCGACCTCGTCCAGGTCGACGCTGTTCGGGCGCAGCGGCACGTACATGGGCACGCGGTCCGCCACGCCCAGGTCGCCGTACTCGCTAAGCGTGCACTTCACGCACTGGTCGGCGCTCTCCTCGTCGGGGAAGGCGCCGTACCAGATGAGCAGCGGCTCGTTGCCCGGCGCGTCGGCCCTGTACGCCGCGTCGCCCTCGTCCCGCGCAGTGTCCGTGTCGGGCACGATCGAGATGACCGCGTACGCCTGCCCCTCGGTCTTGAGCTCCTGCGGGAAGCTGAACTCGACGCTCTGCCGACCGCCGAGGCGCCTCAGCTCCTCGAGGCGCTTGCGGTCCTCCTCGCTGTCCAGCTCCTCGAGGCTCGGCACCGCGTCCGCCTGCGCGTCCAGCGACTCGCCCTCGGACGCGGGCGTGCAGTCGGCCGTCGTGCCGTGCACGGGCCTCGCGGGCACCGCGGCGTCGGCAGAGGTGGGCTCCCGGCCAGACCCGCGGCCTGGGCCGTCCGTGTCCCTGCCTGCTGATGCTGACCTGCCCTCCTCCTCGGCCGCGCGCAGCTCGGCGTCCAGCGCCGCCGCCGCCTCCAGCTGCTCCGCGTCCCCAGAGTCGGCCAGCAGCGCCAGCTGGTCGTTGCGCTCCCTCGTCTCCTCGATCAGCTTCGCTCGCCGCTTGGCCTGGTCGCGCATGAACTTGCGCAGCGCCAGCTCCTTCTTCTTGTCGCGCTCGGCCTTGCTGCGCATGTCCAGGAAGTTGCGCGACAGGCCCACGCGCCCGGCCTTGCGCTGCAGCAGGTTCTGCGCGTGCTCGCGCTGCCTCAGGTCCATGTCCAGGTAGTGGCGCCCCAGCAGCCGGTCCACCTTGGCCCGCTTCAGCTCCGGGTCCACCTGCCGGTCCCGGGACACGGCCAGGAACTCGTGGTCGCGCATTCTCATGACCATCGGGGCCCCCACGTAGCCGGGCGTGCGCACCGCGCGCTCCATGAAGCGCTTGGCCTGCGACAGCTCAGAGAAGGCGCCCTCCAGGATAAAGGCCGGCTCGGTCAGCAGCGGCGGGCGCCGGCGGTTGCACACGGTGACGACGCCCCACTTCTGGTGCATCGGCACGTCCACGCGCTTGAACACCATCGCCTTTTGCCTCTTCTCCTCGGCCTCGCGGGAGCGCAGCACGTCCGCGTACCGCGTGCCCTGCGCACCCGAGGGCGACGCCGCGCCCCCGTCGCCAGCAGCGGACGCAGCAGACGGCGGCCGCGCGGTGCCCGCCCTCGGCGCGTCCGCGGCCGCCAGCGTGCGCGCCAGCGCGCGCGCGCGCTCCAGCTGCGCCAACCTGCGCTTCTGCAGCTCCCCGTGCCGCCGCAGAATCTCGCGCCGCGCCGCCTCGACCGACTGCGCGGCGCTCGTCGCCGGCGCCCCCGCCGCGCCGCCGCCGGCGCCGCCGCCGGCGCCCGCGTCTCCGAGCGCGGCGACCGCGGGGTCCAGCGTCCCCGGCAGCGCCATGTCCGTCTGGCCAGCGGCGCGCGGCGCGCCCACCAGCTGAGGGAAGTGCGCGCGCCCAGCGGCACCAGCCGGCCGATCGGCAAGGGAAGTCGTGCCGGAGCCGCCGGTGCCGCGGCCGGCAGATGGCGCCGCCGTGGTCCACCCGGCGCCCACGGCGCCCGCGGACGACTGCTCGTCGTGGAAGCGGCGCGAGGCGTCGATCAGAGCGCGAGTCGCGGCGGCGTGGCCGTCCTCGCCAAGAGCAGCCCTGTCCGCGCTCGGACGCGTGTTCCGCAGCAGGCTCATGCTCGGGCAGACGAGTTGCGGCGCAAAGTCAGCAAGCGTTGCCACACGGTGGCAGCCGCGGCAGCGCACGCTGGCGTGGAACGTGTATTCGAGAAGAGTGCACGCGCCGGGCGGAACCGCGTGCCGGCAGCGTGCCTACCCCTACCCCATCGATCCGTTTGTTTTCATCGTGTCGCGCAGCGCAATATCTCTCGACAACAACTTCCGACGACCAAGCCGCGTCGAATGGATTTTGTCGAGCGCGCGCGCGCCGCGGCGGCCATGCGCCGCGCAGAAACCGCCCCAGAGAACTCCGTCGACATGTACGACCTGTACGACCTTGGCGGCGAGCCCGAGCGCTCAACAGGCGCCGACTGCGAGCTCGCGACGGCTTCGTCCGCGACCTCTCTTGCGCGGCAACCGAGCGAAAAGAAGAAGAAACCGAGGTACCCGCCGCACGTTAACCTGCCCGAGTGGAGACGCCCGCGGCCTGCGCCCGCTCTCTCTAGCGCCAGCGGAGAGCGCAGTCAGCTCCGTGGTCGTGGTTCGTCATCGTGGCACACGGTGGTCGACGCCGCCGCCGACGACGACGACAGGAGGCTTGCGCTCGAGACCCACCTCGGGTACAAACCAGCGGGTATTTGCGAGCTGACAGACGCAGAGGAAAAAGTGCTGCGGGAAATCCACAGGCTCAACCTGCAGCCCGCCGGATTTGAGTTTGATAAGCGGTACGGCCCCATGTCCGGCCTGTCTTTCGAGCACCGGCTCGTCGCGGCGTACTCGTGCGGGCTGCTGCACGCTGCCGCCGGCATACCCTTCGAGGAGGCCGCAGCAGTGTGTGCGGCCTGCGGCGCCGCGGGACACAGGCAAAGCAGCTGTACCACAGTTATTTAGCTACGCGCAAACGCCGCCGATAAGCGAGCGTGCGTGTGAAACGGTGTGGCAGACGTGCAACATCACTTTGCGCTGCGCAAGCAATAGCACGTGACCTAGTACCACTATGCGACAGATGCGCGCTAACACATGATGCGCAGATGCGCGCTAGTCTCATCCGTCAAGGCTCTCAATGCATCAACTACGCCAAAGTTAAATTCATTGAATTGTAATGGGCCGCGTCGTGCTCACCGTTGTGCACTGCGCTGTTATACCTCTACCTCCAATCGCGGACGAGAAGGAGATAGAATGTGAACATACGTATTTGTATCTCGTGTCGCGTCTTATTTTATGGTGGGTCGCGCTCAGCTGTGTGACGCTGGGGGCGCCGCTTGCAGTACAGTCGCTGTCGCGCGCTGATTCTATGGCTCTCGAC
>Ga0180431_10007817_pt1 | contig 12371 bp, 10 predicted proteins | sample SS_ome_11_FD_132459 | JGI IMG/M metagenome (GOLD analysis project Ga0180431, IMG submission 132459) | Hypersaline lake sediment archaeal communities from the Salton Sea, California, USA - SS_1_MS_1 metaG | ecosystem: Environmental > Aquatic > Non-marine Saline and Alkaline > Hypersaline >... | reverse complement strand
ACAGCTAGGATGTTGGCTTGGAAGCAGCCATTCATTTAAAGAGTGCGTAACAGCTCACTAGTCAAGAAAAGTGGCGCCTAAAATGTAACGGGGCTAAAACTAGTACCGAAGATACGGAGCCTCCGCCTCACCTCCGGTGAGGCTACGGCCCGTAAACTTATCACAAGTTTACAGGCCGTAGCCCCTCGGAGATGGGGCGAAGGCCTGGTAGGAGAGTGTCTCCTGTAGCATTGAAGCGGTACCGAAAGGAGCCGTGGAGCACAGGGGAGTAAGAATGTCGGGATGAGTAACCAAAATCAGGGCTCTTTACAAACCCTGACGCCGTAAACCCAAGGTTTCCTAGGCAATGGTAGACATCCTAGGGTTAGTCGGTCCTAAGCCAAAGGCGAAAGCTGTAGGTGATGGACAGCCGGTTAATATTCCGGCACTACATTAGACCTTGTTACGGGGTGACGTATATCTTAGAATCACGCGTGATTTAGTTATGCACGTCAGTGCTGCTAGGCCGGATACTTTGGCAAATCCGGGTATCACTAACGGCTAGGCAGTGCTGGGAGACGAACCTCTGGGGACTCAACGTGATTTGGCGATATACCGAGAAAAACCTCTATTTATTACTTCGGTAATAATTGTCTAATGTAACCGTACCGCAAACCAACACAGGTGGGTTGGTGTAAGTACACTAAGGCGTTCGAGAGAACCTTCGTTAAGGAACTCGGCAAAACAACGTCCGTAAGCTCGCGATAAGGACTGCCCCCCGTACGGGGGGCCGCAGCGAACGACCCCAGGCGACTGTTTACCAAAAACACAGGTCCCTGCCAAACCGCAAGGTGATGTATAGGGGCTGACGCCTGTCCAGTGCTAGAACGTCAATCCCGGGATAAAAACCGGGCGAAGCGCTAGTGAACGACGGCCGTAACTATAACGGTCCTAAGGTAGCGAAATTCCTTGTCGGGTAAGTTCCGACCCGCACGAATGGCGCAACGGTCTGGGGACTGTCTCAACGAAGGACTCGGTGAAATTGCATTAACGGTAAAGATGCCGTTAACCCATGGCTAGACGGAAAGACCCCGTGAAGCTTTACTATAGCTAGGTATTGATCTGATATTCGACTTGTTCAGCATAGGTGGGAGACTTCGGTCACCCGTGAGATACCACCCTTGTTGTGTGTCGGCTCTAACTCTTGATTCATATTGGGATAACAGTGCCTAGCGGGTAGTTTAACTGGGGCGGTTGCCTCCTAAAGTGTAACGGAGGCGTTTACAAAGGTCCGCTTGCTCGCGATGGAAACGCGAGCTAAAGTGCAAAGGCATAAGCGCGGCTTAACTGAAAGGCTTACCAGCCGATCAGATAGGAAACTAGAACTTAGTGATCCGATGGTGGTTCGTAGGAACGCCAGAGCTCAACGGATAAAAGTTACTCCGGGGATAACAGGTTAATTGCGCCCAAGCGTCCATAGCGACGGCGCAGTTTGACACCTCGATGTCGGCTCGTCGCATCCTGGGGGTGGAGAAGCTCCCAAGGGTTTGGCTGTTCGCCAATTAAAGCGGTACGCGAGCTGGGTTCAGAACGTCGTGAGACAGTTCGGTCCCTATCTACCATGGGCGTTAGAAATTTGCGGGAAGTCTCCTCTAGTACGAGAGGACCGAGGAGAACGAACCTCTAGTGTACCAGCTGTTTTACCAAAGGCAGTGCTGGGTAGCTACGTTCGGCGCGGATAAACGCTGAAAGCATCTAAGCGTGAAGCCGCTCCCAAGATTAGATTTCTTAGATCCGTCAAAGATGATGACGTATATAGGCTTCAGGTGTAAGCTTGGCAACAAGTTGAGCCGAGAAGTCCTAATCAATCATACTTAGATTTGAGTAAAAATTGACTAGCAATTTGTGACAAACGTGGTCTTAGTCTATAATGTGACTATATGTCTTTTTGGAAACGCTATAAATCAACCATCAGCTTAGCAGGATTACTTTGCGTGGTAGCGGTATTCATCGCTCTCACCTTTTTCCTGACTACAGCTGAACTAGCGATCTTTTAAATTTGACTTTCCAACCAGGGCATAATTCTGGTGCTCCAAGCGAGAGGGTAACACCTGATCCCATCCCGAACTCAGCAGTTAAGCCTCTCAGCGCCGATGGTACTTGTCCCTTATGGGGCCGGGAGAGTAGGCCAGCGCCAGTATTATGCCCTGGTTCTGAAAAACCCCGCTTAGGCGGGGTTTTATGATAGCTGAAAATAAGCTAATATTAAGGGGATGCAGATAACTGATATTGTAAAATCAATCTCTCAGAAGGAGTGGTTAATTCTGACACTGGTTGTCATCGGTGTTTTGTTTCTTGTGCTCTGGACAGCTGTTTTCGGAATCGGAGCGGCCAATGATGATACTATTTTCCTAGGCAACTACCATCTTTCTACCGGTGACACTTATGTTTATTTTTCTGTCATAGAAGAAGCTAAGGAGGGCAGCCTGACTTTTCACAACTTATTTACCAGCGAGGATCATGCCCCGGTACTCATTAGGCCCTTTTGGCTCTTGGTCGGCCTGGTCGCAAAGTTTTTCAGCCTGGAAAGTTTTCAGGTCTATTTTATTTTCAGAATACTCCTGATACCAGCGGCCCTTTTTACTATGTACCTAACCATTGCCACCTTCATCAGAAGGATCTGGCCACGATTATTGGCAATGACACTGGCTGTTTCTTGTTCCGGCTTTGGATTTTTCTATTACAAGTTCGTTGACTCGGAAATTATAACTAACATCAACACCGTTGACTGGTATTCAACCCCCACTGATCTTTGGTTAACCGAAGCTTTTCCGTTACTGACTTTTCTAAGCTCGCCTCATTTCCTGATTTCGTTATGCGGCCTGTTTCTGGCAATAATTTTCTTCTGGCTTGGTTTCCGCAACAATAATTTCTGCTACCTGGTTATCTCCGGGATAATAATATTCGCTTTTGCGTTTATTCATACGTACATATCAGTCTATCTCGTGCTAATGCTAAGCGGGTATTGCCTGATAATTTTCCTGGTCAATCTCTTCCGAAAAAAATATCAGCCGGCTCTGAAAACCTTTGCTAAAATCTGTGTACCTGTGTTGATAGCTTCGCCTGCCCTGGTTTATCAGGTGTTTATCTTCAAAACGGAACCAGTGCTGGAAATATGGTCACAGCAAAGCCTGACCACTTCCCCGAAATTGTTCTTTTATCTAATCGGTTTTGGTATCCTTATACCCCTTTCTATAATCGGATCGGTGACTCTTTTCAAAAAGTTTGATTCGAAGATATTCTTTGTCACTATCTGGTGTTGGCTGACTTTTGTCCTCCTTTACGCACCTATCCCTTTTAACCGGCGGTTTTCCGAAGGAATCGCCGTCCCCCTAGGCATTCTGGCTACGGTAGGTTTAGTATTTTGTTATAATCGCTGGGCCAAAACTCCGCGCTCTAAATTCGTCTTCATTTTGCTGGCCGCCGTAATTTTGGCAGTCGCTCTGGTGCCGTCAAATGCTTTCAACATCTGGTCGCTGTTCGCGGTACACAAGACTTACAAATCGACTCCATTTTACCTGCCCCAGGCTGAATACGAATCCCTGAAATGGTTACAGGAAAACTCCGGTCCTGAAGACATTGTGCTATCCGGTCATACCGACGGTTTCATTATTCCGGCGTTCACCGCTCGCCGGGTATACATTGGACACGATTTGCAAACAGCAAATTTTTACGACAAGCGCCCGCAAATGGAAAAATTCTTTGCCGACAACGAGAATTTGGAGGAGAAGAAGGAATGGCTAATTGAAAACAGAATTGATTATGTTTATTATGCCGCCGAAGAGAAAGGATTGGGTGATTTTGACCCTTATAACGCAGCTTTTTTGGAAGAGAAATTTAGTAACGAGCTTGTTTCCATCTTCGTGGTGGTGCCATAGATAACTGCGCCCCAAGCTTGAACTAGTAAATAAATTGGTGTATACTTAGGGCGCTTTTAGCTAAATAAAGCTGTTTGTGTTATAATTAACTAAGGACTTTTCCACAAGCCCAGTTTCAAGTAATTATGCCAAAGATCAGAAAAGGAGTCATTACAGCCGCCGGCAAAGGAACCCGTTTTTTACCGGCAGTGAAGACGATGCCCAAGGAGATGCTGCCCATAGTAGACAAGCCGATCATCCAATATATCGTTGAGGAAATGGTTGAGGCCGGCATCGAGGATATAATAATTGTTACCAGCTGGGACAAACGAGCGGTGGAGGACCACTTTGATACCACGTTTGAACTTGAGGAGCATCTGAAAAAACAAGGCAAGCTGGAAATGCTAGACGAGATCAAGAAGATCTCCAACATGGCCAACTTCACCTACGTTCGCCAGAAGGGGCCGTACGGGAACGGAACCCCGTGCCTGAATGTTCGCACCCTGATCGGAGACGAACCATTTATCTACGCTTATGGTGATGATCTGGTAAAGTCGCGTACATCTTTTACCAAACAGTTAGTTGATCGATATAACAAAGAGGGAGGCGGTGTAATCCTCGGGTGCCAACAGACACCAAAAGAACAGTTAAGCCGCTATGGTGTCGTTGATTTCAAGAAGACTACCGGAGAAGTTGAAGGTATTGTTGAAAAACCAGACCCCGGAAAGGAACCTTCTGATCTAGTTGCCTTTGGTCGTTATCTCCTAGAACCGGAAATTCCGGAGATACTTGCCAAGCAAAAACCCGGCAAAGATAACGAGCTTTGGCTAGTAGACGCCATTCACTCCTATATCAACAACGGGGGTAAAGCTTACGCCGAGGCCATAAAAGACGGTTTCTGGTATACCACCGGCGATCCCTTGAATTACCTGAAGGCGGTCCTGGAATACGCCTTGTGTCGCGATGATATCAATGGTGAACTGAAGGATTATATCAAAAATCTCCGTCTCTAAACCAAAATAAATTTCAAAGTTTATGAAAAATATTTCTTGGTACAAATTGCTAGGAGTTCTTCTAGTTATTTGCGTTGGCCTTTCTTTTGCCGGCCTGGAATGCCCGCCTAAGAAAGAAGGGCAGGAAGAGGAAATAACTTTGCAGTGGTGGCGGGTTAACTTTGATGATAGTCGCGACATGCTGGAACTGGCTAACGGATTCTCGGCTGTTTATCCGAATATCAAAGTAGAAATAAAAACTTTTACCTTTGCTGAATATGAAGAGGCTTTAGTTGATGCTATTTCAGCCAGCACTGCCGAGGAGAACAAAGGTCCTGATATTCTTTCCATTCACAATGACTGGCTGCCGCGCTGGCAGGACCGCCTGCAGGCTATGCCCGAATCCAGCGACAACTATGAGCATCTTAATCTGCGAGAATATGAAGATACTTTTGTGGAGGTAGCTGCCACGGAACTAACTGATGAAAATCAGATCTATGCCTGCCCGCTTTACGTTGACACCCTGGCCCTGTATTACAATCAGGATTTACTTGATTCCGCCGGTGTTCCTAATGCCCCTGCAACCTGGGAAGATTTTTCTGCCGCTGTCGAGAAGATGACTGTTCAGGAAGCTGGGGAAATCATACAGTCCGGTGCCGCTATGGGAACCAGCACTAACATAAACCGATCTACAGATATCCTGGAACTGTTGATGCTCCAAAACGGAACCCAGATGATCAACGATGATAATACCAAGATAACTTTTGATGCTTCTCAGGTGGATGCCGAAGGTGAAGCTTTCAATCCGGGTGTCATTGCGACTACTTATTATACTGACTTCGCCAACGCCCAAAAAGCCACCTATACCTGGAATTTGAATCAAGATTATTCAATCGATGCCTTCGTTTCTGGGAAGACTGCTATGATGATGAATTATTCCTTCAGGCAAGAGACACTTGAAGACAAATCAGCTAATTTAAACTACCGTATCGCTCCGTCTCCGCAAATAGGGGAGGGGCAAAGTGAAGTCAACTACCCCAACTACTGGGCCATGGCTGTTTCTAACAAAACTAAATATCCCGATCAGGCCTGGGAGTTTGTAGAATTCATGACCGGTTATGATATTGCTAAGGCTTATCTAGATGTAACCGAGCGACCTCCGGCCCGGCGTGACATTATAGCCGAGGTAAAAGATGATCCTGTGCTGGGTGTTTTTGCCGAGCAGGCCCTGTCCGCCCGTAGCTGGTGGAAGCCAGATAATAGACAGGTGGAGGTTATATTTGCTAGAATGATAGATGATATTAACGTTGGTCGCAGCAGTGTCGAGCAGGCTATGTCGCAGGCTCAGCAAAGCGCCCAGCAACTCATAAAAGATGAATAAAAGGATAGCCCTATTCTTACCTGTTGTAGTATTGGCCTTTGTCGCGATATTAGGTTTCACTCATGATGTCGCTGCCTATAAGGATTGTAACGGGACTAGCTGTGTTGAGTTTCCACCTATAGGCCAGGGAATAGATTTATGTAACGACGATTCCGATTGTTGCACAAACGAAAATGCCGGCTGCGCCTCCGGAGAAACAGCTGTTTGGCTCTCACCCTCTAGCACCTGTGAATGTCAGGCGGGATCGCCGAGCGGCTCAACTAATCCTCAAAGCGAAGCTGAGTGTCGTCAATACTGCAGCAGCCTTCCCGGCAAAGAATTTGAAAGTTGGGACGATTCCAGTAAAACCTGCAGCTGTAAAGACAAATCAACGAACGGTAACGGCACTGGCAGTTTCAACCTTGGTTCTCCCTGGGGTGGCGGCCCTGGAACTGTCGGAGAAGTACTGGAAAATGTAACGAACTGGGTACTGGGAATTGCTGGGGCCTTGGCGGTTCTGTTCATCATCATTTCCGGGATCCGCTATATCACTTCGGCTGGTAACCCGCAATTGCAGGAATCTGCCAAAAAGAATCTGACCAGCGCCATTATTGGCCTAGTTATAGTTTTGATTGCTTTCGTAATTGTCAATGTAATCGCCAGGGTTCTAACAACCTGATCACGTCATTTATAAACTAAACATAAACACAGAAAGGGGGTGAAGATTATGAAATCACGACTTGTCGCAATTTTGCCCGTCGTTGCTCTCGTCGCTGTAGCCGGGCTGTTAGTATGTAATACAGCTTTTGCCGCTAACGAAGGCTTCACAACTACTGCTGCCGCTACCGGTGTCGCTAGTGGAACCGAATCAGAGTTAATAACCTCAGTTACTAACTGGGTTTTGGGTATTACCGGTGCTATCGCTGTCCTCTTCATCATCTACGGTGGTTTCCGCTACATCACCGCCAGTGGTAACCAGACTCAGATGGAACAGGCTAAAAACATCCTGATCAAAGCCATCATCGGCTTGGTCATTGTTTTGGTAGCCTACGTCATCGTGACTGCTGTAGTAGGTGCCCTGGTCTAGCAGTCCCTGAACAAACCCCCTCGCTCGAAGTTCATTTTGAGAGTAAAGTGAACTTGGGTGAGGGGGTTTTTGGATAAATGAAAACTCCCCGGACCAGCGCGCGAACGCTAGCCAGAGGAGTCTTACCGCAGCGGGCTACAGCCGCTCGACGATGACCGTAGTCTTCGTCGATTGGGCGGACTTGATGCCCAGCTGCCATGGGTACCCCTGGGGCGGGATGCTGATATCGGACGTTCGCGGATACGGATGTCCGTCCAGCAGCGCCCGGCCGTTGACGTAGATCTTGGCCTTGCCGTGATCTACGCGCAGGTGGACTTCCTGATCCGGTTGCACCAGATCAGAGAAAGTGACCCCTTTCTTGGCACCAGCCCGGACCACGACGACCTCACCGCGGGGCGGCAGGTGAAGAGCAGGCTCGGTCGCGAGCTGCTCCGTCCAGTCTCCGGCGAAAAGCCAGAAGACCACGACCGCAGCGATGACCGCTGCCACCGCGCCGAATCCGACCAATGTGCTCTTGGACTTACCCTTCGCTCGTGCGAAGATGCCGTAGAGCCGAGCCAGTATCCACCAGGCGATTCCCAGAACCACCAGAAAGAGGACAAACCGGAATACTCCGGGCCCGCCCCCGATCTGCTGCCAAAGGTTCGAAAAAATCTGTTCCATCGAACAAATCCTCCTTTGCTTTCAAGTTGCAGTTATCTCGACCCCTAAAATTATCATATTTTACCATTTTTGTCAAGCTTTATCTGCCTTTAGAATGGAGGCTTTTGCCAGCTATTTCCCTAAATAAAGCTAAAAATGGACCCTAGAAGGTAAATTAACTTGACAAAAAGGCAATATTATGATAAGCTGCTATGTTAAGGATAGGAGTACCTAGAAAACTCTCTATTTTGCGCCCGGAAAAAGTCGCTTAAAAAACGACCTTCTCTGGGTGCAAAAACACCCCTCATTTTGTTCATCAGGGAGTGGCGTAAGCCCTCCCAGAAAGTCAAGTTAACCCTGGGGCGGCAAGCGCGCGTCGCCCTGATCACAAAAGGGAGGGTACCCTCATGAAATTGTTGCTTCTCATCGTTGCCGGCTTCTTGGCCTGGTTCTTCAAGAATCAGATCAAGGAAGCGAACAAGGACGGGGCGCTTGGCAAGCACCCCACCGCGGTGTTCCTGGTGCTGTGGTTCGTCATCTTCAGCATCGGGTTCCCAGTAGTCAGCCTCGTCTTCACCGACACCATGTCGGCCGAGGCTGAGCTCCCGGTCAAAGTCGATGCCGCGGGCAACCCCGTCATCGACCCCTCAACCGGGCACCCAGTTCTCCTGCCCACGGAGAACAAAGAGCTCGAGACCATGGACTACGTCAAGGAGTCCCTGGTCGCCCAGCTCGGCGACCTCGTGGGTCTGGATGACCTGGACGGAGACGGGTTCTCCGATTCTCAGGAGGTTCGCCTCCGGTGGAATCCGTCGATCTACACGCTCCTGAAAAAGAAGTAGGGGGTGTGTAAGCACGCCTATAAGCCGCCCTGTAGACTTCGGTCGAACGGGCGGTTTTCACATATACAAAACCGCCTTGGGGCGGTTTCAAAAAGGAAGCCCCTGGTCAGTGACCAAGGGCTTAATGTCTTCTGTTGTTAGTCGGGGGGAGGCAGGAGATTGTCCGGGTGGCGCGGCAGCTGGCGCTGTCGCTCAGCCGGGAACCTCTGCCTTTCGTAGTCGGTGAGCTGTCGGTATGGTTCCGGTTTCAGGGGAATCTGCCGGAGCAGGGGCCAGAGAATGACCACCATGCATCCCAGAGCCATCAAGCCCGCCAAGAGTAACCAGCCCAGCATCCGCTGGCGGCGCATCCGATCGGCTACCTGCCAGGTTACCCGACTATGGTAGCGTTCCAGATCCAGGTGATTTTCCACCTGGGCACCAGCAGCTTGCAGTTCCAGAATCTCGGCATCAAGCTCTTGGACTTCGGGATCCACCGCGGTTTCCTGCGGGGTGATCTCCTTGCCCAGGCCGAACGAGAGTAACTCGTCGAGCTGGCCCCGTAACCAGGAGTTCACCGTATTATCGATGATTTCCTGGCCCCGCTGCGCCTTGGCGCCGATCTCGGCTACCCGGTCTTCGGCAGTAGGGAAGTACTCTCCCATCCCGTCGGCAACCATCTTATTCCAGGCTGCCGTGCGCAGGACCTCGGCCTCCAGCTGAGCGTAGTACGCCGCCGGAATGGCCATGATACCTACCAGGACGAGTCCGGAAACTGACAGCGCCCAGCTCTGCGGCCGTGACACCCGCGCCCAGTCTACCTGGAACACGAACGCCATCACAGCCCAGACAGCCGCGCCGGCCGAAATGGCTCCCAGAATCCCCAGGATCTCGAACCGCCAGGTGATCAGGGTGACCAACCCGCCGGAGCCAAGAGTGACTCCGAGCTGGGTCAGCTCCGCTCGAGAACGGAACTTCCGCGGCGTGACATCAGCTGGATCTACCTCGTCGAAGAGGTGGAACAGACCGGAGAGAGTCAGTACCGGCGTGAAGTCTACGACTGTATTCACCACCGGCACGAATTCCAGGGCCGTTTCCAACCCCTGGAAAACCATCGATCCCGTACCCCACATGATCTTCGCCAGCCCCACCATGATCATGTTCAGGGTGAAGTTGACCGGGTCAGGAGCAAAGGATGTGATTCCCAGGGACGCCAGCATCATGCCGCCGCGGGCCAGAATGTCAATCGCATCGATCGCGATGCTGATGACCATTCTGAGCCCCCAGGGCAACCAGTCCCCGACAGCGAAAGTTCTGAATCGTCGTACCTTTTTCATCTACCCTCCATCTTCGGAAAAAGTTCTTGTTTGTAGAAGACACATTATTATCGCCAGACAATAATCTGGCTTCTACAGATAAAGTTTAGGGCGGCAGTGACTTGCGTCAGCTACCGCCCCGAACTTACTTGCGCTTGCCTCCTCGCCGGCCCTTGGCGCCGGATTCCAGAATGATCCCGCCACCACCAGAGAGGGCTTCCCTCTTGAAGATTTCGGCGGCATCATCTTCGGTGATGAGCCCCTTGTCTCTCAGGCGTTCTACCTTGGCGATGGAACCGAGATCGGCCTGGGTTTTGGCGGAAGGAACGATCTGGTTCACGCGAACGTGAATCAGAACAGGCTGCTGGTCATCCGGAAGGATTCTGGCATTCGCCCGTGTCGGGTGAGTTCGCCGGTATACCCTCTGCCGAACAACCTTCTCCAGGACGGCAGCGAGTTCCTTCTTAGCCGCCTCAGTTTGCACCGAGTCGGCCGTCATCCCATAGCCCTTGGCCTTGGGGTCCTCGATCTCCGGGTTACCCTGGAAGAAGACGCCAACCTGGTTCTGCATCGCCACGTAGGCTTTACGAATCAGCTGGGTCTGCTCGATCCGGCCCAGGTCAAACCTGGTCAGATCTTCCATCGTCAGCCCATCAGAGTCTGCGGGCTGATCATCCATCGGTTTTCCCGGCTTAGCCTGGCGCTTGTGTCCAAGCCAGAGAGAATCGATATCCTTCTCGAACTCGGTGCCGGCCAACAGGGTGATGTCCTGAGCCTTGAAAACGAGGGCTAGGTCCACATCCCAAGAGAAACCATCTCGAGAGAGTACCCGGGCATTGGTTGGATGCTTCGGGTCCTCACCGTCAATGGTATGCTCTCCCATGAAATACCCTTTCAGCCTCGCAAACGGATGGTAGAAGTGGAACTTGCCACCCCGCAGCGAGCGAGCGGTACGATCCAGAACGATCTCCCGGATCATGATGCCTTCCGGGAACAGCTTGAAGCTGTATTTCCAGAAAACAAGACCGCACAGGATTAGGGTAACGATCGCGAGGTTGTGTGGCCGTGAAACCACAATGAGGACAGGGCCCAGCAGGGAGATGTCTGCCAGAGCTAGCCGCGCAACGACGAGTACGGCCGGTACGAGAAGAAGGATGCTGAACATCCCGATGAAGCCGCCGTAATAAGCAACGACCCAGAGGAGTCCATTTTCCTTCTTCTCAGCCATGGCCTTGTCCCAGTGAGATCGGAACAGGCCCTGCAGCTTCTTGCCCTGCAGGAGCTCTTTCAGCTGCCGCCGAAAGAACCAGGCGATCACGGCGAAACCCGGGATCGCGATCCAACCGGAGATGAAGTACATCCCGGCAATCGTAGCAGCCACTGCCGCCAACTTCGGAATCCAGTTCACTTTCTCTTCTCCTTTCATTCAAAATCCTTGGTTTTCTACCTGTAAGCACCCCCGTAGCCATGATTTTATGGCTCCAAAAGTGCTCACAGATAGACGCAAGTAAGCTTTCAAAGAACGTAGGAAAAAAGCTACTATTAGCCTAATCCTAACACTAAACCTTATCATATTTTAGCGGTTTTGTCAAGTTAAATACCCTTTCCCACCAAGCGGTGAAAAAGGGTATTATCAGGGCCTGAACAGGCCCTACCAGTAGCTGGACAGGCGCCTCCTTGCCCGCCAGGTAGCTTTATCGAGAAGGTCCATCCGGGCAGTGATTTCCGGGTTTTCGATGCTCGCAAACCACTCGTGCCCATTGGCCAGGCGCCAGCGCTGCTGGAGCTTGTCACGGAGGGCTCTCACACCCATCTCCAGACCCTCGGCCCGAAGATGCTTCTCGGTATCGGTTTTGCCGGCGTCTACCCAAGCCTGAATCTTGGCCACCGTCGGCTCGCTCTTCAACCAGATCTCCGCCATACGGATGTCCCAGTTGAAGGAGATTTCCATCCCGTCAGTGTGATCCTCCCCGGGGGAAGCAACACACTTGAAGGCACTGAGATAGGCCTCCACGCGTTCCTTCAGGATGTCCTCCACACTCTCGCCGGGGGTGCCGGGAGGGTAGATTCTTTCCTGCGGTGGTTCCTCGAGCGCAAAAGCCATCGGAACAGTGAGAACCAGGAACATTGCCAACCCAAAAATTCTTTTCATCGAATCCTCCTCTTGTCGATCTGTTTTGGTCTGGTTTATTACTAGCACAATCATCCCTTTTTGTCAATCACAACGTTGACTTTAGGCTCGTCAAGGTCTACAATT